>Ga0335078_10014077_pt1 | contig 11861 bp, 12 predicted proteins | sample Lox_Sample_32_FD_206711 | JGI IMG/M metagenome (GOLD analysis project Ga0335078, IMG submission 206711) | Soil microbial communities from Loxahatchee National Wildlife Refuge, Florida, United States - Lox_Sample_3.2 | ecosystem: Environmental > Terrestrial > Soil > Wetlands | place: USA... | reverse complement strand
CCGCCATCGGGAGCGTCGACGCGGGCGTCGCGCGATTCGCCGACGTGCTTCGCGCTCATCAGCCGGGCGACATGTAATACGGCGAGCCCATCACGGCTTGCGTGCTCGTGATTCCGCCCGCGCCGCCCACGGTCGATTTCGAAATGCCGAAGTCGAGCACCTTCACCATCGACGTCTTGTCCGCGCGGCGCGCGAGGAACAGATTCGCCGGCTTCAAATCGCGGTGCACGATTCCCGCGGCGTGCGCCTCGGCGAGCGCCTCGCACGCCTCGAGGACGAAGCGCGCGGCGTCTTCAACCGGGAGCGTCTTCGACTCCGCGATCTTGTGCGCGAGATCCGTCCCCTCGAGGTACTCCATGACCATGTACGGCGCGCCGGTGTCGAGCGTGCCGACGTCGATGACGCGCGCGACGTGCTCGCTCTGGATCTTCACCGCCGCGCGCGCCTCGCGTTTGAGCGCGCGACGACGTCGGCGTTCTCGAGCGCGGCGGGCAGGTTGATCGAGCTCCTCGTGCGTCGCCGCGACGACGACGCCCATCCCGCCCGCGCCGAGCACGCGATCGATCCGGTACTTGCCCGCGAGAATTTGTCCGATCTCGACGGGAGCGCGAACGTCGTCCATCGTCGTCGATGGTACCGCATCGACGCGCGGAGATCGCCGTTCGTCACATGCGGACGAGCGCCGCGCCCCACGAGACGCCGGCGCCGAGCGCGCACATCAAGACCAAGTCGTTCGCGTTGATGGTCCCGTCGCGCGTCTTTTCGTCGAGCAGGATCGGGATCGACGCGCTCGACGTGTTGCCCACGCGCTCGATGTTCGAGAGGACTTTTTCCTTCGGGTAGCTCGCGCGCGCCGCGACCTGATCGATGATCCGAATGTTCGCTTGGTGCGGCACGACCCAGTCGACCTGATCGTTCGTCAAACCGCAGGAATCGACGAGATCCTGACTTGCAGAATACAAGTTTCTCACCGCGGCCTTGAAGATGTCCTGGCCCTTCATGTGGACCTTGTTGCGGCGATCGTGGAGCCGCGCTTCGTCGAGCGGCTCGCGCGAGCCACCGCCCGGGATCATGAGCGACTCGGCGAGCGATCCGTCGGAGTAGAGGCGCGTCGCGACGATGCCGCGCTCCGAATTTTCGAGCGCAGGTCCCACGACCACGGCGCCCGCGCCGTCGCCGAAGAGCACGCACGTCGTGCGATCGCCCCAGTTGATGACGCGCGAGAGGAGCTCCACGCCGACGACCATCACGTGACGCGCCGCGCCCGCCTTCACGAACTGATCGGCGATCGACAGCCCGTAGATGAAGCCTGCGCACGCAGCGGACAAATCGAACGACGGGCACGCCGCGCCGATTTTCTGCTGCACGAAGACCGCGGTCGCGGGCATGGGCATGTCCGGCGTGACCGTCGCGACGATGATCAAATCGATTTCGCGCGCGGTGATCTCGGCGCGCGCGAGCGCGCGCTTCGCGGCCTCCGCGGCCATGTCGCTCGTGACCATCCCGTCGGGCGCGATGCGCCGCTCGCCGATCCCGGTGCGATCGCGGATCCACGCGTCGTTCGTGTCGACCATCTTCTCGAGGTCGGCGTTCGACCGCGTCACGGGCGGCAAGAAGCTGCCGGTGGCCAGAATTCTCGAAGCCGGGCGAGCCATCAAGCCCGCCCGCCCCAGCGCGCATCCGCGCGCTGAGGACTGGTCATTCAGAAGCCTTCTTCGTGGCGCGGACTTCTTTGCCTTTGTAGTACCCGCACGACGGGCAAGCGCGGTGCGGCACGCTCGGCTCGCCGCAGTTCTTGCAAGCGATGAGCTGCGGCGCGGTCACCTTGTCGTGATTGGCGCGGCGCGTGTTGCGCTTCGATCGGGTCGTTCGTCGTTTCGGGACCGCCACGGGACTACTCCTTCTCTTTCTGTCGCTTCAACGCGAGCAGCGGCGCGAGGCGCGGGTCGACCGCGGGCGCTGGTGCATCACGATGCGCCGAGGCAATACCCGGGCAATCGTCCGAGCACAAGGGGATCATGGGAATTTCGAGGAGAAGATCGTCGCGCAGCAAGTCGTCGAGCACCACTTCGCCGCCGTCGTACGGCAAAACGTCCGCCTCGCTCGGAGCCATCTCGTGCTCGCGTTCGCCTTTGATCTTCGACGCAGGCACCATCAGCACGCTGATTTCCGGCGCGAGCACGACGCGCGTGGGCTCGAGGCAGCGCGAGCAGGGGACCTCCGCCTCCGCGCGCGCGCGCCCGTGAACCACAACTTCGGTCCCGCTCTTCGAGATGCGCACGTCGATTTCCCCGTCGCCGATGGGGACGGCGTCGCTCTCTTCGAACGCGGCGCGCAGCCACGCGTTCGGCACGGAGCGCTTGAACTCCTTGCCGCCCGCGTCGAGCTCGGCCGCGGAAATCGAGAACGAAGGTTTGCCCATGTTCGAGCCGCGAAAGGAAGCACGTACCCACACACCGCGCAAGTTGCGGAGCGCGTTTCTCAGAGCGTTCGGAGGTACGCGGCGAGCGCCTTCTTGTCCGTTGCCGACATTTGCTTCGTCGCGCCCATGGTTCCGTCGACGCCGTCGAGGAGGGCTTCGAGCGTCGCGTAGCGCCCATCGTGGAAATAGGGCGCGGTGCCGCCGACGTTCGCGAGCGACGGCACGAGGAACTGCTTCGTTTGATCCGACGTCGTCGCGCTGCGCACGTCGTGCGTGTCGTGATCGGTGAAGCCGGATTTTTCCGCGTGACACGTCGCGCACTGCGCGTCGCTCGAGTTGAACACGTCGCGTCCGTGCGTTTCTTCGTCGGTGAGCGCGCGCCATTTGCTCGTCGGGCCCTTCGTTTGTCCGAGGTACGCGGCGAGCGCGTCGAGCTCGCTCGCGTCGAGCCCCGTTCCTTTGAGGTTCTTCATCGTCGTCTGCATGTGCACTTGCAGCGTCGCGTGCTTGCCGAGCCAACCGAACGGGCCTTGGCGGTTCACGCGACCGGCGAGCATGATCGTCTGGCGCGGTCCGTCGGGCGTGGACCACACGAGGCCGTCGTCGCGCCCGTCGGGGTGACAGCTCGAGCACGCGCGCCCGTCCTTCGCGACACGCGCGTCGCCGCCCGAGAAGAAAATCTTCCGCCCCTTCGACGCGAGATCGCTGAGCCCACTCGAGCGCAGGAGCTTGATCGTCTCCGTCTTCGCGTCCTTGTTCGTGAACGCGTCGAGCGGCGTGATCGAAACCGAGCCGTCCATCTGCGAGAACGACACGAGGCGCTTTCCGTCCGAGTCGAGCGCGACGCCCGACGGCCCCGACGGCACGTCGACCTTCGCGCTCTCGTTCATCGACAAGTAGTAGCTCTTGACGGTGCTCGGTCCCTTCGCGGGCTTCGCGGTCACGGTGCCGTTCTTGTTCACCTCGAACTTCACCTTGTCCGTCGGCATCGGTTCGACTTCGGTCTCGAACGATTTCTCGGTCGCTGCGAACGCCATGATCGCGTCGCTTCCGAAACATGCAACATACACGTTTCCGGTCCCGTCGGTCGCGGAGCCGCGCGGCAGGTGGCAGCCGGTTTTGTCGCGCGCGTCGCCCGCGCGCGCGAGCACTTTTCGCTTTCCGGTCTGCGCGTCGAGCATCGACATCGAGAAGCGCTCGGCGGGCTCGTCGACGTCGCCTTCGATGCCGCCGCCGCCGTAACCCGACGAGATGATCATCGGATCGCCCGTCATCACTTCGGTGTGCGGCGCGATGAACGTCTCGACATCGCCGTCTTTGGTCGTGTGAATCACGACGTGCGCGAGGGCGTAACCTTGGCGCGCGAAGCGCTGCGGGAGATCGGTCGTTTCGGTTCCGACGTCGCAATCGAAGCAATCGTTCAGCGTGATCGGCGACGCGACGACTTCGGCGGCTTGCACAGGGATGAGCGCGTCGATCATGACGCGCCGGCGCATCAGCATCGGTCGCATCGGCAAGCGTGGATCCTCGGTCGTCGTGGGAATTCCGAGGTTCGTGGTCGACGCGATCTTTTGCGCGCCGACGTCGATCACCTCGACGTTCGTGGACGCGGCGTGCGCGACGAACGCGCGCTTTCCGTCCGCGGAGATCGACACCGCGCGCGGCTCGCGGTCGACCTGCACGTCGAGCGCGCGATCGCCGAGCGCACCGTCGTCGGCGACGTGGAACGACTGGAGCGCGTGCGAGAAGCCCGTCGCGACGAAGAGCGTCGCGTCGTCCGGCGCGAGCGCGAGCGCGATCGGCTCGCTCGCGGTCGGCGTCTTCGCGCCGAGCGTGAGCGCGCCGCTCGGGTGTGCGTCGACGAGCGCGACGGACGCGTCGTCGCGGAGCGCGACGGCGAGCTCGCCGTTCTTCATCACGAGGAGCTGCCCCGGGCGTCCGCCGAGGACGACGGATCCGATCTCGCGTTTTTCGTCGAGGTCGATCGTGCGCACCGTGTTCGTGTCCTCGTCGGCGATGAACGCGACCTTCTTGTCGCCGATTTTTCCGAGCGCGATGCTCGCGCCTTCGCGCGGCGTCGTGCTCGGTCGCTCGATCGCGACCTTCGTCACGGTCTCCGGCGGCGCTTCGGAGGGCCCGGCGGTCTGCACCGCGTCATTTTTCTTCGAGCACGCCGCGACCGCGGCCACGAGGACGACCGACCCGAGCAGAATGGAGGTGCGCACGGCCTTTGTACGCTCGAGACGAACAAAAGCTTTGAACGCTTGACGCGAGACCTTTCACATACAATTATTTCGCACACGAAATATCGTGGAACGCGCCTCGACCATTCCCTTCACGCCCGAACAAAAGGCCGACGTCGATCAGGTCCTCGAGGCCATCCTCTATTTGTACACGGAGGGTCGGCGGCTCACGAAGGAGTACGCGCGACGCGCGAACCTCACGAGCCCGCAGCTCACCGTCATCAAAGTCCTCGAGACGTTCGGCGACGTGTCGCTGAGCGAGCTCTCCGAACGCATCCGCGCGCAGAACAGCACGGTGACGGGCATCATCGACCGCATGGAGCGCGAAGGGCTCGTGAAGCGCGAGCGGAGCAAAGAGGATCGGCGCGTCGTGCACATTCGACTCACGGCGAAGGGCGCGGGGCTCGCGCGCGACATCCCGGTCGAGCCGATGGAGATTTTGCGGCACGCGATCTTGAGCTTGTCGCAATCCGAAGGACGTGAGCTCGTGAAAATTTCGACGAAGCTCGCGAAGCGCGTTCGCGAGCTCGTGCAGCATCCGGAGTCCAAATGACGATCAATCGAGATCCCGATTTGTGCGTGATCACGTGCGCGGTGAGCGGCGTGCTCGCGAATCGCAAACAGTGTCCGTACATCCCGTACACGCCGGCCGAGATCGGTGAAGAATGCAAACGCGCGTACGACGCGGGCGCCGCGGTGGTTCACATCCACGCGCGCAACGACGACGGCTCGCCGACGTTCTCCCCGGCGACGTTCGCGAAGATCAAAGAGGAGGTGCGCAAGCGAAGCCCGATCATCTTGAACTTCTCGACAGGCACCATCGTCGACGACGTGACCGAGCAGTGCGCCTACATCCAAGGCAGCCGCCCCGAGATCGCCGCCCTCAACATGGGCACGATGAACTATTCGAAATACAGCAAGAAGCAGAAGCAGTTCGTGTTCGACATGATTTTTCCGAACACGTACTCGAAGATCATCAAGCTCCTCCAAGCGATGAACGAAGCCGGCGTGAAGCCGGAGCTCGAGTGCTTCGACACGGGTCACACGCACGGCATCTGGCCGCTGCTCGAGATGGGCGTGCTCAAGAAGCCGCTCCAATTTTCGTTCATCGTGAACGTGCTCGGCGGAATTCCGCCGACCGTCGAGAGCCTTCAGCTTCAGAGGAAGATCGCGCTCGATCTCGCGCCGGGGAGCGAGTGGGAAGTGATCGGCATCTCGCACTGCCAGTGGAAGATGCTCGCGACGGCGCTCGTGCTCGGCGGAAACGTTCGCGTCGGGCTCGAGGATCATTTGTATTTGCCGAGCGGCGAGCCCGCGAAGTCGAACGGAGAGCTCGTCGAGGTGGCGGCGCGGATGGTGCGCGACACGGGACGCAAGCCGGCGACGGTGGAGCAAGCGCGACAGATCCTCGGGCTCGATCAGTTCAAGCCGGGCATGAAGGTCGACGCATCGGCCGCGTCGTGAGCTGAGATGCGCGCGTACGGAAAAATCAAAGTCGCTCGCGATGGAGCGATCGAGAGAGTCACGCTCTTCAATCCGGAGCGTCGCAACGCGATCGGTCCGCAAATGACGAACGAGCTTCTCCACGCGCTCGCGGACGCCGCGGAGGACCCCGCGGCGCGCGTCGTCGTGATCACGGGGGAGGGCAAAGCGTTTTGCGCCGGCGGTGACTTCGCGCAAATGACGGGCAGCGCCTCCGACGCCGACGCGCTGCCGCACAAAGGCGACTACGTGGATCTCATGCTCGCGATGACGCGCTTCGAGAAACCGATCGTGGCGCGCGTGAACGGGCCGGCGATGGGCGGAGGGCTCGGGATCGTCGCAGCGAGTCACTTCGCGATCGCGCAGTCGGACGCGAAGCTCGGCACGCCGGAGGTCGACGTCGGTTTGTTCCCCTTCATGATCGCTGCCGTGCTCGCGCGCGTCGTGCCGCGTCGCGCGCTCGTCGAGATGATGCTGCGCGGTCAGAAGCTCGACGCGGAGAGCGCGCAGAAAATCGGGATCGTGACGCGCGTCGTTTCGCCCGAGAATCTCGACGCGGAAATCAATGCATTGTGCACCGATCTCGCCGAGCGCAGCCCGACCGCGCTTCGACTCGGGCTTCGCGCGTTCGCCGCGCAGAGCGATCTCGCGCTCGAGGACGCGCTCCCGATGCTGCGCACGGCGCTCGGCGAGTGCCTCGGAACGGAAGACGCGCGCGAAGGGCTCACCGCGTTCTTGCAGAAGCGAAAACCGAGCTGGACGGGAAGATAACCATCGCGGGCGGATCCCGCGGAGCAGGTGAACATGGCAAGCATGCGCGAGATGGTCGCGGACCTCGAGAAGCGTCTCGAGCAAATCCGCAAGATGGGCGGTGAGGACAAAATCCAAAAGCAGCACGCGCGCGGCAAGATGACGGCGCGCGAGCGGCTCGCGACTTTTTTCGACGGCGGTGTCTTCTTCGAGATCGGCGCGCACGGGACGCAGATGGGCCTCGCGGCAGGTCCCGACGGAACGGACAAGCCGCCGGCCGACGCGGTCGTCACGGCGTTCGGAAAAGTCGACGGACGGATGGTGTGCTCGGCCGCGTACGACTTCACAGTGAAGGGCGGGAGCATCGGGTACACCGGCGAAGAAAAAGTCACGCGCATGCGATCGATGGCGCTCCGCGGTCGGTGGCCGATGGTGTGGTTCATCGACTCGGCGGGCGCGCGCATCGATCCGGGGAGCTCGCACCCGGACATGATTTCGCTCTTCGCGGGCACGGGTCACTTGTTCCGCGAGCAAGTCCACATGAGCGGCGTCGTCCCGCAGGTCGCGGCGATGGTCGGACCGGGCGCGGCGGGCACCGCATACATTCCCGGGCTCGCCGATTACGTGCCGATGGTGAAATCGGTCGGATCGATGGCGCTCGGCGGACCGCCGCTCGTGAAGGCCGTCACCGGACAAGACATCACCGAGCAAGAGCTCGGCGGATCGAAGATTCACTCCGAGACGAGCGGCGTCGGCGACGGCGAGTTCGAAAATGATGCCGCCGCGCTCGCCGCCGTGAAAAAATATTTGTCGTATTTGCCCTCGAGCTGCGACGAGTCTCCGCCGGATCTTCCCGTCACCGATCCGATCGAGCGCCGCGAAGAGTCGCTCTTGGATCTCCTCCCCGAGTCGACGCGCAAGCCGTACGACATGTACAAGCTCATTCGCGCGATCGTCGACCACGGCGACATCTTCGACATCAAGCCCCGCTTCGCGCGCACGATCATCACGTGCTTCGCGCGCATCGGCGGCAAGAGCGTCGGCATCGTCGCGAACCAGCCGAATCACATCGGCGGAATTTTGGACGTGGACTCGTCGGACAAGGCGGCGAAGTTCATCCAAATCTGCGACGCGTTCAACGTGCCGCTCGTGTTCTTGCAAGACGTTCCGGGCTTCATGGTCGGATCGAAGGTCGAGCACGCGGGCATCATTCGTCACGGCGCGAAGATGCTCCACGTGATGGCCGCGGCGACCGTCCCGAAGATCACGGTCATCGTGCGCAAGGCGTACGGCGCCGGGTACTACGTGATGAGCGGTCGCGCGTACGAACCGGACTTGATGGTGTCGTGGCCGACGGGCGAGATCAGCGTGATGGGCGCGGAGGGGATGGTCGGGATCGCGGCGCGGAAATTGTTCGGCGACACCGAGCCGCCGCCCGAAGCGAAGAAGCAGATCATCGAGCTGATTCAGAAGAACATCGACATCTACAAAGTCGCTGGATGGGGACTCGTCGACGAGGTGATCGATCCGCGCGACACGCGCCGCGCGATCGCGTGGGGGCTCGAGCTCGCGCGCCACAAACGCGTCGAGCGCCCGGCGCGCAAGCGCGGCGTGATTCCGGTTTGAGCCAACGCGGGAAGATCACCGCGCGCGCCGCGTACGATCACGCGTGAAGCTCTTTCGGCGCGAGGTGATCTTCCCGGCGTGCGCGCTCGCGTTCTTGTGCGCGTCGGCGCGCGCATCGACGACCGCCGACGAGCTCGCCGGACAAGCCGCGAGCGAGATGCACTGCGGAAGCGTGGAGATCGTGCGCGCGGGATCGAATCAGTTCCTCGCGACGGGCTGCGGTCAAGATCGCGTCTACACGTGCGACGACGACGCGTGCAACGCGCCGAGCGGAACGAGCGCGACGGTCGCGAGGTCCGCGGACGAAGGTGAGGGCGACGACGCGGCGGCGGAGGCGGTGGCTTCCGCGCTGACGGACATGGCGTGCGCGTGCGCGAGCGCCGGTCTCGCGTCGCATGGATCGCACGCGTCGCATTCGAGCTCTCACAAGCGCGACCGTTGAAGCTGAGCGACGGAAAGACCCGTGCGCGAAACCACCGTGCCCCGCTGTGGTCGAGCGCGAGCGCAGATCCCCGCGGAAATGGCGCGGCCTGCGCGCGGCACGCGCGTTGCTCAATGGAGCGTGCGGCCCTTCAGGAGACACAAATGAATTCGCTCGTTCGCATTGGCTCGATTGCAACCGCGCTCGGCGCGCTACTCGTTCCGTCGATCGCATCCGCTCACCCGTCGTATCGCGGGCATTGGGGCGCGCACTACGCGGCGCCTCGCTACGTGGGTCCGCGTTACGTCGCGCCGCGTCCTTATTACGCGCCGCACGTCTACGTCGCGCCGCACGCGTGGGGTGGCGGTCAGCGCTGGCACACGGGCTGGCGTCGCTAGGGCGTCTTCGAAGCGACGAAGACGTTGTCGTCTCCGGTGCCGCGATCGCTCGTGAAGTAGAGGCGGCACCGGTCCGACGAAATCCAATCGGGGAACTCGTCTTTTGTCGACGAGACCTCCGCGACGACGCGCGGCGCTCCGAACGCGGCGCTCGTCGACGCGCGCGTCGAGACCCAGATGTCGAAGCCGCCTTGTCCGCCGGCGCGCGACGACGCGAAGTACAGGACGAGATCGTCCGGCGTGACCGCCGCGTAGCGGTTGTCGCCCGTCGTGAGCGCCGTGCCCGACACCGCGGCGACCGGCGTGAACCCGCCGTCGCCGAGCGGCTGCGTGACGAAGAGCGACGCGACGCCCGCGTCGACGTCGTTGCGCGTCGACGCGAAGTACAAATCGTTTCCGCTCTCGATCACGTACGGCGCGAAATCGGTTCCCGCGCCGTGCGTCGCGGCGAGCGCGACGGGCGCCGCGAACGTCGCGGTCGGCGTGCCGCGCGTCGCGCGGTAGAGCTCCGCGCCGCGCTGCATGTAGAGCGCGAGTGAGTCTCCGCTCAAGCTCGGGTCTTCGTCGTTGCCGGTCGAGTCGACCGCGCTGACGAGCGTCACGCCAGTCCACGTGTCTCCGATCGTCGCGCGCGTCGCGCTGTAGACGTCGTAGCCGCCGGTCCCGCCGTCGCGCGAGCTTTCGAAGAAACCGACGAGCTCGTTGCTCGAGAGCCGAAGGTGCGCGTCGTTCGCGGTCGAGTCGAGCGTCGAGAACGCGATGGGCGGATCGAAAGACGCGTCGACGTCGCACGTCGTCGGCGCGGCTTCGGTCGGCGCGTCCGCGCTCGCGTCCGGCGCGTCGGTGTCGCTCGCGTCGTTCGTCACGATCGCCGCGTCCGTCGCTGCGTCGCGCGGAATGCCGTCGTCGATCCCGAGGATCGTCGCGCATCCCGCGACCACCGCCGCGGCCGTCGCGATCCCGACGCTCCGCCAAGAAAAGCCCACGAAGGAATTCTATCGCTTCGGACCGATGCGATCCAAAATCGGTTTCACCGCGTCGAAGAGCGCACGATGTGGGCGGAGCGCTTCGACGTAGGCAGACACGCGCGCTGCGCTCGACGTCGGCTCGTTTCGCCGCGGCACGGAGCTTCCATCTTGTGGCAACATCGATTCGAGCCAATGACGCAGCATCGCGGGGAGCTCCGGCGCTGCGCACGCGCTCAGGGTGCGCGCAGCGAGCGAAGGCTCGGGCGCGATCGCGAAGTACGTGATGAGGCGCGTGATGTCGCGCGTGCGCGCGCGCCGCGCCAAGATCTCCGCGAACGCAGCGCTCGCGAACGGGTGCGCTTCGGTGTTGAGCATCTCCGCGCCGATCGCGTCGAGCGCGCCGTCCCCGCCGCGTTGCACGAGCGCGAACGCGCGCGGCACCGTCGTGTTTCCTTTCTCGAGCGCGATCGCGAGCGACACGGCTGCGCCCGGCGAGTCCCAATCGTGCGGCAACCACGAGGGACGCGACGACGACGACGGTTGCGCGCTCGTCTCGGGAACGTTCGGCGCGACCGCGAGCACGATCGTTCCGTTGTGCTTCGCGAGCGCCGCGATGTCCGCGACGAGCGTGTCGAGACGCAGCGCGCCCGCTTGCGCGCTCGACGCGGGGTTGCTCTGCGGGCCCGCGTCCTTCGACGGATCGATGCGCGCGATCGTCGCGGCGAGATCGCGCGGGTCGCGCTTCGCGAGCGCTTCGAGCACCGATCGATCGATCGAAGCCATCCTCCGCGCGCGCCGCGGGAGCTCGGCGTCGATCGCGGGTGGATACAGCGCGGGCCCCGGCTCGAGCAGCGCGAACCCGACGCGCGCGAGCGCGCGCTTCGCCGCGACGAGGCGCGCGGCGGGAATCGGCCCGACTTGCGCGACCGACGCGAGACGAATGCACGCTTCGAAGATCGGCCCGCGCGGATCGGGTCGCTCGAGGCGCGCGTCGTACCGCGTGACGCCGCGTCGCAGCGCGTCCATCGACTGCGCGATCTCGAGCATCGCGGTCACCTGGAGGCCCTTCGTCGTCGACTCGATGAACGCCTCCGCCATCGACGCGTCGGGCGCGGGCGCGATCGCGACCGCGAACACGAGCGTCGCGATCGTCACGTCGTCGGCCGCGAGCGATCCTTCGATCGACGCCGCGCGCGCGTGACGCGCGACCGCCGCGCGCACGCGCGCGACCGCCTCCGGCGATCCGCAAACGTTCGCGACGATCGCGTCGTACGTGAAGCTCGGCTGGCTCTGCGTGTCTTTGACGATGACGTCGCGCTCGTCGCGTCCGGCGCGCACGCGCGCGAGGAGACGCGCCGCGGGCACGCCGTCGAACAGCGCGCGCGCGGTGGAAGAATCCGAAGCGAGGAGATCGATCGCGTCGTTACCGCCGATGTCCAGCCCGACGAGCTCGACCGCGTCCATGGGCACGTGTCAGCGTACCACGCTATCCTCGCGCTGATGGATCCCATCTCCATCGAACCGCGCGATCGCGTGTTCGTGCTCACCGGT
>Ga0335078_10014076_pt1 | contig 11861 bp, 9 predicted proteins | sample Lox_Sample_32_FD_206711 | JGI IMG/M metagenome (GOLD analysis project Ga0335078, IMG submission 206711) | Soil microbial communities from Loxahatchee National Wildlife Refuge, Florida, United States - Lox_Sample_3.2 | ecosystem: Environmental > Terrestrial > Soil > Wetlands | place: USA: Florida... | reverse complement strand
CGCTGCTGTACCCCTCGCTGATGTTCCGGATCAACGGCGTGGACGTGGCCGCCGCCGGGGACAAGCCGTGGCGGACGGTGGAGCGGCTGATGGACGCGGCCGAGCGGGCCGGGACGCACCGGTTCCCGCGCAAGAAGCCGATCGTCCGCCCGCAGCGCAACCCGCTGGAGTGGCGGGCCAACCTGACCCAGCTGAGCAACCCGGACGGCAGCCCGGTCGACGGCACGGACTCCGACCAGCTCACCCACGGCGAGCTGCAGGGCCGGCAGCAGGCGCTGGACGCGTTCACGTTCATCCGGGACAACACCCCGGGGTTCGGCGACTCCTACATCGTGGACCTGGCCCCGCAGATCGGGATCAGGGAGACCCGCCGCATCTTCGGCGCCTACCGGCTGACCGAGGACGACGTGCTCGGCTGCGCCGACTTCGGCGACACGATCGGCGTCAACGGCTGGCCGGTGGAGGCGCACGTGGCCGGCACCGTCGAGTTCCGCTGGCCGCGCGGGGACAACCCGCGCGGGTTCTGCCAGCTGCCGTTCCGGATGATCGTGCCCGGCCGCGTCGGCAACCTCTACGTGATCGGCCGGTGCGCCTCGATGACCCACGAGGCGCAGTCCGCGGCCCGGGTCACCGGGCCGTGCTTCGCCATGGGCGAGGCGGCCGGCACCGCGGCCGGGATGGCCCTGGCCGCGGGCGTCCGCTGCGGCGCCGTCGAGGTTGCCGCCCTGCAGGAAAGCCTGGAACGGGCCGGCGCGTACCTCGGCCGGGAGCCCTGACGGCGGCCGGGCCCGGGGCCAGCACAGCACGGGAGGAACCTGGTGAGTCCGCTGCGGAGCAACTTCGAGCCCGGGACCTCACGCTGGGCCATGCGCCGGGCTGGCCCCCGAGGCGCGCACGATCGACCTCGAGGTAGACGACGACGAGCTGGCCCGGCGCCGGGCCCGGCGGCGCCCGCTGACCTCACCGGGCGGGTGCGGCTGGCTCTCGGTCTATGCGCGCTCGGTCCGCCCGCTCCGCCGCGGCGCCACCCTGGGCGGCGACCGCAGGAGGCCCGGCGCTGGCGCCGCCGGGGGAGGCGAACCGGCGCAGCCGGACGCTGTTCCACACGACGAACGCTGAGGACAGGGCCATCGCCGCGGCCGCGATGATGGGGTTGAGCAGGCCGGCCGCGGCCAGCGGGATGGCGGCTACGTTGTAGCCGAACGCCCAGATGATGTTGCGCCGGATAGTGGTGAACGTCGCGCGGGCCAGCCCGATGCCGTCCGGCACGGCGCCCAGGTCGTCCCGGAGCAAGATCAGGTCGGCGGCGGTGATCGCCACGTCGGTGCCCGAGCCCAGGGCCAGGCCCAGGTCGGCAGCGGCCAGGGCGGGCCCGTCGTTGATCCCGTCTCCCACCATGGCCACCGTCGCGCCGTCGGCCCGCAGGTCACGCAGCACGCTTACCTTGTCGGCAGGCAGCGCCCCGGCGATCACCTCGTCGATCCCGGCCTGGGCGGCGGCCGACCGCGCCGCGCTCTCGCTGTCGCCGGTGACCAGCAGCGTGCGCAGGCCTAGCGCGTGCATCCTGGCCACGGCGGCGGCGGCGGACGGCTTGACCGTGTCGGCCACCGCGAGGGCCCCGTGCACCTGGCCGTCCCATCCGGCCAGCACCATCGTGCCGCCCGCCCGCTGCCACGGCCGGAACGCGTCGTCCAGGCCCTCAGGAACGGCGATCCCGCGGTCACGCAGCAGCCGCTCCCGCCCGACCAGGATCTCGAGCCCGTCCGTGGTCCCGCGCGCTCCGAGGCCCGGCAGCGCCTCGAAGCCGGTTACCTCGGGCAGCGGGCCCAGCTCCGCCCTGGCCGCAGCGCTGATCGCGGCGGCCACGGCGTGCTCGGAGGCGTTCTCCACCGCGCCGGCCCGCCGGAGCAGGGTCTCGCGGCTGGTTCCCGGTCCCGGCAGCACGGCGGTGACCTCCATCACGCCGGTGGTGACCGTCCCGGTCTTGTCCAGCACGACGGTGTCCACCGCGCGGGAGGACTCCAGCGCCCGGTAGCCCTTGATGAAGATGCCCAGCTGCGCGCCCCGGCCGCAGGCCACCATCAGCGCGGCCGGGGTGGCCAGGCCCAGCGCGCACGGGCAGGCGATGATCAGCACGGCCAGCGCGGCGCTGAACGCCCGCTGCGCCGGGGCGCCCGCCAGCAGCCACGCGCTCAGCGTGACGGCGGCGAGGACCAGCACGGAGGGGACGAATACCCCGGCGATCCGGTCGGCCAGCCGCTGCACGGCCGCCTTCTCCGTCTGGGCCCGTTCGACCAGGGCGATCAGGTGCGCGAGCTGGGTATCCCGGCCGACCTTGACCGCGCGCACGACCAGCCGCCCGCCGACCGCGATAGTCCCGGCGGTCACCTGGTCGCCCTCGCCGACGTCGGCCGGCACCGATTCACCGGTCATCATGCTGGTGTCCACCGCAGACTGCCCGGACAGCACCTGGCCATCGGCGGCGATGCGCTCCCCCGGGCGCACGACGAAACGCTGGCCGGCCCTCAGCCCGGCCACGGGAATGCGGCGCTCGGTCCCGTCGTCCTCGACCACGCACACGTCCTTCGCGCCCGCCGCGGCCAGCTCTCGCATCGCATCGCCGGCCAGCCGACGCGCCCGGGCCTCGTAGAAGCGGCCCGCCAGCAGGAAGGTGGTAACCGAGGCCGCCACCTCCAGGTAGATCCCGCCGCCCGAAGCGTGCAACAGCTCATACCAGCCGCTGACCTTCGACGGCCCGCGGTCCAGGGCGAACATCGCGTATACCGACCAGCCGCAGGCGGCGATCACGCCCAGGGACACCAGCGTGTCCATCGACAACGTGCCGTGGCGCAGGCCCCGCAGCGCCGCCCGGTGGAACGGCCAGGCCGCCCACAGCGCGACCGGGACGGCCAGCGCGACCAGCAGCCATTGCCACCCCGGGAACCGGAACGCCGGGAACAGCGACAGCTGGACCGAGAGATCGGTGAGCGGGATATAGAACGCCAGCGCCAGCGCCAGGCGCCGGAACAGGTAGCGGGCCTGGTCCGCGTCGGCGCCGGCCTCGGCCGCCTGCGGCTCGGCCGGGATCACGGTCGCGGAGTAGCCGGCCTCCTCCACCGCTCCCACCAGCGCCACCGCGGGCATGCCGACGGGCGCCGTCACCCTGGCCTGACCGGTGGCGTAGTTGACCACCGCCACCACGCCGTCCAGGCGGTTGAGCTTCCGCTCGATCCTGGCCGCGCACGCCGCGCAGGTCATCCCCTGTACGGTGAGCCCGACCTCGCTGGCCTCCGCTGCTGTCACAACCTCACCCGCCGCCTCCTGGACGACAGCTTAGAACCCGGCGATATGCCCTGGCCGCGGACCCGACCTTGATCACCGTCAGCGGGATGACCGGCGGACACCGCGTCTGCGTCGTGCAGCGGGAGATTATCGAGTCCACCCCCGGATCGGGCAGGATGCCGCGAGCCTGGCCGGCGGCATCGTGGCCTGGCGCGACGCAGGCCTGCCCGTGGAGAGACGCGGGCCTGCCCATGGAGACCAGCCTGGGCAGCCAGACCTGACGGTCACGGCCCGATTGACCGTCCCCGGCCGGTCAGCCAGTCAGCTCGTACCCGGCCTCGCCCACGGCCGCGCTCAACGCGGCGCGGTCCGGCAGCAGGTCGGCGGTGATACGGACCCGCCCGCTCGGCAGGTCCACGTGGACGCCGGTCACCCCGGGCAGCTTGCTGATCTCTCCTTCCACGGCGGCCACGCAGTGCGCGCAGGTCATGCCCGCGACGGTGATGACGGTCTCGCTCACGGCAGTGTCCTCACGACGACGACCCCTTCCTGGCCGCGGGCACGGGCGGTGCGAACCATTGCCGCCTCAGCCCGATGCCGGCGCAGTATCCCGGTGCAGTCGGAGTATAAGGCGATCGTCCTTCCGGCGGCACAGGGCGACCTCCGGCACCACTGCATTCCGGAGGCACTCAATCGCCAATACACGCGTCCAGCGAGATACCGAGGGGTGGTATTACCAATACCCCGGCAGGGTTTCCGTCATACGGTGGGGGGGCTATTCATAATTCACGCTGCATCAACGAGCCCGCCCTCGGATACCCATCCTCACCAGGCTCTTTGCCGACTAGCCAGGGCCCGGGGTCGCTTTCTTGCCGACCTGCCTTGCTGAGCCCGTGAACCGCCATCTAATGTTCTGCTTAGAAATCCGCGGCGACGCGGGAACGGAAAATGCGGGCCAGCCAGGAGTGGACGTGCGTGCTGGCGTGACCGGCCGCACATGAAGGCCGGCATTCGGGCCTTACATCGGACCCTGGGCAGCCGTGAGCGGGCGGTCCCGGGCGGAGGAGAACGCTGAGGAGATATTCGCGATGAGTGATATGGCCGTCGCGGGCGGCCGGGCGTGGCGGGACGGTCTGAGCACCGACGCGAAGGGTGCGTGGCGTCCGCCCGACGTCCGGCGAGCGCTTCAGTTGGGGCTGGCGGCGATCTGGCTCCTGGACGCCGTGCTCCAGTACCAGTCGTTCATGTTTAGCAATGCCTTCAACCAGATGATCGGGGGGACGGCCGCCGGCAACCCGTTGGCGATCGCCAGCCCGATCACCTGGGACGCCCGGCTGGTCGGGCACCATCCTGTGCTGATCAACACGATCTTCGCCACGATCCAGCTGCTGATCGCGGCCGGGATCGCGTGGCGGCCCACGGTCCGGGCCGCGCTGGCGGCCTCCATCCTGTGGGCGCTCGGCGTCTGGTGGTTCGGTGAGGGGCTCGGCATGGTGCTGACCTCCAGCGCGAGCCCGGTCAACGGCGCGCCCGGCGCCGTGATCATATATGCGCTGCTCGCCGTGCTGCTGTGGCCCTCGGACCGTCATGCGGCCGCCGCCCCGTTTGTCGCGGCCCGGGCCGTGGGCGCGACGGCGGCCCGGATCCTGTGGCTGGTGCTGTGGGCCAGCCTGGCCTACTTCGCCCTGCTGCCCGGGAACCGGGCCGCGCAGGGCCTGAGCGGCATGATCGGCGGCATGGCCAGCGGGGAGCCCGGCTGGCTGGCCGCCTTGGATAACCACGCAGCGTCGCTGCTGGCGCATCAGGGGCTGGCCGCCTCCATCGTGCTGGCCATCGCCCTCGTCGTCATCGCGGTGGGCGTGTACCTGCCGGCGCGGGCCGCCCGGGCCACCGTCGTTCTGGCCATCGTGGTGGCCGCGCTCATCTGGGTCTTCGGGGAGGCTTTTGGCGCGATCCTGACCGGCGGCGGGACCGACCCGAACTCTGGCCCGCTACTGATCCTGCTGGCGCTGTCCTACTGGCCGCTCCGAAAGCTGGCCACAGCGTCGGCGCCCGTGACCCAGACGGCGGCCCCTGAGGCCGGCCAGGAAGAGGTGACGACATGACCGGGATCCCCGGCTTCATCCTGGACTTCTTCGCCGCGCTCATGCTGCTGGTGGCGGCGGTGAGCGCGGGCCGGCTGGCCCTGGACCGGCCCTGGCGCCGGAACCTCATGGACGCGGACATCGATGGCGCGCACGTGCTGATGGGCATCGCGATGGCGGGCATGCTGGTGGCCAGCCTGACCACGCTGTCCAACGGGGCCTGGACCGTGATCTTCGCGGTGATGACCGCCTGGTTCGCCTGGTTCGTCTACCGGGAGTCGCGGGGCGGGGGGGTCCGGGTGCTGGTGGACAGCCACCACTCGCCGCACCTCGTGCATAGCGCCGCGATGGTCTACATGTTCGCCGCGGTCACCGCACCCGCCGCGGGCCACGGCTCCGGGATGGGCGGCATGGGCGGCGCCGGTGGCGGTATGTCGACGCTGGCCGCGCCGGTGCTGGCGTTCATCTTCGCGATCCTGCTGGTCGGCTACGCGGTGGTGGATCTGGACCGGCTGTCCGGGCCCGCCCCGCACGGCAGTTACCTGTCGGCGGCCGGCGCCGTACCTGCCGGTGCCGCCATGGCGGGCGCCGCGGCCGGGGGCGGGACCTTCAGCCCAGGGTCGGCGTCAGCCAGCGCCGTGCGGCCCGAAGGCGGTGTGGCCACGCTGCCGGAACAGGCTGCCAGCCCCGTCCCGTCCGCCGGCGCCGCGGGCCATGGCGGCGGCTCGGTCCGCGACCTCCTGCTCAATCCGCGTACTGCGGCGGGCTGTCGCATCGCGATGGGTGTGACCATGGCCTTCATGCTCGTCATCATGATCTGACCAGCAGACCCACCCCGACGGTGCTGCCCCGGCCGTAACGCTCCGGGGCAGCACTGTTTGCTCGGGCCTGCGCATCGACGATCAGCAGTCCGGCCAGCTAACCCGGCGGACCCGGGCGTATGCTTGTCAGCGCCCCGGCGGGTACCTCCTGGCCGGGCATTTCGCGGAATGCTTCTCCGCGGCCGATGAGCGCCAGGTCCGCGAAAGAAGCGCGTTCTCCCGGTCGCCGGCCGGCGACGACACGGCCCCGGTTCCGGGCGCCGCAGCCGGGAAGGCGGGAATATCTTTGAGCGACACAGCGCACGACGCCAGCGATTGACGGGGAGGCACGGTGAGCCCCGAAGCCAGGATCCTCGGCTTCATGATCCTGTTGGTTGCGATCTTCCTCGGGGCCTACAAGGCCGGCGCGTTCGCCGGGCCCGTCATCCCGGCCCACTCGGTGGTCAGCCCGCCGGGTGGCGCCGGACAGGCGCCGAGCATGAACATGGGGCACCGGTGATCGGCTCCTCCGTCCCGGATCGGCCGCTGGAACTGGTCATCGGCGGGATGAGCTGTGCCGCCTGCGCGGCGCGGATCGAGAAGCGGCTCAACACGCTGGACGGGGTCGAGGCCACCGTCAACTATGCGACCGAGCGCGCCTACGTGGCCCGCCTCGGCGGGCATGAGCCGGCCGAGCTGATCACCGCGGTGCGGGCCGCCGGGTACACCGCGGCCATGCCCGCCGCGGCGGCCGGGGAGCCGGATCCGGAGTCGGCGGCCGCCGCCCGCGGCCTGGTCCTGCGGGTCGTGGCCTGCGCGCCCGCCGCGCTGGCCGTCATCGTGCTGGCTATGGCGCCGTCCCTGCAGTTCAGCGGATGGCAGTGGGTCAGCCTGCTGCTGACGCTCCCGGTCGCGATCTGGGGCGGGTGGCCGCTGCACCGCGCGGCCCTGGCCGGCCTGCGGCATGGCGTCACGACCATGGACACGCTGGTCAGCCTCGGCATCACCGCCTCGCTGCTGTGGTCGGTCCAGGCCATGCTGTTCGGCGGGGCCGGCATGGCCGGGATGAAGATGCCGTTCGCCGTCACGTTCGGCCCGGTCAGCCAGATGACCCTGTACTTCGACGTCACCGCGGGCGTGACCGTGGCCGTGCTGACCGGCCGTTACCTGGAATCGCGGGCCAAGCGCCAGGCGGGTTCGGCGCTGACCGCCCTGGCCCGGCTCGGCGCCAGGACGGTCGCGGTGCTCCGGGACGGGGCCGAGCATCGTGAGGACGTGACCGAGCTGGCGCGCGGCGACGAGTTCGTCACCCGGCCCGGCGAGATGATCGCCACCGACGGAGTGGTCGTCGCGGGAACCTCTGCGGTGGACTGCTCGCTGCTGACCGGCGAGTCGGCGCCGGCCGAGGTCCGCCCGGGAGACAGTGTCACCGGCGGGACCATCAACCTGAGCGGGCGCCTGGTGGTGCGGGCGACCCGGGTCGGCGGCGAGACCGAGCTGGCCCGGATCGTCGACCTGGTGACGAAGGCCCAGGCCACCAAGTCGGCGGCCCAGCGGCTGGCCGACCGGGTGGCCGCCGTCTTCGTGCCCTGCGTGATCAGCCTGGCCGTGACCACGCTGGGGTTCTGGATCGGCACCGGGCTGCCCTCCCAGTTCGCCTGGAGCTGCGCGTTCGCGGTGCTGGTGGTGGCCTGCCCCTGCGCGATGGGCCTGGCCACCCCGACCGCGCTGCTGGCCGGGGTCGGGCGCGGCGCCGAGCTCGGGGTGCTGGTCAAGGGCGCGCAGGCGCTGGAGGCGACCCGCCGCGTCGGCGTGATCGTGCTGGACAAGACCGGCACCCTGACGACGGGCGTGATGTCGTTGCAAGCAGTCACCGTCGCTCCCGGGACCGCCGAGGCGGAGGTGCTGGCCCTGGCCGGAGCGGTCGAGGACGCCTCCGAGCACCCGGCCGGCCAGGCAATCGCCCGGGACGCCATGGCGAGGCTGGGCGCGCTGCCGCCGGTGACCGGCTTCTCCAGCGTACCGGGGGCCGGGGTGCGGGGAACCGTGGCCGGCCGCGTGGTGACGGCCGGCACCCGCCGGTTCGTCGAGGAGAGCATGCTGGCGGTTCCGGCCGAGCTCGCCCGGGCCGCCGACGCCGCCGAGCGGGCGGGCCAGACCGCGGTGCTGGCCGGCTGGGACGGCCGGGCCCGTGCGGTCCTGCCGGTCAGCGACGCCCTGAAGGCGGGCAGCGCGGAGGCGGTCGGCCGGCTGCGGGCCCTGGGCCTGCGGGTGATCATGCTGACCGGGGACGGCCGGCGCCCGGCCCTCGCCGTGGCCCGCCAGCTCGGCATCGGCGAGGCCGACGTTTTCCCCGCCGTCCGGCCCGAGGGCAAGCTGGAGCGCATCCGGCAGCTCCAGGCCGCGGGCAACACCGTGGCCATGGTGGGTGACGGGGTCAACGACGCAGCGGCCCTGACCCGGGCCGACCTGGGGATCGCGATCGGAACCGGCACCGATGCGGCCATCGGGGCGGCGGACCTGACCCTAGTGGGCGGGGATCCCCGGCGGATCGCCGACGCGATCGTGCTGGCCCGGTCGGTCCTGCGCACGATCCGGGTCAACCTCGGCTGGGCGTTCGGGTATAACCTCGTCGCCCTGCCCCTGGCCGCGCTCGGCTACCTGAATCCCCTGTTCGCGGGCCTGGCCATGGCGATCAGTTCCCTGGTCGTGGTGTCCAACAGCCTGCGCCTGCGGCACCTGCGCGCCGACACCGCGCCAGAGGGTGCCGGGCATCTCGCAAGCCTGGCCGTGGCCCCCGCTCCCCCGGTGCCCGCGGCCAGCGGCCGGGCGGGCGCGACATGACCGGCTCCCGCGCGCTGACCGTCCTGGTCCGCCCGGTGGCGGTGCCGGTCGCCTGCGCCGCGCTGCTGACCGGACTGCTGTCCGCGTGGGTCGCCACCGGCGGCGGCGGGACACTGCGCAGGCTGCCCTTCAAGTTCGAGCTGGCCGCCATCTCCAGCCCGCCCGACAGCCCCGGCGCCCAGGGCGCGGCCACGTACCTGGTCATCAAGAACCTGGCCGGCCCCGACGAGCTGCTGTCCGCCCGGGCGGAGGTATCCCGCCGGGTAGTCCTCGCCCGGCGCGGCACCGAGCCGCCCGGCGCCAGCACGCTGCCCGCGCTGGCCATCCCGGCCCGGAGCACGACCAGCCTCAGCCCGCTCGGCGCCGATATCGTCCTGATCGATCCGGCCGCGCTGCAGGTCGGTGCGACCGTGCCGGTGACCCTCACATTCCGGCATGCGGGACGGATCACCGTCGAGTTCACGGTGACCCCGGCCGGCACTCCCTGATCCCTACGAGCGGGGCGTGCCCCGGTCCACGGCACCGGTCACCGACAGCACGTACCACAGGCCCATGTCGTCGGCCTGACCGGTGGCCTGGCCGGGGCCGGTGTCACCGATCCACAAGTAGAGCGGCCAGCCGCCGTAGGTCACCTGCAGCTCTCCGTCTGCCCGCCGTACCGTCCCGAGCAGGGACGCCCGGACGCCGGGACCTGCCTTGGGACGGGTGACCCCGTGCGGCAGGACCAGCGGCGGCCACTGCTGCGCGCAGAACCCGGCGCACCGCGAGGGCCCCTGGTGATCGGGGGCGTACATGTACAGCGTGAGGCCCTTGCCGTCTGTGATCACCTCGCCCAGCCCCGGAATGGGCCGAGCGAGCACCTCAAAGCGCGGCACGCTGCTCGCCGCGGCATTCCCGCACGCAGCAACGGCCGTGCTTATGACCAGCGCCCCTGCCAGCAACCCAGCCCGGCGGGCGGCCGGATGCCGTCGGCCGCCAGGACGACGGCCTGTTTCCGATGCCACGCTTGCGTCCCATCCGTAGACCGGCGCGCCGGATGTCTGGCGAATCACGGGGTACCCCGCCTCCCGGATTGACCTACGACTTTAGCGCGGCAGACATCGGCGCCAAGCCGGGCCCTCGGTCACCGGGTGAGCGCGCAGGAACGCCTCGTCCACGTCCGCGCCGGGACAGGTCCGGGTGCAGCACGGACACGCTGCCCGGGTCGAGCAGGCGCTGGAAGCCGTGGCGGGCATAGCACCGAGCAGGCCACGGCCTCGACCCGGATGATGACGAGATCAGCCACCGGCCGGCTACGACCGGTCCCTCAGCGCGTGACCGTCGCGGCGGGGATCCCGGCGCCGGCGACGGCGAGATCCTGGAGAGCCTCGATCACGCTCTGCAGGTGCTCGTGCATGGCCCGCTCGGCGGCCGCCGGGTCGCGGGCGGTGATCGCCAGCACGATCGCCTCGTGCTGCGGCAGCGAGACGGCCGGGCGGTTGCCGCCCAGGGCGAGGATGAAGTGGTGGCGGACCATCTGGTCGTGCAGCTGCGCCAGCACCCGCGCCGAGACCTGGTGCGCCGAGATGTCGCGGATCGTCCCGTGCAGCCGGGTGTTCAGGTCGATGTAGCGCAGCAGCTCGGACCGCTCCACCGCCGCCTGCATGTCCGCGATGACGGCGCGCAGCCCGGCCGCCTGCGCGTCGGTCACGCGATCGGCCGCCCGGGCCGCCGCGTGGCCCTCGAGCAGCCGGCGAATCTCGGTGATCTCGATGGCCTCGTCCACCGAGATGTTGCGCACCCGCGCGCCCTTGTTGGGCTGGAACTCCACCAGGCCGCGGGCGGACAGCTCCTGCAGGGCGGCCCGGGCGATGAACCGGGAGGTGCCGAAGCGCTCGCACAGGTCGGTCTCGATCAGCCGCTGGTTGGGTGCGTACTCCCCCTGTACGATCGCCGCGCGGACGGCCTCGACAACAGCGAGCTTAGGGTCGCCAGGCACGTCGTGCGTCCTCCTGCTTAGTTCCCCCCCAGAGAGACCACAGGTTATCACTCGTGCTAACGAAAACGTCAGCAGCGGGCGCTGGTCACGCCGGTCCGGGCGGGCCGCGCCAGCGACCCCGGGCCCGGCGGGCTGCGGGCCCTGGACGCGGAGATCCAGGCCCTGCGCGAGATCGTCCGGGCGGTCGAGCGGGACACCGCGGGTCAGACCGGCACGGCGGCGCCGTTCACGAGCCCGGACGCCGGGCTGGCCAGGTACATGTACGTCCGCGCGATGCCGGGGATCTTGGGCCAGGCGGCGTGGTCGGCGCCCGGCATCGCGGCCCGGTTGGCGGGGGTGTCGATGATGCTGGGCACCACGCAGTTCACCGTGATCCCGCTGCCCCGCACCTCGTCGGCGGCCATCGACACCAGGTGCAGCACGCCGGCCTTGCTCACCGAGTAGGCGAAGCCGGACCCGGCGGTGACGACGCCGGCCCGGCTGGCCGTGTGCACGATCCGGCCCTCGCCCGCCGACTGCATGACCCGCAGCGCGTGCTTGGTTATCAGCGCGGCGGTGATCAGGTTCAGCGTGATCTGGCCGGTCAGCTCGGCCAGGTCGAGGTCGGCGAACGGCCGGTAACCGGCGAACCCGCCCACGGTGTTCAGCACCGCCCACGGCGCCGGCCCGGCGTCGAACAGGGCGCGGACGTCACCCTCGTCGCCGACGTCCGCGCGGCGGTACCCGACCCCGGCCAGCCGGCGCTCGCCGGCGGGCTCGACGCGGTCCACTCCGGTGACCGACGCCCCGGCCTCGGCGAACGCGGCCGCCACCCCGGCGCCCAGCGCGCCGGCCGCGCCGAACACCAGCACCGCCCGCCCGTCGAAACTCACG
>Ga0335078_10014075_pt1 | contig 11862 bp, 10 predicted proteins | sample Lox_Sample_32_FD_206711 | JGI IMG/M metagenome (GOLD analysis project Ga0335078, IMG submission 206711) | Soil microbial communities from Loxahatchee National Wildlife Refuge, Florida, United States - Lox_Sample_3.2 | ecosystem: Environmental > Terrestrial > Soil > Wetlands | place: USA... | reverse complement strand
TCTGGGCCTTCGATCACCTGCGCGTGACGGAGGTGGACCAGGCCCGCAGCCTGCTTTACACCCAGCAGATCGAACGCACCCGCGCGCGGAGCAAGTCCGCCAGCCTGGAAGATTTTCTGGCATCCCTGCAACTCGAGGTGCGGATCGAACGTGCGCTGCCCGCCGAATTGGCACGCATTGCTCAATTGACCCAGCGGACCAACCAGATGAACTTCACCACCATGCGCCGGACGGAAAGCGAAATCCAGGCGCTGATTGCTTCCGGGGAGGCGGAATGCCAGGCGGTCCACGTGCGTGACCGGTTTGGGGATTACGGCCTGACCGGCGTCATGATGCTTCACGCGCAGGGTGACTCACTGCTGGTGGATGCGTTCCTTTTGAGCTGCCGCGCCCTGGGACGCGGGGTCGAGCATCGCATGCTGTCGGCACTCGGCAGCATCGCCCTTGAAAAGGGACTCGCGGCCGTCGAAGCGCCGTTCTTGCGGACGCCCGCCAATCTGCCGGCGCTGCTCTTCCTCGAGAGCGTCGGCCTCGAGTTTCAGCACGTCGAATCCGGGAATCTGAGCTTCCGTTTTCCGGCGGTTTACGCGGCGGCCATCCGCTACAAGCCGCCTCGTGCGCCGCGCACTGCGGAAACGACGGCCATGGAAACGGTAACGCCGCGCCGCGCCGAAAACAGAATGCGGATCCCCTACGTCCGCATCGCCACCGAACTGCGGGATCCGCGAGAAATCCTGCTGCGCATGCATGGCGCGCCGGAAACGGTGCCGCCGCCCGAACCCGCGGATCCCCGTGTCAGCCCGCAAGCTGCGGAAATCCCTCCGCGCGAGGATCTGGAGCGCCGCCTCCGAGCCATATGGACCGAAACCCTGGCCACCGACTCGATCGGCATCCACGACGATTTCTTCGACCTGGGCGGCCATTCCCTGCTGGCCGTGCAGCTCATGTCCCGCGTGCGCAAGGAATTTGGCATCGAGTTGTCGCTCGAGCTGGTCTATAGCGGCGTATTCACCATCAACGCATTGGCCGAAGCCATCGAACTCAAGGAATTCGAGCGCAGCGCCGGCGAAGAGTACGCGGCTCTGCTCCGCGAGATGGAAGGACTCAGCGACGAGGAGGTCCGCGAGTTGCTGGCCCGCGAAGACGAGCTGCCGTCACATTGATGCGCATTCTGCTGGCCCACAACTCGCCGTACTATCCGGCGTTCGGCGGGGGCGACAAGTCCAACCGCCTGCTGATGGAGAGCCTGGCGTCGAGGGGGCACAGCGTGCTGGTGGCCGCGCGCGGCGACCGGTTCTCTCGCGAGGCACACGAGCATCTGCTCGCGGAACTTGCCGTCCGCGGAATGTCCGCGATCGCCGATGCCGCGGGCGTCCGCTTCCGTCGGAACGGCGTCGAAGTCCATGTCCTGACCCTCGATCCTCACGTACGGACCTGGTTCGCATCCCACATCACGGCCTTCGATCCAGACGTGATCCTGACCTCGACCGACGATCCGGCGCATCTCATGCTCGAACCCGCGCTCGCCGGCGCCCGCGCCCGTGTAGTCTACCTGGTGCGTGCTACCGTGGCCCTGCCGTTCGGCCCGGATACATCGTTCGCGAGCGCAATGAAAACCGGCATTCTGCGCCAGGCCGATGGCGTGGTAGCGGTCAGCGAATATGTCGCGCGTTACGCCCGCCGCTGGGGCGGGCTGGAGGCTGTGCATCTGCCTGTTTCGTTGCTCGAATCGGCCGAATTCCCGTTTCTCGGCCGCTTCGACAATCGCTTCGTCACCATGGTGAATCCGTGCGCGGTGAAAGGCATCTCGATTTTTCTCGCGCTGGCGCGTCTTTTCCCTGAAACCGGATTCGCGGCCGTTCCCACCTGGGGCACGACGCCCGGCGATCTCTTGGCCTTGCGCAAGCTGCCCAATGTCTCTGTGCTTCCCGCGGCGGACAACATCGACGACATTCTGCGTATGACCCGCATCGTGCTGGTGCCATCGTTGTGGGCCGAGGCGCGATCCCGCATGATCCTGGAAGCCATGGCGCGCGGCATTCCGGTGATGGCAAGCCAGGTCGGGGGCTTGGCCGAAGCCATTCTGGGAATGGACTACCTGCTTCCGGTCCAGCCCGTCGTGCATTACCAATCCGCGGTCAACGAGCTGATGGTGCCGGCGGCGGAGATCCCCGAGCAGGATATCGCTCCCTGGAGAGCCGCGCTCGACCGGCTGCTCTCGGATCGCGCGCATTATGAAAGCCTCTCGGCGCGTTCCCGCGAGCGGGCTCTGGCCTATGCCGCCGGCTTGACCTGCCTCCCTTTCGAAGCGTACCTGGAGAAAATCGTCGCTTCGCCGAAACGTGGGCGGCCCGCGCCAAAGCCGGCGCTCTCCCCGGAAAGACGGAAACTGCTGGCGCTCCGTTTGCGCCGCAAGCTCGGCGGTGCCGCACCGCCATCGGCTCCAGCCGCATGGCTGACTCAGGCCGAAATCCAGGAACTGGACACTTCGGACCACCGCGCCGAGCTCGCCCTCCGCGCCACCGAACTCGCGCGCCAGGCGCTCCCCGGCGTCGATCTCGAAATCTTCTGGGACGGCATGTGGATCCGCCGCGTGGGAGCGGTCTACTTCCCCGATCCCGACCTTTTCCGCGCCCCCACGCCGAACTGGCGCCGCTGGCCGGGGCTGGCGGATCAGTACCTTCGCGATGCCGCCGATTACTGGTTCCACGTCTACAATCCTCGTCCAGGCGACATCATCGCCGACATCGGCGCCGGTCGCGGGGAGGACGTCTTCGCTTTCTCCAAGGCTGTCGGGCCGGAAGGCCGCGTCTGGGCTCTCGAACCCCACCCGGTTTCCTTTCAGGCGCTCGAGAAGCTCTGCTCGTGGAACCGGCTCTCGAATGTCACGGCCCTGCCATACGCGTGCACAGACGCGCCGGTGCAGTTGCAAATCGAGACGCTGCCGGTCTGGGAATCAAATTACATTCGCCCGGGCGAAGCCAGCCACACCAGCTACGCCGTCCAGGGCGTGCCCTTCGATAGCCTGATGGCCGCGCGGGGAGTCGATCGGCTCGATTTTCTCAAAATGAACATTGAAGGCGCCGAGCGCACGGCTTTACCCGGTTGCCGCGCGATGCTCGCGCATACACGATTCGTCTGCATCGCCGCGCACGATTTCCGCGCCGCTCGCGGCGAAGGAGAGCATTTCCGCACCCTGGAATTTGTCAAGCGGTTCCTCGGCGATGCCGGTTTTGAAATCCTCACCCGCGCGAACGATCCCCGCTATTACGTTCCCTACCACGTTCACGGTTTCCGCCGGGAGTGATGCATTCAGTCACGGTCTCGCCCTTCCCGCCGGGCGGATGCCGTCGATCACGGTCTCGGCCTTCCCGCCGGGCGTGATGCCGTCGATTACGGTCTCGTCCTTCCCGCCGGGCGTGATGCATTCAGTCACGCTCTCGCCCTTCCCGCCGGGCGTGATGCGGTCGATTACGGTCTCGTCCTTCCCGCCGGGCGTGATGCAGGCGATCACGGTCTCGGCCCTCCTCAATACCCCAGCTCCTTATTCACCACGCTGCGCAAAGGCTCGTGTTTGCGGTAGCGCTCGAACTGGTCCAGGAAGAAGCGCATGGCGCGCTCCAGCCAGTCGGGCGTGTGGTCGGAGCAGTGCGGCGAGAGCAGCACGTTTTCCAGCCGGTACAGGGGATGGCCTTCGGGCAGCGGTTCGGTGTCGAAAACGTCCAGCGCCGCGCCTTTGATCAGGCCGGTGCTCAGTGCGTTCACCATCGCCCCTTCGTCGACCACCGGCCCGCGTCCGATGTTGATTACTACTGTCGTGGGCTTCATGGCCGCGAATTCCGCCGTGCCGATCATGCCGCGGGTTTCGGGCGTGAGCGGCGCCGAAACGATGAGATAATCGCAGCGCGCGATCATCTCCAGCCGCGATTCCGGCCCATAGATGCGGCTCACCAGCGGGTCCACGTGGTAGAGGGGAGGGCCGTGCCGCTTCAGCGCCAGAACATCCATGCCCATCGGCTTCAGCCGCGTGGCTACCGCGCGGCCGATGTCTCCATAACCGATGATTCCGGCGGTCTGACCGGCGATTTCGGTGACATCGAACTGGTCCCACCGCCCTGCCTCCTGGCTGCGGATCATGCGGCGCAGATCCTTGGCGAAGTAGAGGATGGCCGCCAGCGCGAATTCACCCAGTGGAGGACTGAACACGCCGCTGCCGTTGGTCAACACCGCCGGGCTGGCGGCCAGTTCCGGAAATAACTGGCCATCGAGGCCGGCCGCGCGCGAATGCACCCATTGGACACGAGGGCACATGCCAAACACTTCGCGCAGCAGCGCGCCCGAGCCGGACCAGTTGAAAATCACGTCGGCATTGGGAGCGCTTCGTTCAAACGCCGCCGCTGAGTCGCCGGCCGCGATGGTGGTCTCCGGCGGCAGTTCCTCCAGCATGCCGAGCTGCGGTTCTGCCGGGTTTGCCAACACCAGAACTGTGTTATCGTCCATGAGGAGAAAGCTACCACATGTTCGACCTCTCGCTCGAAATGCTGCGCGTGGTGGAAGACGCCGCCATTGCCTCCGCGCGCACCATGGGAATGGGAGATCCCCAGGCCTCCGATCAGGCTGCCGTCGAGTCCATGCGCTGTTCCATGGACACCCTGCCCATCGATGGCACCATCGTCATCGGCGAGGGAGAGCGCGACGAGGCGCCCATGTTGTACATCGGCGAGAAGGTCGGCTCGGGCCGCAATCACGGCGAGCCCGTCACCGTAGATATCGCCGTCGATCCGCTCGAAGGCACGAACCTGTGCGCCACCGGGGGCGCCGGCGCGATCACCGTGCTGGCGGCTTCGGAGCGCGGCGGCCTGCTGCACGCACCCGATTGCTACATGGAGAAAATCGTCGTAGGGCCGGCCGCCAAGGGTGCAGTGGACCTGGACGCGCCCGTGAAGCACAACCTGAAATCGATTGCCCGGCGCCTGCAGCGCGGCGTGGACGATCTCGTGGTGGTGGTGCTCGACCGCCCGCGCCATCAGAAGTTGATTGCGGATATCCGCCAGGCCGGAGCCCGCATCCGGTTGATCTCGGATGGCGACCTCTCGGCGGGGATCGCCGCTGCGGTCGCCGGGACCGGTGTCCACGCGGTGATGGGCTCCGGCGGCGCGCCCGAGGGCGTGTTGACCGCGGCAGCGCTGCGCTGCCTGAACGGCGAGATTCTGGGCCGCCTGGTGGTGAAGGACGAGGCGCAGCGTGAGCGCATGCAGCAGATGGGCATACAGGACGCGAACCGCGTTTACACGACTCCCGAGCTGGCGCCGGGACGTAACCTGGTCTTCGCCGCCTGCGGGGTGACCGATGGCAATCTTCTCCAGGGTGTGCGCTTCACCGGCGATGGCACGCATACGCAGGCCGTGGTGATGACGTCCGCGCCGGCGCACGTGCGTTTTGTCGATACCACCCATCTGGAGAACAAGCCGGATGTGAAGGTGAGGTTCCGGTAAAAGAAACGTCCGCCGGTCCTGCGTTAAAGGTCAGCCACGGACGCCCGCCCCCGCCGCCGTTTCGCCCAAAACCGCGACCTTGTACGGCACGCTGCGCGGTTCTATCCTGGCAATGGGGGGAACTGCTGATGATCACCACCAACCGCCGCCGCTTTTTGGGAGCCGCCATTGCCACCGCCGCTTCCTACGGCCGCATCCAGGGCGCCAACGATCGCATCCGCTTTGGCGCCATCGGGACCGGAGAACGGGGCCAATACCTCCTGGGCAATGTCACTCACGAGGAGGATACGCAGGTGGTAGCCTTCTGCGATGTCTACGAGCCGCACCGCCTGCGCGCCAAGACCCGCTTCGGCGCCGGCGCCGCCGATTACTCCGACCACCGCGAACTTCTCGACCGCAAAGACGTGGATGCCGTGATCGTCGCCACTCCGGATCACTGGCACGTCCCCATCACCATCGACGCCGTGCGCGCAGGCAAGGATGTGTATTGTGAGAAACCAGTCACGCACCTGCTGGAGGAGGGCGAGCCGCTGATCGCCGCCGTCCGCGAATCCAAGCGCGTGGTCCAGACCGGAACCCAGCAGCGGAGTTGGGAGCATTTCATCCACGCCAGGGAACTGGTGGCCAATGGCACGCTCGGCCAGGTGACCTTCATCCACACCTACTGGTATCAGAACCACATTGCCAACCAGGCGAGCGGGCCGCCGGTCGATCTTTCCAGGCTCGATTGGAAGCGCTTCCTCGGGACGGCTTCCGACCGCCCGTTCGATGCCGATCAGTACGCCCATTGGCGCTGGTATTGGGATTTCGGCGGAGGCGCCATGACCGATCTCTTCATCCACTGGGTGGATGTGGCGCAGTGGTACATGGACGATGATATGCCCACGCGCGCCACGGCGACCGGAATCAAGGCGGTTCTGCAACAGCGGCAGACTCCCGACACCATGAGCGCCGCCCTTTCCTATCGCAAGGCCCTGGTGGAGTTCGATAGCGCCCTGCTCGGTTACCTCGAAGGAGGCGGCCTGATGATCCGCGGTACGAAAGCCGCCATGCGCCTGCACCGCAGCGGATTCGAAGTCTACGAAGAAGTGCCGCGCTACACCGAGGCGTTCACCACGCCGCCGCCCATCCTGAAAGAAGTTTCGCCGCACGATGGCGGCCTGGACCACATGCAGAACTTCATCGCCTGCATTCGCTCTCGCGGCACTCCAACCGCGCCCGTGGAGGTCGGTGTCGCCGCGGCGCGTGCCGGCCACGTGGCGAACCTGGCCATGCGCGGCAGCGGAGTGTGGACGGCCTGAGGGCCCGAAGCCGCCCGGGTCAACGCCGTCCCACCGCCCGTCACTTCACATACTTCGGCTCCCGCCCGCCGTGCCACGGATCGTACTCCGCGGCGAAGCGCACCCGATCGCTCACCGGCGGGTGGTCGTACAGCCAGAATTTGATGAATCCGCTCGGATTGGGATCCGACAGCGACACTTCTCCCAGAATCTGAAAGGCCGAGGCCGCCGCCTGCGGCGAATCCGGCACGATCCCGTGGATCACCTCCAGCCCGTAGATGTCCGCGTGGTGCTCCTGCATCCGGCTGAAGGAGTTGAACAGCGGCTCCGAAACGAAACTGAACACTGCCAGCACCAGCAGCATCACCGGCAGCGAGGCCCAGTCTTCCATTCCGCGAATCGACCATCGGCCGCCCCATTTTGCGATCATCCAACGTGCGGCGTGATAGCCCACGAACAGGAACAGCAGGATGACCCCGCATACCAGCATCAGGGTGATGCGCACGTGGCCTAGCACGTAATGCCCCATTTCGTGGCCGAAGGCGAACAGGATCTCGTTGGTGGTCATCTTTTGAATCGTGGTGTCCCACACTACCACGCGCTTCGAAGCGCCCAGCCCTTCCACATCGGCGTTCAGCGACTTCAGTTTCTCGCTGGCCTTCATTTCAAACATGCGCTCCGGCGGAATGGCCAGCCCGCCGCGCTGCACTACCTTCTCGATCGCCGCCACCAGGTCCGGCTGCTTCGCCGCCAATGGCTCGTACTGAAAGAACAGCGGCTCGATCACCAGGGGCGCGATGAAGATGAGGAACACCACGATCGGTACGGCCATCAGCCAGAAGTAGAACCACCAGCGGCGCGGGCTGCGGCGAATGGCGGCATAGAACAGCCAGACCAGGATGCCCGCCAGCAGGAACTCCAGCAGCTCGCCCTTGGTCCAGTCCCAAAACCATGATCCCCAGCCCTGCACCGATTGCTGATATTCGAGTGAGAGGTGCTGCTGGTAGAGATCGAGCGGCAGGCTGGCCACATCCGTCACCAGCAGCAGCAGCGGTGCGAACAGATAGGCCTGCAAAAAACGCACACCCGTGATCCCCTCCGCCCACGTGCGCAGCCGCGGCGCCACTTTGACCGCGAGGATCAGCAGCACGACCGCAATGCCATAGCCCACCGAGAGAAAATGCAGCCAGTGGCGCGCGCGGGCGTAGTCGATGGCCTGCTGCAGTTTCTCCGGCGGCAGCGTATAAGTGGTGACGGGGGGGTTAACCGGATGCGCCTCCGGCTGCGCCGCCTGCTGCGATGGCGGCGCTTGCGCGGGCGCGGGCGGAGGGTTGCCCTGCGCCGCCAGCGGCAGGCTCAGGAAGGCGATCAGAAGCAAGCGGCGCAGCATCAGACTTGTTATCCTCCTCTTTGATCCAACAGACCAGATTGCTGATACGTCTATTGTGGCACCCGGCCGCCGCCATGGGCGACATTCTCGATCGCGGCAGCCTGCTCTACGCCAGCCTCGCCGCGCTCGTCGTGACGCTGGTCCTGAACTCGATGGTCCCCCTGCGGGTTCCGCTCAGCTTCTACACCCCTCTTTTGATCCTGGCCGGCGTTTACGTTCCCGGCCTGCTGTTGCTGGCCAGCCTGTTCGGCAGATTGGGCGGGGCCGGCGCAGTCTTCCGCCGCGACTACTCGCCAATGCTCACGTGCGTCGCAATGGCTTTCAGCGCCGCTGCCTTGCCCCTGATCCTGGCGGCGTGGACGGGAACCCTGGAAGTCTTTCTGCTCGTCGCCGCTCTCGCCCTGGCGTATTTCTTCGTGCTGGTCTTTCTGGCCGTGCGTACGGTATTCGGAGTGGGAAACGGAGCCGCGGCCGCTGTTGCCGGCCCTTCGTGGATTCCGCTGGTAGCAGTGGTGTTTCTCTGGGCGCCCCTTTCCATGCTGTTGCGGCTGGTGGCCTCGCCTTTCTTCCTCTTCTACGCGTTTTATTACCTGGGTGGCGAGCTGAGCGGTCTCGGCGTAGGCCTGCGCAACCGCCAGCACTTCCGCCGCATGCTGGAAGCCGCCGCCGTGAACCCGCACGATGGCGAAGCGCAGTACCAGCTCGGGCTGATTCACCAGCAGCGCCATCAGTACACCGAAGCCGTCCGCCGGTTCCAGGCCGCCGTGGCGATCGATCCCGGCGAGACTGCCGCCCACTTCCAACTGGGCCGCATCGCCCGCGATCAGGGCCGCCTCCAAGACGCCCTGGCGCATTTTGAAACCGTGCTTCAGCAGGACGAGCGGCATTCGCAAAACGAGATCCACCGCGAGTTGGGTGCCGTCTGCCTGGCGCTCGGCCGCATCGAAGACGCCCGGCGCGAACTGTCGCTCTACATCGACAGGCGCCCGTATGATCCCGAGGGCCTTTTCTACCTTGGCGAAGCCCTGGAGCGTCTGGGAAAGACGGCGCAGGCGCGCGAGATGTACAACGCCGCCGTGGAGGCTGTCCGGACCGCGCCGCGCTACCGGCGTCGCGTGGTCGCGCGCTGGAGCCGCCTGGCCCAGAGGCAGGCGCGCAAGCTGCCGTCTTAGCGGCTGCGTCCGGCCCCTGGTCGCCGCTTCCATGCTACCGTCGGAGCATGCTCTTCATGATCGTCGAGCGTTTCAAAGGCCGGAATGCCAGGCCCATCTACCGCCGCCTCGGGGAAGCCGGCCGCCAGATGCCCGAGGGGTTGAAATACCTCGATAGCTGGATCGAGCCGAATTTCGACCGCTGCTTCCAGTTGATGGAAACCGATGACCTGCGCCTGTTGCAGAAATGGATTCTGGCGTGGTCCGATCTCATGGAATTCGAGATTGTGCCCATCGTACCGTCGAAGGACACCCGCGCAACCGTCGAAGCGGCGATCGAGGCCGACAACGCCGGCTGCCTCCATGGCGAAACGTAGGAGATCGGCCACACGGGTGGCAATCGCCGCCTGGGCCGCGGACCAGCCTGCAGCTATTCTCGACATGAGCCTTTTTGCGGCTTCGGACCCAACCCTGCTCCGGCTCGCCTCCGGCGGAGCCTGGCGATCCGCGAGCCACAAACCGTCCTTTCGGTTGAAGCGCGTTGGGATCCCGGTGGAATGGGCAACCTGGGTCCATGTCACCGTTCTTAACCCGTCTCTGCTAACCTAGACAAGGCAGTCGTGGCAAACGGATCTCATCCGGTCCGCTGGCGGGGACGGTTTCCAGGGGTGGAGTGCCGTACAAGTGCCACAGCGGATGGGGTAGCCCAAGGAGTGGAAAGTGACGCTTGTCGATTTTCTCTATTCGCACCCGACTTGGGAGATCGGGCTGTTGCTCATTGTTATCTGGACCGGCCTGTCGCTGCTCGGGCTCTATATTTTCCACCGCATGGTCGACGTTCATATGCGGCGCGAGGATACTGAAACCGTTGGCCTTACCTACGCCATCGTCGCGGTGGTCTACGCGGTTCTCCTCGCCTTCATCGTAGTCGATGTCTTCGATGCCTTCTCCAAGGGTGAGGAAGTCGTTACCGCCGAGGCGAACAAGGTCAGCACCCTCCTTCTGGATGCGAGCGGATTGCCGCCGCAGATGGGGTCGGTTGTTCACGCGGACCTTGAAAAATACCTGGACATTGTGACTAAGTCCGAGTGGCCGAGCCAGCGGACGGGCAAACTCGACACTGCGGTGTTCGAGCCGGGCTGGACCGTTGTAGCCCACCTGGATGCGCTGCTTGCCAGCTTCGAACCAGCTACCTTGGGGCAGAACGTCAACAAGGGCGAGATGCTGCATGGCATGAACGACCTTATTAAGGCGCGCCGCACCCGCATCCTGGCGGCCAAAGCGCATCTGCCGGTCGTTGTATGGGAGATCCTGCTGCTCGGCGGCGCGGTCTCCGTCGCCTATACTTACCTCTTCGGCGCCCACAGTTTTGGAATTCACCTGGGGGTTACAGGTCTCATCGCGGCAACCATAGCGCTCGTCTTCGTTCTCATCATCGCCCTGGATTACCCGTTCCGCGGCGAAGTCAGCGTCAGCGACGCGCCGTTTGTCGGGGTCCGGTCCACGGCGACGGCCTCGCTCCAATCAGGATCCCAACCTTGACGGTGAAGTTCCAATGACAATCTACCTCCGAGGCGAAAGGACCTGATCATGTTGAACAACTGGTTTTACTCTCACCAAACCTGGGAAGTGGCGCTCGCCATATGCTCGGTCATGGTCATCGTTACGCTTATCGGTCTTTACTTTTTTCACAGAATGGTCGATTGGCACTCCCGCGAGAAGGATACCAAATTGGTCGGTTTGAGTTATGCGCTGTGCGGCAGCGTATACACCGTCCTGCTGGCGTTCGTCGCGGTCGGCGCCTACGAGACCATGGATAAGACCGAATCGATAACTGCCGGGGAAGCGGACGCGCTGGGCGCCCTGGCCTTCGACAGCGCGGGCCTGCCGGCCGACCTTGCCCTGCACGTACGGGCCGATATCGACGACTACATTTCTGTCGTCACTAAGAAAGAATGGCCAAGCCAGCGGGCCTATCGTATGGATTTGCGCTATTACGATGAAGGCTGGGATGAAACCCGCCACCTTAATCGCGATCTCGCCGATTTCGAACCGTCTACCCCCGGCCAGGCTACCGTCAAAACCGAGATGGAGCGCGTCAGCAATGAACTCTATGCCGCGCGCCGCACCCGCCTGCTGGCGGCTAGCGCGCATATCCCTAATGCGATATGGGAAATGCTGATTTTTGGTTTGCTGCTGATCGCGGTTTATGTCTATCTCTTCGGTCCTCACAGTTTCGGGATCCACATGGCGGTAACCGCGCTGACCATGGTCACTCTAGGCCTGGTAATTTCCCTGATCATCGCTCTCGATTACCCGTTCCGCGGGGACCTGAGCGTTGATAGCGAGGCTTACGTCGCAGTGCAGGAAGTGACTAACCACATCTTCGAGCACGCCGCAACAGCGCCTTCCGGTGCGATCCGGCAGTCCGCCGATTACGCTAAAGCAAAGTAATCGGCAGGCGCGCCTCTGGCAGCAACCCATTCGCCCTCGAAACCCGCAAGCGGCAACTCACAGCGGCTCGACAATGTCACTTCCGCCGCATC
>Ga0335078_10014074_pt1 | contig 11862 bp, 8 predicted proteins | sample Lox_Sample_32_FD_206711 | JGI IMG/M metagenome (GOLD analysis project Ga0335078, IMG submission 206711) | Soil microbial communities from Loxahatchee National Wildlife Refuge, Florida, United States - Lox_Sample_3.2 | ecosystem: Environmental > Terrestrial > Soil > Wetlands | place: USA: Florida... | reverse complement strand
ACGAGGAATCTCGCACCTTCGTATCAATGAGAGATTTCTCGCTGCGGCGGGAATGACACAGACCGCAAGCATTCCTAAAGATCCTGCTAGGCTTCGTGCTGGTAAACTTCCCACCCTTTGTAGTTACTCAGGGCGTCTGCGACGGCTCTGCCGAAGTGGCTTCGGTTCACTGCCACGTGATGCTCGAAGCCGTTGCGGCAGACGTACTGCAGCAGCCGTTGCAAATCGGGGATGCGCACCACCCCGTAGCCTCCGAAGCTCTGGGGGCGGTCGTCGGTGATTTCGCCCTGGCCACAGTAAGCTCGCATCCTTCCCTGCAGGTCGTCCGTGGAGACCCGGCAATAGGTCAGCGGACCGCTCTTCAGCTTGCCAACCACCGTGCCGAAGGTGTTGTCCTTCCCGACCGAGCCTGCAATGATCTCCTGAAAGTCCATCTTGAAGTCTTCGAAAAAGTGTTTAGGCAGATTCGAACAGTGGAAGATCACGCATTTGTCAGGATCTTCGCCGTAGTTGTTGTTCCAGTCCACGATGGCACTGGGTTCCCCGGCCGCGAGCTGTAGGATGTACATGGCGATCATCCCGATCATGTCAGTCTCGCAGGCGCTCGGCAGCAGGTGATTCGACATCATGCTCATCAGCGTGCACGGCACCACGCCAAAATATTCCTCCATGGCCGTCCAGCACTGAATCGACGTGCCCGCGAGCTGGTTGTCCTCGATCCAGCCATCCACCACGGCGCCGAACTTCGCCATCTTCATCAGCGCTGCCGGCGGGATGCCGCGCGTGTCCACATAGCCCTGGATACCGGAGAGCTTGGCCGTCACCTTCGAGTCATCGTCCTTCATTCTGGCCACGCGTCCCATCACTTCCGAAAGATCAAGCGTCTCCACCGTGATGCCATGGTTCTCCATCAGCTTTTCGCTGAACCGGACCGTGTTAAAGGCAGCGGGACGCGCGCCGATCACCCCCACACGCGTGTTCTTCAGGCCCTTCACAATGCGGCAGGTGGCCGCGAAACTCTTGAGGTCGGCCTTGAATCCGGGCGACGACGGCGCCTGTGTATGCTGCGACGTCAGCGAGAACTTGATGCCGTACTGCCAAAGATTGTTGCAAACCGACATCTTGCCGCAGAAGCTGTCGCGGCGCGCCCCCATTAGCATCTTGTCAGCCGCGTCCGGGAAAGCATGCACGAGCACCGGAACATCGAGGCCGGCGAAGCGCAAGGTGTTGGCGACCGCCCGCTCGTCACCGAAATTCGGCAGCGTCACCAGTACGCCGTCGATCTCGTCGCGGTGCTGCTTGAAGAGGTCGGCGCACGTACGCGCCTCGGCCAGGCTCTCTACGGCGCCGTACTTGGTGGCTTCCGGCGTGAGGCAAATGGCTTTGTATCCCTCGGCCCCCAGCAGGCGCAAAATCTCCTCGCGCCCGTCACGAACCAAAGCCGCCGGGAAAAATCCGCGGTTTCCGACGATCACACCCAACGTTGCAGAACTCACGTTCAGTCTCCTTTCGCGCTCGACCGCGGTGGGCGGCGGGCGTTCATCATTCATCGTTCGCTATTCATCGTTGCTTTTCCTGCCCGTACGTCGAGTGATAGCGTTCGTACCATTTCTTGACCTCCGACGGCGGCAGAGGCTTCGGCGCGCCAAGTTGCAGCGCCAAGTGACAGGTGCGCGCCACATCCTCCACCATCACGGCGGCTTTGAAAGCCGCGGCAACGGTGGGTCCGAAGGCGAATACGCCGTGATTCCCGAGCAGCACGGCCGGCGACCGGCCGGCCGCCGCAATCACCGCCTCGCCGATGTGATCTCCGATATTGTCCACATAAGGCGCGCAGGGAATCTCGTCGCCGAACTCGTCGGCGATCGCCGTGAGATAGGCGGGAATCGAGCGCCTGACCATGGCGAAACTGGTGGCGTGATTCGAATGCGTGTGAATCACGCCACCGACATCCGACCGGTGCTTATATATGTACAGGTGATGCGGCAGATCGACCGACGGCTTCCATTTCCCTCGAACCTTTTTGCCCTCGAGGTCCGTCACGACAAGGTCGCCAGGCTTCATTTTGTCGTAATCCATACCGCTCGGCTTGATGATCACCAGGCCGCGCCCGCGATCGATGCCGCTGGCATTGCCGCTGTGCATGGTGACGAGCCCGGCGCGGTAGATGCCGACGTTTGCTTCCCAGACCTGTTTTCGAAGCCGTTCCGAAGATGTCATCATTGCTGTGGCAATAGGTCGTCCCTGGCGATGATCTCCCCGGGAGCATACACTTTACTGGTGAGATGCATGTTGCTTTCTCTTTCTTTCGGCAGACAGGCAGTCTGAATATCGCCGACGCCCCCACTGCCCTTGTAATCGCTGGAAATATGAAAATGCTGATCAGGGTCTTGCCCTAGCACTCTCAGCAGGTCGATGAGCCGATTGATCTCGGCTGGGGCCACAAAGAGATTGATTCCGAACCATCCATTCTTCCACTCCTCCGTCTCGACGTACACAAAGCTCCTCCCTTCCTCTTTACCGATCGGCATGCCGCGAATTGCGCTACACGCTAGACGAAACCCGCGTCTTAAGTTCCTTCAGCCGTTTCATCACGTCGTTGGCGCCGCGGCCGAAATAATCGTGCAGGTTCTGGTATTCCTTGAAAAGCTGATTGTAAACCTCATGACGCGCCGTATTCGGACGGTAGCTCTTGCGCTGCACGTGCGCCATGCGCTTTGCAGCGTCGTAGATCGTCGTGTAGCCGCCAGCCTCAGGTCCCGCGGCCACAGCGCCGTGCATGGCCGACCCCAGCGCGGGGCAGGTCATCAAAGGATCGGCGAGCTTGATTTCGAGTCCAGTCACGTCCGCGTAGATCTGCATCAGGAGAGGATTGCGCTCAGGCAATCCGCCGCAGGCGACCAGTTCGCGCACCGTGACGCCCTTGGTGTTGAATGCCTCCACAATCTGGCGCGTGCCGAACGCAGTAGCCTCGATAAGTGCGCGGTACATCTCCTCGGCACGCGTGGCAAGGTTCATGCCGAGCAGCATGCCGGTCAGGTCCACGTCCACGAGAATCGAGCGATTACCGTTCCACCAGTCGAGCGCAAGCAATCCGGACTGACCCGGTTTTAGCGCCGCCGCCCGCTTCTCCAGGATGTCAGTAACCGGCAACTTGAGCTTGCGCGCCTCGCTACGGATGTAATCCGGCACGCAGTGCTCAAAGAACCAGGCGAAGATGTCGCCCACGGCGGACTGTCCTGCCTCGTAGCCCCACAGGCCGGGAACCACGCCGCCGTCGACTGTGCCGCACATGCCCTCCACCATCTGCCGGTCATTACCGAGAAGCAAGTGACAGATCGACGTGCCCATGATCATCACCAGCGACCCGGGCTCGACCACCGTGCAGGCGGGCACAGCCACGTGCGCATCCACATTGCCGATCGATACTGGCGTCCCCGCGCGAAGACCTGTCTTGCGCGCCCACTCGGGCGTCAGTCCGCCGGCCTTGGCGCCGAGCGGATAGTAGTCTTCGCTGAGCTTCTCGGAAGCCGTCTCGAAGCCCGGCTTCACGGCACGGAAGAAATCGGGCGACGGGAATCCGCGGCCTCTGACCCACATGGCCTTGTAGCCCGCCGTGCAGGTGTTGCGCTTCTCCTCCCCCGTGAGCTGCCACACGATCCAATCGGCGGCTTCGATAAAGCGTTCGCTGGCATGGTAGATAGCCGGAGCTTCGTTCAAAATCTGCAGCAGCTTCGAGAAGAACCACTCGGAGGAGTACCGGCCGCCATAGATGCGGATGAACTCCTCGTCGCGCTCGCGTCCGACTTCATTGATGCGATTGGCTTCTGCCTGCGCGGCGTGATGCTTCCAGAGCTTTGTCCAGGCGTGCGGCTGCCTGGTATATTTCGGCAGGAACGAGAGCGGCGTACCGTCCCGGAGCGTGGGCAGCGGCGTGGACGCGGTGAAGTCTGTGCCCAAGCCGATCACGTGGTCGACGCGGACGCCGGCTTCCTTGAGCGCGCGCGGAACGCCTTTTTCCACCACCAGCAGGTAGTCGCGCGGGTTCTGCAGCGCCCAGTCGTGCTTGAGCTTTACGCCGCTGCCCGGCAGGCGCTCGTCAATCACTCCATCCGGGTAGGGCACGATCGATTGCCCGACGAGTCGTCCGTCGCGGACGCGAGCCACCACCACGCGTCCCGACTCGGTTCCGTAATCGATTCCTACCGCAAAGCGGTCAGCGGGCATGGAACGCGACACTCCGTTCCCTTACCAAGGCTTGAGTTCCGAACAGAGTGATTATGCCACTGTTGCCGTCTCCGCTGGACAAGAAACAGACGGCCGCCGGTGATAGCCCGGACTGTGTCCGCGCTTGCGCCTGAACCCCTTTTGTTCCCGATCGAATCGGACTGCTGTAACATCGAATGTATTGAGCCTAACGGGGCCGTGCAGCTGAGCCCAGGCCCCCCAGCATGCGCATCAGAATCGCAGGATTCATCGCTGCCGTCCAGATCATTCTGTTTCTCGCGCACTGGTTCGTCTATGAGACCTGGATGGCCTTTGGCACGATTCCTGATCCTCCCGGAATCACGTGGCTTCAGGCATCTACAGCGCTGTTATCGGTGAGCTTTGTCGCGGCCAGCCTGCTCGCCTTCCGCTATTCGAATATCGCCGTGCGGCTGCTCTATCGTATTGCAAGCACTTGGGTGGGAATTCTGAATTTCCTGCTGGGGGCGGCTTTTTTCTGCTGGATCGTTTGCCTGGGGGGACGCCTTGCGGGTGTTGATCTCCGGCGGCCGGCCCTCGCGGCCATCATGTTCGGAGTTGCCGTTCTCATCGGTATGTACGGCCTGATCAACGCGCGCCGGTTGCGCGTGACAAGAATCAAGGTGAGACTGCCGAATCTGCCGCTGCGGTGGCGCGGCCGCGTTGCTGCGCACGTCTCCGATGTCCATTTGGGGCCTGTGAATGGCCGTGGATTCATGCGCAGCATCGTCACCAGACTCGCCCGGCTGCAGCCCGATGTGGTTTTTGTCACGGGCGATCTTTACGACGGCACTGAGGTAAACGCCTCCGAAGTGGCGGCTCCCTGGAAGGAGATCTCTCCCAGGTTCGGCAAGTACTTCGTGACCGGGAATCATGAAGAGTTCTCCGACCCGGGGAAGTACTTTGAAGCCCTCAGCACTTGCGGAATCCGGGTTCTGAACAATGAGAAAGTGGCTGCCGACGGCCTGCAGATCGTGGGTGTGCCCTACCGGGTGTCAACGCGACGGGATTATCTGCGCTCTGTTCTGCAGGGCGCCGGGATCGATCGCAGTTGCGCCTGTGTGCTGCTTTCGCACTCGCCCCACGCGCTGGACATTGCGGAGAGTGAAGGGGTGTCGCTCCAACTCTCCGGGCACACGCACGGCGGCCAGTTCCTTCCCTTTACGTGGCTCACCCGCCGCATCTTTGGGGCGTACACTTACGGGCTCGCGGCCTTCGGCAGGCTGATGGTTTACACCTCGAGTGGGGCAGGAACCTGGGGTCCGCCGATGCGGGTCGGTACTCGCCCGGAGATCGCCCTGATTGAGTTCGCCTGATCGGCAGCGCTCAGGCCGGATCGATCCAAATGTCGATATCCACTCTTTATTCGCACCGCAGTGCCGCCATGGGATCAAGCGTGGCGGCGCGCCGGGCCGGCAGATAACTTGCTGCCATCGCGACGACCGCGAGCAGGAGCACTGCGACGCCCAACGTGAGCGGATCGCCAGGCTGCAATCCGTAAAGCAAGGAGCGTGCGGTCCTGCCTGCGATCAGAAGGATCGCCAGACCTGTGCCGGCTCCTGAACCCAGCACGAGAGCTGCGTCCCTGAGCACCATGCCCACAATCTCGCGGTGGTTCGCCCCCAGTGTCATGCGGATGCCGATTTCGTTCGTGCGCCGCACCACGATGTAGGAAAGCACGCCGTAAAGTCCGACGCTGGCGAGCAGAATTCCCAGTAATCCGAAGAACCCCGAGAGCGTGGCCATCAGCCGTTCGCGCGTTGTGCCATCGCGCAGCGTATCGCTGAACAGCTCGAAGTCCACGCCGATTTCCGGATTAAACTCCGCGACCGCGCGGCGCGCCAGCGGCGTGAGTTCCGCAGGCGGCAGGGACGATCGAATGAGAATCTGCACAAAGTAGTTCGCGAAACGCAATTCCTGCGAGGTTGCGAGATACGCGATCGGCGGATTGTCCTTGTGAATGTCCCGATACCTGGTGTCGCCCACCAAGCCCACAATTTGGAAATCCATCTCCGGATCGGAAGGCGTGGACTGGCGGCGGAAGTACTTGCCCACCGGGTTCGGCCCCAACCCGAGTTGGCGGGCGAACGCCCGATTGACGATGGCAACCGGCGTCGAATGCGTGGTGTCGCGCGAGTCGAAGTCGCGCCCGGCAAGAAACGGCGTCTCAGTAGTTTTGAAATAGCCCTCGCCGACCGCGTTGAAATATGACGTGATGCCATGGCTCTGGTCTGAACCCCGGCGCCAGACGACATTGTCTGTGGCGCTGCCGGTGAGGGGAAGAAAGCGAACGTCAGCCACCGATTTTACCCCCGGGATGTCGCGGATTCGATTCAGGAGTTGCAACTTGTAAGGCACGCGGCTGTCTGGCGGCCGTTTGGTCTGGATCACGGTCAGGTCCACGCCGGCAATCAGGATGCCGTTCGGATTGAAGCCCAGGTTGACGTCCATCAGGTTGCGCAGGCTGCGCGAGAAGAGCAGGGCCCCGGCCACGAGCACGAGCGAGAGCGCAATCTGCGCGGTGGCAAGCACCCGTCGTAAGCCAAAGCGCTCACGGCTGGCCGTAAGGCCGCGACCGCTGGCTCTCATCGATTCGCTCGGGGCGATGCTGGTGGCGCGCAGCGCGGGTGCGAGGCCGAAGAGCAGACAGGTGAGAATTCCTGCACCGATGGCAAATCCGAGCACGCGCCAGTCCGCCCGCAAATCCAGGAACATCGGATTGTCTTGCGTGCTGAGGAACGAAAGCAGAAACCGGCTAAGTACGCCCGCCAGCAGGAGACCCGAACCCACTCCGATCGCAGCGAGCAGCAGACTCTCGGCCAGCAGTTGCCGGATTACGCGGCCGCGCGGCGCGCCCAGCGCCAGGCGCACAGCGATCTCGCGCTCGCGGGCGCTGGCACGTGCAAGCATCAGATTCGCCAGGTTGGCGCAGGCGATCAGCAGCACGAGTCCCGCAGTCGCGAGCAGCAGCCAGAGTGGATCCTGATAGCTTTGGCGCAGAAACGAGAAACCAGTCGCAGCAGGATAGGCGGCCAGCTTGAAGCGCAGGTAGTCTTTGATATTCTCGCGTGGATACGACTTCGGCAGTGTCGCCCGGAAAAGACCCGGCGAAATCGTGGCCAGCTCAGCCGTGGCGCGCTCCAGGGTCCAGCCAGGCTTCAGCCGCCCTACGACGGTAAGCCACCAGATCGCTCCCTCGTCGAGAAAACTGTAGGCGTCGTCGGTCGCCTGCGAGCATATCGGTAGGGCGATATCATACGACGTCCCCACGTCGAGTCCCGTGAAGCTCGCCGGCGTGACGCCGATCACATCGACGGGATGAAAATCGACCGTGATTCGACGGCCGACTGCCGCTCGGTCACCGCCCAGCTCGCGCTGCCAGAACGCATAGCTCACCACCGCGCCGGGCATGCCGCATCCACGATGATCGTCCGCTGCCGTGAAGACGCGTCCGAGCATCGGCTGAACTCCGAGTACTTTGAAGAAGTCGCCGCTCACCCAAAGTCCCTGTGCGTTGCGCACCTGGCCTCGCGGGGCGATGTTGAAGCCGTCCTCGCCCCAGGCAAGGACGCCTGAAAACCCTTCGGGCCGGTGGTCGCGAATCTGTTCCCAGATCGGATTGGTGAGGACGTCGAACGCACTTTGCTGGCTGCCCCGGAGCCCGGTGGTGTCACGTAGAAAGAGTTCCGACAGCTCTTGGGGCTGCGGCACCGGCAGTGTGCGGATTCGTAGCGCGTCCAGCAGTTGAAACATTGCCGTGTTGGCGCCGATGCCGAGAGCAAGCGACAGAGTGGCGACCAGCGTGAAGCCCGGGCTCTTGATGAGCAGCCTGAGTCCGTAGCGCAGATCCTGCGCGAAGGACTCAAGCATTGTTCCGGCTCTAACTTCGCGCACCTGTTCCTTGACCTGCTCGACACCGCCCAACTCGATGAGGGCCTCGCGCCGGGCTTCCTCCGGGCTCGCGCCCCCGTGGACCTTTTCGCCGGCGAGCAGCTCTGTGTACGAGCGCACTTCCTGGTCGAGGTCGCGCTCGACGCGCGTCGTGCGGAACAGATTGCGAAACAGGCTTACGATCCGGGGTGTCAATGCCATAATTATTCACACCTCAGCGCCTCGGTGGGATTGAGCCTGGTGGCGCGTCGCGCTGGGATATAGCTGGCGAGCAGGGCGACGATTACAAGCAGAGCAACGACGCCTGCCAGCGTGACCGGATCGGTCGCGTGGAGACCGAACAGCAAGCTGCGCAGCACGTGAGTGAGGATCAGGGCGATCGCCAGGCCGATGGCGGCGCCGATCAGCACCAGACGCATACCCTGACGAATCACCAGCAGCAGCGCGTCGCGCCGGGGAGCGCCCAGCGCCAGCCGCAAGCCGATCTCGCGCGTGCGCAGCAGGACGCTGCGCGCGAGCAGTCCGTACAAACCGAGTGCGGTCAGGAGCAGCGCAATCGCGGCAAAGCAGGCAGAGAGAGCTGTCAACATTCGTTCCTGCTGCAGATGCGCGTTCACGAGCTCGCGGAACGTGTAAATCGCGGGCGCCGGCGCCAGCGGAACCACCTGACGGGCGGCATTGCGAAGCGCCCCGGCCCCGAGTCCTGGGCTTGCGCTCCGCACGGCCACCGTGAAGAAATCTCCCCCGTCATCGCCCGCCGCCAGACTGTAGAGCATCCGCGGCGGCGCTTGGCGCAGGGATTGAAAGCGGACGTCCTCTGCGATCCCGATCACGCGACAGGCGCCCCGGGGATCAAGGTCGGTCCCATCTTTGCTGGGATCGGCGCCACCGGAGTACACAAATCGGCCGACCGGCTCTTCCTTGGGGAAGAAGTTCATGGCGGCGGAGGCGCTCAGGATGCAGACGGAACTGCCGCTCCGATCACTGTTCGCGAATCCTCGTCCCTCCAGGACCTGCGTACCCATGGTCGCGAAATAATCGGGAGAGACCGTCTCAGGCCAGGTCTGCATGTCGGAATGGACAGCGCCATGCGGCCCGACAGAAAAGTAGTGTCCGGCGGACCAGCCGTTGTGGAGCGGCGGAGCCTGGAGCAGCGCGGCGGCCTGCACTCCCGGCGCATTCTCGACCGCTTCCAGCATTTGCCGCGCGTCCAGGGCCGCCTGCTTACCGGTGGGCTTGGCGGCGCTCAAATCGACGTCGGCCATCACCAGACCATCGCTGCGGAATCCTGAATGTTCGAGCAGGAGGTGCACCAGCGCGCCGCCCAGCAACGAAGCAGCGGCCAGCAGCGTGACGCTGATCGCCACCTGCACGGGCACGATCCAGTTCCCCAGGCGCCTCGACGGTGACAGCGCTTCGCTCCGCTTGAGATCGAGAGCCGGCGCGGCGCGGCTGGCGCGAAGCGCCGGCCACAAGCCTGCAGCCAGTGCAGAGAGCACCGTGACGCCTGCGGCGAACGCCAGAATCGCAAACCGCGGACCCACGTCCAAAGCAGGAGGCGGCCCAGCCACATCCGCGAGCATCGCTACCAATGAGCGCGCCGCGGCCCAGCCCATCCAGACGCCAAGGGCCAGTCCACACGCGGCCAGCAGCCCAACTTCCGCGAGAACCTGACGGAACAATCTCCCGCGCTGCGCGCCCAAGGCGCTTCGCACCGCGAATTCGCGAAACCGGCCGGTGGTACGGGCAAGCATCAAAAGTGCTGCGTTCGCGCAGCAGAGCAGAAGAAGAAGCACAACCAGGATTTCGAGAACTATCAGCGGGCGAGCGTAATCGACTTTCAGGAACGAACGCCCGCTGCGCCCGCTCTCCACGCCAAACTTGAACGGGGCGAAGAATCCGCGGAGAAAGGTATGACTGGGATCAGCTTCCTCGCGCACGACGGCGTCCGTGGCCCGCAGATCAGCCCGAGCGGATTTCAAGCTCTCGCCACGCTTGAGCCTGCCCATCACCGTGAGCCAGAAGTTCCCCGGCGCGTGTCTCTGAGGGTGTGGCGCGTGCATCACTTCCTCGAACGACAGCGGCAGCACGATGTCCGTTGGGAATCCGGCGATCAGCCCGTCGAATCTTTCCGGCAACACGCCGATCAGGGTCACGGCGCGCCCGTTGATGTTCAGCGCACGGCCCGCGATGTTTGGGTTCTGCCCGAAGTGTCGCTTCCAGTAGTCGTAGCCGAGCAGCGCCTGATACCCGTTCGGACCGCCTCCGGTCACGTCGTCCGCCTCGCCAAAGACGCGTCCGAGATAAGGCCTCAGTTCGAGTACGCGGAACCCGTTGCCGCTCATCAGCGCCCCGCTGGCTCTCGTCACGGTGCCGTTCTCGTCGACGGCGAGATCATCATTGCTCCAGGCCAGAAGATCCTGGTTCACAGTCTCATGCTTGCGCAGCGAATCGTAGGCGGGGCCCGAAATGGACAGATCTGACGCGCCGGTCTCACGGAACGTGTAGCGCACAAGCTGACCGGGATTCGGAACGGGCAGACTTTTCAGGATCACGGCGTAGGTGAGGGTGAAGATGGCGGCGTTGGCGCCGATCCCCAGTGCCAGCGTCAGAGCGGCGGCGGCACTGAATCCCGGATTCTTACGCAGCATCCTCGCGCCGTAGCGCAGATCCTGCCACAGGGTTTCCAGCCGGGTTCCCATGCGTACCTCCCGCACCCGCTCCTTCACCTGCTCCACGCCGCCGAGGTCAATCAACGCCCGCCGGCGCGCCTCTTCCGGGCTGAGCCCTTGCTCGATACGCTGATCCGCAAGCAGACCAGCGTAGGAGCGCACCTCGTCGTCAAGGTCCTGCTCCACGCGCGCGCGTCGGAAGAGATTGCGAATCAGGCTGTGGAGTTTTGAGGGCGTCGTCATTAGTCAATTGTCCCCGGTCATTGGTCCGCGGTCCGTGGTCAGTTGTCCGTTGTTTCTTCTGGTCTCGTCTGCTGTCTCTCTAGCCACTAACCACTAGCTTCGAGCGCCCTGCCGATCGCCCCCGCGATGCGGCTCCAGCGTTCGGTCTCACTGCCCAATTGCTTCTGACCGGCGCGCGTGAGGCGGTAATACTTGGCGCGCCGATTCGTCTCCGACGCGCCCCATTCCGCCTCGAGCCAGCCTTGTTCCTCCATGCGATGCAGCGCGGGAAAAAGCGACCCCGGCTTGACCACAAACGTGCCGTGCGTGATCTGCTCGATGCGCCGCGAGATCCCGAGGCCGTGCAGCGATCCCAGGGCCAGAGACTTGAGGATCAAAAGGTCAAGAGTGCCTTGCAAAAGTTCGGTGGATTCAGGGTTCATCGCTCTCCTATAGACTTCCGATACGTATGCTGCGCTCTTTCCTATCGAATGTCAATAGGAGACAATCTCGCCGCAATTTGGCTGTAACCCCGCTGGGGTATTCTCTTTGATCGGTGTAACCGCGACTCGGGAGGGGTTCGGACGATGCACTCGGGGATCAGGTGACACTACCCACAAACTCGACGAGACGCTGGCAGGCCGTCACCATCTCCATGCTGGTGCTCGGTTACGCCGGATACTACCTCTGCCGGTCCGATTTCTCAGTGGCGCTGCCCCTCATCATCGCAGAGATGGGCCGGCGTGGAATTCCCCGAGATGCGGCCACGATCAGCCTGGGCACCATCGCGTCGCTGGGCGTGCTGGCCTACGCCATCGGTAAATTTCCCAGC
>Ga0335078_10014073_pt1 | contig 11863 bp, 9 predicted proteins | sample Lox_Sample_32_FD_206711 | JGI IMG/M metagenome (GOLD analysis project Ga0335078, IMG submission 206711) | Soil microbial communities from Loxahatchee National Wildlife Refuge, Florida, United States - Lox_Sample_3.2 | ecosystem: Environmental > Terrestrial > Soil > Wetlands | place: USA: Florida... | reverse complement strand
TCGCCCAGAAGCGCGGATCGGTCTGCTGGCATCGCGGGCAGGCTAGCCGGCCCAGTGCGTCGATCCGCCAGCCGGCGCTGATCGCGCGGGCACGCGCATCGGCCTCGCCGAGCGCCGAGGGATCGGTGCACCAGGAGATGCACGAACCCATCTCGCACCACATGATCGGTATCCGCAGCTCATCGCCGATCACCGCCCGCATGGAACTCGTGGCGTGGTCGGGAGCCTCAGCGTGGGCAGGCTCGGCCGTGGCTTCCGGCTCGGCTATGGGCGCTGGCCAGGCCGCAGCTTCCGGCTCGGCCACGGGTGCTGGCCAGACCATCGCATCGGGCATTGTTTCCGGCTCGGCCGTGACTGCTGGCCGGGGATCGCCGCCGGACACGGGCTGGCCACGGTCATCGCCGGCCGGCCGGGGCCGTCCATCGTCCCGGATCTCGGCGAGCCAACCGTTCATCTGGCGCCAGTCGGGCTCCCGGAGCATGTCAGGATCGTGCGGCCGGATCTTGATTTTCATATGGGGCCCCTCCTCCCGTTGAGCCAGCGGCGAGCACCGTGTAGCGGCGGATGACCTGTCTGAGGTCAGGCACTTACACGGGGTGAGATACCAGAAGGCGCTGCGCGCTCCTGGATGTGCGGGCTAGGGCGCTGTCCACGGCATACTCGGTCATGCCAGGCTGTTCTCGACAGGCACAGGGTGGTGGCCCGTCGTCAGCAAACGCCCATTCGCCCCGGTGCACGCGTGCCGCCGGTTGCGGCTTGCCTCCCCTTGTCAAAATGCCCCGGGCTCACCGTCTCTGGTTTTCATTATATCGACGGTCCCGGCCTAGAATCACAACTGGATTTACTTACGATAAACGTTCGGTCTATTTCTTAATGATCACGGCGTGGCGTGTGGACAATTTCGGCCATTTCTTTATACACAGGGTGGGGACTGCGATCTCCCAGGTGAAAGCCGTGTTATGCGTACTGCCCGGCAGCATGATCCCCAGCATTTCCCCAACGCGCACACAGGGTATGCGCTGTTTTGCACAAGTAATCCACATGGTCGTGCACAGCAGGCCCCGGCCCGTCCATGATCATCTATTGGACAAGTCCGCCGCCGCTGGCAGGCATCACGGCTGCCTGGGTGTCCTTTCGATCCAGCACAGCCCGTGAGACTGACCCGCCCGTCCGTAGCCGGGGCGGCCCAGCGGAACGGGACGCGATGAGCCAGCCGGAGCCGGGCCCGGTGCGAAGCCGGGTTCCTGCGCCGGGGTGACGGGGTCCGTCGCTCCGGCACCGCCGTACGGACCGATGTGGATGCCGCGTTCATGTCGTTCCAGCGACGTGGGTGGGGCATCCACGTCGTATCCCGGGAGCTAGAGCGGGCGGCAACGCGGAATCACCAGTCATGGGAATGCTGTGTGAACGCAGAAGCACCAATGGCCGCGAGCGCGGTCTCGGCCGCCACGACGTCCTGGACGCCGATGCCGACGAGGCAGGCGATGGTGATGGCGCCGGGGTCGCGTTGGTAGGCGCCGATCTCGCCGATCTCGGTGAGGTCGCTTGGGGCGAGCGCACCCGCCTGCAGTGCTCGCCTGGTGCTGCCGTGGCCGGCGGCCGCCTCCCGGCTATCGACGGCGATGAGGTCGGCGCGCCCGAACGCCCGGGGTTCCAGCTCGCATTTGCCCGGGTCGTCGGCGCCTACCGCGGTGATGTGCTGGCCAGGGTGCAGCCACGCCGCCGCCACCAGCGGTTCGGTCGCGGCCGTCGCGGTGATGAGGACCTCGTTGTCCCTGACGGCGTGCTCGGCGGTGGCCACGGTCTCGGTGCGGACGCGGCGCAGATCGGCCGCGAGCCGTTCCGCCAGGCCCGCGGCCCGGCCGCGGTGCCGTCCCCAGATCTGCAGGCGCCGCAGCGGCCGAACGTGCGCGAGAGCCCGCGCCTGCCAATATGCCTGCACCCCCGTGCCGAGGACGCCAGCGGTGGTCGCCCCGGCCGGGGCGAGGATGTCCGCGACGAGCGCTCCGCGGCCGCGGTCCTGATGTCGGAGAGGTAGTGCTCGTCGGCGAAGATGGCGACGGGATAGCCGGTACTGGCGTCGAAGGCGGTGACGAGGCCGCCCTGGGGGCGGCCCGCCGCATGGTTGCTCCTGAACCAGGGGGCTGCCTTCACGACGAAGATGTCGTGGCCGGTGATGCAGCCCGCCTTGATCAGGACGTTGCCGTCCTCGGGGAGGCGGGCGGGCCAGAGCGCAGCCATCACCTGCTGCGCCCGGCCGTGGCTGAACTCGCCGAACGCCACGCGCAGCGGCTCGATCAGGTGCGTGAAGCAGACCGCCCGGCGAAGTTCGGCGGCATCGTAGACGGGGATGCTCACCGGATCACCCCGGGCAGGTTCCGCAGCGTCCCCTCGGCCACCAGGGCGACCTGGCCGCCGACGAGTACCCGGGCGATATCGCCCGCCGAACCGCGCGGTTCGACCTCGATCCGGCTGGGCCGGCCGGCGAAGCGGCCCTGGTGAAGAGTGAACGGCCGGTTCAGCCCAACCCGGCCGGCCCGGGCCAGGTAGGCCCCCACCGTCCCGGCCGCGCTTCCCGTCGCGATGTCTTCGGTGCCGCCGTCGTTGGTCCAGTGGCGTCCCTCCAGGCCGTCCGGGTCGAGCAGATACACGAACTGGGCACCCACCCCGGCCAGGCGGCCGGCGAAGTCCGCGGCGGTGATCGCGGCGCGGGCAAGCGCCGCCGCGGACACCGGGACCACCAGGTAGCGAAGCCCGGTGGACACCACGGCCGGCTCGAGCCCCGGAGTCAGGTCGGCGTCGCACAGCCCGATGCCGTCGAGGATCGGCGCGGCCGCGGCGCCGGTGACCGACGGCCCGAACACGGGGCGCCCCTGATCGAGCGTCGCGCGGAACACGGTTTTCTCGCGGACGGTCTGCACGGTCACGGTCTTGGCGGTCAGCTCGATCGTCCACCGCCGCGTCGCGCCGCCGCCGGCGCGGTCGTGCAGTGCGGCCGCGGCCCCCAGGACGGGGTGACCGGCAAAGTCAAGCTCGTCGGCCAGATCGAAGACCCTGGCCCGCCAGCGGCTGTCATCCGCGGTCGGCCAGAGGAAGATGCTTTCGAAATGGCGGAACTCCTGGGTGATCGAGAGCATCTGGCCGGCGGCCACCCCGCCACCGGCGCCATCCGCCAGGAAGACCGTGACGCTGTTGCCCGTGAACGGGGTGCCGGCGAAAACGTCAACGTGCTGGAACTCCATGTCAGCCACGTTCGCAGCCGAGCTTGCCGCTTAGCGGTCCACTTTGCGTTAAAGTGGACTGATGACGGCGGGCACGTCCATGACCCACGAGGTGGCGGCCACGCTCCGGGGACGGATCACGCACGGAGAGTTCCGGCCCGGCATGCGGCTGCCCTCGGAGCGGGCCCTGGCGGCGCGGCTCGGCGTGAGCCGGGTCACGGTGGTCCGGGCGCTGACCAGGCTGCGGCTGGAGGGGCTTGTCGTCACCCGCCACGGTTCGGGCACCTTCGTGGCCACCACGGACCGGCTCCTCGACACAATCGCCTCGCACCCCGCGCTCCCCCCGCGCCCCGGTGAGGGCGCGGCCGATCTTCTCGATCTGCGATGGGCGACTACCGCCGGACCGGCTGACCTCATCCAGGTCGTTCGGGCCGCCTGCCACGACGCCCTGCCGGCCGCGCTGCACGGCGACGGGACGACCGGAGCCGGCCTCGATGCGCTCACCGAACGGCTGGCCCACTACCTCACCAGGTCCGGCTTGTCCACCCGCCCGGGCCAGCTGACACTAACCTCTGGGGCCATGACCGGGCTGGGCCTGGTCCTCGACGTGGCCGGGCCGCCGGGAGGGCTCGCGGTGACCGAGACTCCCAGTTACCCGGGGGCGTTGCGCATGCTGGCGCAGCAGAAGCGGCGAACGCTCGGCTGGCCGGCCGGAGCGGCCGACTGGGATTCCGGCTACCTGGCCCGCCTGCTGCGCGCGGGCTCGCCCGGCGTGCTGTACGTGCAGCCCGACGGCCACAACCCCACCGGCGCTAGCATGCCCCCCTCGACCCGCGAAACGATCGGCCGCATCGCAGCCGCGGCCGGCTGGCTGGTCGTGGCCGACGAGACAATGCGCCCGCTCCATCTGGCCGGGGATCCGGCCACCTCCCTGGCCGCCGCCGACCACCGCGTCATCGTCGTGTCGTCGCTGAGCAAGACCGTCTGGGGAGGACTACACCTGGGCTGGATCCGCGCCCCGGCCGGCCTCACCCGGCAGCTCAGGAACGCCGCCGCCGCGACGGGCGCGGGCCCGAGCGCGCTCGACCAGATCACCGCCGCCCAACTGCTGCCTTCGCTTGATCTGGTCATTGAGCGGCGCAGACGGCTGCTCACCGAGAACCTTCAGCACCTGGAGCACCGCCTGCGCGGCGTCGGCCAGGCGCGGCTGCGCTGGCACAGCCCGGCCGGCGGAATCACCCTGTGGCTTGACCTCCACCCCCGTTCCTCCCACGAGGTGGTGCGGGAATGCGCGCGACTCGGCGTGCTGCTGGAACCCGCCTCCACCTACGCGGTCGACGGACGCGACGACCGGCACCTGCGGATCCCCTTCACCGTGCCGCCGCCTATCCTCGACCGGGTCGCTGACGCACTCACCCAGGTCCTGGAGTCCAAGACCTGACGGTATAGGCGTAGGCGGCTACAGCTCGATGCGGGAGCCCATGATGACGGTGCGGTCGCGGGGAAGATGGAGCGACTCGGCGGCGTCGGCGGTGATCCGTGATGTCGCGATGAACAGGCGCTTGCGCCAGCGGCTCATACCCCGTTCGTGGCCCTGGACGAGCTCGATGCGCGAGATGAAGTACGACAGCCTGTTGTCGTCCGGGGGACCTTCCATGTCAGTGGCGTGAAGCAGCGGCAACAGGGCGGGGACGTCGGTCTGGTCCATGTAGCCGAAGCGGGCGGTGACGTGGATGATCCGGTCTTGCTTGTACCCGAGGTCGTCGATCTTCAGCCGCTCCTCGGCCGGGACGTGAGGTGCGGATGCCGTCTCGACCGAGACGATGAGCACGGTCTGGTGCAGGATCTCGTTGTGCTCGACGTTGGCCCGCAACGCCAGCGGGGCGGTGGCCTTGCCGCGGTTGAGGAAGACGGCCGTGCCGGGCACCCGGGGCAGCGGGGGCGTCATGGCGTGCAGTTCCCCTATGAACGCCTTGAGCGGCCCTTCGGCCTCGACCCGCCGCACCGTGACGAGCTCGCGGCCTTTCTGCCAGGTAGTGAAGATGATGAAGGTGATGAGGCCGATCAGCAGCGGGAACCACGCTCCGTGGAAAAACTTGGTCAGGTTGGCGGCGAAGAACAGCAGGTCGATGGCGATCAGGGCGCCGCCGCCCGTCAGCACGGCCCATAGCGGCCATCGCCACTGGTGGCGGGCGTAGTAAAAGAACAGCAGGGTGGTGATCGTGATCGTGCCGGTCACGGCCGTGCCGTAGGCGTAGGCCAGCGCGGCCGAGGTGCGGAACGCGAGCACGAGGGTGAGGACGGCGGCCAGCAGAAGCCAGTTGATCCACGGGACGTAGATCTGGCCCATCATCTCTTCCGAGGTGTACTGGATGCGCAGCCTCGGCAGGTAGCCGAGCCGTCCGGCCTGGTGCGCGACCGAGTAGGCGCCGCTAATGACCGCCTGCGAAGCGATGACGGTCGCCACGGTGGCCAGGAACACCATCGGGAGCTGGGCCCACTTTGGGGCTAGCAGGAAGAACGGGTTGGCGATGGTGGAGTGGTTACCCAGGATCAGGGCGCCCTGGCCGAAGTAGTTCAGGATGCAGGCGGGGAAGACGACCAGCAGCCAGGCGCGCCTGACCGGCCCGCGGCCGAAGTGCCCCATGTCCGCGTACAGGGCTTCGGCTCCGGTGACGGCCAGGACGACGGCGGTCAGGGAGAAGAACGCGGTGGTGAAGTGCCCGAACAGGAAGCTCAGGGCGTAGCTGGGCGACAGCGCCTCCAGGATCACCGGGTGGGAGACGACACCCCGGATGCCGAGCAGGGCGATCACGGTGAACCAGAGGGCCATGACCGGCCCGAACATCCGGCCCACGGCGCCCGTGCCCAGCCGCTGGAGCACGAACAGGACGATGATGATCGCCACCGTGATGGGGATGACCAGGCTGGCGACCGACGGCGCCGCGACCTCGACGCCCTCGACCGCGGAAAGCACCGAGATGGCGGGCGTGATCATGCTGTCGCCGAAGAACAGCGAGGCCCCGAAGATCCCGAGCCCGGCCAGCACCGCCTTGGCCCGGGCGCTGCCCGGCACGGCCCGGCGGCGGATCAAGGCGGTCAGCGCCATGATCCCGCCCTCGCCGTCGTTGTCGGCCCGCATCACGAGAGTGACGTAGGTGATGGTGACGATGATCATCACCGACCAGAAGATGAGCGAGGTGATCCCGAAGATGCTGTCGTGCGTCACCTTGACCGGGTGCGGGTCGCTCGGGCTGAATACGGTCTGCACGGTATACAGCGGGCTCGTGCCGATGTCGCCGAAGACGACTCCGAGCGCACCGACCGCGAGAGCTACCTTTGCGGCACCTGGCTGTTTCACCATCGCTATGTCCGACTCCCTCCCGCCCGAGCCTGTACGCGCTACCTTAGCGACCGGCCTTAGTCTTGGCCTACGGCTGCAGGTGCCAGGTGACGCCCCGGCCGGTGCCCGGCGCCGGCTCACTGCCTAGGCGCGGGATCGGAGATGCATGGTTGCCGGTGTGCTGCTCGTCATCAGCTTCGTCTTGACGGTGACCGGCGCGGTGCTGTTCACCAACGCCATCGAGTGGGTCGGCCTTCGGCTCGGCCTCGGCCATGGCGCGGTCGGCAGCGTGCTGGCGGCTGTGGCGACCGCGATGCCCGAATCGCTTATCCCGGTCGTCGCCATCATCAAGGGCAAGCAGGCTGACCCGATCGCGATCGGTGCCATTGTGGGGGCGCCGCTGCTGCTCGCCACCTTGGCCATGGCGGTGTGCGGCGGCGCCGCGCTCATCTACCATGCCCGGCGCGACAGCGGACGGCTGCGGCCCGATCGCGCCGCCATAGGACGGGACCTGCTCGTGGTCATGGGTGCCCTTCCGCTGGGCATCGTGGTCGGGCTAACCGGCGCGCCCCCGCTGCGCTACGCCGGCGCGGCGGTGCTGGTGGCCGGGTGGGCGGTCCTCACCTGGAGGACGATCGTCCAGGGCAGGCAGGAGGGCGGCGGAGACGAGCCCGGCGCCTTGTACTTCGACACCACCAAGGACGATCCGCCGACCAACGTCCAGATCCTCCTCCAGACCCTGATCGGCATCGGACTGCTCGTCGGGGCGGCGGAACTGTTCGTGGGCAGCATCGAGCACCTGGCGCACGGGTTCGGCATCGACGCGCTGGTGCTGACGCTGGTGATCGCGCCGCTGGCCACCGAACTTCCGGAAGCGCTGAACAGCGTGCTGTGGATCCGTCAGGGTAAGGACACTCTTGCCCTGGGCAACGTCACCGGCGCCATGGTCTTGCAGACGATGCCGCTGGTGGCCTTCGGCATGGTCTTCACCGACTGGCGGCTGACTGCTCCCGCGCTGATCGCCATGCTGGCGGCGCTGGCCGGCGCGGCGCTCAGCCTGGTCGCCGTGCGGCACGCCGGACGCTGGCCGGTGCCGTTCATCGGCTGCTGGACGGGTTTGTACCTGGGAGGGATCGCCTCGATCATCGCCGTCAGCTGACTACAGCACCGGACCGGCGGGGGGCGGGAACGACGGCCCGTTCGGGAGCGCCCGGTCAGTCGTGCGCCACGTCGGGATTGGCGGCGTCGGGGCTGGCCAGACGGCTGAACAGGCGGCTGGCCTGGTCGAGGCGGAGCCGGGCGAACCGCGCCTCGGCTTCGACCAGCGGGATGTCGGGCTCGGCGGCGGTGGTGATGCCGCCCACGGCCGACACGCGCCGCCCCTCGATCCCGGTCACGCGGCCCCAGATCCGGAGCGGGACATCCAGCGGCACGGGCCGCCGGTACCGGACGGATAGGTCCGTGGTCACGCCGGGGTGGCCGGACGCCGCGGCGGCGTGGCCGAGGAGCTGGTCGATCAGCATGGCGCTCACGCCGCCGTGGCCGTACATGGGCGGGCCCTCGTAGGCGTGGCCGAGCGTGCACCACCCCTCGGCGCCATCCGCGCCGATCTCGATCCGCATCGGCGGCGCGATCGGGTTGCCCGTGCCGATCACCGGATTGAACATCCGGACCCCGCCCATCAGGTCGTCCACCGACGCCGGCTCGGCGTTGCCCCGGATACGCTCGCGCAGGGCGGGCGCCACTTCGCGCAGCCGCCGCGCACTGTCGCGCAGCACGTCGGCGCCGGCCTCGGTGCGGGTGACGAGATCAGCCAGCGCCCGCAGTTCGGCTCCCAGTTCCGCTACGGCGGCGCGGCGGTCCAGCAGCGGCCCGCTATCCACAGGCCCACCTCCCACGGCATACGAACACGGCCGTATTCATGATCCCGTAGCGGGAGCGATGACGGCCCACCGCGCCGGCCGACCGCGGGGCCGGGCACGCGGAGCCTCGGCCGGCCATGGTCAGGACCCGCGCGGCCGCACCAGCCCGGCATCGTACGCGGCGACCGCGGCCTGCAGGCGATCGCGCACGCCGAGCTTGCCCAGCATGCTCTGCACGTGGCTTTTCACCGTGGTCTCCGCCAGGTGGAGCTGCGCGCCGATCTCGGCGTTTGACAGTCCGCGGGCGACCAGCAGCAGTACGTCGATCTCTCGCGCGGACAGCAGATCCCTGATCTGCTGACCGCCGTCCCCCGCCGCGGCCGAGTCCTCGGCCATCCGCTCCAGCAGGCGCCGGGTGACCGACGGCGCGAGCATCGCCTCGCCCGAGGACACCACCCGCACCGCCTCGACGAGCTGGTCGCCGGTGGCCTCTTTCAGCAGGAAGCCGGACGCGCCGGCCCGCAGGGCCTCGGTGACGTACGCGTCGAGGTGAAAGGTGGTCAGGATCAGGATCCTGGTGGGCACCGGGACGGCACCGCGAAGCAGCGCCTTGGTGGCCGCGACGCCGTCTAGCCGCGGCATCCTGATGTCCATCAACGCCACATGCGGGCGCAGCCGCCGCACGGCCTCGACCGCTTCCGCGCCGTCGCCGGCCTCGCCGACGACCTGCATGCCGGGCTCGGACTCGATGATGGCGCGCAGGCCCGAACGGATCAGCGCCTGGTCGTCGGCGATCAGGACGTTGATGGTCATGGCGCCTCCTGCTCGGGCAGGGGGATCGACGCCTCGACCTCGAACCCGCCGCCCGGCCGGGCATCGGTGCGGAGGGTCCCGCCGTACGCGGCTACCCGCTCACGCATCCCGACGATCCCGTGTGCCGTGCTCGTGGCCCGGCCGCTGGGTCCCGCGCCGTCGTCGTGCACCGAGACCCGGACCGTTCCGCCGCTGCGAATGATGGTGACGCCGGCCTTCGCATCGGCCCCGGCGTGCTTGAGGACGTTGGTCAGCGACTCCTGCACGATCCGGTAGACCGCCAGTGCGATTCCGGGCGGCAGGTGCATCGGCTCCATCTCGAGCCGCGTCTCCAAACCGCCCGCGCGCAAGCTCGCGACGAGCTCGCCCACCTGCTCCAGTCCGGGCGGCGGGCTCAGCTCCGCTTCGGCGTCCGGGCGCAGCACAGCCAGCACGCCGCGCATCTCGGCGAGCGCTTGCCGGCTCGCGGCCGAGATTCTGCTCAAGAAGGCAGGGACCGCGTCCGGGTTCGACCGGGCCGAGCGGGCCGCGGCCTCCGATTGGATCGCGATCAGGCTGATCGAGTGGCCGATGACGTCGTGCAGCTCGCGGGCGATGCGCAGCCGTTCGTCCACGACCGCCCGCGCCGCGCGCTCGCCTTCCTCTGCCTCAAGCCGCGCCGCGCGGTCCCTCAGCGCCGCCACGTAGTCGCGCCGCGTGCGGAGCGCATACCCCAGAACCCAGCTCGCTGCGACCAGCGCCCCGAGGGTGAACGAGCCCAAGGCTCCGGACGGGTCGCGCGCGCCCGGAGCCACGGAAGCCACGGCCAGTGCGATCGCGGCGAACAGCACGAGGGCCATGCCCCGCAGCGTCCCGGCGAGTTCGGCCTCTCCGCCGCGCCGCCCGTACACCGCCAGGGCGTAGGCGGCGCAGCACGGAGCGAAGATCGCCGGGACGGCCGGGTAGCCGACCGCGAGCATGAACACGCCCAGCAGCGTCGCTGCGGCCAGCACCGCCACCGGCGCCCGCCGCCGGGCGAGCAGGAGGAGTCCCTGCCCGAGCGCGAGCGGCACGATGACACCGCGGGGCAGCCATGCGGCGACCTTGTCCCAGGGCCCGGCGGCGGTGACGAGCGCCGCCACCACGCCGACGGCCACGTCCACGGCCCACCGGCCCGGTCTCCGCGCCCGCATGACCACCATGATGCCCGCACCTCCGGGGCCCAGCGCGTCAGGCGTCGCGGCCGCGCAGCGAGAATGCCGCGGCGGCCGCCAGGACGAGGACCCAGGCCGCGAGCCCGAGCACCGCGATGCCCGGGCTGGGGAGGCTGCGCGCGTGCGAGTGCCACATCTCGTCGCCGAGGTTCGAGGGGAGATACGGCACGGTATGCCGCCACACGGCATCCTGCGGGATCCTGTCGGCCAGCACCGGCAGCACCAGCAGGAGCCCGAACATGGCGGTGATCGCCGCAGCGGCGCTGCGCACCAGGACGCCGGTGAACAAGCCGATCAGGCCCGCCGCCGTCATGTAGTAGACCGTACCCAGCAGGTGGCCGAGCACGCCCGGATCACCGAGCGAGACGTGCGGCGCATGAGCACTGGAAAGTATGCCCTGACCGGTAAAGAACGCCGTGAAAATGATCACGATCGCGAGCGCGAGCGCGACCAGGGCGGCCAGGACCGCCTTCGCGGCCAGGACCAGGCCGCGCTGCGGCGTCGCCGCGAGGGTCGTGCGGATCAGGCCGCTGCCGTACTCGTTCGTGGCGACCAACGCGCCGAGCACGCCGAACAGGAGAATGCCGAGCGTCACGAAGTTGAAGTTGATGTCGACCGGATCGAACTGGGCCCTTTGCGCCGCGTCGAGGTGCGCCCAGCCCGCCGCGTTGTTACGGACCGTCCCGTCCGCCAGCCCGATGAACGCGACCGCGCCCAGCAGCGGCGTCAGGAGCATGGAACGCAGCGACCGCAGCTTGATCCATTCGGTGGCCAGAGCGGCCCCCGCCCGGCGGTACGCGGCGGGCGAGGCGGGTCCCGCGGAGGCGGCTATCGGGTGGGACATTACGCGTCCCTCCTTCGGATGAGCGTGAACGCGGCGACCGCGGCCGCCGCGACGTAGGCGGCCAGGACACCGAGTCCCGGCCAGCGCCCGAGCGTGTACGCGCCGCCCGGCAGCAGGTGGAAGGCCTGCTCGCCGGCGTTGCCCGGCAGGTATTCGCCCAACTGCGAAGCGATCGTGCCCTTGAACAGGATGAGCGCGATCGGCAGGACGGCCAGGAGCCCGAAGAGCGCGGCCAGGGCGGCGGGGGTGCGCCGCACCAGGACACCGATGAACAGGCCGAGCAGCCCGACGAAGGTGAGGTACAGGCCCCCGCCGAGCACCGCCGTCAGCACCCCCGGATCACCGATCCCGACGTGCTTGGCCGGGGAGAGCACGCTTTGCCCGAGGAAGAACGCCGCGAACGACAGCACCGTGCCGCAGGCCCATGCCACCGCCGCGAACACCAGCGCCTTCATCGCGAGCACCTGGGCGCGCTGCGGCGTGGCCACGAACGTGCCCCGGATCAGGCCGCTGCTGTACTCGCCGGTCACGGTGATCACGCCGAGCGCGCCGACGAACAGCTGCGCCGGCTCGATCCCCTGCAGGAC
>Ga0335078_10014071_pt1 | contig 11863 bp, 13 predicted proteins | sample Lox_Sample_32_FD_206711 | JGI IMG/M metagenome (GOLD analysis project Ga0335078, IMG submission 206711) | Soil microbial communities from Loxahatchee National Wildlife Refuge, Florida, United States - Lox_Sample_3.2 | ecosystem: Environmental > Terrestrial > Soil > Wetlands | place: USA... | reverse complement strand
GAGCCGGCAGGAATTGCTCGACCGGTTGCTGGTGGCGGCGCTGATCGAGGTGAGGTCGTGCGAGCGGTTCGCGGTGCTGGCGGCGGCTTCGGCGGATGGGGAACTGGCGGGATTATATGGCTCGTTGTTCCGCTCCGAGATGGGACATTACCGGGTGTTTTTGCACCTCGCGGGAAAATTCACCGGGAAAGCGGAGTTGGACGCGCGATGGGAGGAGATGCTGGCGGCAGAGGCGGAGATCATGGCCAGGCAGACGCCCGGGCCGCGGATCCATTCCGGGGTTCCGGCGTCTAATCGATGATCCCGTTGCTGAGCGGCGACCGCCAGGGAGCCGTGCTGGTGGAGCGGATCATGCGAGCGCGCTTTCCTTGGGCGAAGCAGAGGCCAGATTGTTGGGGCTGCCGGCGGACGGGTGGCCTGATTTAGAATCGTGGGGGGGACCTAATGGGGAGGGATATGCGGATCTTCGGCCTGGCGATCTGTGCGGCCGCCGCTTTTGGCCAAACGGCGCCGCCGGCGTTCGATGCGGCGTCGATCAAGGCGAGTACGGCGGCGCCGGGCAGCGGTTCGGGCATCACCACCGACACGGGGCGGATTGCGGCGCGCAATGTCACTTTGAAGCGCTGCATTCGCGGGGCGTATGACATTCCGGAATCTCGCATTGTGGGTGGCCCGAGATGGGCGGACGAGGACCGTTTCGATATCGACGCCAAGGCGCCCGGACCAGCCGGCGGGCACGACTTGATGGCGATGCTCCAGCAGTTGATGGCGGAGCGCTTCAAGCTGGTAATCCATCGCGAGACGAGGCCGCTTTCGGGATACGCCTTGGTATTGGGCAAGAAGGGGATCGCGGCGAAACCGTCCGAGCCGGGCGAACGTTCCAGTTCCAACGCCACGCGGCACAGCATCGATGCCACGGGATGCAGCACGGGTTGCATGGCGATGAAACTGTCGGAGGTCCTGCACGCGCCGGTGGCGGATGCCACGGGGCTGGATGGGAAATTCGACTTCAAGCTGGAATGGACGCCGGATGATTTGCAATCGCAGGTGTTCCCGGCGCTCGAGGAACAACTCGGGTTGAAGCTGGAGGGGCGCAAGGTTCCCACGGAAGTGATCGTGATCGACAGCGCCCGAAAGCCTTCGGAGAACTGACCGCGCGTGATTGCGTACGATACCGCCGTCTGCCGGGACCTGGAACGCGCTTCGCGGCGCGAATGGCTGGAGACGAACGGGCTCGGCGGGTACGCATCGTCGACGATTTGCGGCATGAATACGCGGCGGTATCACGGGTTGCTGGTGGCGGCGGTCAAACCGCCGGTGGGCCGCATGGTGCTGCTCGCCAAGCTGGAGGAAGGGCTTTTCCTGAACGGGAGAAGTTACGAGCTGGCGGTGAACCGGTACCCCGGGGTGGTCCATCCGACGGGCTATATGTTTCTGAAACAGTTCCGGCTGGATCCATTCCCGGTGTTTGTATACGGGGCGGATGGGGTGGAGCTCGAGAAATCGATTTTCATGCCGCAAGGCGAAAACACCACGGTCATCCAATACGAGCTTCGCGGCGCGGCGGAGAGTTGCCGGCTGGAACTGCGCGCGTTGATCGCATTTCGCGACCATCATGCGACGACGCACGAAAATGGCGCGCTGGATGGGACGCTTTACCGGGATGGCGATGGCGTGCGATTGACTCCCTATCGCGGCCTGCCGGCGCTTTATCTCGCGCACGATGCGGGCGAGGTACGCAAATCGGCGGAGTGGTATCGCAATTTTGAATACGATCGCGAGCGGGAGCGCGGGCTCGATTTTCGCGAAGACCTGTTCCACCCGTGCACGCTGGTGGCGGATTTGCGCGCGCGGGCGCGGTTGACCGTGATTGCATCGACGGAGCCGCGCGACGTGGGACAGGCGCCAGGATGGCGGAGGGCGAGACGCGAACGCGAGGCAGCGCCGGGGAGGCCGTTCGGGAACGCGCTGGAGCGCGCCGCCGATCAGTTCCTGGTGCGGCGCGGGGAATGGAACACGGTCATCGCGGGGTACCACTGGTTCGGCGATTGGGGGCGCGACACCATGATCGCGCTGCCCGGACTGACGCTGGCGAGGGGGCTGCCGCAAGCGGCCCGCGGCATCCTGCGGGCGTTTGCCGGCGTGGTGGATCGCGGCATGTTGCCGAATCGATTTCCGGACTCGGGCGAAGCGCCGGAGTACAACAGCGTGGACTCGGCGCTGTGGTTTTTCGAAGCCGTGCGGGCTTATGTGGAGCACACGGGCGATCTGGACTTCGTGCGCGACCATCTGTACGGCGCCCTGGCGGACATCGTGGGGTGGCACGAGCGCGGGACGCGGTACGGAATCCGCATGGATGAGGACGGACTGCTGAACGCGGGCGAGCCTGGGACACAGTTGACCTGGATGGACGCACGGGTGGGCGGCCGTCCGGTGACGCCGCGATGGGGCAAGGCAGTGGAGATTCAGGCGCTGTGGTACAACGCGTTGCGGGTGATGGAAGACCTGGCGCGGCGATTCGCCAAATCCAACTCGGCTCACTATGGCGAACTCGCCGGACGCGCGGCTGCGAGCTTCGTGCCGGCGTTCTGGAATCCAGCAGAAGCCTGCCTGTTCGACGTGGTGAACGGCGGGGAGCGCGATGCGGCGATTCGTCCCAATCAGGTTCTGGCAGTGAGCCTGCGTTACACCATGTTGCCGGCGGACATGGCGGCGCGCGTGGTGGCGGCTGTGGAGCGCCACCTGCTCACGCCGTTCGGCTTGCGCACGCTTGCGCCGTCCGACCCACGCTATCGCGGGCGGTATGAGGGCGACCCGGGGAGCCGCGATGGCGCGTATCATCAGGGGACCGCCTGGCCGTGGCTGCTGGGTCCATTCCTGACGGCGTATATGGAAACCCACGGGCGCTCGGCGGCGGCGCGCAAGCAGGCCCGCGAGTGGGCCGGCGCGCTCGCCCGGTACCTCGACGACGAAGGGGTGGGACAACTGCCGGAGGTGTTCGACGGCGATCCGCCGCATCGCGCGGGCGGCTGTATCGCGCAGGCCTGGACGGTGGGGGAACTACTGCGAGTCGCGGCTGAGTATGCTCTCTAAGAGCGCGGGACAACATCGGGGAGATTCTGGAAGCTTTGTCCGGTCTGTACCCCGGCATCCACGTTCTGGTTGTGGACGACGGTTCGCCGGATGGCACCGTTACGGTCGTGCGCGAGATGCCGAACCGGCATCGCAACCTGGTGCCGCGGGAGCGGACGGAGAATCGCGGGTTCGCACATTGGTATCGCGACGGGTTCCGCCAAGTGCCGGGGGAGGCGTGGTGCCGGGCGTGGTCATGATGGATGCCGATTTCTCGCACGAGCCGGCGGCGATCAGCGAATGCCCGGCAGGCTGGAGGCGAGCGCGAAGGCGGAAGCGTTCGAAATTGGAATCCGCGGCGGCGGATGCTGAGCCGCGCGGCCAATTATTATGTCCGCGCGGGCTTGCGTTTCGGCGTGCGCGACGCCACTTCGGGATAGGTCGCGATGGGGCGGGAGGCTCTGGAACGGTGCGGGGTGGAGCGAACGAATTCGGCGGGATACGTCTTCGAGGTGGAAATGATGCATTTGCTGTGGCGCACGGGCAGCACGATTGTGGAACATGCGATTTCATTCGACGACGAGGGTCGAAAATGTCGGCCGGGAAAGCTGGGGAATTCGGCTGAGGTTGCGGACGCCTGGAAGCGGGATGCGGTCGCTGGTGCGGGATCTTATGGAGCGGCGTTGAGTTTGCGAATATTCCGGATGGATTGATATGATCAGAGGGCGGGCCACCCTAGCTCAGTTGGTAGAGCGGCTGATTCGTAATCAGCAGGTCGCCGGTTCAACCCCGGCGGGTGGCTCCACTTTATTATCAATCACTTAGACGCCCGCACCAAGCGGGCTTTCTTGTTTTTGTCAGCAGTTTTGTCAGCAACCCGTTTCGGGCCACGCATTGTCAACACGCGCGGCGGCTTCGGCTCGCAGCCGAAGAGCTGTTCCATCTTCTCCGCCGAGTCCCGGTCGCTGCCTTCGAAAAGATGCCCGTAGGTGTCCATCGTGAGCTTGATCGAGGAATGCCCTAGGCGTTCCGAGATCTTTTTGGGGTGGACGCCTTCATGGATCAGGAGCGAGGCGTGCGTGTGGCGCAGATCATACATGCGCAGTTTCGGGAGACCGTTATCTTCGCAGATCTTCTGAAACCGGCGCAGGACGTTTCGCTCTTCGAGCGGTGTGCCGATCTCGGAAGGGAACATGAGGCCGTTCTCCTTCCAATGCTCTCCCGCGAGCGCCCGGCTCTCCATGAGCTGGCGCCGCTCTTCGATCAGAAGGTCGCGAACGAACTCCGGAAAATCGATGGTGCGCCGACTCTTGTCGGTCTTCGGCGGGCCGAACATGAAGCGCGGCACGTCCTCACCCTTTTTGCGGCGCGTCTTCGAGAGCACCTGATTCACCGTCAAGTGCTTGGCATCGAGATCAACGTCCTTCGAACGGAGGCCGTACAGTTCCTCGGGTCTCAAGCCCGTCGTGATGGCCAACGCGTACAAGGCTTCGTGGCGGTCTCCCCGCGCGACCTCCAAAAACTTTCGTGCCTCATCGGGATTCAGGAAACGGATGACAGCTCCGGGCTTCACGATCCGTTTCCGCTTCGCCGCCCGGAACCGCGCCGCGGCGGGATTGCGGTCGATGATCTCCCATTCGACGGCGAACTGCAGCGCGCGGCGCAGCACGGCTTGCGCATATTCCACGGTCCGGCCGCCGAGACCCCGGTCGCGGAGCGACTTGAGCCAAAGATCGACGTCCCGCGGCTTCAGGTCCACGAGCGTAATCGCGCCGATGGCGGGGATGACGTTCTCTTCGGCGTGGTACCGGTAGTCCTGCCAGGTGCGGAGCGCCACGCCGCCTTCGGTCTTGTAGAACTCCAGGAAGCGCGTAAGGAAGTCGGCCAGCGAAGACTTCGCTTCATCCGTGTGGAGACCCTTGCGGCGCTGCTCTACCAGTTTCTCGGCGCGCTCTATCGCCTCGTGCTTCGTCCTGCCCATCGCCGATCGGCGCTTCCCATCCGGGAACAGATGCTTGGGCAGATCGACCCGGAAATACACATCATCGTTGCGGCGAACCTTGAACGCTCTCATGACCAACGCTCCATGCCCAGCATAACCGGATTTGTCAGAAAAAAAATCAGCGGGTAGGCACGGAAACGTCACGCTGCGCTCGCCGGGGCTGCCCGGTGCGAGTCCAGCCAGGCACGGAGTTCCTTAAGGGATACGCGCACCATGGGCCGTCGCCCGTGCCGGCCGCCGAATCGGTACGTTGGCAGCGTGCCATCAGTCATCATCCGGTATGCCGTCGCGCGGCTCACGCCGAGTTCCCGCTGGATATCAGTCGCCTTCAGGAGGCGATCTTCCGTCCGTGCGAGAGCTTCCATCTCCGGTGCAATCATATGCGTCACGTCTCCTTTCGTTTCTGGCGTCGTGGGGTCGAAGGGCCTGAACCGCAAAAAGATATTTACAGAAGTCCTTCCAAGATCTTCCGGGCATCGTCGGCAGTTTCCGCTGCCCAGACACCGAGAATGGCGAGGTCGAATTTCTTGAGCGACTTTTGATTCTCTTTCCGGGCCGAGCGCTTGGCCGCTTCCAAAGCCTGGCTCAAGGCCTTCGGCGCGTCCCACTTGAGCGTGATCCGTTCGTCGCTGCAATCGAAGCCGAGACGTTCGAGGCTCCCCTCGACCTCTTCGACTTCCTTGCGCAGCTTCCGAACTTTGGTGACCAGCTCCGTGGCGCCCCGTTCCTCCGCCAGCTTCGGCAGCACCTCGTCCTCCACCCGGTGGTCGAGATCGCTATCCGATTCGAGATCCGCTTGAGCACGTTCTTTCGCCTGAACAAGCATGCGCGCGAATACGTCACGCTGCTTTTGGTTGAATGGTTGTATTTCCATGGTTGTAGTTTGGATGTGCCCTTCGCCCCACGACACAAATCGGTCGGCAGTAAACCCCGCCGGAAAAATTCCGCCAAAGCCCATATTGCTCTGGCCGCCCACCCGTCGGGGCACGACCGCCCCGACGGCACCCTCACTCCACCTGCACGCCGGCAACGTTGCCGTCGCCGCCCTGCTCGCGGTTCTGCCGGGAAACCTCGTTCACCATCGCGCCCAGAAAAGATCCGAAAGCCGAACGGCGTCTCAAGTCGTCCGCAAGCAGTTCACTCGGACTCTTTTCCTTCACGGGAGCGCCTTCCACGATCTCCACCTGCGAAGGGTTCAACTCCAGAACCACCCGGCCGTTGGATGCGTACCATTCGATGTACGGATACTCGACATAGGGATAGAAGAGATCACCCGCTTCGATGTGCGCGCGGTAGCGGTCCGCAAACTCCTGCCGGCGCTTCTCCCGTTCGGCCTGACTGGTTCCCGCTTCGTCCCAGACGAGCTCATTTTGAGCCATGAGTCTCGCTGCGACCCTGACGGTCCAGGGGCCAAGAGAAATGCCGGCGGTGATGTCGCCGACCGTACCCCGCTGCTCGCGGGCGAATCCGTCCATGTATGTTCCCGTCCCATCCTGGTACTTGTCCTTCGGCTCGGGATTCGAGAGCCGGATCAGTTTTCCGCGGATGTCCTCGTGAAAATCGCCCGCAAGGTCGAAGACCACTTTGAGGTTCTGCCTGCCTTGACGAATGAACCGCATCCAGCCGGTCACTTTCCCCGGCACACGGTTATCGAGTTCCCCGTCGATGAGGTTGCTATATGGTCGCCACGCCATGTTGCATTGCATGGTTGGTTTATATTCCGGGCCGACCTTTGTTCTGCCCCGGCGGGTGAGCGATATCGGAAAAACCTCCTTCTCATAGCGCGTGCCGGAGCGCATCTCCGGCCGGTCTCCGTTACAGTTGGAGACCATGCTTGGCGAGCAAACGTCCCGCTTCCGCGAGATCCGCGTCGCGCTGGGACTGGATTGCGTTTTCGATGAGCGATGGGATGTACGGTGCCGCTTCCGCCACCATGGCCCCGTTGACATCCGCATAATCGCCGCAGAGCCACGGCCCGCCATATTCAACCGACCGGCATTCTCCGCGCTTGTCGAACTGCCTGAGGAACCGCACGGTGTCCTCCCCAGATTCGAAGTACGTCCCGTAGAAGCCGCTCCGGTTGTAGTGGGCGATGAAACTGCAATGCTGTACGAGATGGTCATAGAGCCGTTTCGTGAAATCCGCGTCCCGCAATCCATGCTTCAAAAACCGCACCCATGCCTTGAGCACGAGCGCTTTCTCGCGAGCCGACATGAACTCGCCGTCACTAAAGGTGTACTGCATGCCTTTGTGTCGGCGCACCCGTGGCGAAAGGCGCGCCGGCACGCGCTACGAAACCTGCGTCAACTTTTCGCTTCGGTCACCTCCCGAGACGCTTCCGCGCTCGTCCGGGCCTGGCGCTTCCGGACCGGAGGTTCCGCGGATTCCCCGCGATCCTCCCCGCGACCGCTCAAGCGTTCGCGCATCTTCGCGCTCACGATGTTATAGACCACCTCGACCTTTTCGATCGGGCCGGTCTCGAAGAATTTCAGGATCAGAACTTCGTCCATGACCATTTCCTTTGACATACGTTTGTCCTTCCCTCCTTAAGAGGCCGCTTCAGAATCCTCGTAATCCATTGACGCCACGTCACTTGTCGCTTTAAAGCTGTTCCCGCGACGCAACACTTCGAGAGAACACCTGCCGATAAGCGGTTCCGCCGCGCCGCCGGGAACCCTTCGCCAGATCGGCCCGAGCATTCCCCGGTCACGGATCGCACCGATGGTCGTAAAAACGAACTGGTCGCTGCCGTCCGCGATCGCGCGGGCCAGCGCCTCAAGCCGGCTCTCCCGGTCCACGACGACGAGCACGGCCTCCACCGGAAACCCCGGCAGCCCGCGTCGGTAGCATGCGATCTTCGACCCGATGAAGTACCGCAACCCCTCCCCGCCGCGGTCATATTCCACGGCGAACGTGCGATCCGTCGTGCGGAAAATCGCGTCCGGCACGATCGCGTGTTTCCACCCGACGCCGGGCAGCTCCCACGCCGCGAAAAAATACGCGACCTGGCCGCCAAGTTCCGCCGCGATGCGAATGTCGTTGATCCCCGTCAGGTGCTCCAATTGCTTCGGTAAGCCCCGCTCCAAGATAACCGGTTTTCCTCCATCCTTTTCCGTCTCCAACACGCGCCCGGCTTCGCGTCCCAGCGTGAACATCGCTTCCCGCATCCGGTCCTCCTGGTGCTTCACGAGGTAACCCGCCGCAGCCAACTTTCGTAATCGCCGCCGCGCCGCGCTCGCCGAAGCGTCCGGAAAGAATCGCCGCCTCACCTGGCTGGTGGTGAGCCACCGCGCCGCGCGCAGGAGCCGAAGAAGATCTTTGCATCGCGAGGTCAGTCGCATGCGACCTCCGGCAAGCGCTCCGTCACGCCGCACGCGAAACAGCGGACCATCCTCGGCGTCGATCCGCAGACCGGGCACCGGCGCAGCAGATGGCCGCGATACGTGAAATGGCAGCTGCACTTCCAGATCCCGACGAGCGAGATGGGCACGCCGCAGTTTCCGCACCGGATCTCCGGCGCGTATGCCACTTTCCAGAACCTGATCCATGCAACCATCCGCACGAGCCATCGGACGAAGAGCAATGGGCTGGCGGCGACCCACCACAGGATTTCAACGACCAGGTTGTTCATGCTTCGCCCTCCCTCACGCGCCGGTACGTCCCCGTGAGCGTCGCGTCGAGATCCGCCTCCGGAACCCTCAGCCATTCCTTATCGCGCGCCGCGACGCGCTGCTCGTGCTCCTTCCGCGAGAGCCGCGCGCCGAAGGTCGGATCACGGCGGAGCTGCCCGACCGCCGCCTCCAGTTCCGGACCGTGCGGCACGGCAAGTGTAGGCACGGTGACGCGCAACGCTTCCTGCGACCGGCTCTTCAGCCAGAGGTATCCCGTGCGGTCCGGCAGGTTCGCGATCTCGTCGAGCGCCATCGTGCGCTCCTCGTTCAGGGTGTAGAAAGCCGGCTCTTCGAACGGGCTGTTCTGCGGTTTCCGCCGTCGTCCCGTCACCGGGAGCGCCCCCCGGAGAAATGAGCTGTCGCCCGGTTCGCCGCGCATGGCGAACGCCCACCGGATGTTCGTATGGAGGACCGAGAGCATGCGCGCGTCCTGAAGTGCCGTCGTCATGTTCTGACTCACGAGCATGAGGTGCGTGCCGAACGACCGCGCCATGGTGAGGAGGTCCATCATGTGCTCGCGCAGATGCTGGGTGAGGAAGAAATTCTGCGCCTCGTCCGCGATCCAGAGGAAGGCATTCTCGTGATTCCGGCGCGCGAACGTCGCATGGGCGATATCCGAGAGGATGAGAGCCTGCAAAAGCTGGCGCACGCTGCGGCTCACGTCCGTGCCGAAGCAGTTCACGAGCACGATCCTCCCTTCGTCCTGGAGAGCGCGGAAGTCGGGGGCGGACGTGCCGGAGAGCGCGAGCCGGACCGTCTCCGAAGCGAAGAGTGCTTCCATGCGGCGGGACAGCGCCGCGACGGTCTGCTTCGGAAGTGCCGTAAACTGGTGCGCGAAATATTTTGCAACATCGGCGTTCTGCGTCCGGGCAAGCAGGCGTCCGCGGAACCGGGCGTCCTGCAAAAGGACCTCCAGCCACGTGATCGGGAGGCTGAATTCGGACAAGAGCAGGATCGCGCGCCGCAGGAGAGCGCTCCCGCCGAGGCTCACGCCGTCCGCGCCGGGGAGCAGTTCCAGAAGCAGGTCCGCGCGGGACTGCGCGAAGAACTCGGGATCGGCGCCCGGCCACCGGGCGAGGATGTTATACGGGGAGATCGGATCGCGCAGGGAGAAATCCGCGACCACGATCCGCCGCCGGAGGTCGCGCGCCGCCGCGCGCTCCAGTCCTGCGAGCCGGTGGCCGATGAGCGACAGCGTCCCGTCGAAGAGGTCCTGCTTCGCGTCGAGCACGCCGAATCCCACCCCCCGCGTCTCCGGGAAGAGGTCGAGCAGCGACCGCTCCTTGTCGTATACGAAGGTGGTCTTCCCCGATCCGCTTGCGCCGCTCACGAACGCGTGGGACCGCATGAACTCCGGGACGGGCATCGTCACGGCGTCACCCCAGTCGGCGAGGCCCATGGAAAGCGTCTGGCCCTCGGAGGCGGCGAGTGTCTCCACGAGGTTCCGGGCGCGCTTCCGCAATGCCCGGACCCGCTCGCTGCGGAGTCCATTGAGATAGGCGTCCGTCGCCGCCTCCAGGCGCGCGCCGAAGAGCCATTCGAAAAGCCAGCGCATCTCAGTCGTCTCCTTTGGGCAGGAGCGGCAAGCGCTCCGCGCCCGCCGTCTTGCGTTTTCCGGCAGCAGGAACCCGGCTCCCGTGCCGCAGATACGCGACGAAGCTCACGACGCCGAGCATGAGCAGCAGGTTCAGGGTTCCGATCGCGTGGATGATCGCTCCGAACAGGCACGGGAGGAACGAGAGTACGATCAGCGTGATGATCAGTTTTTCAAAAATCTGCATGAGCTTGTCGAACATGGACTCACCTCCTGAGGCCGTTTACCGCGCACCGCCAAAGTCCGTAACGTCGCGCATCATGGAAAAACATTTGAGCGCCGCCCCCGATTTGGCGAAGTACTGCGTCCAAAACGCACGGAGGCTTTGCCAATAGGCGACGTCCTTCTCTGCGGCATGGACGCCGTACACATAGACCTCAACCCCGCGTAGATCCGCGATCTGGTTTTGCCGTTCGACCGTTCGCAACGCCTCCGCGACCGGGACGATCGCCGGCAGTTCGATGTTTGGCGGCGGCGCGGAATGGCGCATGTCAGAAAAGACCACGAGCGCTTTTCGCGACCGTGGGGACTCCCGAAGGAGATCCGCGGCCACCAAGAGAAAGCCGACCACGTCGGTCTCTCGGTACTTCGCTTGTGTAGCGCGTCCGACGGTCCGCATCTCCTCAGCAGACTTTCTCCGCGCGACGGCGACCTGGTCGATGAACTCCAGGGGACCGTGACCGTTGGGCATCTGGCCGGCCAGCAGGATGAGCGGCCGGGAAAAGCTCTGGTCGGTGATCCCAATCACGCGGAAGCGCGCCCCGGCCGGAAGCCGACCGATGAGCTCGGCAGCGGCGCCCACGTTCTTCGCGTGCTCAAGGCTGCCGTCGTAAGTCTTGGCGGTGGACGTGAGGCTGAGATCGATCCCGACCGCGGCATCGAGCGGCTGGGCGCGGGCCGGGTCGTGCGGAGCCACATATAAGAGGAGAAGGGCGCCAACGATGGGACCCGCGCGCTTCATGGTCCGGCGCGCGGCGCCCAGGGTCAGGCCCAGATAGAAGTCGCGGGTGAACTGGTGCTCGAAGATGTCGGCCTCACGCTTCAGGAACTCAATTCGGTGGAGCAGCGCGACCATCTCGGTTTCCAGAACCCGTATCCGCTGCTGCATCAGTGCGAGTGCTTCCGTCGCCGGGGGAACGCCGATCTTCCGCGCCTCGTAGACGGCAAGACCTGTCGCGAGTTCCATGGCCACGGCGAGCAGCGCGAAGAACAACTGCAGCTCGTGGGTGGCCGTCTCGTAGAAGCGGACCGCATCCTGCGCGCCAACCGCGGCTGCGGACGCGCTGTCCGTCAGCGCCGCGGCGCTCGCGCTCTTAAGGTACAAGGCGAGGACGTCGCCGCGGACGAGGGCCATGACGATCAACCCGGCGAGGCTCGTCACAAGGCTGAGGGCGGCCGCCGTCACGATCAGCCGGTGACTGTCGCACTTTTCCAGCGTCTCGTCAGTGGCATACGCGCAGACTACCGCGAGCGCCACGCTGTACGGCCACACCTGCCATCCGAGTCCGAACGGCGAGAGCGCCA
>Ga0335078_10014070_pt1 | contig 11863 bp, 12 predicted proteins | sample Lox_Sample_32_FD_206711 | JGI IMG/M metagenome (GOLD analysis project Ga0335078, IMG submission 206711) | Soil microbial communities from Loxahatchee National Wildlife Refuge, Florida, United States - Lox_Sample_3.2 | ecosystem: Environmental > Terrestrial > Soil > Wetlands | place: USA... | reverse complement strand
CGCCCGGGGCCCGTCGAGCAGGTAGTCGTCCAGGGACACATCGCGCATGCCCGGGCCCGGGTTGCGGTACGAGATCGCGAACACGGTGTGCCCGTGCTGCACGGCCCACTCGATGAAGCTGCGGCCCGGGGCCAGGTCCATGATGTAGTACTTGTTGATCCACGGCGGGCTGGCCAGCATCGGGATCGGGTGCACCCGCGGGGTCTGCGGGGCGTACTGGATCAGCTCCATCAGCTCGTTGCAGAACACCACCTTTCCCGGGGTGGCGGCCAGGTTCCGGCCCAGCTGGAACGGCCGCCGGTCCACCTGCTGCGGGCGGCCGTGGTTGTGCACGAGGTCGCTGGCGAAATTACGCGCGCCGGCCAGCACGCTCCCGCCTGCGCTGTCGAACCCGCGCTTCACCGCGGCTGGGTTGGTGGGCAGGAAGTTCGTCGGTGCCAGCGCGTCGGCCAGCAGGCCCGCGGCCAGCCCGGCCTTGCCGTCCGCCACCGGGTCGCCAGCCCCAGCGGCCAGCAGCCTCCCGGCGTAGTCCTGGCTGGCCAGGTAGGACTGCCGGAGCGCGAAGAACAGCGGGTTGCCGTCCCAGGCCGGATCGGCGAACCGGCGGTCCTTCGGGTCGGCTGGCAGCGGCGGCGCCAGGTCGGCACCCAGCCAGCGGGCCAGCGCCACCGGCCCGATCCGGGCCAGGCTGGCCGCGTAACCCACCGTCGCCCCGGTGACCTGGCCCGGGTGCGACGCGGCCCGGCGCAGCACCGAGCCCGCCGCGCCGAGGAAGCCAGCCAGGTCCAGGCCGGGCACCAGGCCCGCCTCCGGGCCGAGGGCATCCGCCGCGTGCTCACTGTGCTGCCTGGCTTCCTCGGTGCTCACTGCACTACCTCCCTGGTCAGAGTCGCTCGAAGATGGCGGCGATACCCTGGCCGCCGCCGATGCACATGGTCACCAGGGCGTACCGGCCACCGGTGCGGCGCAGCTCGTAGAGCGCCTTGATGGCCAGGATGGTCCCGGTCGCGCCGACCGGGTGGCCAAGGGACACCCCGCTGCCGTTCGGGTTGGTCCGCTCCGGCGGCAGCCCCAGCTCGCGGATCACCGCGACCGCCTGCGCCGCGAACGCCTCGTTGACCTCGAACACGTCGATGTCGTCGATCTTCAGCCCGGCCCGGTCGAGCACCTTGCGGGTGGCCGGTACCGGGCCGATGCCCATGATCCGCGGCGCCACCCCGGCGTGGCTGTAGGCCACCAGCCGGCCCAGCGGGGCCAGGCCACGGCGGCCGGCGTACTCTGCGCTGGCCAGCACCACGGCCGCGGCCGCGTCGTTGATGCCGGACGCGTTGCCCGCGGTGACCGTGCCGTCCGTGGCGAACTGGGGCCGCAGCTGGGCCAGCCCAGCGGCGGTCGCGTCCTCGCGGATGTGCTCGTCGGTGTCGACCGTGCCGCTGCCCTTGCGGCCGGGCACCTCGACCGGGGTGATCTGCCCGGCGAAGTAACCGGCCGACCGGGCGGCGGCCGCCCGGCGGTGGCTCTCCGCCGCCAGCTCGTCCTGGTCGGCCCGGGTCACCTGGAACTCCTCGGCCACGTTCTCCGCGGTCACACCCATGTGGCAGGACTCGAACGGGTCGGTCAGCGCGCCGATCGTCGCGTCGACCGTTGCGCCGTCGCCCATCCGCTGGCCCCAGCGCAGGCCGGGCACCCAGTACTGGCCACGGCTCATCGACTCGGCACCGCCCGCCACCGTGGCGTCGGCGTCGCCGAGCTTGATCGTCTGGGCCGCGGAGACGATGGCCTGCAGCCCGCTGCCGCACAGCCGGTTGAGCGTGAACGCGGGCGTGCCCACCGGCAGGCCGCCGCTGACCGCGGCCACCCGGGCCAGGTACATGTCCCGGGCCTCGGTGTGGATGACGTTGCCGAACACGGCGTGCCCGACGTCGTCGGGCGGCAGGCCGGCCCGGCGCACCGCCTCGCGGACCACGGTGGCCGCCAGGTCGCAGGGCGGCATGTCCTTCAGGCCGCCGCCGTACTTGCCGATCGGGGTCCGGGTGCCGGACAGCACCAGCACGTCTTGCTGCTCGTTGCTCGCCATGTCACTCCCTCACATGTCCAGGCCGCCGTTGACGCCCCACAGCTGCCCAGTGATGTACGCCGACTCATCCGCAGCCAGGAAACTGACCACCCGGGCGACTTCCTCGGGCCGGCCGAGCCGCCGCATCGGGATCTGGGCGCGGACCCGGTCCAGCGCCTGGTCCGGCATCCCGGCCAGCATGTCGGTGGCGACGAAGCCCGGGGTGACCCCGTTCACCGTGACGCCGATGCCGTCGCCCGGCGAGTGCCCCGCCTTCTCCAGCTGGAAGATGGCCTCACGGGCCAGTGACTTGGTCAGCCCGAACAGGCCCGACTTGGACGCGGCGTAGTTGACCTGGCCGATGTTGCCGGTCTCGCCGATGACCGAGGAGACGTTGACGATCCGCCCGCTGCCGCGCTCGATCATGTGGTGCAGCGCGGCCTGCGCGATGAAGAACGCGCCGGACAGGTTGATGTCGATGACCTTGTGCCAGTCCTCGTCGGCCATCTTGGCCGCGGTCTTGTCGATCGTGATCCCGGCGTTGTTGACCAGGATGTCGAGCCGGCCATGCTGGTCGATCACCTCGTCGACCACCCGGCGGCAGTCCGCTGGCTCGCCGATGTTGCCCTCGTGCACGGTGAACTGCTGGCCGGGATGCCCGGTCCGCATGCTGCCCGCGAACTTCTCGGCCGCGTCATGGTTGTGCCAGTAGCCGGCCGCGACCGAGCCGCCCTGCCCGGCCATGGCCTGGCTGACGGCCGCGCCGATACCGCGGGTGCCGCCGGTGACCAGGGCCACCCGGTCGGCCAGCACCACGTCGCCCGCCGCTGATGCCTGGTGCTTGGTTACTGTCATCGCTCGCTCCCCTCGGTGGCTGACTGCTGCAGCGCCTCGACGACCGACGGGTCGGCGAGGGTACTGACGTCCCCCAGTTCCCGGTGGTCGGCGATATTGCGGAGCAGCCGGCGCATGATCTTCCCGGACCGGGTCTTGGGCAGGTCGTGGGCCCAGATGATCCGCTTCGGCCGGGCGAACTTGCCGATCCTGGTGCCCACGTGGTCGCGCAGTTCACCGGTCAGCGCGGGACCCGACTCGGCCTCGCCGACGACGGTCACGTAGGCGACCACCGACTGGCCGGTGTCCTCGTCGTCCACCGCGATGACCGCGGCCTCGGCCACCGCGCCGTGTGCGACCAGCGCGGACTCGATCTCGGCGGTGGACAGCCGGTGCCCGGACACGTTGATCACGTCGTCGATCCGGCCGGTGATCCAGAAATAGCCGCCAGAGTCGCGGCGGGCCCCGTCGCCGACGAAGTAGGTTTGCGGGCCGAACCGGGAGAAGTAGGTCGCCGCGTACCGGTCGGGGTCGTTGTACAGGGTGCGCAGCATGGCCGGCCACGGCTGGGTGAGCACCAGCAGGCCGTTCCCCTCGGTGACCTCGTGGCCGTCCTCGTCCCGCAGGCCGGCCGACACCCCGGGCAGCGGCCTGGTAGCCGAACCCGGCTTGGCCGGGGTGAGGCCGGGCAGCGGCGCGATCATGATGGCCCCGGTCTCGGTCTGCCACCAGGTGTCCACCACCGGGCAGCGCTCGCCGCCGATCACTGTGTAGTACCACAGCCAGGCCTTCGGGTTGATCGGCTCACCGACCGAGCCGAGCAGCCGCAGCGCGGACAGGTCGTGCTTGCCCGGGTACTGCTCGCCCCACTTCATGAAGCTGCGGATCGCTGTCGGCGCGGTGTAGAAGATCGACACCTTCGACTTCTCGGCCACCTGCCACCAGGCGTCCTTGTCCGGGTAGTCGGGCGCGCCCTCGTACATCACCGAGGTGACGCCGTTCGACATCGGCCCGTACACGATGTAGGAGTGCCCGGTGATCCAGCCGACGTCGGCGGTGCACCAGAACACGTCCCGCGCCGGGTCGAGGTCGAACACCATCGCCGCCGTGGTGGTGACGCCGGTGAGGTAGCCGGCCGTGGTGTGCACGATGCCCTTGGGCTTGGCCGTGGAGCCGGAGGAGTACAGCAGGAACAGCGGGTGCTCGGCCTCCATCGGCTCGGCCGGGCAGTCCGGCGCGGCCTGCTCAAGCAGCTCGTGGTACCAGTGGTCGCGGCCGTCCTGCAGCTCGCACGGCGCTCCGGTGGACCGGATCACGATCACCGTGCGCAGCGTGTCCAGGCCGGCGATCTCCTCGTCCACGGCCTGCTTGATCGGTGCGGTCTTGCCCCGGCGCCGCGCACCATCGGTGGTAATCAGCGCCTTGGCGCCGGAAGTCTCCATCCGCTCCCGCACCGCGGAGGGGGCGAACCCGCCGAACACGACGTTGTGCGGGGCGCCGATCCGGGCGCAGGCCAGCATGGCCACCACGACCTCGGGAATCATCGGCAGGTAGATCCCGACGACGTCGCCTTTCTGCACACCCTGGTCCTTGAGCGCGTTGGCCAGCCGCTGGGTGTCGGCCAGGATCTCGGCGTAGCTCAGCGACCGCTGCTCACCCTGCTCGCCGTGCCAGTGGAAGGCGATCCGGTCGCCGTGACCGGCCTGCACATGCCGGTCCAGGCAGTTGTCGGACGCGTTGAGCGTGCCGTCGGCGAACCAGGTGTAAAACGGCGGGTTGCTGTCGTCCAGCACCTGCTGGAACGGGGTGTCCCAGGCCAGCCGCTGCCGGGCCTGCCCGGCCCACCAGGCCGGGCTGTCGGCCGCCGCCTGCTCGTAAATGGCCGGGTCTTTGACCTGCGCGTGCGCGGCGAAATCGGCGGGCGGCGGGAATTCCTTGGTATCGCGCAGTTCCTCGATCCGCTGCGCGGCATCCGGATGATTCGTCGTGGCAGGTCCAGGCATCGCTGGCTCCTTTCTCGGGACCGCAGGCGTTGGCGCTGACCGTGACCGCCCGGCAGGCCGGCCGCATGCCACGGCGCAGCGCGCTCAGTCCCGGGCGTGGCTGATGGCGCAGGAACGCGCCAAACGGACGTCTCGTTGTGCGGCTTCCCCAGCAGCGCCGCTGAAACCTGTTGTGCGCCGGAAATCCGGCCGGCCGCCGCGCTACCTGGCGGGACGCGCCTCGCCGCGCACCCAGTCGCGGCCATCCCGGCGAACTTCGCAGTCCCAGCCCAGCCGGCGCAGCCGCAGTTCCAGCCGCTCCGGATGCACAAAGTTCTTGATCACGCGGAACGTGCCGCCATCCCGCAGCCGCCGCTCCACGACCTCGTCCTGGCCCGCGACATAGGCCTCTTTCCCGCGTTCGTCGATGTGCTCGTCGATGAACAGCACCCGGCCATCCCCGGCCAGCAGGTTCCGCAGCGATTGCCAGAACTGCTCGAACCGGTCCGCCGGCACATGCGAGAGCCACGCCGAGAAGAAGATCACGTCGAACCGGGCGCCCGGGGCCCAGGAGAACACGTCGGCCACCTCGAAGCTGACATTCGCCGACGTCACCCGGGCACGGGCGATCTCCACCGCCTCGGGCGCCGCGTCAATCGCCGTCACGCTGTCAGCCAGCCTGGCCAGCGCCTCGGTCCACAAGCCAGTCCCGCACGCGACCTCCAGCACGTTCCCGGCCGGCCGCAGCCCCGCGACCAGCCGCGCGATACGCGCCCGGGCCGCGGCAACATCGCCATACGCCGTCGCGTCGTACTCACCCGCCCGGCGGCGGTAGTAATCAAGCTGCTCGGCCAGCACCTCATCGGTCACCCGGACATCCTCACCCAGCGATGGAGCCAGGTGATGGCCCATCCGCTGCCCCCGGTCCCCCCGCCCGCCGCGCAGCGCAAGCCAGCCGCGTGGTTGTGGGAGTGCTGTCGCTATCACAGCATCAATGCAGCAACCACGCGGTGCTGACGGCTGGGCGGTGGGTCCAGCTGGTACTGCTGGGTGGTCCAGCCGCGCAGGCGGTGATACCAGGGGATGAGGCGCCCGTGCAGGACCGGGTGCCGGGCGGCGAGCAGGCGGGCGGCATGGTCCGCGGCGGGGCCGTCCAGCAGGTGGGCCTGGGCCGGGATGGCGGGCCCGAGCGGGCGGCCGCGGAACGTGGCCGGGGCGATCCGCACTGCGGGGGTGTGCCGGAGCCGTTTGGCTTTGCCGGTCACGTCCCAGGTGCGGAAGAACGCAGTCTCGCCATCCACCACCAGGTGCACCGGTGTCGGCACCCCCCGGCCATCCCGCCGGAACGTTGTCAGCTGCACATACGTCGCTCCGGATACCGGCGCGAAATACCCGCGGGCGCCAGCCTGGTCCGGCCTGACTGCCATTGCCTGCGCCTCCTCGCCGCCGCGGTTACCCGGTCCCTGCTGCCCACTGAGACGAGATGCCGGCCTGATCTGTGACAGGGCGGAGTGATGACCATGGCCGGGGGGCAAGACTGGGAATAGCCATCGCGGCGACATCAGGAGGTCACCATGACAAGCGATCCCAGCCGCCCGGACGAGACCGAACCGGGCGGTGGCCTGCTCGGCGCTGAGCCCGGCGGCACCGACGTGCTCGGCCAGGAAGCGGGCGGCACCGACGAGCTCGGGGCCGAGGCGGGCGGCACCGATGTGCTCGGCACGGAAGCCGGCGGCACCGACGAGCTGGGCCCCGAGGAAGGCGGCACGGACGAGCTGCGCACCGGCGGCTGACCGGCTGACCCGCGCCCGGCCGCTTCAGCGGGCCACGGCGATGATCTCCGGGCTGGCCGGGGTGGCGGGTGACCGGTCCCAGTCGCCGTACCAGGTGACCTCGGTGCGGCCAGCACCGGCCAGGAACCCGGCGACCTGCGCCTGGTCCATGAAGCGGAGCGTGTCGGTGGCGACAACGGTCTCGCCGCCGGCGAAGCGGAACCAGGCCTCGTAGCTGACCAGCTCGCCGGACACGCCGCTGAGGTCGTAGTGCACCTCGGCGGCCAGGCCATCGGCCTGCACCTGCTGCCGGGTGTGCCGCGGGCGCCAGTACTGCCACTCGCGGACCGCCGGGTTCCTGGTCTCGAAGGCGAGCCGGCCACCTGGGGCCAGCTGCTGGCTGAGCGCGCCCAGCGCCGCCCGCACGGCGCCGTCGTCCAGCAGCAGCTGGAACACGTGGCCGGTCAGCACGATCAGGTCGAACCGGGCGGGCCCGGCCAGCTGGGCGGCGTCGCCCTCGATCCAGCGCACCTGATCGCCGCCGGGCCGGGCGCGGGCCACCCCGAGCATGGCCGCGGCCGGGTCGGCGCCAGTGACCTGATGCCCGCGGGCGGCCAGCGCACAGGCCAGCTGCCCGGTGCCGCAGCCCATGTCCAGCACCCGGGCCGGCCGCCCGCCCGGCGCGCTGATCTCGCTGGCCAGGCCGAGGTAGAAGGCGGTCTCCGGGCCGGGCGGGTTCAGCGCGTCATACAGCGCGGCCAGCCGCTGGTCGGCGTATGCCACGCTGAGCCCCGGCTGATCCACGGCGCCAGCATAACGGGAGTATCAGGCGCACCCGGTCCACGGCCACCACCGGCCGCCGCTTGACTTTGCGTCATAAAGTTCAGCCGCCCGGGCGCTTGACTTTATGCCATAAAGCAGAGTTTACTTTATGACATAAAGTCGAGCTGGGGAGGCACCATGAAACCCGCACCCGGCACCGCCGCCGGCCACGATGGCACCTTCGACCCCCAGCAGGCCGCCGCCCTACTGGACCAGACCACCCAGCAGGCACGCCGCAAGTTCGAGCCCTCCCCGCCGTGGCTCCTGGCGACCAGGGCGGTGCTGGTGCTGGCCGCCCTCGGCACGATCTGGCTCTCGGTGCGCGGCCAGCACCCCTACCGGGGCCCGACCGCCGCGGACATCCCCGTCCTGGTCGGGTTCATTGTCGTCAACTTCGCCGCGACAGTCGCTGTCCGCAGGCACGCGACCGCGGGGATACACGGCAGGTCCCCGTTCAGCCAGGGCGAGATCATGGTGCTGGTGCTGGCCTTCGCGGCCGCGATCGTAGCCATGACGGGGCTGGGTGTGGCCGGGGTGAGCTTCGCCTGGTACCCGACCTCGGTGCTGGTCATCCCCGGCCTGGCCTGGGCGGCCCTCGGGGCGGCACGGGCAAACTGGCTTTCGTTCGGCACCGGGCTCGCGATCGTCGCTCTCGGCGTGGTGGGCGCGTTCGCCGGGCCGGCCGGGTCGTGGGCGGTCGCCGCCGTCGGCCTGTGTGCGGTGCTGCTGGGCATGGCTGCCGTCATCGCCTGGCGGCAGCGCGCATGACGGAGCTGTCATGAACGACGACGGACTCGACCCGCTGATCCACGTCCCCACCCGGCTGAAGATCGTCGCGACGCTGGCGGCACTGCCCGACGGCGACGCCCTGTCCTTCACCCGGCTGCAGGACATGCTCGAGCTGACCCCTGGCAACCTGATCATCCAGTTGCGCAGGCTCGAAGAAGCCGATTACATCAGCAGCGAGAAGACCAGGAACGGGTCCGCACAGAAAACCACGGTGGCCCTGACCAGCCGCGGCCGGGAGGCACTCGGCGCCTACACCCAGGCGCTGCGCGATCTGCTCGGCGGCCTGTAAACGGAGGTGCGGCCGCCCCGCACTCATCCAGCGCGCTAGCCGGCAGCAGAAGAGGGGAAATAATGCACCAGGCCTACCCGGGCACCGCCCCGCTGCCCGGGCCCCAGCGGCCGCCCGCCCCGGCTCCGGTGCGCCGCGCGGTCGGCGCCATGTACGCGGGCGCCGCCGCGAACCTGGCCTATGCCCTCGTCTTCATCGCCACGCTGGACAGCACGAGGCTCGCTCTCGACCGGGCGGCCCCAGGGCGGGCCAATGAGCTGCAGCACCATGTCCTCGTGCCGGCCGCGGTCACCCAGGGTGTGCTCGGCGCCGCACTGTGGATCTTCATCGCGCTGGCCTGCCGCCGCGGGCGGAACTGGGCCCGGATCACCGGGACCGTGCTCTTCGGCCTGGCCACCCTGGACGTGCTCGGAAACCTCAGCGCCCCCCAGGCCGTGGCGGCCAAGCTGTTCGGCACCGTGGTCTGGCTGCTCGGGCTGGCCGCGGTCGTGCTGCTGTGGCGCCGCCCGTCCAGCGCCTTCTTCCATGGGCAGCGATCCTGACGCAGGCTGCTCCCGGGGCGGGGCTACAGGTCCAGCACGACGTCGCCGCGCGGTTGCGAGCAGCAGATCAGCACGCTGCCCGCAGCCGGCTCATCCACCGGTTCCGGGGCGTAGCTGACCGCGCCGGACATCAGCCCGGTCTCACAGGTGTGGCACACGCCGGTGCGGCACGACCAGCGGACCGGTACGTCACACGCCTCGGCCAGGTCGAGCAGGCTGACCTGGCCCGCGGCCCAGCGCACGGTCAGCCCGCTGCGGGCGAACGCGACCTGCGGGCCGGCTCCGGGCGGGCCCGGCGGCGGGTGCGGCGGCCGGGCCGCCACCGGCGCGATGCCCGGCGTCGACGCGGGGCCGGCGCCGAAGATCTCGGTATGAATCCGGGCCGCCGGCAGGCCCAGCCCGCCCAGGGCCGCGGACATGTCAGCCATGAACGCGGCCGGCCCGCAGATGTACGCGTCGGCGTCACCCGGCAGGCCCAGGCCGGCCAGGACCGTCCCGGTCAGCCGCCCGGCGCTGTCATAGTCCCGGCCCGCCGCGTCGCCCGGCCCGGGGTGGCTGTAACAGACGTGCCGGTGCCCGCGGGCCAGCGCGCCGATCAGCGCCCGGGACTCGGCGGCGAACGGTTCCCCGGCCCGGCTGCGCGCGCCGTGCAGCCACCAGACATCCCGCCCCGACCCGCCATCAGCCAGCGCGTGCAGCATGGCCAGCACCGGGGTGGCGCCCACCCCCGCGCTGATCAGCAGGACCGGCCCGTCTCCCGGCCGCAGCGTGAACGTGCCACGCGGCGCGGCCACGTCCAGCTGGTCACCGGCCCGGACCCGGGTATGCACGTACTGGCTGCCCGCACCGTGCGGTTCGCGCTTCACGCTGATCCGGTAGTCAGCCGCGCCTGGCGGGCCGGACAGTGAGTAGCTGCGCACCAGCGGCGGCTGGCCCACGGGCAGCCGCAGCGTCAGGAACTGCCCGGGCAGCGCCGCTGGCACCGGCACCTGTCCCGGGTCGGCCAGCCGGACCGACAGTACCGATTCGCTCTCCGCCTCGGTGCCGGTCACGGCCAGCGGGCGGAACCCGGGCCACGCGGGCGGCGGGCTCACCGCGGCCAGCCCGGCGTTGCCGTCCGCCCCGCCCGCCGGCTGGCTGAGCAGGGCCTGGAACGAGGCCCGCCAGCCCGCGGGCAGCGCCGGGATGCGCAGCGCCCGCTCGATTTGCGGCCGGGGATGGCCGGGCAGGTACAGCAGCGCGTCGACCTCCGCCACCGTCATGCCCTCCGGGCCCGCCGCCACCTTGACGATCTCGTCGTCAGCCTGCACGGTGCCCTCGCGCAGCACCCGGAAGTAAAAGCCCGGCCGGTGACGCGCGACGAGCAGCGCGGGCAGCTGCGGGTCGTTCATCCGGATGCCGACCCGGTAGCAGGTGACCCGCGGCTGGGTCACCTCGAACAGCGCGGAGCCGATCTGGTACCGGTCGCCGATGCACACCTGGTCATCGGCCAGCCCCTGGACGGTGAAATTCTCCCCGAACTGGCCGTAGCTGAAGTCGTCCCGGCCCAGCTGCTGCTGCCAGTACTGGTAGGACCCGATCTGGTACACGAACACGGCCCGGTGCTCCCCGCCGTGCCCGGCCAGGTCGCCCTGCCCGTCACCGTCCAGGTTCAGCCGCCGCGCCGCCAGCGGGCCGGTGACCGGCCGCTTCCACACCCCGGTGTGCACCGTCCGGCCGTGCCACGAGATGTCCTGCGGCAGCCCCACGTTCACCGAAAGGAGCCGCCCCGCGGCCGGCCCGCCCGGCGTCACCTAACGGCCTGTTCCGCGTGCTGCCATCCCGGCACGCTAATCACCGTATTTCTGGGTTGTCAATCCCAATCAGCCTTCTACACTGAGGCCATGGCCGGAACTGACGCGGCGGCCCGGCCACGGCTGACGCCGAAGGGGCACGCCACCCGGGAGCGGATCATACGCGCTGCCGCCGGGCTCATCTCCGGCCGCGGTGTGGCCCGGACCAGCATCGAGGACGTGCGGAAGGCCGCCGGGGTCAGCGGCTCGCAGATGACCCACTACTTCACCGACAAGCAGAGCCTGGTCCGCGCGGTGATCTCCTGGCAGGCCGAGCAGCTGGCCGGGTTCTGCACCCAGCCCCGGCTCGGCGGCCTGGACACGTTCGGTGCGCTACGGCAGTGGGCCGACCTCAGCGTCGGGCGGCTGGCCGCCCGGCACGGCGCGGGCGGCTGCGGCTTCGGCTCGCTGGCCGGGGAGCTGGCCGAATCTGGCCCGGCCGCCCGGGCCGAGCTGGCCGCCGGGTACCAGCGCTGGTATGGCCTGCTGCGCGCTGGGCTGCAGGCCATGCGCGACCGGGGTGAACTGCGCGCCGACGCCGACCCCGGGGCGCTGGCCCTGGCCCTGCTGGCCGCGCACCAGGGCGGCGCGCTGCTCACCCAGACCTGCCGGGACGTCACCCCGCTGCGTGCCGCGCTGGACGCCGCCCTCGGCTACCTGCAGACCTTCGCCACCGGGCCGCCGCCGCGGTGACCGCATAGGTTCTGTTAGGAAACCGCCGTCCGGGGCGGCCAGCCGGGTGCACCGGGCGGATCCCGTGTTATGACGGTGACATGAGGACGCGGGAGGGCGCGCTGACCAGCCGGGACCGCCTGGCGGTCGGGCTCGCGCTGGCCGCCCCGCTGGCCCTGGCGGCGATCCTGGCCCCGTTCCGGGCCGGCTTCCCGAACACCGATGCGGCGCTGGCCATGATCCTGCTGGTGGTGGCCATCGCCGCCAACGGGT
>Ga0335078_10014069_pt1 | contig 11863 bp, 10 predicted proteins | sample Lox_Sample_32_FD_206711 | JGI IMG/M metagenome (GOLD analysis project Ga0335078, IMG submission 206711) | Soil microbial communities from Loxahatchee National Wildlife Refuge, Florida, United States - Lox_Sample_3.2 | ecosystem: Environmental > Terrestrial > Soil > Wetlands | place: USA... | reverse complement strand
ACTCGACGAGTTCCTCACCTTCATCGCCGGCTCGCGCCAGGCTAACCTTGCCTGAGCCGCACCGCGGCTCTGCCCTATGGGCGTCGGGTGGGCCCGCGAGGCGCTTGGACCTCGCTCTCATGCCGATGTGAGCGAGTTCTGTCTGCGCATTCTTATGTAGAGGTCAGCATCTCATTCGTAATCAGCAATGCCGTGACAGGTACGTGGCTGGGCGCTGGTACCCCCTCGGGTGGGCCAGATCGAATATTTGCAGCTCGCGGCGTTCGGGCGTCTGGGCCAGGACGGGCACAGATCGGCTAGTTCGGGCCGCGCCTACGGCGACTTCCTGGTTCGGATGCCCGCGGGCCGCAAGCACTCCGGTTGCTCGGCGGTGACCGGCAATCGCGAAAACAGCGCAGCCGGGCCGGCGTGTGCCGTTCCAGACCGTGTGCTGGACCCATGTGACAGTGCCGTAGCGACAAGTTCCAGGCAGTCTCCGCAAACCGGGCAGGCCGGTCGGCACGCCCACGGTCATCGCGAGGCCCGGGGCCCATACAGCCACTGCATCGGCAGGGGCGCTGTTTGCAGCACGGACGAATGCGCGCTCAATGCCGCGCCTGAGGCGGGTCGCCGCTGCATCCGCGGCGGGCTAGTCACCGCCGGCGAGCCGGCGGTCGCGCTGCTGCACGCCCAGCTCGCCGTAGGGGTAGTCCGTGGGCTGCGGGTCGCTCGCGGCGTTGAGCGCGGCGGTTTCGGCTGGGCTGAGATGCAGGTCAGCGGCGCGGAGATTGGTCTGGAGCTGCCCGGCCGTGCGGGCGCCGAGGATTATGGAGGTCACCGCTGGCCGGTCGCTCACCCACGCCAGCGCGATCTCGGCCATGGACACGCCGCGCTGGTCGGCGACTTTCTGTACCGCGTCGATGACGTCCCAGGTGCGCCGCGTGCCCCGCCGGTCGTAGGCCTCCATGCCGCGGTTCGGGTCCTCGCCCAGGCGGGTGGCGCCGGACGGCTGCTGGCCGCGCTGGTACTTGCCCGACAGCCAGCCGCCGCCGAGCGGGCTCCAGGGCAGCAGCCCCAGGCCCGCGTCCATCGCCGCAGGCACGATCTCCCACTCGATCTCCCGCACCAGCAGGCTGTACTGCGGCTGGAGCGTCACCGGCCCGGCGGCATTGAGCGCGCGGGCCAGGTGCACCGCCTTCGTCAGCTGCCAGCCGGTGAAGTTCGACAGCCCCCAGTAGCGGATCTTGCCGGCGCGGGCAAACCCGTCGAGGGTCCGCACCGTTTCCTCCAGTGGCGTCCACGGGTCAAACGCATGAACCTGGTACAGGTCAACCGACTCGACGCCCAGTCGGCGCATCGACGCGTCAAGTGCCCGGGTCAGATGCCGCGCGGACAACCCGGCACCGTTGGGAGAATCATCCAGCGGGAAGCGGCCCTTGGTGGCCAGCACCACCGGCTCAGTGACCCCGGCTGGCCGGCTGGCCAGCCAGCGGCCGATGATCTCCTCCGACCTCCCGTCGCCGTAGGTATCGGCCGTGTCGACCAGCGTGCCGCCCGCCGCAACGAAACGGTCGAGCTGCTCATGCGCGCCCGGCTCGTCCGTCTCCACGCCGAAGGTCATCGTCCCCAGGCCAAGGGCCGACACCGCGCAGCCGCTACGCCCCAACGTGCGATAGTCCATGGTTCAACCTACGCCACCCGGCTGTGGCACCTGCCCCAGCAGGACAGCGAAGGGCACCTCCCGGCCTGCCGTCTTCGCAGTCCCCGGCACCGGGGCGCTGCGGCGCTGTCGCCGCCCGAGATGCCGCCTGCGCCTTCAGCGCCGGGCCGGTTGTCAGCTGCCGAGGCTGCGGCCGCCGTCGACGATGATGCGCTGGCCAGTGATGAAGCCGGCGCCTTCGGAGGCGAGGAAGCTCACGGCGTGGGCGATGTCGGCCGGGGTGCCCATCCGCCCAGCGGGCACCGAAGCGAGATAAGCATCCTCGACGGGTGTGGGCGACTCACCGGGTGTGTCAGCCGCGGGCTATCAATTTTGCTGCACCGCGCAGGCTGCGGGCCGGGGGATTTAAGACTGCTGGTGGCCGCCGAGTGCTAGGCGGGCGGCGCTGACATCTTGCCGACCGTGGCCGGCGTCAACGGCTGCGCGCCACTGGCGGGACAGCGCGGCCAGCAGCGGTAGCTCATCATCGCCGGCGGCCCTGATTGCCAGGTCCACGTCCTTAAGCGCCCACTCCAGCGGGAACTCGGGCGCGAAATCGCCTCGCTCCATCCTGTGCAGCTTGGCGTCCGCGATGGGTGCGTCCAGCGGGCCGCCCTCGATGGCATCGGCCGCCCCTGCTCCGCACCCGTTCGCGATCATCTCGCAGTGGCTCCCGTCCGGCGCGACCGTCGAGGCGCTTCGGAACGCGATCTATTTCGGCGACTACCAGTACGTGCAGCCGGTCCCCGTGTCCGCAGGGTGGGCAGCGGCGCTCTTCGCCGTCATGATCGGCGTCTCGCACCGGCTCGGCACCAGCCCGGGAGGGACCCCATCCACGTGAGGAGGAGCACGAGAGGGGCACGAGCGCCGCCCACGGTTCCCCTGACCGCCGGGTACCGGCTGCCGTTCCTCCCGGCCGTCGGCCTGGACGCCGCTGCGGCGGTGACCGTCTTGGTCCAACTCCGGCGAACCACAGGGGATAGGTTCGGCCGGGCAGCGGCGCTGTCCACTATGGCCATTGCACAGCGGGCCCGGCGTCCAGCAGCGCGGTCAGTTCGCACAGCTGAGCCGGGGGTGAGCTTGCACTTCGCCCCGCCCGCGCCCTTCGATGCCAGCGCCGCCCGGCCCCCGCCGGCCAGCGCCCGCCGCTCCGGTTCACTGACATCAGCGACACCCGGAAACGCCGGGCCACCTCCCGGTCACTGGCCCCCGCCTCGGTCAACTCCGCAGCCGCCAGCCGCACCTGCTCCCGGCCGGCCGCTCAACCGCATCCAGCCCGCCACCATCCGGGTACCTCATCCATCCGGCATACCGCAGAACAGGCCAGCCGTCACCGGGGTCAGTAACCCCCGCAATTGAAGATCTTTTAGTCGGCGCCGACGACCTTGAAATCCTGGCTGACGAAGACGTGGTGCGGCCAGTTGACGCCGATGTTGTGGACCTCATACTCGCCGTTGTTCAGCTGCACCACGCGGTCGACGATGCCACCGGGGTAGGCGGCCAGCGCCGCTTCGGCCGCCTTGCCGGCGGCCGTTCCGCTGACGATCGTCCCTGATCCTTGGCTGTAGCTCGCAGGGATCTGGCCGGCCTGCTTGGACGTGGACGCCGTGCCGCGGTGGAAGGGGACGACCTGAGCCGCCGTAGCCGCCGCGGGTGCGGCCGGGTGCACGATGACCTGCGTGGCCGCGATGGCCCTATTTTCCGTCGTGCCCAGGACCAGGACGGTTTCGCCGGTGGCGATCGCGCTTGCCGAGGCCGGGCTCGTGCCCTGTTGGTAGGTTGTGGCGGGCGCCTTGGTGATAGTCACCTTCTGACCCGCTGATGTGGTCAGGGTGAAGCCGGACGGGGACACGCTGCTGACTGTGCCCTCGGTTCCGCCTGCGGCCGGCCCGGACCGGGCGTTGGATGCCCCGCCGCTGGTTCGCGGGCCACTGGCAGGGCTGCTGCTGGCACTGGGTGGCGCACTGGCCGGGGCGCTGCCGGAGGCGGCGCTGGCAATCGCGTAGGACCCGCCCCCGATCGCGATGGCAGCAGCTGCGGCCGCGATGGACATGGTGAGCTTGCGGGAAGGCATTTCTGTGGGCTCCTGTCATAGCTGCTACTGATCGGCAGAGGGGCCGGCCCGGGACCTGCCACGGGGAAGCGGTTCATCCTTTATCTGGTGAACCGGTCCCTTGCTCTCATCGTGAGATACGAAGATTGCCGCGCTCTGCAATGAGGCTGGGCGGAGCCTGCAAACAAGATCCGCGGAACCAGAAGAGATGCTCTGCGGGAACGCTGAACCCGCCCACCGCACAACCGGAACCGCTCCCTGTGTGCTGCAGTCGCCCTACGGTCTGCTGACTGCAACCGTCAGTTGTTGACCGGGGAGGGCTGGCGGGCCATATGCAGCCGTGTGCGATCCCGGTAGGTATTGGACCTATGGTCCTGATTCCCGGGCGACAGGTTGCAACCGCCCCAAGGCAACCGCGTTGGCCGGGCGCTCTCACCGCTGCGCGTACGAGCTTGCTGATAACGATCGAGGGCCAGGTCTTGTCGGCCAACGCCCAGAACATCTGTTCTGGCTCACGCTCCGGGTCCCCGGTGGCTGTCCCGGTGTGGTGTGCGGCACTGGACCGGGCGCATGCCGGTGTCTCATTCGGCCGGTCTGGCTGCGAGATGAGTCCGTGGCGATGCGGGACCGGACTTCGCGCAGGCAACCGACGGCCATGCGGCTGAGGACCGATGCCGCCGGGCGCTGGCAGCGTCGCCTGCCTGCTGCCCTGCCTGAAGTTCGGGCCCGCCTGGCTCAGTGGCTCTTCTTGATGAAGGCCAGGGCTGTTTCGGCCACGTCCTGCCAGCCGCTGTCGAAGACCAGGGAGTGGCCGCCGGGATCTCGTGGATGTCTGTGGCGGCACGATTGCGCTTTTGCTTTTGTAAGAAGCGCTGGCGATCGCGTGCGGGGCGATGTGGTCCTTCTCGCCGGTGATGATCAGCATGGGGCCGCGGCGAGGGTTCTTGCTGTCGACCTTCGCCCCGGTGAACGGATTGATGTTGGCGGTGGCGGCCTGGATCGGAACGGACCGCGAAGCTGCCGCCGCGGTCGGCGTCCAGCAGGGACGCGAACACCGCTGGCGAGTCGAACCGCGGCAGGCGGCACCAGTCGATCATCCCGCCGGCCGCCACCAGCGCCACCGTGTGCAAGTCGCCTATGACGGCGTGGTCCTCGATGGCCGGGTAGCGGTCAGGCACGACGCCTCCCTGGAGGCCAGGCTCCCGCGGCGAGCCGACGCATGTCTGCGCGGGCGCCAGCCGTGCATTGCCTCGACCGTAACAGTGCGCGAACAGCACTGACGCCGGGCCCTCACGCCACGATCGTGTCAACCGGCGAAGGAACGGGAGGAGGCTGCCCGCCGGAGGTACGCATGGGGCCCAGCCGGCGAGATGCTGGTAGGACCCGTCACCTAGCAAGCACCTGGCAAGGGAGGAGACCGATGGCAGGGACGCATGAGCCGGTTGCGGTGCTCGGCATTGGAGCTATGGGCCATGGGATGGCGGCCAGTGCGTTGCGTGCTGGCATCCCGGTGATCGTCTGGAACCGCAGGGTGGAGGCGGCCCGGGATCTGGCTGAGCTCGGCGCGGAGGTCGCCGAGACTGCTGCGGACGCGGCGCGGCGAGCGGCGGTCGTGGTCACGATGGTGACCGACGCCGATGCCGTCATCTCGGTCGCCCGGGACCAGGGCATGCTCGCCGCGCTGGCGCCGGGCGCGATCTGGGTCCAGATGAGCACCATTGGCGTGGCGGGGATCGACCGTGTCGCGGCCATGGCCGGCAGTGAGCGCCCGGACGTGATGCTTCTCGACGCGCCGGTGTCGGGAAGCAAGGATCCGGCAGAACGCGGCCAGCTGACGATCTTCGCGTCCGGGCCCGGCGAGGCACGTGCGCGTGTCGCTCCGCTGTTCGACGCGCTCGGCCAGCGCACGATCTGGGTCGGCGCGGCCGGGGCTGGGACGCGGCTGAAGCTGGTGAACAACACCTGGCTGGCATTCGCGACCGAAGCGGTCGCCACGTCGGTGGCTCTTGCCCGCCTACTGGGCCTTGAGACCGCGACGGTGGTGGACGCGCTGGGCGGCGGCCCGCTGGTGTCCGCCTGGCAGGCAGCCAAGCTGCAACGGATCGCCCACGGCGAGTTCTCGGCCCAGTTCGCGCTCTCGCTCGCGCTCAAGGACGTCCACCTCGCCCTGCAAGCGGCCGGCGACGACAGGTTCGCCGCCCTTGCCTGCCTGGCAGGCGAATGGCAGCAGGCCGTTGATCTGGGCCTCGGTGAGCAGGACCTGACCGTCGTGACGCGCGCGCTCGAACAGCAGGCAGGAACGCCAGGACCCTGATCGGCTACCCGGTGATGAGGCGCTCCGAGAGAACCTCATCACCGGGTCACGACTCGGACCGGTCCAGGTCGATGACTGCGATTCCGAGATCTGGGCGCATCACCTTGCGCAGTTCCGCCGGGGTCTCGGTCACCACGACCTCTAGCGTGGGGAACACCAGTCCCTCGAGGAGGTGGCCTCCGCGCGTGGTCCCGTCCGACAGCCCCAGGACGGCATGCGCGTGCAGGATGGGGCCGTCCTGGCCCTGTGCGATGTCACCGATCAGCGACAGCACCTCGCACTGCTCGCCGACCGGGATGCGCCGGTACTGCTTAGCCGCACGGTCGAACCAGCCGACAGTGGCGTGTTCGAACGCGCCGATGGCAGTGACCTGGGCAGCTTCCAGCCGCTCCGCGCGCGCGAACTGTGCCAGCGCGGCGACCGCCTCATCGCCCGGGTCGCACACCACGATGTAGGTGACGACATCCGCGTCCTCGACAACCTTGGCCTTCATCGCCAACTCCTCACCATCAGATACCTTGCCCGTGTAACCCGCTTGGCAGCGCCTCGCGGCTAACAGCGAGACCGGCGGGCGAGGCGGCTGCTCGTTAGGCGGGCCCGTCGTAATTGCTCATTTGCCCGCTCGCCCACCTTGCCATCTCGGGAGCTTGGGGGTAATCCGGGGCGGCATGGGTACTTAGGGCAGGGGCGTTCGGAGGCTTGACGGAGGACGGATGGAGTACCGTCTGCTGGGCAGCAGTGGCTGCGCGATATCCGCGCTTGCGCTCGGCACGCTGACCTTCGGCAACGAGACCGACCAGGCAACGTCGTTCAGCCAGCTCGACTGGTTCACTGAGGCCGGGGGAACCCTGGTGGACAGCGCCGATGTGTATGCGGATGGCCGCGCCGAGGAGATCATCGGGCGCTGGCTGGCCGCGCGGCCGGGGCGGCGTGAGCTTGTCGTGCTGGCCACCAAGGGCCGGTTCCCCACCGATGAGAGCCCCAACGGGCACGGGCTGTCTCGCCGGCATCTGTCGCTGGCTTTGGACGCATCGCTGCGCCGGCTGGACGTGGCGACCATCGACCTGTACCAGGTGCACGCCTGGGATCCGCTGACCCGTCTGGAGGAGACGCTGCGGTTCCTGGACGACGCGGTGCGCGCCGGGAAGATCAACTACGTCGGGCTGTCCAACTTCACCGGCTGGCAGCTGCAAAAGGCAGTGGATATTGGGGAGTTCCGGGGGCTTTCCGCCCCGGTATCCATGCAGGCGCAGTACAACCTGCTGGCCCGCGCGGCCGAATGGGAGATCGTGCCGGCCTGCCAGGCCGCCGGGCTCGGCATGCTCGCCTGGTCCCCGCTGGCCAGCGGGTGGCTGACCGGCAAGTACCGGCGCGGCGAGCCGCCCCCAGCCGGCACCCGGGTGGTGGAGAACGCCGACGAGGGAATGCGCATCTGGAACCAGCGCGGCCAGTCCGGGCAGACCTGGCAGGTGCTCGACGCGGCGCGCACGGTGGCCGAGGGCCGCGGCGTGCCCCCCGCTCAGGTAGCCATCGCGTGGCTGATGGCCCGCCCCGCCGTATCGTCGGTGATCCTCGGCGCCCGCAGCATGGAGCAGCTGACCGGCAACATGGCCGCGGCCGAGCTGACGCTGACGCCTGAGGAGACCCAGCTGCTGGACCAGGCGAGCGACCCGCCCACCCCCGACTACCCCTACGGTGAGCCCGGCCAGTCCCAGCGCAGCCGCCGCATCCAGGGCGGCCGATTCTGAGCGCGTGGCCTGCCCGCCACCGGTGCCGCGGATTGGGTGATCTTCGACGGCGGTGGGCCTGGCGGGTTCGCCGGACTGATGCGTGCGGGTGCAGATGGGCACGGTCGGCGTTGCCCCGGCCCTGCACATGAGAGACAGCTGGCCAGCCGTCGTCCCGGTGTCCTGTTCGTGGAGGCGCCGACGGCGGGCAGCAAGGGACCGGCGCAGCAGGAGCAGCTGATGATCCTGAACCGGCAGGTGGGGTTTCGCGGCGAGGACGAAAGGGAGCCTCCGGGCCGGGGCGGGCACGTAGCTTGGATGGGTGGCGGCCATGACGCAGCAACCGGATCCAGCGGCACGGCCGGTGGTCTTCGTTCTGTTCGGGGCGACCGGCGATCTGGCCAGGCGGATGGTGTTGCCGGCTGTGTACCGGCTGGCGTGCGGGGGGCTGCTGCCCCGGCAGTGGCTGCTGGTGGGCAACGGCCGCGGCGACATCGCGCACGCGAACTTCCGCGCCCACGTCCACGATGCGCTCACCGAGTTCGGGCCCAAGCCCGCGGGTAAGGACTGGGACTCATTCGCGCGGCGCGTGTTCTTCGCCGGCGGCGGGTTCAGCTCCGGCAGCCCCGGCCGCCTGCCGGAGGTGCTCGGCGAGGCGCGCGCATCGCTGGGCGGCAGCCCGCAGCTGGTGCATTACCTGGCCGTCCCGCCGGTGGCCTTCGGCGGGCTGACGCAGGCGCTGGGCCAGCACGGGCTGGCCGACGGCGCCCGGGTGGTCTATGAGAAGCCCTTTGGCACCTCGCCGGGCAGCTTCCGCGAGCTCGACCGGGTCGTTCATTCGGTCCTGGATGAGCAGCAGGTGTACCGGATCGACCATTTCCTGGGCAAGGAAGCCACCCAGGATCTGCACCTGCTCCGCTTCGCCAACGGGTCGTCGGCAGCGTACTGGGACCGCAGGCATGTGGAGTCGGTGCAGATCGACGTGCCCGAGACGCTCGGCATCAGCGACCGGGCCCAGTTCTACGACGCCACCGGCGCGGTCCTGGACATGCTCGTCACGCACCTGTTCCAGGTGGCCGCCGAGGTCGCCATGGAACCCCCGGCCAGCCTGGACGCGCCAGGCCTGCAGGCGGCCCGGGAGCAGGTCATCAGCTGCTTCCGGCCGCTGGACCCGCGGGAGGCCGTGCTGGGCCAGTTCGACGGCTACCGGGAGGTGCCCGGTGTCGATCCGCGCTCCGGCCGGGACACCTTCGTGGCCGCCCGGCTGTGGATCGACAACCCCCGCTGGCGGTACGTGCCGTTCTACCTGCGCACCGGCAAACGGATGGCCGCGTCGAAGCAGCGGGTCAGCCTGATCCTGCGCGAGCCGCCCGGGCCCCTGTCCGGCCAGCTGCCCCGCCACGGGAACGTGCTGTCCTTCTCGCTGGCCGGCGACGGCGAGATCGGCCTGTCCCTGGTGGCAAAAAAGCCCGGGCCCGCGCTGGACCTCGACATCGCCCACGCGTCGATCCCGCTGGCCAGCCTGCACGGCGCCGACCCCCTGCCACCGTACGTGCGGCTGATCCACGACATCCTGCTCGGCGACCGGTCACTGTTCACCCGGCCGGACGGGCTGGCCGCGGCGTGGCAAGTGGCCGAGCCGCTGCTCACCAGCCCGCCCCCGGCCCGCGGGTACGCGCCCGGCTCATGGGGGCCGGCCGAAGCCCGCGAGCTCATCGCACCCGGGCAATGGCTCCTGGGCCAGTAACCACCCGGGCCGCGACACCAGCCGGCCTGCTCGACTGCACCGGGCAGCCGCGCCCCGGCGGCCGGCCCGCGCCACCGCCCCAGGACCGCAGCCAGGTCCTCCGCCACGGCCCACCTAATGGCAGGGGCGACGTGCCAGGCGACCGAGGCCAGGATGCCCGCGGCTCACCGGGTATGCCAACTAGGCCAATCAATTTGCTGCAGCGCGTGGGCTGCGGGCCGGAAGATTAAGACTGCTAGTGGCCGCCGAGCGCCAGGCGGGCGGCACTGACATCTTCCCGGCCGTGGCCGGCGTCAACGGCTGCGTGCCACTGGCGGGACAGCGCGGCCAGCAGTGGCAGCTCATCATCACCGGCGGCCCCGATCGCCAGGTCCACGTCCTTGAGCGCCCACTCCAGCGGGAACTCCGGCGCGAAATCGCCCCGCTCCATCTTGTGCAGCTTGGCGTCCGCGATCGGCGCGTCCAGCGGGCCGCCCTCGATGGCCTCGGCCAGCGCGGTGTCATCGATGCCCAGCCGGCCGGCCAGTTCCAGCGCCTCGGCCACGCCCTCGATCAGGATGGACATGTAGGCGTTGACGGCCAGCTTCATCCGGCTGCCCTGGCCGGCCTGACCTAGCCACACGGTCTTGCGGCCGATCGCCGAGAACACCGGGCGCACGGCCGCGGCCGCGGCGGGCGGGCCGGACGCCAGAATGAGCAACTGGCCGGCCTCAGCGGGGCCCTTGCTGCCCGATACCGGCGCGTCCACGAACAAGACATCAGGCCGCAGCTGACCGAGCCGGCTGCCGATCTCGGTCGTTGCAGCAAGGCCAATCGTGCCCATTTGCACCCACACCGCGTCCTCAGCCAGCGCCCCCACCACGCCGCCAGCGAAGATCACCGAGGTAACCACCTCGGCGGTCGGCAGCATCGTGATCACGACCTGCATATCCTGGACCGCCTCTACCGGCGACGCCGCCGCCAGCGCCCCGGCCTCGGACAGCGGCGCGGTCGCCGCCGGGGACCGATCCCAGACCGTGGTGCGCAGCCCCGCCGAGACCAGATTGCGGGCCATCGCCGAGCCCATGATGCCGGTGCCCAGCACCGCCACCCGCACATTCTCGCCACGGCTATCGGTAGCAGCCATCTGAGTCTCCCTCCGCGAGTTACGGCAGTCCCGGGCGCGGCACCGCAGCTGAGCTGGACGCACCGCCCACACGAGCACCCCAGAAGCGCTGGCCCGGCAGTTGCCGGCTCATGCCTCAACGGTCATGGCGCGAGGACGTGAACGGGTCTCATCCGCCCTTGGCCACGCTACCCCCGGCCAGGACCGGCAACCCGGCCAAACCAGGCGCCACATACGGACGCCGTACACAAGCAACCCCAGGTCAGTGATCTCGAGTACCCGCAGGCCTGTGCGTACCTGGAGCAATCCCCGATGGCAAGGACATTCCGCCAACGGGGGGCCGTCGTTCGAGGTGGATTTTCTGTACCGTAGCTCGCTGGGACAACGGCCAGATCCTGGAGGAGAGCCGCTGTGACGGCCTGGCCGGGCTCATGAAGCAGATTGGCCCCAGCGGCTGACACCAGATAGGCGTGCGGGCCGTTACTCACAGGGAGCTGAAGCGCGGCATGGCTGGCTCGGGATCGGCTTCGTCGTCGTGGGCGCCGTTGCGTATTGGGCTGTTCCGGACGCTGTGGATCGCGGTGCTGGTCAGCAACGTGGGCACCTGGATGCAGACCGTGGGCGCTCAGTGGCTGGTGGTGCATGGCGCTCAAGCGGCTGTGCTCGTCTCGCTTGTGCAGACCGCTTACACGCTCCCTGCCGTCCTGTTCGCGCTGGTGGGCGGTGTGCTTGCGGACATCTTCGACCGGGCCAGGCTGCTGGTCACCGTTCTCGCCGGCATGACCGCCGCGGGCGCTGCGCTCACTGCGCTGACCGCCGCGCACCGGATGCCCCCTGCGCTGCTGCTCATGTTCACCTTCGTGCTGGGCACCGGCGCCATCTTGGTCGCGCCCGCCTACCAGTCGCTGGTGCCTGAAATGGTCCCGCGCCCGCAGGTGCCAGCCGCCGCGGCCCTCAGCTCGATCAACATCAACCTGGCCCGTGCTATCGGCCCGGCGGTCGCCGGGCTGCTGGTCGCCCGGGTCGGGGTGGCCGCCGTGTTCGGCCTGAACACGGCGACACTGCTGTACTACGCGATCGTGGTGGTGGCTCATCCCCAGCTGGGCGGGACTCCGCAGTCTCCCGAGCGGTTCATTCCGGGCCTGCGGGCCGGCGGCCGGTACGTGCGCCACGCACCGGTCGTGCGGCGCATCCTGCTGCGCGCGGCCCTGTTCCTGGTGCCAGGCAGTGCGCTATGGG
>Ga0335078_10014068_pt1 | contig 11863 bp, 8 predicted proteins | sample Lox_Sample_32_FD_206711 | JGI IMG/M metagenome (GOLD analysis project Ga0335078, IMG submission 206711) | Soil microbial communities from Loxahatchee National Wildlife Refuge, Florida, United States - Lox_Sample_3.2 | ecosystem: Environmental > Terrestrial > Soil > Wetlands | place: USA: Florida... | reverse complement strand
ATGACGGGGTGCCCGGGGGTGTTCGCCGGCGGCGACATGGTCCCCTCGGAGCGCACCGTGACCGTCGGCGTCGGGCACGGCAAGCGCGCGGCACGCGAGATCGACGCATGGCTGCGCGGTTCGCGCTTCCAGCGCCCGTCCAAGCATCCTCAGGCCGATTTCGAGCTCCTGAACCTGTGGTACTTCGGCGACTACCCGCGCCGCCAGCAGCCCGAGCTCGGGCTGACGGAGCGACTGGGCGGCTTCGAAGAGGTGGTTGCCGGCCTGACGCCCGATGAGGCGGTGTTCGAGGCCAGCAGGTGCCTTTCGTGCGGCAACTGCATCGAGTGCGACGGCTGCCTCGGCGCGTGCCCCGAGGACGCGGTGATCAAGCTCGGCCCGGGGCTGCGATACAGGTTCGACTACGACAAGTGCACGGGGTGCCGGGCGTGCTTCGAACAGTGCCCGGTGCACTCGATCGAGATGGTGCCCGAGCAGGCGCCGGATCCGGGCAACGCGTTCGTCGCGCCCCAGGACGGAGGGACACGCTGATGCGCGCCACCGTCGATGGCAACGAGGCGGCGGCATCGGTCGCGTTCCGGTGCAGCGAGGTGTGCTGCATCTTCCCGATCACGCCGTCCTCGCCGATGGCCGAGCTGGCCGACGAGTGGTCGAGCAAGGGGCGGACGAACCTGTGGGGCACGGTGCCGGCGGTCGTGGAGATGCAGAGCGAGGGCGGCGCCGCGGGTGCCCTCCACGGCGCGCTCCAGGGCGGCGCGCTCGGCACGACGTTCACGGCCTCACAGGGCCTGCTGCTGATGATCCCGAACATGTACAAGATCGCCGGCGAGCTGACCTCGGCGGTGATGCATGTGGCCGCGCGCTCGCTGGCGGCGCAGGCACTGTCGATCTTCGGCGACCACTCCGACGTGATGGCGGTCCGCCAGACGGGGTTCGCGCTGCTGAGCTCAGGCTCGGTCCAGGAGGCGCACGACCTCGCGCTCGTCGCCCATGCTGCCACGCTCGAGACGCGCATTCCGTTCGTGCACTTCTTCGACGGCTTCCGCACCTCGCACGAGCTCCAGACGATCGAGACGCTCGAGGACGAGGACGTCCGCGCGTTGATCTCGGACGAGTTGGTCCGCGCGCACCGCGCACGGGCGCTTTCGCCGGAACGGCCGTTCATCCGGGGCACGGCGCAGAACCCCGACACCTACTTCCAGGGGCGCGAGACGGTGAATCCGTTTTACGCGCGCGTGCCCGAGGCGGTCCAGAGAGCGATGGACCGCCTGGGCGAGCGAACCGGTCGGCATTACGGTCTCGTGGAGTACAGCGGGCATCCGGAGGCCGAACGGGTGCTCGTGATCATGGGCTCGGGCGGCGAGACGGCGCGCGAGACCGTCGCCTTCCTTCAGGCGCGGGGCGAGCGTGTCGGCGTCGCGCAGGTCAGGCTGTACCGGCCCTTCCCCGCGCGCGAGCTGGCGCGGCTGCTACCTCAGAGCGTCAAGCGCGTCGCCGTGCTCGACCGGACCAAGGAGCCCGGTTCGCTCGGCGAGCCGCTGTTCCTGGACACCCTCGCGGCGTTGAGCGATGCCCACGGCACCGGCGAGCGCGCCGTCATGCCGGTGGTGATCGGCGGACGCTACGGCCTCTCCTCCAAGGAGTTCACCCCGGGAATGGTCGCGGGCGTGTTCGGGGAGCTCGCGCAAGAGACGCCCAAGCGGCGGTTCACGATCGGGATCACCGACGACGTGTCGCACACGAGCCTCGAGTACGACGCGTCGCTCGACATCGAGCCGAAGGACACCCATCGCGTCGTGTTCTTCGGTCTGGGCTCCGACGGCACTGTTGGCGCGAACAAGAACACGATCAAGATCCTCGGCGACGCGGCAGACCTGCAGGCCCAGGGCTACTTCGTCTACGACTCCAAGAAATCCGGCGGCCAGACCGTGTCGCACCTGCGCTTCGGACCTCACTCGATCCGTGCTCCCTATCTCATCTCGGCGGCCACCTTCGTGGGCTGCCACAAGTTTTCGCTGATCGAGCGCGACGAGGTGCTGGATAGCGCGGCCCACGGCGCGACGCTGCTGCTCAACTGCGCCTACGAACCGGACCAGGTGTGGGACGCGCTCCCACGTCCGGTCCAGGAGAAGATCGTCGAGAAGCAGATCAAGCTGTACGCGATCGACGCCGGGAAGCTCGCCCGTGAGGCGGGACTTGCCGGGCGCACGAACACGATCCTGCAGACCTGCTTCTTCGCGATCTCGGGCGTCATGGAGCGCGACGAGGCGATCGAGGCGATCAAGGCGGCGATTCGCAAGACGTACGGCAAGCGCGGCGAAGAGATCGTCAAGCGCAACATCGAGGCGGTTGATCGCTCGGTCGCGGCGCTTCACCAGATTCCTGTCCCGGATCAGACGACATCTACGGTCGAGCCGCGCGAGCTGGTGCCCGCGAACGCTCCCGAGTTCGTGCGCACGGTGACCGCGACGATGATGGCCGGGAACGGCGATCGGCTGCCCGTCAGCGCGCTGCCGATCGACGGCACCTATCCGAGCGGGACGACGAAGTACGAGAAGCGCAACATCTCGGACCTCGTCGCGGCGTGGGACTCGGAGCTCTGCATCCAATGCGGCAACTGCAGCTTCGTGTGCCCGCACAGCGTGATCCGATCCCGCTACTACGAGCCTAGCGAGCTCGACGGCGCCCCCGGCGGCTTCCGGTCGGCACCGCTGAACGGCGTCGGACTTCCGGATGCCCGGTACACGCTGCAGGTGTACGTCGAGGACTGCACCGGCTGCGGGCTGTGCGTTGAGGCCTGCCCGGTGTCGGCCCCGCAGGAGCCGGGTCGCAAGGCGATCAATCTCGAGGACCGCGAGCCGCTGCTCGACTCAGAGCGGGAGAACATCTCGTTCTTCGAGCGGCTGCCGGCAAACGATCGCACGCACGTGGACTTCGGCACGGTGCGGGGGACCCAGTTCCTCGAGCCCCTGTTCGAATTTTCGCTCGCGTGCGCCGGGTGTGGCGAGACGCCATATCTGAAGCTCCTCTCGCAACTGTTCGGCGACCGGCTGACCGTCGCCAACGCGACCGGCTGCTCGTCGATCTACGGCGGCAACCAGCCGACGACACCGTGGACGGTGAACGCCGACGGGCGCGGCCCGGCATGGTCGAACTCGCTGTTCGAGGACAACGCGGAGTTCGGACTCGGGCTGCGGCTGGCGGCCGACCGGCACACCGAGCTCGCCCGCCGGCGCCTCTCCGAGCTGCGCGATGCCGTGGGCCCAGAGCTGGTCGACGAGATCCTGAACGCCCCTCAGGTCCGCGAGTCAGAACTGCACGCCCAGCGGGCCCGGATCGCCGAGCTCGTGCGGCGGCTCGAGGGCATCGACGGCCGCGGCGACGGCCCGGTGGCGGACCTGCGCAGCGTGCTCGATCACCTGATCCGCCGCAGCGTCTGGATCGTCGGCGGCGACGGGTGGGCGTACGACATCGGTGCGGGCGGGCTCGACCACGTGCTCGCGAGCGGCAAGAACGTGAACGTGCTGGTGATGGACACCGAGGTGTACTCGAACACCGGGGGCCAGATGTCCAAGGCGACGCCGCTCGGCGCGGTGGCGAAGTTCTCCGCCGCGGGCAAGACCGTCCCAACCAAGGACCTGGCGCTCCAGGCGATCGCGTACGCCGATGTGTACGTGGCGCGGGTGGCGTTCGGCGCCGATCCCCAGCAGACCCTTAGGGCGTTCCGCGAAGCCGAGGCCTACGACGGGCCGTCGTTGATCATCGCCTACAGCCACTGCATCGCTCACGGTTACGACATGCGGGACGGGCTGGCGCAGCAGTACGGCGCTGTGGCCAGCGGCCACTGGCCGCTGATCCGCTACGACCCCGCGGTGCGCGCGGAGGGCGGCAACCCATTCCTGCTCGACTCGCCCAGGCCGAGGATGACGCTCGCCGATTACCGCCGAGGCGAGCTCCGCTTCCGTGCGCTCGAGGCCGCGCATCCGACCGAGTCCGAGCGCCTGCTTGGTATCGCCCAGCAGGTCGCCGACCAGCGGTGGCGGCTGTACGAGGAGATGGCGACGCGCAGCGCGAGCGAATTCCTGTCCAACCCCCGGAGACGAAGCTGATGGAGCTATCGACCAACTACATGGGCCTCGCGCTGCGTAATCCGCTCGTCGCGTCGCCGTCGCCGCTGTCGTACACCCTGGACGGCGTCCGCCGGCTGGCGGATGGCGGCGCCGGCGCGATCGTGCTGTTCTCGCTGTTCGAGGAGCAACTGCGCGAGGAGGCGGCGCGAGCCATTCGGCTCGTCGAGACGCCGGCCGAGAGCTTTCCCGAGGCCCTGAGCTACTTCCCGTCCATCGCCGACGAGGACGGCGGGCCCCGTGCCTACTTGAACCTGATCGAGCGCGCCTGCGCCACCGTGGAGGTGCCGGTGATCGCCAGCCTCAACGGGGTCACGCTCGCGGGCTGGACCGATTACGCCTGCGCGATGCAGGACGCCGGCGCCGCGGCCATCGAGCTCAACATCTACAACGTCGCCGGCGATCCGGCGGTCTCGGGACGCGAGGTCGAGCAGCGCCACGTCGACATCCTCGAGCGCGTCAAGTCAGCCGTCACCGTGCCGGTGGCGGTCAAGCTGAGCCCGTACTTCAGCTCGCCCGGCGAGATGGCGCTGCGACTGGACGAGGCCGGCGCCGACGCGCTGGTGCTGTTCAACCGCTTCCTTCAGCCCGACATCGACCCGGAGCAGCTCGCGGTCCTGCCGAGGGTGAACCTCTCGAGCCCCGCCGATGCCCGTGTGGCGCAGACGTGGATCGCGCTTCTCCGGGGAAGCGTGCAGGCGTCGCTTGCCGCCACCTCGGGTGTGGAGGTCGCGGCCGACGTCGTCAGATACCTGCTGGCGGGAGCGGACGTCGTGATGAGCACGTCGGCTCTGCTGCGCCACGGGCCGAGTTACGCCGCCGAGCTCCTCGACGGCCTCACGGCGTGGATGGCGCGCAAGGGCTTCGCGGCGCTCGATGACGTCCGCGGCCTACTGGCCGTGCCCGCCGCGGCCGACCGGGCCGCCCACGAACGCGCCGGCTACGTCACGGCGATGCGAGCTGCCAATGCTGGTGCCTACAACCCCTGGTGAGTGAACTATGACCGAACACAGCAATCCTATTTCTGGGCGTGTTGTCATCGTGGGCGGCGGCGTCGCCGGCCTTGAGGCGCTCCTCGCGCTCCACACCCTGGCAGACGATCGCGTCGCGGTGACGCTCGTCTCGCAAGATGATTGGTTCGTAGACCGTCCGATGACGGTCGCGGAGCCGTTCGGACTCGGATCGGCGACACGGCTTTCGTTGCCGGAAATCGCCGCCGAGCTCGGCGCCGACTTCGTTCGCGGGAGCGTGACCGGGGTGGATGTCGCCGCCCGCCAAGTCACGTGTGCCGATGGCCGGAACCTCGCATTCGGCACGGTCATCATCGCTGTGGGCGCTCGGGCACAAGCGCCGTTTCCAGATGCGATCACGTTCGGGCTCGAAGGTTCGGGCGACGCAATTCGGGAAATGCTCGATCGTCTGCGCCGCGGAGGCCGCAGCGTGTCGTTCGTCGCTCCCACGATGAGGGGATGGGTCCTTCCGCTGTACGAGCTGGCACTGATGACCGCGCGCGAACTTGCCCGCAGCGGCGTTGACGACATCCAGGTCCGTCTCCTCACCCCCGAGGATCGACCGCTGTCGCTGTTCGGCGGTCGGTTGAGCCAGGACATCGGCCGCTTGCTGGGCAGGGCGGGCATCGAGTTCATTCACGCGTCGTTCGCCAAGACCGGCGACGGCCTGACGTACGCCGCGCTCGGACAACCGAGCTCCGATTACGTCGTCACGCTGCCGCTGTTGAGCGGCCCGGAACTGGCCGGCGTGCCGGCCAGCGAGCCGGACGGGTTCATCCCGGTCGACGAGTACGGGCGGGTCATCGGGCTATCGGACGTGTATGCGGCCGGCGACGGAGTCGACTTCCCGGTGAAGCAGGGAGGGCTTGCGGCGCAGCAGGCCGACGTTGTCGCCGAGCACGTCGCCGCCCGGTACGGCGTCGGCCTCGACCCGGCACCGTTTCAGCCGATGCTGCGAGGCATGCTGTTCACCGGCGACGAGCCGGTGTACATGCGCTCAGGCGTACCCGACGTCGACCCCGAAGTTCCCGGCGCGTGGTATCCGCTGTGGTGGCCGCCAACCAAGATCGCCGGCCGTTATCTCGGCCCGTACCTGTCCGAACACGCCGATGAAGAGGGACTCGGGGCGCCCCCCGTCGGATTCATCGACGTCGACGTGCCGCTCGCCGCGATCACGATGCCGGGGTGATCCGCACGGGAGGAGACATGTCCGCACTCCAACACGAGACGATCCCCGCGATCGCGCCCGAGCGATTTGCCTCGGTGCTGTCGCGGGGTGAGTATGAGGCTCTGCTCGACCTGATCGACCAAGCCGCGCGGCAGCTGCATGGTCAGGTGATCTGGAATGTGAACTCGACCGCGAAGGGCGGGGGTGTGGTCGAGATGCTGCGTCCCCTGCTGGGCTATTGCCGTGGCGCCGGTGTCGACGCACGCTGGGCCGTGATCTCAGGGCAGCCCGACTTCTTTGCGATCACCAAGCGAATCCACAATCGGCTGCACGGATTCGCCGGAGACGGCGGGCCGCTGGGCGACGCCGAGCGCGAGGTCTACGAGCGGACGCTGACAGCGAGTGCGGACGAGCTTGCAAAGCTCGTGCATCCAGAGGACATCGTGATCCTGCACGATCCGCAAACGGCTGGGCTGGCGGCCGCTGTGAGACTCACCGGGGCGACGGTCATGTGGCGCTGTCACGTCGGTCTCGACGTCGCCAACGATCATGCTCGCGATGCCTGGGAGTTCCTGCGCGGCTACGTATCCGATGCCCACCTGTTCATCTTCTCCCGCGCGGGATACGCGTGGGATGGATTGCCGCGCGACCGGACCTCGGTCATCCGCCCCTCGATCGATGCGTTCGCGCCTAAGAACGCTGAACAGTCTCGCGAGCAGTCGCTGGCGATCATGGCGACCGCCGGGATTCTGGCCCATGACGTCAACGCCTATCCGATGTTCACCCGCTCGGACGGGACCCCGGGACGCGTGGAGCGACAGGCGGAGATGCTCGAGGAGGAGCCGCTCGTTGCCGACGTGCCGGTCGTCGTGCAGGTGTCGCGGTGGGATCAGCTGAAAGACCCGGTCGGTGTGCTCGGCGCATTCGCGGGACATGTTGGCCGGCGCGGCGAAGCTCACCTGATGCTGGTCGGCCCGTCGACCGCCGCGGTCGCCGACGACCCGGAGGGAGCCCAGGTTCTCGACGAGGTCCGGAGTGCGTGGCATGACCTGCCGGGGGCCATGCGCCGGCGGGTTCATCTCTGCTCGCTCCCGATGGAGGACATCGAGGAGAACGCGGCGATCGTCAACGCCCTGCAGCGGCACGCGAGCGTCGTCGTGCAGAAGAGCCTCGCCGAAGGATTCGGCTTGACAGTCGCCGAAGCCATGTGGAAGCAGCGACCCGTCGTCGCGAGCCGGATCGGCGGGATTCGCGATCAGATCGAGCACGGCCGATCGGGCGTGCTGCTCTCCGACCCGCGGGACCTCGAGCAGGCCGGGGCGGCGGTTAGGGAGCTGCTGGCGGACGGGGATCGCGCGCGCCATCTCGGAATCGCGGCGCAGCAGCGGGTCCAGCAGCAGTTCCTCGGTCCGCACCACCTGGGGCGGTACTTCGAGGTGATTCACAGAGTCGCCGCGCAGCGTCGAGTCGGGGCAGGGTAGTTTCCCGGCCGGTTCGGCGGGCAAGTGCGGACGCCCCGACGGCCTCGTGGACTTAGGGTGCCGGTCAATGATGCCCGCCACGATGTTGGACCTCAGCGACCCATGCTCGGTCACGCCCGACCCAGACGCAGTGCTCGACGTTGCCCTCGAGGCATTGCGTTTCGAGCATGGGCACGCCGAGGCGGCACGGTCGCGCGCCGCCGGGTTGCTCACTGCGTGCGGCGTGCTGATCGCGCTCACCGCCGGATTGGGCTCGGCCGCGGCTCAGGCCGCGCAGAAGCTCTCCCATCTCGGCGCCGCCGTGACGGTCTGTGCGGCCGCCATGACCGCGGTCCTGCTGCTTGGCGCCGCGGCCGTTTCCGGCCAGGTTTTCGCGCCGTCTTACAAGAGTCGTATGGCGCTCGAGGAGCTCCGTGAGTTTGCCGAACTGCGTTTCCGCGCTGCGGACAAGGAGCTGTTGTCGAGGGCGGCGCTCGAGCGTCTCGCCGCAGCGCGCGCGGCCAATCTGACCTCGCGCTCGCGAAGCATCCTCGCGATGGCTCTTTACGTCGGTGCACTCGGCGTGCTGGGCGCGCAGGTATTGCTCATTGCCGTCGTTCACCTGTTCGGGGTCTAGGAGTCGATCATGTCCGACACGCTCACCGCTCTCGACGCAACCTTCCTCGAGCTCGAGCAGAAGGACGAGGGCGCGCTCATGTCCATCGGCGGCGTGAGCGTGTTCGACCCGGTGCCCGGGGGCGGGGCGCCGACGGTCGAGGAGCTGTGCGCGAACCTCGGGGCGCGGCTCGATCAGCTGCCCCGCTACTCGCAGCGCCTGTCCTCGACCCGTACGGGCGGGTTCGCCTGGCCGCGCTGGACCGACGACGATCGCTTCCGGATCGAAGACCACGTGACCCACGTGGCGCTGCCGGCGCCGGGCGGACATCGAGAGCTGTGCGCCTGGGCCGCCGACTTCTATTCGCACCGGCTCGACCGGACTCGTCCGCTGTGGGAGATGGCGCTGATCGAAGGCCTCCCCGAAGGTCGCTGGGCGGTCGCCCACAAGACCCATCACTGCCTGGTCGATGGCGTCGGCTCGGTCGACGTGGCCTACCTGCTGCTCGACGCCGAGCCGAACCCGCCTGCGCGAGCCCGCACCCCACCTCCACGGCTGGAGAACGACTCGCTCCTGCGCTCTTTGGCCCCCATCCCACCGCGCGCGCTCGCGGACGCCGCGCACGCCGGGGCCCGCGTCGCCGGGGCGGGCGTCCACGCGGCATTTCACCCGCGGGAGGCGCTGGAGTGGTCGCGCTCCCTCGCCGAGCTGATCGTTCACGACGAGGTGATCGGCGCGCCCCACACGTCGTTGAACGTCCCGATCGGCTCAACCAGGCGGTTCGCAGTCGTCAGCCGGCCGCTCGCGGATTTCAAGGCGATCCGGAACGGGCTGGGCGGATCGATCAACGACGCCGTGCTCGCGGCGTGCACGACCGGCTTGCGGCTCTTGCTCCTCGAGCGCGGCGAGGCGCTCCCACCGCGCGGCCTGCGGGCGATGGTGCCAATGAACACCCGGCAGAGCAGCGAGCGCCTGGCGCTCGGGAACCGGGTGAGCTCCCTGTTCGTCGACCTACCGGTGGGCGAACGAGTCGCACACCTGCGCCACCGCCAGATCGTCGCTGCGACCGAGCAGTTGAAGTCCTCGGGCGCCGCGGTGGGCGCGGAGGCGGTGCTCGATCTCGCTGCGCTGGCGCCTCCCGTCGTGCACGCAACCTTGGCCCGGTCGGTGTACGCCACCCGCCTCTTCAACGTGACGATCACCAACGTGCCCGGACCCCAAGTGCCCCTGTACGCGTTCGGGGCGCAGCTGCGCGAGGTGCATCCGATCGTGCCGCTCGCCGCCGAGCACTCGGTCGGGATCGCGATCTTCTCCTACAACGGACTGGTGACCTTCGGCGTTATCGCCGACAGCGAATCGACACCCGACATCGACGTTCTCGCGCATGGGATCGAGGAGGGCATCGACGAGCTGCTGGCGCTGGGACCGGACAGCGCGGATCGGGCGCGAAAACCTGCATAGTGGCGCGGACCGCCCGAGGGACCGCCACACCCACAGAAGGCCCCCGCGTCATCGCCCCCGCGACGCAACTGCGGGTTTTCCACATGCATCGGAGACCGCGTGCTGCTTAGAGTGCGCAACTGGGATGACCGTCGATCACGTCATCGAGCGAAGCGACTTCGACGAGCTGTTCGGCGCGCTCAGCAGCCGGGGCTACACGATCGTCGGCCCGACCGTTCGCGATCGTGCGATCGTGTACGACGAGATCCAGGCGGCCGCGGATCTCCCGGTCGGCTGGACCGACGAACAGGACGGCGGCCACTATCGGCTCCGACGCCGGGATGACGAGGCCCTGTTCGGCTATGCCGTCGGAGCGCACTCGTGGAAGCAGTACCAACTGCCGGCCCAGGTGAGCCTCTGGCGAGCCCGGGTCGACGAGCGCGGCGGCGTCTTCGAGGTCAGCGAGCCCCCGCGGCCAGCACCCCGGTACGCGTTCTTCGGGGCGCGGTCATGCGAGCTGCACGCCATGGGAATCCTCGACCGCGTCCTGCTCGGAGGCTCGCATCCGGATCCCGCCGATCGCCGGAGAGAGGATGTGTTCGTCGTGGCCGTGCAGTGCGGTCAGGCCGGCGGGACGTGCTTCTGCGTATCGATGAACACCGGACCGGTGGCCGAGTCCGGGTTCGATCTGGCGCTGACCGAGATCCTCGATGACGGCCGTCACTACTTCACCGTGCAGGTCGGCTCGGAGCGCGGCGCGGCGGTGCTCCGCGACGTACCGCACCAGCCGGCGGCCGGGCACGAGCGCGTCGCTGCGGGCGCCGTTCACGCCCGCACCGCCTCGCAGATGGGCCGCGAGCTCGACACCGCGGGGATCAAGGAGCTGCTGTATCGGAACTTCGAGCACCCGCGCTGGGACGAGGTCGCCGAGCGCTGCCTGACGTGTGGCAACTGCACGATGGTGTGCCCCACCTGCTTCTGCACGACCGTCGAAGACGTCACCGACCTGGCAGGCGAACAGGTCGAGCGCAACCAGCGGTGGGATTCGTGCTTTACGGTCGACTATTCCCACATCCACGGCGGCGCGGTGCGTGGTTCGGCGCGCTCGCGCTACCGGCAATGGATGACGCACAAGCTCGCGAGCTGGTGGGATCAGTTCGACAGCTCGGGCTGCGTGGGATGTGGCCGGTGCATCACGTGGTGCCCTGTGGGGATCGACATCACCGAAGAGGCCCGCGCGATCAGAGAGAGCGAGGAGGGATCCGGTGCGGACGATTGACGAGCTGATCGCCTCCGCGCACGTATTCGATGGTCTGGCGCGACAGCAGCTCGAGGTGATCGCTGCATGTGGGCGCAACGAGCACGTCAAGAGCGGAGCGTTCCTGCTCCGCGAAGGCGATCCGGCCGATCGGTTCTTCCTCATACGGCGCGGGGCGGTTGCGATTGAGGTGCACGCCCCGGGCCGCGGTGCGCTCACGATCGAGACGCTTCACCCCGGCGATGCCGTCGGCTTGTCGTGGCTGTTCGAGCCCTATCGGTGGCAACTCGACGCGCGCGCGCTTGAGCCGAGCGAGGTGATCGGCTTCGACGCCGTCTGCCTGCGGGGCAAGCTCGAGGCTGACCATGACCTCGGCTATGAGCTGATGCGGCGGTTCACCGCCAACCTGATCGAAAGGCTGCAGGCGACGCGGTTCCAGCTGCTCGACGTCTACGGTCATGCTTGACGCGGTCGTCGGGCAATCGCAGTCAGGGGCAGGGCCGATGGTGCCCGAGCGGTTCGAGGTGATCTCCAGGAGACAGGAGACCGCCGACACCTGGACGCTCGAACTGCAACGGAGCTCGGGCGATCCGTTCGCGTTCGCCCCCGGCCAGTTCACGATGCTCTCGGCCGGCGGCAGCGGCGAGGTTCCGATCTCGATCAGCGGAGACCCCGACCAGCCCCAACGGCTCGTGCACACCGTGCGCGCGGTCGGACTGGCCACCGAGGCGATCTGCGCCGCGGAACCCGGCCGGGTGCTCGGCGCCCGAGGGCCGTTCGGCGT
>Ga0335078_10014065_pt1 | contig 11864 bp, 11 predicted proteins | sample Lox_Sample_32_FD_206711 | JGI IMG/M metagenome (GOLD analysis project Ga0335078, IMG submission 206711) | Soil microbial communities from Loxahatchee National Wildlife Refuge, Florida, United States - Lox_Sample_3.2 | ecosystem: Environmental > Terrestrial > Soil > Wetlands | place: USA... | reverse complement strand
GGATGTAATCCTCCAGGACCATCCCGCCGCCCGTGCCGGCCAGCGCGGCCTCCTGCGCCTCGCAGAAGCCGGGGCGGTTCGCGGCGATCACCATCCCGCTCCACAGGCGCAAGACCCGCCGCAGATTCCCCCACCCGGCAGGATCTCGCGCGCCGTCCAGGGCTTCGCGGTACGCGGCAAGGAAGTTCGCGTGCTCCCGGCCGGGCAGCTCCCGCAGGATCCGCTGCGGATCCAGCGGGTCCGCGTAATGCTCGGCGGGCTGGGCGGCCACGCCGCCATAGTACGGCCCGGCGCCGGGCGGATGCCATCATGACCGCGGCGGCGACATCAGCCGCTATTGCCTGGGCCGCTGATCCTCGATGTCTAGCCAGGCGCCTTTCCGGGCGCGGATACGCCGCGCCGTAGCGACGATGAACGACCTCGTGCCGGCCGGTGCTGGTCCGTTCATAGGAAGCGACCACATGGATAATCCAGCTCGCGTTCAGCTGGGCGCCGGTTATCCGGTCCTCGCCGCATCCGTCGCATCGGTACCACCAGGTGTCCGGGTCTGTTCACGGAAGGGAGCCGCCTATCGGAATCGAACCGATGACCTACGCATTACGAGAGGCCCGCTCCCCCGCTCCCGTAGCCTGACCTGCACAGATAGCACGGCGGATCGCACCGGAAGCGCTGATTGCACTGGAATTTCGCGGACACCCGTTCCACGACCCGTTCCACGGCTCAGCCATCGGCCGCAGGTTGCCACCGTCGTATCGTCCCGTACTCTGGCCTGGGCTCAGCCAGGATCATGATCGGGCCGCCACGGATCGGCTCGTCCCGGCCTCAGCGATCTACACTTGGGCCTGAAACGCCGGAATGAGGGAGCCACGTGAGCGCCGAAGCATCCGAACTGGTCAGCATTCCCCGCGCCGAACTGGATGCGCTGAAGGCTGAGCTGAAGCGGCTGCGCCGGGAGGTCGGACGCGGCGTCGCCACGGCGCGTATCCAAGCCGACCCCGGCCCGGGCGATGACGCGCCCGCGTTCACCCGCGAGGAACTCGCCGAGGCATGGGGAATACGTGAGTGATCGCCTCGTCCGCTTCCCGGGCTCGTCCTGGCAGGAGATCGAGGCCCTGCCGCAGCCGTTGCGGTGGACGGTCCAGCGCACGATCTTCCATCTGCTGGACGAGCCAGTCCCGGCCCTCGCGGACCCTTTCCCCCGCGACGACCCTCTGCCCGGCGCCTACGAACTGCACCTGCCCGCCGATGACGTGACCATCTGGTACACCGTCACCGAGCATCAGGGCCAGGAAGTCATCAGCGTGCAGCACGTGAGCCTCGATACCTGACACGGCAGCGGCCGGGGCTCTGAGCTTGGAGGAATGAAGCGGGCGATAGGCTCGAACCCACGACCGGCGCGCGCCGGTCCCTCCGCTCGTGCTCGCCACTGATCAGCCGGGCTCACCGGGCAATGCAATCAGTGCCGAACGGTCAGGCCAGCATTTCCACCGAGCCAGCCCGGGACAGGTCATAGCCGCCGAGCGTATCGATTGATGACCGGACAGCTGGGGTGCGCAGGGCGGCGATCAGCGGTTCGGCGGCTGGCAGGGTGTCGCCGCTCAGCACGATGTCGAAGTCTTCCCAGGCAGCCGGTACGAAGCCGAGGCCGAGGGCGGTGGCGGCGGCGCGTACGGCGAGCCCGGTGTCGGCCTGGCCCGAGGCGACCGCTATGGCCACTTCGAGGTGGGATGCCGCCTCGGGGCCGGTCACTGAGGCGGGCGCGATTCCCGCTTGAGTCAGCAGCTGGTCCAGCAGCACGCGGGTGCCGGTGCCGAACGGGCGCTGGGCGATCCGCAGGGCGCGCAGGTCAGCGGGATCGGTGATGTGATCAGGGTTGCCTGCCGGTGTCAGCCAGCCCTGCTCGCGGCGCCACAGGTGAATGAGTGCCGGGCGGCGGCCGCGCAGCAGCGTCCGGGCGAACGGGCTGTTGTGGCCGCCGGAGCGGTGACGCAAGTGGATCGCCGCGGCGTCGGCGGTACCGCGCCAGATCCTGGTCAGGCCGTGGAAACTGCCCCGTGCCCCGACTGTGACGACGCCCGCGCCGCTGTGGCGCAGCACGATATCCAGGCCCGGGTCATCGCTGCCTGCCAGGCGCAGGGCCGGATGACCGCCGAGCAGCCGCCGGGCCGCGGCATCGCCGCCAGCGGCGACGCGGGAACGGCGCCGGTCCGCGACATCGATCACGCCCGCGTCGGCCAGGCAGCGGTATGCGCGGGCGATGGTTGAGCTGCTCGTCTTGTACCGGTCAGCGGCGTCGCGGATGCTTGGCAGCTCGTCCCCCGGACCAAGTAGCCCGGATTCAACATTGCTGGCGATCTCCTGGCTGACCTGCAGGTACGTGGCCATGACCGGGACTCTACCAACAGCGCAAGACCGCGGCAGTGCGAGACGAACCGTGACTGAAATGACGCCTCCGCAGGATCGGCGCCCTGTTAGGCTCTGCCCCGTTCTGTAGTAATACAGAAGGAGGCAGTCGTGGGCCGCAAACTCTGCAGAGGCGGGCTTGCCGTCGCCGCTTGCCTGATCGCAACGGTGGCCGCTGCCTGCAGCAGCAGCTCCGGCACGTCCGCCAGCAGTGCTGGCACGTCCGGCAGCGCAAGCCCGGCCGCGTCGGGAGCGCATGGCACGCTGATCGTGTTCGGCGCGGGCACGCTGGCCACCCCGTTCGCGGCGGAGATAGCGGCGTTCAAGACGGCGAATCCGGGCGTGACGGTGCATTCTCAGTTCGGCGCCAGCGGTGACATGGTGAAGGCCGTCACCCAGCTGCACCAGCCCGACGATGTGCTCGGCGTGGCGGACTACTCGCTGATCCCCAAGCTGATGTTCCCCGCCAGCGCGACCTGGTACCTGGGGTTCGTCTCCAACGCGATCACCTTCGCCTACACCAGCCACAGCAAGGGCGCCAGCGGGCTCACGGCCGACAACTGGTACAAGGTGCTGGCCGAGCCGGGCGTGCACATCGGCCGGTCCAATCCGGCCGCCGACCCGTCGGGCTACCAGGTCCTGCAGATGCTCGAGCTGGCCAACGGCTACTACAACCAGCCGGACCTGTCGGCCTCGGTGCTGAAGAACTCCCCGGACTCCAGCGTCGCCGAGACCGAGACCTCGCTGATCGCCGCCCTGCAATCAGGGCAGATCGACTACCTGGGCATCTACACCTCCACCGCGCAAGAGGAACACCTGAAGTACATCTCGCTGCCGCCGCAGATCAACCTGTCCGACCCGGCCATGGCCGCCGAGTACGCCAAGGTCTCCATCAACGCCGGGTCGCTGGGCACGCTGACCGCCAAGCCGATCATCTACGGGCTGACCATCCCCGCCAGCGCACCCAACGCGGCACTGGGCGAGAAATTCATCAGCTTCGTGCTCGGCCCGCAGGGCCAGTCCATCATGCGCAGCAACGGGTTCACCGTCATCTCCCCGGCGCTGGCGAACCCGCAGGGCAAGGTTCCCGCCTCGATCAAGCCACTGACTACCCAATGGCCGTCCTCCGGCGGATAAGACCGGCGGCCAGGCCGCCCGGCGGCACAATGACCAGGTGAGGACGACACAGACGACGACAAGGGCGCGGCGGCCAGCCCGGGTCTGGCCGTCGGGCTGGTTCGGGGTCGTTACCTGGCTGCTGGGCGGGCTACTGCTGGCGTTCATCGTGCTGCCGATCGTCCGGCTGGTAACCACCTCGTCGGTGGCCAGCCTGCGGCAGGCCGCGAGCATGGCTGCGGTCAGGGACGCTATCTTGCTGAGCTTGCAGGCGGCAGCGATCACCGCCGGGATCGCAACCGTGTTCGGCGTGCCGCTGGCTTACATCCTGGCCCGTGGCAGCTTCCGCGGCCGGGGCGTGATCCAGGCCCTGGTCGACCTACCGCTGGTCGTGCCGCACACCGTCGCCGGGATCGCCCTGCTGTTCCTGCTCGGGCGGACCGGCTGGGTCGGCGGCTCGGCGGCGCACCTGGGGGTGTCGTTCTACGGGTCCCAATGGGGCATCGTGGCCGCGATGCTGTTCGTCAGCGTGCCGTTCGCCGTGAACAGCGCCCGGGTCGCGTTCGAGGCCATCGATCCCCGGCTGGAACGCGCCGCGCGGAGCCTGGGCGCCAGCCCGTGGCACGCCTTCCGGCGGATCACGCTGCCGCTGGGCCTGCGCGGCGTCTTGACCGGCGCCGTGCTGGTCTATGCCCGTTCCATCAGCGAGTTCGGCGCCGTGGTGATCATCGCCTACTACCCGGCCACCGCCCCGGTGGAGATCTACAACCTGTTCCTGCAGTCCGGCCTGACCCAGTCAGCGTCAGCCGCGGTCGTGCTGCTGATCGTCACGCTGGCCACGTTCCTGGTCCTGCGGACCCTGGCCTCCGGCCGGCTGCTCGCCCGGGTTGACCGTGCCTACCGCTGACCGCGGGCTCAGCATCAGCGGCCTGAGCGCGCGGGCCGGGTCGTTCACCCTGGGTCCGGTCAGCCTGGACGTCCCAGCCGACCGGGTGCTCGTGGTGCTCGGGCCCTCGGGCGCGGGCAAGACAATGCTGCTGGAGACCATCGCCGGGCTGCGCCCCCAGCAGGCCGGGCAGATCAGCCTCGCCGGAAGCGACATCACCGGCCTGCCACCTGAGCGGCGGCGTATCGGCCTGGTGTTCCAGGATGCCGCGCTGTTTCCCCACCTGACCGTCCGGGACAACATCAGATTCGGGCCGCGAGCCCGCCGCGCGACCTCCCACGATGATTCCGATGAGCTGCTCCGTCAACTCGGCATCGGGCACCTCGCGGGCCGGTCACCGCGATCGCTCAGCGGCGGCGAACGCCAGCGGGTCGCCCTGGCCCGCGCGCTGGCGATCCAGCCCGGTCTCCTCCTGCTCGACGAGCCGCTGTCGGCGCTTGACCAGCCGACCCGCGAAGACATGCGCGCCTTGCTGCAGCGGCTGCTGGCCGAGCTGGCGATCCCGGCCGCGCACGTCACCCACGACCGGGACGAAGCACTCAGCCTCGGCGACGATCTGGCCGTCATCGTCGGCGGCCAGCTGCGCCAGACCGGGCCGGCCGCCACCGTCGCCGCCGAGCCAGCCGACCCCGACATCGCCCGCCTGCTCGGCTGGTCCGAACTGGGACACGGCACGGCGGCCAGCGGCACCGCCCGGATCGGGCAGCTCGTCCTCAGCAAGGCAGCCGAAGGCCTGAACGGCCCGGTGCAAGCCTTCTACAGGTCCGAAGATATTGAACTCCGGCCCGCGGCCCCGGACACGCCCGGCGATGGCAGCCTCACCGCACCCATCGGGCGGATCGTTTACACGCGGCCGCTTGCCCGCATCACCCTAGACTGCGACCCGCCGATCACGGCGCTGATGCTCCACCGGGACATCGACCGCCTCCAGCTCAGGGCCGGCAATCCGGTACAAGTCAGCATGCCGCCCGGCAGCCTCCTTGTTTTCCAGACCCGCACCGGACCGTAAGCGGCAGCCGGGCACACCAGATGGCAGGGGCGGAACAGCGGTGACCTGCGCCGCGGCCGAGGCCAGGCGACCTCAGCCCAGCCGGTCCCCGGCGCGGGACTACATTACTAGACCAGGCAGCGGCGGCGATCAGGGCAGCTGACCAGGGGAGGGGCAACGTGAGCGACGAACACCCGGCGAGGAACGGCGCCCGGCTACGGCTTGCCCGGCAGGCGCGCGGGTTCTCCCAGCAGCAGGTCGCCGACATGGCCGGAGTATCGCGGCAGGCTATCTCGGCCGTCGAGTCCGGCGCATCCGATCCGTCCCTGCGGGTGGCCATCGCACTGTGCCGTGCGCTGGGCCTGACCGTGGAGGAGCTATTCGGGACGGAGGACTCGATAGTGCCGGTCACGGCCAGAGAGGTCGCCCCGCTCGGCGGCAACGGAGCCAGGGTCACCCTCGCCCAGGTGGGAGACGGGCATGTCGCGCTGCCCTTGCGGGGCGAGACGGCAACCCGGGCCGGGTTTCTCCCGGCGGGCGGGCTGGTCGCTGAGGCAGGCAAGGGCCGGGGACGGCAGACCAGGACGGTCCGGCCCACCCAGCCGCCGCGGCCGACCCTGGTCGCGGCGGGCTGTGATCCGGCGCTGCCGCTGCTGGAGGAACCGCTGGGGCTGCTCGACCCTCCGGTGGCGTTCACCTGGTGGCCGTGCCCGAGCCGGGAAGCGCTGGCGCTGGCCGCTGAGGGACTGGTGCATGTCGCCGGGGCGCACCTGCGCGGGCCCGGCATCGAATACAACATCGGGCCGGCCGCCGAGCTGCTGCCCCGCGGCGGTGAGGTGATCGGGTTCTGCGCGTGGCAGGAAGGACTGGTCCTCAGCCCCGGCTTGGCCGAAGGCATCTCCGGCGTCACCGACCTGGCCGAGCGCGGGCTGCGGCTGGCGAACCGGGAACCCGGCGCCGAGGCACGCAGCCTGCTGGACCGCGAGATGGCCGAGGCCGGGATCGAGGCCAGCCAGCTCCCCGGCTATGACACCCAGGCGGCCGGGCACCTGCAGGTGGCCGCGGCCATCGCGGCGGGCCTGGCCGACGCGGGAATCGCGAGCGAGCCGGCCGCCCGCGCCTACGGCCTGGCCTTCATCCCGCTGGCCGCTGAGCATTTCGACCTGGTGATACCGGCCGGGCAATTCGCCAGCCGTGAAGTGCAGAGCCTGCTCAAGATCCTCTCCTCGGCGTGGCTGGCCGATCAGCTTGCCAACCTGCCCGGATATGACCCGGCCCGATGCGGGGAACGCATCGCGACGCTGCCGCAGGGCCACCAGCCGGTAACCGCGTAAGACGGTCGCGGACCACAGATACCCCGCGCCGACGGCAATCACCAGGACGCCGACCAGGCGGCGGATAACGATATCGGGCATCCGGCCCTGGATACGCGCACCGGTATACCCGCCGGCCAGGCCCCCGGCACCCAGCGCGAGGCCGGTGGACCAGTCCGGAGCCACCGCCCCCGGGTGATACAGGGACAGCAGCGTGAACGTGGTCACGCCCGCAACCGAGGTCACGAACGTGGCCGCCAGGGCAGCGGGAGCTGCCACCGATGCGCGCTGGCCCGACCCGATCAGCACAGGCGCCAAGATCGCGCCGCCGCCGATCCCGTAGATCCCGCCGACAACGCCCACCGCGGCAGCCAGGGCCACCAGCACCGGAACCGGGATGCCCCGGGCCGGGCGGCCGGGCGCGTCCGCGTCAGACGGCCGGGTCAGCGCCAGCCAGGAACCCAGCGGGATCAGGACCACCGCGATCACCACGGCAAAGACGTCCTCGCCAGGGAGCAGTTCCACCCGGATGACCGACCCGGCGATGACACCGGGCAGCGTCCCGGCGATGAGCACCAGGGCCAGGCGCCCGCCCGTCTGCCCCTGCCGCCAGTAGCGGTACAGCGCACCCGGGGTCGCGACCACGTTATAGACCAGGTTGGTCGGCGTGATGGCCAGGCTCGGGGTCCCCAGGACCGCGGCCTGAAAGGGCGGCAGGAGCACCGCGCCCGAAATACCCGCTGGAGTCGTCACCAGCGCGATGAAATAAGCCGCTGCCAGGGCAACGACCGCCGTCCAGCCAGCCCCCAGCACAAAGCCACGCTAGCCAGCTCATCACCTATTTTCCAGGCAACGAAAGACTAATTGCGGCGCGCAAATACCACGCGCCAATTGCCCAGAAACAGGCCGGACAATTAGCGAGATTTGGCTATCGTGAATTGCAGCGCGCAAATACCACGGGACACCGTATGGGCGGGCTGGGCTAGCCAGTCGGGCCTTGCGGTCTAGGTAAGGAGCCGTGATGCTGAAGCCGCGGGAGCGGGGATTGTCGCTGGCTGAGTGGCTGGTGCTGTGCCTGATCAGCGAGGGGCCAACGCACGGCTTCGTGATCGCGGGCCTGCTGGCGCACGATGGCAGCCTGGGGCAGATCTGGCACGTGCACAAGGCAGTGGTCTACCGCGCCGCTCAGAGGCTGGAGCGCTTTGGCCTGATCACTGTGTCCGACAAGCAGCCCAGCAAGCTGGGGCCAGCCTTGGCTCAGCTGCAGGCCACGCCCGAGGGCCGCCAGGCCGCCGAAACATGGCTTCGCCAGCCGACCGTACATCCCCGGGATATCCGCTCAGAATTGCTGGTCAAGCTGGCCCTGCTCGACCGGGCAGGGACTGATCCCCTGGATCTGCTGCGGGCTCAGCGCGGCCACCTTGCCCCGATCGCTGAGGCGCTAGCGAGCAGGATGCGCGCTGCTACCGGGTACGACCACGTTCTCGCGCTATGGCGGTACGAATCGGCCTCGGCGGCGCTGCGGTTTCTTGATGCCCTGCTGGCAACGGTCCCTGTGCAACGAGCTGGTGCCGTAGGTGGCCCACGGTAGCGCGGTCGGCAGCCGTTCCGCGGGATGGCGTGGCTGTCAGAGCGGGCACCGGATGTCTTGATGATGGATGAGCTGCCTCGACCAGGGCGGCCCGGCCGCCTAGCGCCGCGGGAAGCCCGCGAGGTTGCGCGAGCTGGTTTGGGACCACGCTCGCGCTGGGTCTTACATCTCGATCTCGGCCTGATCCCGGGCTTCGGCTTGGCGTCCGGCTTCGGGCTCGGCCTGGGCTTGTCGTTCCATCCGCGCGGCGTATTCGCTGCTGGCCTGCCGTTCGGCTTGCTGTGCCTTGACACGCTGCGCGGACTCATCTGCCCGTGCAAGCAGTTCGTCCAGCCGCGCCTTCCGGTCATCTCGCGCGGGCTCATCCTCCGGGCTGGCCTTCGGAACCGGCCCGGCATCCGGCCCGGGCGCGAATGACGGATTCGGCCCGGGTACGCGCTGGGGCGGCCAGGGTTCCCCAGCGTCGATGGCGGCCTGGTGCTGGCGGGCGATGGCGCATTCGGCGGCTCGGAGATCTGCGTCGAACTCGCGCCACCATCCGGCCGTCGTCTGAGGTTCCTCGTCGGGCTGGGCATGCGGTTCGCTGTCGGGCTGAGCCTGTCCGCGCCGTTGGAGTTCGGCTCGGGCTTTCCCGGCGCTTTCCCTGGTGGCGTCCGTGTCGGCGGCCCATTGCTCGTATCGGGCGTGGCCGGCTTCGAGCCGCTGGTGTTCGGCGGCCAGCTGCGCGGCGAGGGCCCCGGCGCTGGTCGCCGAGGGCGCGGGCCCGGTCGTCGAGCGCGGTGGCGAGCTCGTGAGCGACGGCGGAGGCGCTGGCAGGGGTGCGCTGAGCCCAGGTCACCTCGTGCCCGGCGGGCCGGGGCAGGGCCAGCTGCTGGAGGCGGCCGTGCAGGACGCTGGCGATGGACCGGGCACCGTCCATCGGCGCAGCGGTGATCTGGCCGATGATCGCGCCTATGTCGTGCCCGGCGAGCTGCGCGGCGCGGAGCTGCTGCTGCAGGGCCCGGCGGGAGTGCTCGCGCTGGTACCGCCAGGCCTGTGATTCGGTGAGCCTGGCCTTGATCCGCTGGTCGATGTCCGAGTACAGGGCCTGCCGGGTGGCCGCGGACCACAGGTGGAGCAGATGGCCGGTTCCCCCGGCCCATTCCTGGGCCTGGCGGATCTGCCCGGTGGCCGACAGGTCGTCCGCGTCGCGCTGCATGACGCCGGCGAGCACGGATTCCGGGGCGGCCTGCTGATAGGGCTCGCGTCCGGGGGGCGCGGTCTTGCCGGTGACCACGTGCGCGGTGTTGGCCTGGCGCCCCCGGGTCATGCCGACGTACAGGGCCTGCCGGGACAGCGACTCGGTGACCAGGAGATGGGCGGTGTCGACGGTGCGGCCCTGAGCGACGTGCACGTTGCTGGCGTAGGCGAGCTCGGCATGGCGGGCCAGGTAGGACCGGGGCACCAGGAACTGCCCGGTCCAGGTCCCGTCCGGTCGCTGCCGCTGCACCTCGGCGTCCGGGCCGCGGAACGCGGTGACCTTGAGGGTGTCGCGGTTGGTGAGCTTGCGGCCTACGGCGTCGATCTCGGTGTTGAGCCGGGCCCGGACCAGGTCCCCGGTCCCGGCATGGTTGCCATCTGCGAGTACGGCCTGCGGTGGCCCGATGGCGCCCAGCTGCGTGAGCTTGGCCTGCACGCGCCGGGATAGTTCGGCGGCTTCGGCGTTGGACCCGGCAAGCAGCAGCACGTCCTTGCCGCGCAGGTGATCAGCCAGCCACAAGGAGGAGGCGCGGTCGTATGCGGCTTGTTCGTCGGCGCCGCGGATGCGGCCGTGCCGGTCGTAGGCGGCGGCCACGGCCAGGTCGCCGTCGCGGAGCCGGACGCTGGCCTCCCGCTCCCACTCGGCGGTGAAGCGGCGGACCTCGTGCAACCGGGCGGCGGGGACTTCCTGGGCCAGCAGCCGGAACATGCCCCCGGCTTCGACGGCGCCGAGCTGAGCGGTGTCGCCGGTGGCGATGACCCGGGCCCCGGCTTGCCGGGCCGCCTCCTGGATCATGGCGAGGTCGGTGGTGGCGAGCTGGCTGGCCTCGTCTAGGACGAGCACGTCGTCCTGGTGCAGCGGGATGGGCCGTCGGAGCTCGTCGGAGCCTTCGGTCTTGCCGAGGAACCCGGCGATGTTGTAGCTCTCGGCCAGACCCTCGTGCGCCAGCACCCGGGCCGCGTTGGTGGAAGTGGTCAGCCCGATGACCCGCCGGGCGGTGACGGTGGTCCACAGCCGGGCGAACTCGGCCGCCAACCCGGCCAGCTGGCGGTCGATGGCCGCGTACGCGGCGGGGCGGCAAGCACTCAGACCTGGCCCGGGCCCTGGAGTTCTACGACCGGTGGCTCCCCAACACCATGCGCCGCGTCGCCGCCATCACTCGCGGCTGCGTACCGGAATGCGCCATGCGCCGCCGCTCCTGGTGACGGATCGACGCTCGATCCTGGATAACGATCCGCTACCCGCAGCAGGCGCTGGAGCAGGCGGGTTCACCTTCGCTGGCGGCCGGAACTGTTCGGCCTCAGCCTGTCCACACGAAATCGAAGACGCGGACCAGACCAGCGGCTTCGTCCACCGCGAATACGATGAACCCGAAGTCGCCGACGTCCGCGACCCGCCGTCGCGGCGCTCCGGTCGGCGCGCTGAACACCGGGTCGTACGGGTCGTCGCAGATCCTGGCCAGCAGCGTCACGAGCATGTCGAACGCCTGCTCCGGGAGGCCGTGCATCTGCCGGAGCGCGCCGGGCTCCAGATAGGGCCGGAAGCTCACGCCTGGGTACGGCGCAGCCGGATGTAGTCCTCCAGGAGCATCCCGCCGCCAGTCCCGGCCAGCGCCGCCTCCTGCGCCTCGTAGAAGCCGGGGCGGTTCGCGGCGATCACCATCCCGCTCCACAGCCGCAAGACCCGCCGCAGATTCCCCCATCCGGCGGGATCTCGCGCGCCGTCCAGGGCTTCACGGTAAGCGGCCAGAAAGTTCGCGTGCTCACGGCCGGGCAGTTCCCGGAGGATCCGCTGCGGATCCAGCGGATCCTCGTAATGCTCAACGGGCTGGGCAGCCATGCCGCCATAGTACGGTCCGGCGCCAGGCGGATGCCATCATCACCGTGCCGGCGTCATCAGCCGGCATCGCCGGAACGCTGATCACCGCCGTCTAGCTGGCCGCCTTGCCCGGCTCGGACACACCGGCGCCGCGGCGACGGTGAACGACCTCGTATTCGCTAACTCTTTTGATCCGGAGCCGCGAACTCAGTGAGCCATGCCAAGGCAGTGTCTTCTTCAAGCCCAGCTTGCGGACCGATTACCGAGGCGAGGGCAGCGAGCTCGTCGTTCGAAGTCGACGGATACTGACCGTAGAGCTCGCGAAGCCGTTCCTTCTTGCGAAGCCCGTCGAGCTGGAACGGGATGACCGCGGCGGCGCGCTGGTCGGCGGGCCTGGTGAACTGGGCGTAGAACTTCAACGTGGTGGAACCCTCCGTGTGCCCCAGGCG
>Ga0335078_10014064_pt1 | contig 11864 bp, 8 predicted proteins | sample Lox_Sample_32_FD_206711 | JGI IMG/M metagenome (GOLD analysis project Ga0335078, IMG submission 206711) | Soil microbial communities from Loxahatchee National Wildlife Refuge, Florida, United States - Lox_Sample_3.2 | ecosystem: Environmental > Terrestrial > Soil > Wetlands | place: USA: Florida... | reverse complement strand
AGTAAACCGCACCCCGAGATGGGATATCGGTCGTGCCTGGGGATTCTGCGCCTGGGCCAGCGCTATTCGCCCGAGCGGGTGGAAGCGGCGGCGGCACGGGCTCTGGCGACGGGCGCCTGTTCCTATCAAAGCGTGAAGTCGATGCTGGAACGCGGACTCGACCGTCAGCCCCTGGAAGCCCCCGCGCCCCGACCGCCGCTCGCCCATGACAATCTGCGGGGCGCGGCCTATTTCGATCCCTCGGATACCCCGAGGGTGCAGTAGCTCTATTCGCAGAGAGGAGAATGCATGTTGAATCAGCAGACCCTGGAGAAATTGCGCGCCTTGCGCTTGCACGGCATGGCCGAGGCCTTTCGCGCCCAGTCCGAGCAGACCGGCATCGGCGAGTTGAGCTTCGAGGAACGCTTCGCGCTGCTGGTCGATCAGCAGTGGAATGGGCGCCAGAACCGCGCCCTGGAGCGTCGTTTGAGCAAGGCCAAGCTACGACATCGCGCCTCGGTGGAAGACTTGGACCTTCGCACCCCGCGTGGCTTGGACCGTGCCTTGCTGCGGTCGCTCACCCAGGACGCAGCGTGGGTGCGCGAACATCAGAACATTTTCTTGCTCGGCCCCACCGGGATCGGGAAGAGCTTCTTGGCCTGTGCTCTGGCGGAGAAGGCCTGCCGGGATGGCTTTACGGCTTTGTATACCCGCGCCGCCCAACTGTTTCGCGACTTGGCGCTGGCCCGCGCCGACGGCAGTCTGCGCACCCTGCTCGCCCGTCTGGCTCGACTCGATGTGTTGGTGGTCGACGACTGGGTGATGGCGCCCCTGGCCGACGCCGAGCGCCGCGACTTCCTGGAAATCTGTGAGGACCGCTATCAGCGGCACTCGATGATCTTGACCAGCCAACTACCCGTAGCCAAGTGGCACGAGCAGATCGGCGATCCGACCCTGGCCGACAGCATCCTCGACCGGCTGGTGCACAACGCTCACCGCCTCGAGATGCGCGGCGAGTCGATGCGCAAAAAGCGCGGCGACAAAGAGTGAACATCGTCGCTACGCTCCGAACACCCCGAGGGGCGCTGTGGAAATGCCGCCCCGTGGAAAGCGTGGAAAACTCAAAGAACGAGTTTCCCACCCTTTCCACCGGGCTTGGAAATCCGGCACAAGGCAGCCGGATTCCCACATTTCCACAGCGCCGACGGCGGGCTTGATTTTGAAGAAAGGAAACCAGAAAAGATGCAGAGAAAACCGAATTCTAGTTGACCGATTCCGGTCACTTCAAGCACGATAAGAACGCCAGCGTCGCTTCGCTCCGAAAACGCCCGGCTTCAACTCGGAACCAGCGACCGGGATCAAATCGGAATCACTGACCACCTTCATCGGAATACCCAAAGTCTACATGCCACGAAGCCGTACATTTCGAAGGTAGCGAGAACCTGGAGAACTACACTGCGACGAGTGGCTGTTTCGTACTTCCCCCTGTACCACCTTCGACACACGTTCGCAACCCGCCTGAGTGCGGGGGGAGTAGCCGACAACTTCGTGACCCAAATGCTCCGGCAAGGCGATGCGCAGGTCTTCAAGCGCTACAGCCAAGCCAAGCTGAACATGATGAGGGAATCTCTCGAAAAACTTGATAGGCAGGCTAATGAGCACCGGAAGAATTCTGGAACACCGGACGTGAATTAGCGATTTTTGGAACACTTTTGGAACACTGGAGCCCAAAACCAGGTTGGAGATTATGGACCGGTTCTTGAGAATGAATGAGTTAGGTGGTACGCCCGGGGTGATTCGAACACCCGACCCCTTGCTTCGTAGGCAAGTGCTCTATCCAGCTGAGCTACGGGCGCACACAGGTTTTGGCGCGCGGCTCGATCGTTCGAGGGCATGCTGAAACGCCGGCGGTTGCTGTTCCGTTCCCGGCCGACATGCCTGACCACCTTTGTCACAGCCCGTCACTCTCTCACGCGGAGCCGCTTGCGAGACGAGAGTAGTTTAACCTCTATTTGGCGCGAATTCAACTCGAGCTGTGTTCTGTAGCGGTGTTCCGTTACACCTCTCCTGACTGACCGCACCTAATACGTCGCTGCCCTCCTGGCACCTTAAGTCACATTGCACTTCTGGCGATACAAAAGCATCCAAATCCCTCGCGTGCAGAACTTGATGGCAGAGGTTCCCGGCACAATAGGGGAGGGGAGGTGGAATATGCCCGCTTCGAGGTTAATGGGGAATCTCGGCAGGCGCGATCTCGCTGAGTTTCGCGAGGTCGAGTAGCATTTCCCCCTCGATACCTGGCTCGAAGGCGGGGACAAAGCGGGCCCCCCAGGTCACTTCCTCAAAGCGGTAGGAGTGGCGGACGTACACGGTCTGGAAAAAGGTATCGTCGAAGGCCTTGATCATGATAAGGAACTCCGCCTGGGACTTTTCCAGGTCTTTCGGTCCCTCCATCCAGAGCGGGCTTTCCGGGTCAATGGGATGGACGATGGTCCAGGAAAGCGGCAGGAACTGGACCTGCTGCCGCTCTAACGTGAGGTATTTGTATTTCCGCACCGGTCCCTGGTCCGAAGATTCAACCGTACTCAACATCACGCGCGCTTCAACTTCCATCAAGTTGTTGCTGCGCCGGTTGGCCACCCGGAATTGCAGGCTGGCGCCGGACTGATAAGGCGCCACTACCATCTGCCGGCTGAAGGCCAGCCGCGCGGCCGGACGCGAGAATCGCCCATAAACCAGGCCGGTGCCAATGGCCAGTGCCATCAAACCCAGCAGGGCTTGAACGGACGCCACCAGGCTGTCCAGATCGCTGTTGGGGGAGATCCGCCCATATCCCACCGTAGTAAAGGTCTGGGCGCTGAAAAAAAAGGCGCTCATGAACCGTTCCAGAGTCGTGCTGGTGTCTGCGCCTTGCAAGTGCTGAACGCCCAGTTCCATATAAATAAGGGCAAATAGCACGTTGGCGAGAAGAAATCCGCCCAGTATCAACGCCGTAAATACCGGCCACGAAGTGTTGATCATGAAGAGGTAGGGATGAATGTCGCGCCAGTTGGTCCCGCGGCGGCGAACGTTGAAATCCCCTCTGGGATTGATGATGCGGCTCAAGCCGCCGCGGTATTTTTCCGTGAAACCGGGGTCAAAAGAAGGCCTTTGCATAGTTCACCGATTAACTTTAGTGATTATAACCAAGTGGGAAACGGAGCCCAATTGGATGGACTCGTGAGAGAAGCGCACTCGAACGCAGCAGCCGGGTAGTGGCTCGCCGTCGTCTTTCTGTCCCCTGTAACCTATCCCCTGTCACCTGCCCTTAAGACATCCTGCTGCCCCCTGTTCCCTGTGCCCTGTCATCTGTCTTTAAGGAAGGTCCCCTCTTCGAGTTCGAGGAACGCCTGGCGGAGCTGCTCCTGCGTGTTCATCACGATGGGACCGTACCACGCCACCGGTTCCTCCAGGGGTTTTCCGGAAACCAGCAGGAACCGGATTCCATCTTCCCCGGCCTGTACCATCACCTCATCGCCCCGGTCAAACAGAATCAGGGAGCGGTTGTCCGCCTCGGTGGGAGGATGGGTATCCGCCCATCCCACTGGTTCCGTGGGTACGGCAAGCGGTCCCGAGGCGTTGCAAAACTTCCCCTTCCCGGCAAAGACGTAAGCGAAGGCGTGGCGGGTGGTTTCGATCGGCAGAGACTTGCGCTTGCCCGGCGGCACGGAGACATCGAGGTAAATCGGATCGGCGGCAACGCCATCCACCGGTCCCTTCTTCCCCCAGAAACTGCCGCAGACAATGCGCACGCGCGTGCCGTCGTCGTCCTGGACCTCGGGAATGTCGGGCGCCTTGGCTTCCTGATAACGTGGGGAGGTCATCTTGAGGGTGGAAGGAAGGTTTCCCCACAACTGGAACCCGTGCATGCGGCCTGCCGCGTCGCCTTTGGGCATTTCCTGATGAATGATGCCGCTTCCCGCCGTCATCCACTGCACGTCGCCGGCGCCAATGGCTCCCTGGTTTCCCAAACTGTCGCCGTGCTCCACCGTTCCTGCCAGAACGTAGGTGATGGTTTCAATGCCGCGATGGGGATGCCACGGAAACCCAGCCAGATAATCCTGCGGAATGTCGTTGCGGAAGTCGTCCAAGAGCAGGAACGGATCAAAATCTGACGTATTGCCGAAACCGAAGGCGCGGCGCAGGTGGACACCCGCGCCCTCCAAGGTAGGCTTAGACCGAATCAGTCGCTTGATGGGTCGAAGGGACATGTTCGTCTCCTGGCTGGGGATGAAAGTTCACGCAAGGAGTTTCTTCACGACGTTCCCGGAAATATCAGTAAGGCGAAAATCCCTGCCCTGGAATTTGTACGTCAGTTTGGTGTGGTCGATACCCATAAGATAGAGGATGGTGGCGTGCATGTCGTGGATGTCGATGGGATCTTCCACCACGTTGTAGCCCAATTCATCCGTCTTCCCCACCGTCATGCCGGGTTTGATCCCCCCCCCCGCCAGCCACATGGAGAAGGCTCGGGGGTGATGGTCGCGCCCGAGAAACTTGGATTGCGCGCGGGCCTCATTCATGGGCGTGCGCCCGAATTCTCCACCCCAGACCACCAGCGTGGAATCGAGCAAGCCGCGTTGCTTGAGATCCTTCACGAGGGCGGCGGACGCCTGATCGGTTTCCTGGCATAGCTTCGGCAAGCGATGAGCAATGTCGTCATGCGGGGAGGTGCCGTGGTGATCCCAACCCCGATGATAAAGCTGCACGAACCGCACGCCCCGCTCCACCAGGCGCCGCGCCAGCAGGCAGTTGTTGGCAAAAGATTTCTTGCCCGGTTCGGTGCCGTATAGCTTGTGAATGTGATCGGGTTCCTTGGCAATGTCCGCCAGTTCCGGAACACTGGTCTGCATCCGATACGCCATCTCGTAAGATGCGATGCGCGTGGTGATCTCCGGATCGTTTGCCGCTTTCAGATTCATCTCGTTGAGGTCTTTCAGTGTGTCCAGCGATTCGCGCCGCTGCTCGGGTGAGACGCCTTCGGGATTGGTAAGGAACAGAACAGGGTCGCCTTGCGAACGGAACTCCACGCCTTGATAAACCGTAGGGAGGAATCCGCTTCCCCAGCAGGACTTGCCGCCGTCGGGCTGGTTCTCGCCCGAGAGCAAGACCACAAACCCCGGAAGATCGGCGCACTCGCTTCCCAGGCCGTAAGTCAGCCACGAACCCAAACTGGGACGCCCAATGATCTGAAAACCGGAGTTCATATAAATCTGGGCGGGAGCATGATTGAACTGAGTAGTGCCGATCGATTTCACAAAGGAAACGTTGTCGGCAATTCCCTGAAGATGGGGTAGGAGTTCTGAGACTTCCGCGCCGCTCGATCCACTCTTCGAGAAGTTGTAAGGCGACCCCAGCAGGCGGGGTACCCCCTTGATGAAAGCGAAGCGCTGGCCTTGCAGAAACTCCTGTGGGATCAGTTCGCCGTTGTATTGCTGCAGCTTGGGTTTGAAGTCGAGCAGGTCAAGTTGGGAAGGCGCGCCAGCCATGAACAAATAAATTACGCTCTTGGCCTTTGCGGGAAACATGGAGGGTTTGGGAGCCAGCGGATTGGGCGCGCTCGGCGGCACCGCCGCGGTTGCGAATAGGTCGCGACCCATAAGGAGTGAGAGGGCGCTGGCGCCGATGCCAATTCCCGCCTCCTTGAAAAAATATCGCCGGGTAAGGGCCTTCATCAGGCCTTCGCAGTCGTACGGAAGTGGGTCGTTCATAGGTTAATCCTCAGTGAGCGCTTCGTCCAGGTTGAGCAGGACGTTTGAAACCATGGTCCATGCCGCCACCTCTGGCAGGCCCGACGCGGGCCCGGTGTATCCCTTGGCGACAGAGCCTGCAGCCTTGGGGTCTTTTTGGAAATACCCGACTTCATTCTGGTAATAGGCGAGAATCCGGTCGAGTTCCGGTGCGGTGGGGCGCCGGGTCAGGCAGCGGCGGAATCCGTAGGTAGCGCGAGCGGCGGCGTCCGCTCCTCCATCTTGAACGATCTTGCGGCCCAAGGCCTGCGCGGCTTCAAAGAATGCCGGGTCGTTGAGGGTCGTCAGGGCCTGGAGCGGGGTATTGGTCCGCACTCGCCGCACCGTGCAAAACTCGCGGGTGGGCGCGTCGAAGGTGGTCCAACTGGGATATGGCGAGGTGCGCCGAATGAAAGTGTACAGCGAGCGGCGGTAGCGGTCTTCGCCGGTGCTCTCCTCCCATTTGTCGTCGTTGTAAGGCCGGTCCCAGACGCCGGCGGGTTGGTAGGGGAAAACGCTGGGTCCGCCGATCTTCGGGCTGAGCAACCCGCTCGCGGCCAGGGCCGTGTCCCGAATAGTTTCCGCCGGCACGCGGAACCGAGGACCCCGCGCCAGCAGTAGATTGTACGGGTCCTTTTCCTCGAGCTCCGGCGTGGCGCTCGAGGATTGGCGGTAGGTGGCGGAGGTCACCATCAGCCGCAGCATCTTCTTCATGCTCCAGCCGTCACGCATGAACTCTGTAGCCAGCCAGTCGAGCAAAAGCGGGTGCGTGGGAGGCGAGCCCTGCGTTCCGAAATCTTCGCTCGTCTCCACAATACCGCGGCCAAACAACTGCTCCCAGTAGTGATTCACCGTGACCCGCGCGGTGAGGGGATTGTCGTCCGACACCAGCCAGTTGGCCAGGCCCAGCCGATTCGGCATTTGATCGTCAGGCAATGGATTAAGGACGAAAGGAACTCCCGCGCACACTTGGTCCCCCACGCTCAGGAAAGAGCCGCGAATGTGGACGTGCGTACAAGGCCGCTCGAACGAACTCCTTTCACCCATAACCAGGGTGGTGGTAATGCCCAGCTTGGCAACCTCTTCCTCAAGCTTTTTCTTCTGATCGCGGGCCGGCTGGAGGAGAGATGCAATGGCCCGATACGCAGCGGCCAGGTCGGCGGCTTGCTTTTCCCTGCGCTGCGCGGGAGGCAGATCCAATACGGGACGAAGCCGCGCTGGGACGGTCGTGACCAGGCGAGGATCGGACATGGTGGTGACGGAGAGACGGAAGCGGCCAATTCCGCATTTGGAGAATGCCATGTCGTGCTTCAGTCGAATCGTCAGTGCGGTGCCGCCCGGGAAACCAAAAGGCTTGTCGGGAATAAGTACTCCGCGGCGGGTGGTCGTTGACTTATCAGAGGAGATGTCGATGCTCCACCCCTTCGGCCGCGGCTTGTCGTTGGCGAGGTTGTCAAAACCGTAGCCGGATTGCGATTCGTCCGCCACCGCCTCCTTGAAGACGATCTTCTGTAAGCTCGCCGGTTTGTCGGCGGGTGCGGCCTGCACTTCCAGATCACTCAGGAAGAAATTGCCGTCAGGGTCGCGGCCGGGACCACCCGCCGGGAGGCTGGGATCACGCATTACTTCCACGCGCACACCGGTAATCCCCGCGAGGCTGGTCCGGGCAGAAATCTCATAAGAATCCGCGGGAGGATTCTTTCCACCCGCAAGAACCGATTCATCAGGTAGAAGCGTCAGCGTGGCACCACCCTGCGACACCGGGTGGCTGGGCTGGAGCACCGTCCATTTGGTTTCCGCCGCCCTGAGGTCCCGCTCCCACTGCGCCTGCGCCGTGGCGAGTGCCGGCGTGGGGGTGTCCAGCACGGTTTGCTGCCTCGCGATTTCCGCGCGCAGTTCCTTGCTCTTCGCAGCCTGCTCCGGGGTAGGGAGCTCAATCACCGGTTCGCGTGCGTACGGATCGCCTTGGTACTCATCGACGTATTGCTCACCCGCAAAGAAAGCCAAGAAGCGGTAGTAGTCCTTCTGGGTAAAAGGATCAAACTTGTGGTTGTGGCACTCCGCACAACCCAGCGTGCTCCCCAGCCAGACGGTGGCGGTGGTGTTGACGCGATCCACTTGCGTGTACCAGTAGTACTCTTCCGGGTCGACGCCGCCCTCCATGTTGGTCATGGTATTGCGATTGAAACCGCTGGCAATCTGTTGCTCCGTGGTCGGCTGTGGCAGCATGTCGCCGGCGATCTGCTCGATGGTGAACTCACGGAACGACATATCGTCATTGAACGCCTCGATGACCCAGTCGCGGTACTTCCACATCTCGCGCCGCATATCTTTTTCATAGCCGTGCGTGTCGGCGTAACGTGCCAGGTCGAGCCACACGGCGGCCCAGCGCTCGCCAAAGTGTGGCGAGGCCAGCAGTCGGTCGACCACCTTTTCATACGCCTCGGGACTATGGTCGGCAAGGAAGGCGTCCACGTCATCCGGATTGGGGGGAAGGCCGATCAAGTCGAGCGACACACGGCGGATCAGCACTTCCTTGGCTGCTTCGGGCGAAGGATGCAGGCCCTCCTTTTCCAAACGTGCGAGAATGAAGTTGTCAATCGAATTCCGGCACCAAGCGGGGTCCTTCACTGTGGGCACTTCGGGCCGCTCGGGCTTGATATAGGCCCAGTGCTTCGCGGGCATTCCGGAAGCCAAAGGAACTGCCGAATCGGGGCCGCGCGCGCCCTGATCGATCCACGCGCGAATCAGTTTCACCTCAGGGGCAGAAAGCGGCGGTGAGCCGTAAGGCATCTGCGGGCGATCGAGTCCCATGATGCGCCGCACCAACCGGCTCTTTTCGCTATCGCCCGGAACCACCACGCTGCCATTCGCACTGCCATGCAAAATCCCGGCCAGCGAGTCTAACCTTAGCCCGTTTTGCTGAACCCCGGCCCCATGACATGCGTAGCAATGCGCGGCGAAAATCGGGCGAATATCCGTGGCGAAGACACCCGCTTCGTCTTCCTGGGGATGGGCGGAAACCGGCAGTGTTGGTGTGGGGGCAACCGGCGACGATGGGGCTTGGGGCAGGTCTTTCTCGTCCCCCACTTGCGAGAACGAGTTTTGATCGATCCAGGCCCGAATCAGTTTGATTTCATTTGCCGGTAACGGGTCGGCGCCCACGGGCATCCGGGCTTCTTCTCCGATTCCTAGCAGACGCCTGACCAGAGGGCTCTTTTCGCTGTCACCAGGAATAATAACCTTGCCGGATTCGCCACCCTTCAGCGCGGCAACCTCACTTTCAAGGCGCAACCCGCCTTGCGGTTTCTCGCCACCATGGCACGAAGTGCAATTCTTCTGAAAGATGGGGGCAATGTCGCGCGAGAAGGTGACCTTGGCGTTGGATGCCGGTGGAGTGGCTTGAGGTTGGGCGGAGCTCCGTGAGTTACCAACGGCCAGAACCATGCCAACTAAACCGCCGCCGACCCCCAGCAAGAGGAGCTGGACCCTGGAGCGCCGTAGTCGGAAAAGGAGCCGCATCGGGGTTGGATACTTGTCCACACGCTTTTCAAATTCGCCGCGCGTGGAAGAGATTAGTGAACGCGAATGCCCTGTGTACGAAATTGAAATATAACGCGAAATCATGCTTTAACACAACCCTTTCCTCCCCTCAAAAACCCTGGTTGCGATTTCGGCAAGGAGGCATTACACTCTGCACCTATGGCTACCGAAAGAAGACGAGTTCCCCGTTTCTCAGCTCACGTGAAGGCCACCATCAAGCCCGCCGGGGCGAGCTCCGCCATCGACGTGATGGTGGAAGATCTTTGTGTCCTCGGCTGCCTGCTGGAGGATGCCACAACCCTGGAGATCCACCAAGAGTGCGATTTCGCCATGACCTGGAAGGGTCGGGGCGTTCACACTCGCGCGGTGGTCGCCTGGAGGGGCGAGCAGGGACAGGTGGGTTTGGAATTCCACAACACCGACCCGGCAAACCAACAGTTGCTGCGGGAGGTTTGCGCAGAATTGCTTACCAAGCCGCTGATCCGGCTGTCGGACCATCACAGCCAGTCGGACTGAGGCGGCGCGTCACTTTCCCTGGTGGCAAGGGAACAGGGCCACGGATTGCGCGCTCTTTTTCAAGGAGGACGGCAGTGCGACGTTTACTCCCTCGACGGTCCATTGTGGCACTGTTGTTCTCCGCGCTCCTTCCGCTAACGGCGGCCGCAAAGGGCGGCGCGGTTTCAGATGAGTCCACCAATTACGTTTTCACCCAGGATGCCCTGAACAAAACCCTCGGTGCGCTTGCCGACCTTCGCGCCAAAAACCTCCCCATCAAGATTGGCGATGGAAGCCTGGAAACGGAAATCGCCAACCTGCAAAAGCAGCCTAATGTGGAGAGCATCATCAAGAAGCGGGGGCTTTCCATGCGGGAATTCGTCCTGACCTACAAGGCCGCAGCCCAGATTCGCGAGGCGGAAAAAGCGCGCGACAACTGGGGAAAGATCCTGGTTGATCCCAGCGCCTCGCCGGAAGCCAAGCTGGAAGCCACTCAGAAGCTCGGCGATTCGCTGAAGAATAACCTTTTCACGCCCGAACAGATTGAACTGGTCCGCCACCGCATGCCTGACATGGAATCCCTGTTCACCCCACCCAAACCATAAGCCCTCGCGGCGGACCAAGGGTCACATTATTCACTCGGTGAATCGAACCCCTAAGGGAGGTGCTAAAATCACCAAGTCGAATGCCAGACACAACGCCTGACGCGAGGGAGCCGCATGAACCGATGGCACCGTTGGTACTGTCGATCAAGCCGCTGGCAACGCAGACTCGGTACGGAAATCCTGCCGTGGGCGCTGGGTGGCGTTGATTTGAGCGGCGAGGTGCTGGAACTCGGTCCGGGGCCGGGCCTTACCACCGATTGGCTGCGCCGCCAGTGCGGCCACATCACCTGCCTCGAGCTGGATTCCCGCCTGGCCCGCTCCCTTCGCGACCGGATTGCCGATGCGCGTATACAAGTGAACGCCGGCGACGCCACGGCCATGCCTTTCCGCGACAGGACGTTTTCAACCGTTCTCGCCCTGACCATGCTCCACCATGTACCTTCACCGGCCCTTCAGGATCGTCTGTTTGCCGAGGCCTTCCGGGTCCTCATGCCGGGTGGAACCTTTGCCGGTTCCGATGGCCTGGGGTCCCTGTGGATGCGGATCATCCATATTGCCGATACCATGGTTATTCTCGATCCACAGCAATTGCCGGGAAGGCTTCAGGCCGCGGGTTTCCAAGATGTGAGGGTGGATGAGGACGGCCAGAGGCTTCGATTTCACTGCCGCCGCCCCGCCTCGCATTCCCAAGCCGACTCAGCGGGCAAATGATCCCAATTCAAACCTGTGTCTTCCTGATTCGCTTCGCCGAGGAACGAACTCAAGAAGCACAAAGGCCCTCAAAGCGGGTAGTCCGAGGTTGGGTAGCGAGGACGTGCGAATCAGCTGACGGACTCGTCCCCGGCTCGGGGCAGGAACGCGAATTCCGGCGCGCCGAGCCCCGGGCCAAGGGTTATAATCACGCCCATGGCGCAGCTCTGGACACGCCAGGCGTTCTCGGGTTCATGAAGGCAAAACGACGAAAGGCCGCCGAGGAGTGCTGAGAGACGCGCTACCCGCTTGCTTTTTTAGCGAACAATTTGCGTGTTTCGTAGGGGCTGGGCTTGCCCTGCCCTTGTAATCTGTCCGTGGTGTGGAACGAGGGCGGGGCGAGACGGTGGCGCCGGGGCGGATCTGGTCCGAGCCGCGCGTGGCAACCGTGTCACCGTCGGCCAGATCGCCGAAGACCTCGATAAGATTCCCCGCGCTTGCTCCCGTCTTGACGTCCACCCATTCCGCGCGGTTGTTGCGCACGCGAATCACAAACGCCCGCTCCAGGTCGCTTCCCACCGCAGTGGTGGGAACAAATAGCGTGGTGTAGGACCGGCGCACCGGCCAGGAAACTTCACAAAAAGTTCCGGGGTCCAGTTCAGCCTTGGGATCCTGGACGTCCAGTTCCACGGGCATGGTGCGCGTCTTCACGTCCACCGCTCCGGAAATCCGGGCGATGGGGGCTTGGAAGGTTCGCCCAGGAAACGAGGGCACGGTAAAACTC
>Ga0335078_10014063_pt1 | contig 11865 bp, 11 predicted proteins | sample Lox_Sample_32_FD_206711 | JGI IMG/M metagenome (GOLD analysis project Ga0335078, IMG submission 206711) | Soil microbial communities from Loxahatchee National Wildlife Refuge, Florida, United States - Lox_Sample_3.2 | ecosystem: Environmental > Terrestrial > Soil > Wetlands | place: USA... | reverse complement strand
CGTGCGATCACGCAGTTATTGACGATGACCTCCACGGGTTCAGAGATCGAGCGATTCAGTTCCACGATAGATCCAGTAGTGAGTTTGATGACGTCCTTGAGAGGGAGTTGCGCTCGCCCGAACGAGATGCTGACCGGAAGCTCGACATCGAGCAGCAGATCGATGGAATTGGAGACGGCGGGATTCGGAGCCGGTGAGGGTGCAGTCGGTTTGGCGCTGGCAGCAGGCGGCGGCTCCGGGGTGGTGGCCGTTGCCGGGGCCGGATCGGCTAGGGAGTTGTGAAAAACGGCCAGAACTCCCACCTCGGAGTCTGCGAGCACGATTCGAAATGAGTAGCAGATCGCGGGGGCTCCGGAGGCGGGCGCATTTTCTTTGCCGGCGCCGCACGAGATTTCGCGCCCCGCGCGCGCCGATACTGCTCCGGCGATGCCCGAGAGTGTCTGGGTGACAATCTCGAGATAGGTGCCGCGCGAGCTTTCCTCGTCTACCTCTTCGACTCCCGCCGAGCGCAGCACACGCCCGCCGATTCCGTCCCAAGCAGCGTGGTTTGCTCCCACCCAAACGATCGCGCCGGGAGCAAGGCTGAGCGGCTGTTCCCACCACAGCAGTGCATCATCGCCGGCGGCCAGATCGTCGGGCGCGATTTCGTGTCCCGCGTATTCTACCGTGGGAGCATCGCCAGTCATCGACTCGAGCACCCGGCCGATACCGCTCGCGAATTCGGCTGCGAGCCATGCGCCCGGTGCACTGTCGGAGGCCATGATCAGGCGCCTTTCTCGATAGGCCAACGCTTCTGAATATAGGATCTCAGCCTGAGAATGGCCTGCGATTTGAGCTGTGAGATACGCGATTCATGTAGGTTGACGATCTTGGAAATTTCGCGCAGCGTCAATTCTTCGTGATAGTACAGGCTGATAACGGTGCGCTCGGCCGGCGGCATTTTTTCGATCGCCTCGGCGAGCAGGCGCTGCAACTCCGAGCGTTCGAGCAGGCGGGATGGCCAGTTCTCCTCATCGTCGGAGATGTACTTGAGCAGGCTGCGCCCGTCACCCTCGGGCGAAACAGTTTCGAGACTTCCTATGTTGACGCCCCGGATGTCCACCAGCCATCCGTGATACTCCTCGATTGGGACGCCCAGTTCTTTGGCGACTTCTTCCTCAGACGGAGCGCGGTGCAGGCGCTGCTCGGCCGAGCATATGGCGGCTTCGATCTGCTTAGAACGCTTGCGCTGCTGGCGCGGCGCCCAATCCAGGCCGCGCAGGCTGTCGAGGATGGCGCCTCGGATTTTGTATTCGGCATAGGTCTTGAGCTTGACGTTGTGGCCGGGGTCGAACCGGTCGATGGCGGCGATGAGCCCCAGCGTTCCGGTGGAGATCAGATCGTCGAGGTTGACGCTCTCGGGCAGTCGTTCGTGGATGCGCCTGGCGATCAAGCGTACCTGGGGCAGGTGTTCGAGGATCAGGCGCTCGCGGTCCTCGGCCGCGCTGGTCTGGTTCTGGTAACGCCGAATGACGCCCGGAGCCTCTTTGACCGCGGTTTGCGCTTTCATGCGGCCACCGTCCCAAATTTTTCGGATTCGGCCGGCCCGCTTGGGATGAGGAGCGAGAGCAGGGCATCCTCGGTTGCCGGAGCGATGTCCTCGGGTATACCCTGGCCGGACGCCAGGAAGGAGACCGGCACGTTCATCCGCACGCTCTGGCTCATCAGCGGCCCGAAAGTTTCCGTTTCGTCGAGCTTGGTGAACAGCAGCTTGTCGGGCTTGAAGACGGAGTATTGTTCGGCGGCCCGCAGCAGATCTCGCGACCGCATCGAGGCCGGCAGCACCAAGTGAGTGTCGACAGTTTTTGTTTGGGTGAAGGCGCGGGCAAGGTCTTCATCCATTTCGTTACGGCTGAGGCCGGGGGTGTCGATCAAAATGAGATCGGCCTGAGCCTGCTCGGCGAGTATCTGCTCGAGCCGGGCGCAGTTGTCTACTACCTGGCAGCCGATCCCGAGAATCGCGGCGTAAGCTTGCAGTTCCTCCGCCGCGGCAATCCGGTACGTATCGAAAGTGAGCAGCTGAACTCGCTTGCGCGCGCTGATGCCGTATTGAACCGCGAGTTTTACCAGCGCCGATGTTTTGCCCGCGCCGGGGGGGCCCACGAATGCGGCCACTTTTCTTTGAGAGCCGGAGCGGCCGAGTTCGGCTTTGACGCGCACGAACCGGGCAGCCCGATCGCGGAGCGCCCCTGGGAGAACCGGTGGAACGAGCGTGCTGACGATTTCGTAAGTCAAACCGGCATCGAGTTCGGCTTCGTTCAGCGCGGTGAAGGCCGCAGCCACTTCCGGTTCGGAGGCCACCGGAGCCATGCCTTGTCCGCAGCGCGCGAGCGATCGAGCCAAGCGTTCCATCTGCTGCTTGACATCGGAGACTTCGCGGACCAGAGTATCGAGGGCGGCGGCACGCGGCGCCTCGCGCGATTCAGCCGACGTGAGCGCCGGTTCGGTGTCGGAGGCGCAAACCACTTCGTACGCGCCCAGGTTCTGTGACTCGGCCGAGCTGCGCTTGGAGTGAACCAGCATCGCTTCCGTTCCCATCTCGCGCTTGGCCAGGCCGATGGCTTCCTCAATGCTGTCCGCGAAAAATGATTTCAGTTTCATGCTTCTATTCCTGATTGGCGCTCCTGGCGGCGACCACTCCTGGATTCACCGTGCCCATGGAAACGATGCGGTGCCCGGGGGGGATTTCGTTGTGCGATAGCACGGTGACGTTCGGTGCAATCGATTCGGTGAGTTGCCGCACGAAGAATCTGGCGCCCGACGAAGTGAGCAAAACCACCGGCGCATCCGGCGCGCCGCAACACTTCTTGATGCGTTCCTGAATTTCTCGAACGCGCTGAGGTGGCAGATTCACGTGGCTGGAATTCTCGGTGTGCTCGACAGCGGCTTCAATTCCTTGTTCGGTAGTGGGGTCTAACAGATAAGCTTGCATGTCTCCGGATGCATCGAGCAACGGCTTTACTACTTGACGTCGAATCGCCTGCCGTACGTACTCCGTGAGGAGTACGGTGTTCTTGGTGATCGATGCCGCTTCGCCTAACGCTTCCAGAATGGTTACCGCATCGCGAATGGAAACTCGCTCCCGCAATAGATTTTGAAATACCTTTTGCACCACCGCGAGTGGGAGCAATTTGGGAACCAAATCTTCTACTACTTTGGGATTTTCTTCGGCGACGCGGTCAAGAACTTTCTTCGCGTCCTGGCGCGAGAATAATTCATGTGCGTGGCGGCGCGCGATTTCCGATAGATGCGTGCCAACTATGCTAATGGTGTCTACGATGGTATAGCCGGCGCGGCGTGCTTGGTCCGCATTTTCGGTGGAAATCCAGAGCGCCGGCATGCCGAACGCAGGCTCGCGCGTAGGAACGCCGCCGATTTGTTCTGCTTTATCGTCGCTGATGATCGCCAGCTCGCATCCGTGCACGAGCTCGAAGCGAGAGATTTCCACACCTTTGATCGAAATGGTGTATTCCCTTGCCTTGAGCGTTAGATTGTCGGTCACCCGCACAGGCGGGAGAATGTAGCCGAGTTCGGTGGCCAATTGGCGGCGAATGCTCGCGATTCGTTTGAGCAGCGGCGAATTTTGCCCGCCCTCGACCAGATGTACCAAGCCGAGACCGACATCGACCGCCAGCGGCTCGACGCGCAAGAGCCCCTCGAGGTTTTCGCGCAACGGGGCTGCGGTAGGTTTAGTTTTTTCTGCGACGCCAGTTTTTTGCCGCAGACGCCAAGCCAGGGCGCTGACCGATGCACCCAGCACGAGAAATGGAATCTTCGGCAAACCGGGGAATGCCGCCATTGCCATCAATACGCCGGATGCCAGAAACAGCGGCTGCGGGTTGCTAAAGACCTGCCTCTGGAAGTCCATTCCCAACTTGGTGTCCGAACTGGCACGCGTAACGATCAAGCCTCCCGAAATGGAAATCATCAGCGCCGGGATTACCGTCACCAGGCCGTCGCCGATAGAGAGAACGGTATAGGTCTCGAGCGCCCGCGCCAGATCGAGCCCGTGCTGCAAGACGCCGATCAGGAACCCGGCGATGATATTAATCGAGGTGATGATAATGGAGGCTACCGCGTCGCGTTGCGTGAAGCGCGATGCGCCGTCCATGGCGCCATAAAACTCCGCTTCCATGGCGAGCGTTTTGCGGCGTGTGCGCGCTTCGTTCTCGTCGATCAGGCCGGCGTTCAGGTCCGAGTCGATAGACATCTGTTTGCCGGGCATGGCGTCCAAAGTGAAACGCGCGGTGACTTCCGAGATGCGGACGGCGCCGTGGTTGATGACGACGTATTGGATCGCAATGAGAACCAGGAAGATGACAACGCCGATGACGTAGTTGCCGCCCACCACGAAGGCTCCAAAGGCTTGAATGACTTCGCCGGCCGCCGAGGTGCCCGTGTTGCCGTTAAGCAGGATCAGACGGGCCGAGGAGATGTTCAGCGCCAACCGGAACAGGGTCATCAGTAGCAGTGTGGTAGGAAAGACGCTGAACTCCACCGGTTTGGCGATATAGAGCGAGACCAAAAGCACGATCACGGAAATGGTGATGTTGGCTGAGATCAGGATGTCGAGCAAGAACGGCGGCAGCGGAGCGATCATCGCGAAAACAATGCCGAGCACCGCGATGGGAACGGCGAACTCGCGCCAGTTCGCCGGGGATCCGCCGGATTTCGTGTTGGAGCCGGTGGCCGGCTTGGCGGCGGCGAGCCGTGGTTTTACGGCGGGAATCCGCCCGGACGCTGCCATCTACTTGGGCCTCCCGCGCATGATCTTGAAGATGTAAGCGAGCACTTCGGCCACCGCCCGATATAGGTGCGCCGGAATTTCCTGGCCCACGTCCGCTGACTTGTAGAGTGCCTGTGCGAGTGGCTGATTCTCTACGATGGGAACCTGGTGCTCGACGGCGATCTGGCGAATGCGCAGCGCCAGATAGTTTTTGCCCTTGGCCAACACCAGCGGCGCGGCCATGCTCTCCATTTCGTAGCGGATCGCGACCGCAAAGTGGGTCGGGTTGACGATGACGGCAGTGGCATTGGGAATCTCCTTCATCATGTTGCGCCGCGCCAGATCGCGCTGGATGCGACGCACGCGCCCTTTGATTTGCGGATCGCCCTCGGTCTCTTTCATCTCGTCGCGCACCTCCTGCTTGGTCATGCGCAACGACTTGGACTGGCGCCGGTGCACGCGGATAAGGTCCAGCAGGCCGATCGCGGCGAACAGGAATGCAGCTCTCCAAAGGAAGTTCTTTATCGAGCCAGCGAGCACGTAGAGCGCGGGCACCAAGTCTTGCCGGGCCAGACCGGCATAGGCGGTCAGGTTTTCGCGGGCGACAGCGTACACGGCGCCCAGCAACAGGGGCAGAAATATCAGGGCCTGAGAGAAAGACGCTGCGTTTTGGCCTGGCACACTGCGGAGTTTTTGAAGCGGGTTCAAGCGTTTGATGTCGGGCGCGAGCTTTGAAGGCGATAATCCCAAACGGGTGCTTGCCAGTTGCGCGGACGCTGCAACACCCGCAAGACATACACCCATCCAAGCGAGCGGGCGGAAGACATGCCCGACTGATTCCTGGTAGAGCCTAGGAATCAGGTGGGGAGTCAACTCAGTGTGAAACGCGGAAGCCAGGAAATAGCGCGTCACTTCCCGCACCCGCTCGATCAGCGCCGCGCCGCCTGCGCCGAACAGGACCGTAAAGGTCAGGAATTGCAATGAAGCGAGAAACTCCCGGCTCGACGGGAACTGCCCTTCCCTGCGGGCTTTGTCCAGCTTTCGCTTGGTCGGTTTTTCGGTGCGCTGGCCTTGGTCCGGCATGCTAGGGACTCAACAATCTCAGGAGCGTACTGAATGTGGCCGTTCCGAATTTTTCGAACACGCTCGGGAACAATGTGAGCGTGCTGGCAAGGAATGCGAGCGCCACCAGCATTTTGGCCGCGAAGGCGAGGGTCAGGAGCTGTAACTGGGCGTGCAGGCGCCCAAGCACCGCGAACGCGATCTCGAGCAGCAGAGTGAGTGCCACCACCGGCAGCGCCAGCTGGAGGCCGGTCAAGAAAATGCCGGATCCAAGGCGGCCGACGGCATCCACCAGCGGACCCGTTAGCGCAACGGTCCCGCCCGGGACTTTTTCGAAACTCCGAACCAGGATGAGCAAGACCTGGTGGTCGAAGCCGAAGGCAAAAAACAAGGACCCTGCGAAAAGCTGAGCCAGAATCTGCAAGGTGGTACTGTCGGCTTGGGTGACCGGGTCGATGGTGGATGCGAACGAATAGCCCGCCTGCAGCCCGATGATCTGCGCCGCCAGTTGGACGCCTTCGAGCACAAAGGCGACCGCCACGCCCACCGTTACACCGAATGAGGCCTCTGCCGCCACAGCGCCCAGCATGCGGCCGCTGAACATATCCACGTTGGCCGGGTGCGGCCAGACGGGAAGAAGCCCGGCCGTGATCGCGAGCGCGAGGATGATCCGGGCGGAGTCCGGGGCGGCCGCGAGGCCTGGAATCGGAACCAAGGCGATCAGGCCGGAGACGCGTGCCAGAACGAGCAGGAAACCGCATAGCGTAGCCAGATTGAGCGTCAGGTCAGTGTGCATACCGCCCTAAGTCGCCAAAGAGAGCGGTGGTGTACGCGACCAGCCGCCCGGTGATCCATGGAAGGAGCAACAGGAATCCCAATAGGAAGGCGGCCAGCCGCGGAACGGCATTAAAGCTGGGGTCCTGAATCGAAGTGAGCACTTGCAGCAGGCTGACCGCGATGCCGACCACAAATCCAAGCCCGAGAATCGGAAGCGCAAGCCAGAACGTCTCGAGCAGCGTGTGCCGGAAAATGTCGACCGCAATTTGGGGTGTCATGAGGTGTAAAAGCTCCGGACTAGCGAGCCTACGACGAGATTCCAGCCGTCCACGAGCACGAACAGCAAAATCTTGAACGGCGCCGAAAGCATTACCGGCGGGAGTTGCATCATGCCGATCGAAAGCGTGACCGAGGCGACCACCAGATCGATCACCAGGAACGGCAGGAATAGAATCACGCCGATTTGAAAGCCGGTTTTCAGCTCCGAGAGGATGTACGCCGGGATTAGAATGTTGAGGTCCAGATCGGCGGGGCGCTGGGGCGCTGGACTATGCGTGATGTTCAGGAACAGACTCACGTCTTTTTCGCGGACGTAGCGCACCAGAAAGACCTTCAATGGTTTCGAGCCATCGTCGAAGGCCTGCTGCCAGGTAACCTTTCCGTTTTCCATCGGTTCCCAGCCGGCGTGATACATGTCGGTGACGACCGGCTGCATGATGAGAATCGAGAGGAATAGAGCCAACCCGATCAGAACCTGGTTCGAGGGCGTTGACTGAGTGCCGAGCGCCTGGCGCAGGAAATGGAGGACCACCGTGATGCGCAGGAAGGGCGTCACGCACATGATCACCGCAGGCAACAGCGTGAGCAGTGTCAGGAGCAGAATGATTTGCAGCGGAGCGCTAAGGTTCGAAGATCCCTTGGACTGTATCAGCGAGATCCCGGTCGACTGCGCTCGCAGAACCGTGGTCGCGGACGCGGTCAGGAGAAAACGGAGCAGGAGTCTCATCGCAAAGGCCGTGTTCCTTCGGCGGCGGCCGCACCCAGCTCGCCGATTACAGTGAAGCCCGCTGGATGAATGCCTATCAGCACCTGGCGCTCGCCGGCGCGAATCAGGTGGAGCGAATGCTGCGCGCTGAGTGCGAGCTTTCCTTGTGATTCGATGAGTTGTGAAACGCCTCGCAATCGCCCGCTTCCGAGCCGGATCGACGGGCCACCCCGTTTTCGAAGCAACCAGAGCGCAGTCCACAACAGCGCGAATACGAATGCGATCGCTAAAATCTCTCGTAAGACATCCATGTCTTTAGGCCCCTCTTCGTCGCCTTATTCCTCCAGGCAGAAGTCGGTAATCCGCACACCAACCGCGTCCTCAATGATCACGATCTCGCCGTAGCCGACCACGCTGCCTCCCACCAGAATGTCGATGTTGTCGCCGGCCGCGCGGCCGGTGCGGATGACCGTATCGGGGTGCATCTCCAGCACTTGCGCGATGGTCATCACCTTGCGCCCTAATTCGACCTCGACGTCGAGAGGAACGTCCGCGAAATCGGCGATCTGCTCGACCGGGCTCATATTATGCGTTGGGGATCAGGTTAATGGTGTCCTGACTCAACTGGTCGGCCGTACTGATGACCTTGGAATTGGCCTCATAGCCGCGTTGGTACACGATCAGATTGGTGAACTCCGTGGCAATGTCCACTGTGGACGCCTCTACCGAGCCACCCTGCACCGTGCCGCGTCCCCCGGTACCGGGGACCCCTACTGCCGGGAGCGCGGATGCCGCGCTGAGTTGGAAATTGTTGTCGCCGACGCTGATCAAAGAGTCCGGGTTTCGGATGTTGGCCATGGCGATCTGGCCGACCACGGTTTGCTGGCCGTTGGTGAATTGCGCAAGAATTACACCGCCGTTGGAAACCGCCACGTTGTTCAACTCCGCGGCGGGCTGGCCGTCTTGTGTCACGGCCGATACGGACGAAGGTTGCGCGTACTGGGTGATTTTAGGCGTGGTCCCATTGAAGAGATTCCAGGTGAGCGTCATGTCGGAAGCCCCGTCGGCGAGCCCCTGGACTTGGAGTTGCGGTGCGGGATCGGTTACCGCCGGACTGGTCAAATTGCCGTTCGAGTCGAAGGTCAACGTTCCGGTGAGCGGCGTCGCGGGGGGATTTGCGACGTCGGAATCAGGGACGCCTACCGAGTAATTCCATTGGCCCGCTGTCGTGCTCTCAGTAAAGTTAGCCGTAACTATGTGGGAGTTTCCAAGCGAGTCGTACACAGTCACCGAAGTGGAAAAGCTTCCGGTGGCCGCACCAGCCGTGCCGGCTGCATTCAAGTTGATGTCGAACGAAAAGTTATTGGTGGGCAACGGCGCGAGCACGGTTCCGGTTGGGATGCTGATGCTACCCACCGGAGCGTTGGTGTTCAAGACCCCGCCGGATTCCGTCCAGCCTTGCACCTCTTCGCCGGTGGCCGTCGTCAGATTGCCGGCTTGATTCACTTGAAAATTTCCGGCGCGCGTGTACTCGGTTCCGCCGCTCTGATTTTGCACGATAAAGAAGCCGTCTCCCTGAATCGCTGCGTCCGTAGCTCCGCCCGTGGTCTGGATCGCGCCTTGCGTGAACTGGCCGAGCGTGATTGGCGTTCCCACGCCGAATCCAACCTGGGTCTCGCCGAGTCCGGCGCCCAGCGATTCCGTCACCAGATCGAAAAACGAGACGGTGCTGTTCTTGAACCCGGTGGTATTCAAGTTCGCCAGGTTGTTCCCAACGACATCAATCGCGGTGCTATAAGCGGAAAGCGCGGATAAGGCGGTCGAAAATGAGGACATGAAATCTCCTTAGGGCTGTGTTGTACCGGAACTGCCAGCTTGGCCGGTCTGGTCTGCATTATTTTGCTGGGTTGATTCGGTGGTCAGGATACTGTTGATGCTGTCTAGATCGGTCCGCATCTGGAGCTGTTGCTCTACCGAGCTGAACTGCGCCAGTTCGGCGACGAATTGCGTTCCATCCTGCGGATCTAACGGGTCTTGGTTCTTAAGCTGTGCGACAAGTAACTGCAGAAACGTCTGCTCCGTCACCAACGGGTCACTCGCCGAACTGGCCGACTGTGAAGACGCCGGCTGCGCCGCCGTGGATTGCTGTGTGCTGCTGGTTGCATTCATGAGAGTAGGTATCATTTCATTCCGTCCTGGTCGTCTTCTTCAGCGAGTGTGGTGTCAAAGGCAACGTTGGCGCGCCGTTGTCGCCGCGTGCCGGATTCGTTCTGTTGCTCGTGTTTCGAGTGGCCGGAGCCAGAATTCTCAGGCGGCTGCTGATTCGGCGCCGGTTCGGAGGAACTGTGCACCATCGCCGTGCCGCGGGCGGTTCCCAGAGTCCAGGCGTCTGTCTTGAACCCATGGGTTTCCAGCTCTGAAACCAAATCACCGAGTCCAGATTGCAGCGACCTGTTCAATTGCGAGTCGCCGGTTCGAACCGCAACTTCGATCTTCCCGGCGCGCTCGCTCAATTGCACGGACACGTTGGGAAGGCCCGCTCCCTCGAACTTCAAAGCGATCTCGCGCGCCGGCGCGAGGTGCGTAGTGTCCCGGGGCGCGGCATCTAAAACAGCACCGGCCGGTAGTGGAACCCGGTCAGGTTCTCGAACTGACTCGTGAGTAGAGGGCGATCCCGCCGCAACGGGGATCGGTACGTTGGACGCGCGCGTTGTTTCCCATTGCGCGCCACTCCTTGAGCTTGCGTTGGCCTGGTCGTCCGAGTCGTCCCGTGCATCTTTCGTTTGCGTTCTTGCCGGCATTTGAGCGTTCGCGGAAGATTGCGTCTCTTCGGCCGGCTGGTCCTTTTCCGCCGATTCAGTCTGGGATCCCGATTCGTTCTTCATCGCACGCGCACTCGTCGTGGCAAGCTCGTCAGCCGGGTGCTTGTCTACGGTCTCCAACATGGTCCCGGTTCCGTTGTCGCGCGTCCACGCTGCAGCCGTTGCGCCATTAGTGGTTTGAACTTCTGCGGGACCGATTCGAGCGCCGGAGAAAGAGGAACTCGCCGCATCGCTGAACGGAGAAAGGACCGCAGGTGCCGGGGATGCAGGTGCGCGAAAGTCGCTCATGAGTGTTGCCTCGCCCGGTAGATCTGGCGACACATTATCGTTCGCAACGGTTTCAGAGCGCCGGTCTCGAGCCACCACCTCGGTGTCGATCTCTGGAGCTTCGAAGAACACGTTCGGTATTGAGGGGGCGGCCTCATCAGGATCGGGCTGCGGTGCGTCCGTGGCACTCGCTCGCGCGTCGTCCATGACAAGGTTCGGTAGCAGTGTCGACTGGCCAATGAGATCCATAAAGGATGCGGTCGGGCTCATTGAAGTTTGGTCTGGACCCAACGCTTCGGTGTTGATCTGCGGAGTTGAGAGGGCGATGGCATCAGATTCGGCCTGCTGTGTGTCCGTGGCCGGCTGCCCCGCGTCGTTCACAAGGGGACTCAGTGGCGCAGTCGACTGATCGGTCAGATCGACAGGGCGTACGCTCGAGCGGATTACAGCAAGATCGAACGCAGAACCCGAGCCGCGCACCGGGGTAATGGCGATCTCCTGGCTTCCGCTGGATACTAAAGAGGACTGCGAAACACTCGAATTCGAATCGGTCTTCGGAGGCGTTTTCGGCGCAGCGTCCGTTCCGTCAGCCGATACCTGAGGCAGCGTCGGTTCGGACGCTTTCGCAGTGAGTTGCAACGCGAAGGCGAGCGGGATCTCGGTGCGGGGTTGACTATTTGTGTCAAATGTCAAAGTCCCCGTTGCGCGATTGCCCTGCGAGGCGAGTGTCTTCAACTGATCAGTCGGTCCTGTTGACGGCAGGCCGCCTTGTCCTGCCCGATTCATGTCCGCACTCCGCATGCCAAGAAGAGCAAGGTTTTCGATGGAAGCGGGCACGAGAGGTTGAGAAATAACCGCAAGCGCTGCGGTATGAGCGGGGCTCCCGCTAGAGGTGAATTCGAGGCCCAGGGTACGATGCGCCGATTCGGGAACCGCGAGCCCCGATTGAGTCACGTCTTGCCCGTTCTTGTCTTTTTGGTGGTCTCTACTAGCACCTACTGGTCCAGGTGTGGTCTGAATAGCGCTTCCCGCACTGGCCTGCGCGAAGGTCTGGGCTGCAGAATCCGTCGCGGCGCACAGCAACGAGAGGAATGTGGCAGCTCCCGATGCGGACGCGCCGGCTTGCGGCGATCCCGGATCGTTCGTCGCGATTGGGAACGGTAGCGCGCTCGATCCTGCCATGTTGA
>Ga0335078_10014062_pt1 | contig 11866 bp, 8 predicted proteins | sample Lox_Sample_32_FD_206711 | JGI IMG/M metagenome (GOLD analysis project Ga0335078, IMG submission 206711) | Soil microbial communities from Loxahatchee National Wildlife Refuge, Florida, United States - Lox_Sample_3.2 | ecosystem: Environmental > Terrestrial > Soil > Wetlands | place: USA: Florida... | reverse complement strand
CGGCGAAACCATGACCATCGTGGGCGCCGCAGCCTGCATGCAATGCCATTCGGCGATCAAAACCGACAGCCCCGCCATCCAACGGCTCGCGGCTTATGCGAAGGAGGGCCGCCCGATCCCTTGGGCGCGCGTCTACGAGATTCCCTCCTGGGTCGATTTCAGCCACCGCGCCCACCTGGAAAAAGGCAACACCTGCCAGGACTGCCATGGGCCCGTAGCCGAGCGCGACCAGCTTGCCAAAGAGACCGACCTCTCCATGGGCGGCTGCATGAACTGCCATCGCGCCAAGAAGGCCAGCCTGGATTGCGGCTTCTGCCACGAGCAGCCGCATTAGCGTGACATCCCTGCCACGACTTGACAATGCCTGCCGCCAATGGATGTGGGGCGGACGCCTCGTCCGCGCGCGAACCCCCGTTCGCGCCCTCCCGGGCACGGTCAACTCTTACGCGAGACACCAGGCTAACGCCGCGGCTGTTGTTAGCCGCGGCTAACTCCCCCCATCCGTTTCCCGTTACCATGAGTGCGTGAAGCCCATTCGTCCGCTGTTCATCCTTCTGGTGACGCTGCGCGTGGCCGCCGCGCAGGGCACCGTGCCCACGTTTGAGCACGCAATCGGAACCGGATCCTATCGCCTGTTGGGGCATGATCCCGGCCAGGGAGGTGCGGCCACCATTCCTGTCGTCCTGATCCCCGCCGCTCTCTCCTTCGAATCCAAAATGAGCCGCGGCAAGCCGTTCCTCATGGATGCCGCGCAGGATATCGCCCGCGTCCGCGAATCGCCGGTCTTCACCAATTTCGGTTTCCAGTCGGGCACCGCGCAGTATGCCGACGCCCTCCTCCGCGCCACTTTCCCGAATGCCAAAGACTGGCACACCGTCCTCTCCGTATCTTCCGTCACGCCTGTGAAAATCTCCATCCCCGCAGGCTATGGCTATGTCCTCACCTCGAAACAGACCGGCGCGGCCTCCGCCATCGTCGATATCGAATATCTCCAGAAGCAGCTCTTCCAGCAGGTTCCGAAACAGGAAGGCAAGCTGGTGATGGCCCTCACGCACAACACCGCCTATTACACCGAGGGCGACGCCACTCTCTGCTGCTCGTGGGGAACGCACGGCGTCGATACGGCCACCGGAAACTCCTTCGTGCTGGCGTCCGTCCTGCGCGACGCCCCTCTGGTCGTCGAAGACCGCGACGTGCAGCCGCTCACCCAGCAGCTCGCCGAATTCGTCAACGACCCGGCGCACGATCCTCTGGCGCATGGCGGCCGCAACGCCAAGGTCCCCGGCAACGCGCTCCCCAGCTGGCTGCGCCCCAACGGCATGCGCCCCGGCGATCAGGGAGGCTGCGGCGGCTCCGGAGTCGCCACCAGCTACTTCCTCCTTGAGCCTACCGATACCAACCCCAAAAACAATTTCCCGGCTTCGAAACCATTTGTGGCGGCCGTGAAGGGCTTCGAATATCATTTGCAGAACGTGGCCCTGCTTCCCTGGTATACCGGAGGCGCCGAGGGTTCCGGAGCCGTCTACAGCTTTCCGGACGCGCAGATGCTCGCCGAGCCGGCCAAACCGTGCCCCGGGCGCGGCGGACGAGCAGGCGCTCGCGGCGGCGCCGCCGGTCGCGGACCAACCGTGGCGGCCATTCCCGCAACCGGCGCGCCCAACGGTCACAAGCTGATTGGCTACTGGGCAGGCTATGGAGGCGCCGGTTCCGCCGTGCCTCTGCGCGAAGTGTCGCCGCAGTGGGACATCATTCTGGTGGCCTTCGCCACACCGGATCACAACGCGCCCGAAGGCACCATGCAGTTCCACACGCCCGCCGGCTTGGATACCGCGCAGTTCAAAGGCGACATCCAGTGGTTGAAGAGCCAGGGTAAAAAAGTGATGATCTCGCTCGGAGGCGGCGGCCAGCACTTCACCCTCGCCGACACCAGGCGAGTGCCCAATTTCATCGAATCGGTCACCCGCATCGTGTCCGAGTATTCCTTCGACGGCATCGACATCGATTTCGAAAGCCCGTCCCTGTCCATCGACGCCGGAGACCGCGACTTCCGCCATCCCACCACTCCCTCCATCGTCAACCTCATCTCCGCCATGCGCGCCCTGCGCGAACATTTTGGACCAGGTTTCATGATCAGCCTCGTGCCCGAAGGCACGCAGGTTCCCTCCGGCTATCCCAGTTACGGCGGCCAGTTCGGCTCGTATCTTCCCATCATCCAGGGCATCCGCGACATCCTCTCGTTTGTGGACGTCCAGGACTACAACACCCCTCCTTTAGAGGGTTTGGATGGAGAGATCTATCAGCCCGGAACCGTCGATTACCATGCCGCCATGACCGAGTTGCTCCTTCACGGTTTCGCCGTCGGCGGCGATCCGAAGCAGCTCTTTCCGCCTGTCGACCCCTCCAAAGTCGCCGTCGGATTTCTGACGGGAGACACCACCCCCGCGATTGTCAGCCAGGCGATGGAGTACATTATTACGGGGAAAGCGCCCGAAGGAACTAGATACAAGTTACGCCAGCCGGCCGGCTACCCGGGCATGATCGGAGCCATGTTCTGGACCATCGACGCCGACCGGCGCGGCAATTATCTGTTTTCGAACGAAGTCGGCCCGCAGCTTCACGGGTATCGGTAAGGAGGAAACGCCATGATCATCACACGCCGCAGCGCCGCTCGATTGCTCGCGGGAGCGCCCGCGCTGCTGCTGAGCCGCAAATCCGTGGCTCAAGACGCTATGCCGGAAATCGCCAGAGGGCCATTCGACGGTTCGGCCGAAGCGCTCAAGCAGTACCGCATCCCGGATTGGTTCCGCGACGCCAAGTTCGGCATGTGGGCGCACTGGGGGCCGCAATCCGCGGCCGAATACGGCGACTGGTATGCCCGCAACATCTATATACAGGGCAGCGACCAGAATAAGTACCACGTCGCCACTTATGGGCATCCTTCTAAGTTCGGACATAAGGATATCTGCCAGTTATGGAAGGGCGACCAGTTCGATCCCGACCATTTGATCGGTCTTTATAAGAAGGCCGGCGCCCGCTATTTCATGAGCATGGGGGTCCATCACGACAATTTCGATCTCTGGAACTCCAGGCACCAGCCGCGCTGGAATGCCGTAGCCACGGGACCGAAGAAGGACGTCGTGGGCTTGTGGCGGAGAGCGGCCCAAAGCCACGGACTGAAATTCGCCGTCAGCGAGCACCTTTCCAACAGTTACGACTGGTTTGCGACTTCCCACACGTCCGACAAGACGGGGCCATTGGCGGGAGTGCCTTACGACGGGCAGGACGACCGGTATTCCGATCTCTACCATCCCTCGCCGAACAATCCTTCGCCGTTGCCCCCGGCCATGGGCCGCATCGCGCCCGATTCCTGGAAGCGGCTCTACTTCCTCCGCATCCAGGACTTGATCGATCACTACCAGCCCGACCTGCTCTACACCGATGGCGGCATCCCGTTCGATCAGTGGGGCTATCGCCTGGTCTCGCATTATTACAACGTGATCGCCAAAGCGCACGGCGGCAGAATCGAAGGCGTCTACACCAGCAAGGTACGGAAGGATTGCGAGGAGGGCACCTGCGCCCTCGATATCGAGCGCGGCATTGCCAACGACATCCGTCCGCAGCCCTGGCAGACCGATACCTGCATCGGCAATTGGCACTACAAGAAAGGCATCACTTACAAAACCGGTAAAACCGTCGTCGATATGTTATGCGACATCGTCAGCCGCAACGGCAATCTCATGCTCAACGTTCCGCTGCCCAATAGCGGCATGCCGGACGAGCAGGAACTGAAAGTCGTCGACCAGATTACCCGTTGGATGGCCGTCAACAGCGAAGGCATCTACGAAACGCGCCCCTGGAAGATATCGGGCAATGTGCCGGAAGCAACCGCTGCCGAAGCCGGCTTCAACGAACGCAATCGAAAGGATCTCGGGCCCGCCGATGTCCGCTTCACGACCAAAAAGGGGATGCTGTACACATTCGTCATGGGCTGGCCGGAGCATCAGGCCGCAGTCCCCACTCTGGCCCTCGGCGGTAAACTGGGCGTCGGGAAGATCCGAAAGGTGGAGTTGCTCGGCCATCGCGGCGAGCTGAAGTTTACCCAGGACGAAGCTTCTTTGAAAGTGGATCTGCCGCCCGAAAAGCCCTCGGATCACGCGGTCTGCTTCCGCATTACCGGAGCCTGACCCGCTTCTCCCGCGTTCCGCGCATTCTCTAACGCGGCGCCGCATTCCCGCCCCCGCCGGGGCAACGCGCCCACCCCGGGCCGCCGTGATCCTGCCCGCCCCCGCCGGGGCAACGCGCCCACCCCACGCTGGCGCTTTGCACGCGTCTCCAACCCGGCTCGCCTCAAAACCTTTCTTTCACCGGCGGCGGGTTGGCGCCCGTAAGTCCCTGATCGGCGCTCTTGGGATCGTAGCGCGGATTCACCGCCGGCATGCTGGCGTGGACCGATTCCCGCCACCGCTGGAGCATATGGTGCAGTTCCGCGGCGCGTTTTGGCTCGCGTTGCGCGAGGTTGTCGCTTTCGCGAATGTCGCGCGCCAGGTTGTAAAGCTCCAGCCGCCCATCCTCGAAGAACTCGATCAGCTTGTAATCGCCGGCGCGCACCGCGCCCGAAGGCACGCCTCCCTGGTTGCTGTAATGCGGGTAGTGCCAGTAGAGTGCCTGCCGCCCGAGTGCCGCGCCCCGCAGCAGCGGCGTCAGGCTGGCGCCATCCACCGCCCACCGGGGGTCCACGCGAGACCCTGCGATCTCCAGAATTGTTGGGAAGAAATCGATGCTCGATACCGGAACGTCGCAGATACTGCCGGCACGGGTCACTCCGGGCCAACGGATCATCATCGGCTCCCGGATTCCGCCCTCGTACAGATGTCCCTTGCCCGCGCGCAACGGGGCATTCGAAGTGACCGGCCGTTTACTCCCGCCCTCATACGCCAGGCCACCGTTATCGGACATGAAAATGACCACCGTCCGCCCGCTCAACCCTTCGTCGTCGAGTTTCCTGAGAACCCGTCCGACGTTGTCATCGAGGTTCGCAATCATCGCGGCATACACGGGATCGTGCTGCGGGTTGGCCGGATCGGCCTTGGCGCGAAAGCGTTCCACCAGTTCCGGCTTCGCCTGTTCCGGCAGGTGCACCGCAAATTCCGGCAGGTATAGAAAGAATGGGCGCGAACGGTTCGTCTCGATGAACTTCTCGGCTTCTATCGTCAGCCGGTCCGTCAGGTAATCGTCCTTCGTCCCGCCCTGCAGGTTGGGCAGATCAAAGGGGCCAAAATAAGATGCCGGCTGCCCTCGCTCCGTGCCGGCTACGTTGAGATCGAAGCCGTGTTTGTCCGGATAGAACGGCGGCCCGCCCAGGTGCCATTTTCCGATGCTTGCCGAGACATACCCCAGCGGCTTCAGCGCTTGTGCAATGGTGATTTCATCGAGGGGCAGTTCCTGGTGGAAAGCGGGCGGAATCAGCCGCGCCGTCGGCCAGTGCGCGCGGCCGGGAATAAAATCCGTCAGCCCCAACCGTGCCGGATACTTTCCGGTCAGTATGCTGGCGCGCGTCGGCGAACAGACCGGGCATGCGGCGTACGCGTTCGTGAATCGCATCGATTGCCCCGCCAGCCGGTCGATTTGCGGCGTCTCATAAAACGTGCTGCCATAAACGCCCAGGTCGCGCCAGCCCATATCGTCAATCAGAATGAAGAGGAAATTGGGCCGGATGGCGCGCGCATCGCCCTGCCGCGCGAACGCCCACCGCCCCGCCAGGGCCGTCGCAGACCCCGCAGCAAGGGTCAGAAAGCGCCGGCGCGTGAAGACCGACGCCGAAGGAAGAGCCACGTTGCAGAAATAGCAAAATTCCAGTTACAGAGCAAGCGGTCACTTAGGCGCCGCATATTTTGCGACACTCAATGCTGGGTGCGGGCATGCCCGATTCGGGCCCAAGGAGATCTCAATATGTTTCGAGCCATTCCGAAGGTAGCGGCAGTGCTTTTGCTGGTATCGGCGATTGCCGGCCGTACGTATGCGGATGCCGGCGATAACGATGCGGATACCACGAGAAACCAGATTGCTGAACTCAGCGCATTAGTTCATCAGCTCGAAGCCCGTGTCAGTAACCTGGAGAACGAACTGAAGGCCGCCCGGCAACCCGCTCCCGAAACCGCCGGAACGACTCCCACCGTCCAGGCGACTGCGGAGGAAGCGAAATCGGGGAGCGATCCGCAGCCTGCAATTGTGCAAGGATCTGCACCCCAGCCGCAGCCCGAGAGTGCGATTCTGCGCGGCACCACTGTTAATTTTTTGATGGACGGATACTACGGGTTCAATTTCAATAACCCCATCGGGCGCGTCAACTTACTTCGCGCGTATGATGTGGGCAGCAACGCCTTCAGCCTGAACCAGGCGGACGTGGTTTTGGAGAATGCTCCCGATTTGGAGCATGGTAAGCGGTTCGGCCTCCGCCTGGATTTGCAATTCGGACAGGCAACCGAGACCTTGCAAGGCAATCCCTCGAACGAACCTCGGCCGGATGTATATCGCAATATCTTCCAGGTGTACGGAACTTATATCGCACCCATCGGTACTGGCTTGAATATCGATTTCGGAAAGTGGGCCAGTTCCATAGGAATCGAGGGCAACTACACCAAGGACCAAATGAATTACTCGCGCTCCCTGTGGTTCGATTTTCTGCCCTTCTATCATATGGGTGTGCGGGCAAGTTACAAAGTGAACGATAAACTGACTCTCAATTATTGGATCGTCAACGGCACGCAGCAGACCGAACCGACGAACGGCTTCAAGGATGAATTGGGTGGCCTCAAATTGCAGCCGCGCAAAAACGTTGCGTGGACGATCAACTATTACCTCGGGCAGGAGCATCCCGACTTCGAGTATGTTCCCGGCTCGACCGAGCCGGGACTGCCGACCCAGCAGGGAACCCCATTTGTGCCGATTCCCAATCCGCCTCACGGCAAACTGCACATCTTCGATTCGTACGTGACCTGGGGCGTGACCTCCAATCTCTCTTTGGCCGCGGAGGCGGACTATGTGATCCAGCGTTTAGAAACCACCTCCGCTCCCCTGCACACCGATGGAGGCGCCCTATACGCACGTTATCAGTTCGCGCCGAGGTTCGCGATCGCCGCCAGGTCCGAGTATCTGTCGGACCGCGGCGGACTCTACACCGGAGTCACACAGGCGATCAAAGAGACCACTTTAACGCTCGAACAGAAGATGGCGCCCGGATTTCTGGTGCGCGAGGAGTGGCGCCGGGACTCTTCCAACCATGCTTACTTCCTGACCGACGCCCTGGGAATTCTTAAGAAAGAGCAGAATACGGCCACGATCGGAATTGTGTGGTGGTTTGGCGCGAAGACAGGGGCGTGGTGATCGCCATGGCGATCAGCCGGCCGGCCGTGGCGGTCAGCGTTCCGCCACGGCGATCCACCGACGTGTTGTCACTGGCTCACTGCTATGGTGATCTTGCTGGTCGAGGTCATTCCGCCGATCTGGATCTGCAAGGGCACCGCGGAACCGGTCGGTGTCCCCTGCGCCAACACGGCGTTGATCTGGTTCACTCCCACATCGCCGGGTGCCAGCCCGGAAAACGTTACTTGAGCAGCCACCCCGCCCACCATCACTACCGGCACGGTTGTGGTGGTACTGATTTGCGTGCCGCTGGCGGCGGCTCCGTTCGGCACTTCGGGACTCACTGCCCCAAGGCCGGTCGCGTAGATGATGATTCCGTTCGGATCGCCGACGACCGCGGGCCTTGCCGACAGGCCCGGGATCGATCCCGAGGGAGCCGCATAGCTGTAATCCGGGTAGTTGACTGCGATCGCCTGGCCGGTTCCCGAGCCGTTCAGTGAAAAGATGCCGGGTGCGAACGGCCCAACCTGGAAGCTTTGAGGAGCGGACGCCGTACCATTGTTCGTCACCACTACCTGCGCCGCGCCAGCCTGCGCATTCCACGGCAACTGGGCGTTGATCTGGTCGAAGTTTGGCGTGTGAGTGACGTAGTACAGCGGGGTAGGAATGCCGTTTACACTGACGGTGACATTGCCCAGATTCGTGGAGAGAGGAATCGAATCGGCCGTAGCGGTGCCCGCCGACAGGCTGGAACCGAAAATCGAAATCAAGGAACCAGGCGCCACCGGTGCGCCGCTGGTGTCGAAACTCGCCGCGTTGAGAACGCCACCCGCGCTTACCGTCGGGGTCTGAGCCAGTGCCACACCGCTAAGAATGAGTACGACGAGGATCCCTTTCATGTCTCCATCTTAAGGAGGAGCGGCCTGCTAACGGGTTGCACCGCCACAAAGTTTACTAGATTTTTCAGATGTAAGGCCGGCCGTGGCCATTGGCCGCTCCTAACAGCGATGGTTACCAGGTTAGAGGTCAGTGTTCCGTTGACTTGAATCTGCACGGGTACGGCAAGGCCAACAGGCTACCGGTGAGAATCATTACCTCAATCTGGCTCCCGCCGGCGAATTGTGGCGAGAGCCCCGAGAAGATTACCTGGGCCGGAACGTCGCCGATGGTCACGGAGAGCGCGGTGAGCGTGTTGCGGGTCATGTCGGATGACTTAGCGCCATCGGCAATGGTCGAATCCACGGCACCGATTCTCTGCCGTTCGGTACATTGTATGGAACCAAAATCCCAAAGGGTCCCGTTTTACAGCAAGCCAGCGTTTTTTGGCGGGGTCGTAGACTCCGCCCTTGATGCAGATCTTACCGGTGCAAAGCTCGTATCTGGGCCAGAGTCTGCGCCACTTCCGGGTGCTTGCCGCCATCGAGATCGGCAGCTACAGCGGCTTCCGCCACAGCCTCGGAGGCTCGCCCTCGCAGGCGTAAAAGTTGCGCCAGCGTCCAATGCGGCTTGAACCAGGCAGGATTGGCGGCGATGGCGCGGCGCAACCCGGCTTCTGTGTTGGCCGCATCATTCTCGGCAGCGTTGATTTCGGCGAAGGTGTACCAGGCGTCGAACGGGTCCTCGGCGGATTGGGCCGCTTGGAGCGCGGCGTCCTTGGCCATCCAGAGCGCCTGCAGACGGCGCGGCGGCTCACCAGTTTGGGATAGAGCGAGCAGGCTGCGCGCGTACCAGAGATCCGCGGACGCACCGGGCAGGCGAGCGCGCTGATAATGGCGGTAACAGACCTGCGCCTTCGCGAGGTCGCCCGAGGCAAGCTGCTGCCGGGTCAATTCCAGTGAGTGATCGGCGGTCGCGTACCGTAAAGCGAGGTACACCATTACGCCGGCAACTGCTGTGGCGGGAACCCGCGCCCAGGACGCGAGCCGGGCGGCCTCAGGAACCGTGTCGCGCGCTACCGAGAGGGCGATGACGGCGTAGAAGAGCAGAGCCGTCGGGATAGTAAAGGCTGTGAATTGCTGGGCAACGATGCCGGCAACCAGCGCGGCGCCCAGCCAGGGCTTCCGCGTTCGGCGGACCGCCAGCAAACCCATGCCGCAAACGGCCATCAAACAGGCCAGTCCGGGCAGGCCTTCGGACACGAACGCGTCGAGAAAAATGTTGTGCGGCGATTCGTGGGCGAAATCCGGATACGCGCGCGCCAACTCGCGGGATTCAAATTGCGGAAACGTGCCGGTGAAGACCTCAAGCCCAAATCCGACCAGGGGCCGCTTCACCGCCATGTAAAAACTGTCGCGCCAGAGCAGCATTCGCGCCCCGCCCCAGGGATCCTCGCGGAACCATCGCGCGCGGCTGCGCAGGTTCCAGCCGAACGGCGAGAAATAGAAGGCCGTTCCGGCGATACCAACCAGCGCTGCCGCAAGAACCATCCTCCGCGAAACGCGTAATTCGCCGAGGAAAGCGGCCGAGACAGCTCCCGCCGCGAAACCCAGGAGAGCTGCACGTGTCCCGGTGAGGGCCATCGCCGCGAAACACAAAGCTCCGCCGGCATATGCCAGCCGGCGCAGGCCGGTCCGGGCTTCCGCTCGCGCCAGCGCCAGGCTGAGGAAGCCACCCACCAGCAGGAGGGTGGCGAAGTAACTCACGTAGCCCATGGTTCCCGGCGGCCGAACGATCGTCCATTTCCCTTCGCCGATGTGATAACCCGATTTCGGCAGCCAGGGGTCAAAGCCCAAGTACTGGGCGATTCCATAGATGGCCGCAATCGCGCAGGCCGCGCTGATCCCGCGTAGAACGATGGTCCTGCCACGCTGGCTGTTCTGCGCGATCAACCAGGTCAACACCAGAACAGCCACTTGAGCAACCGTTCCGAACCGCCTCCACGTGGATCCGAATATCGAGAGGCCGGGATTGGTGGAAAGCGCGCTCGCCACGCCCAGCCATACCGCGGAAGCCAACAGTACAGCCGAAAACGAAACCGCGGGCTGACCTCTGTTCCAGAACACCGCGCAGGCCGCCGCGCCCAGCAGCAGGACCAGCAGCTTGGGAGTGACATCGAAGTAAAATAACGATCCCGGAGCGATAATTAACGCCGCCAGGCCAATCACGGCGGCCTGTAACAGGGGCATATCGGCTACACTAACTCAGGAAGCCCGGTGACTGAATCGGCCGACGTATTTCGTTACATCAGTTACATGCGGTCCCGCTGGCGCTGGATTGCCGCGAGCTGCACGACGGCCACCGTGATTGCGATTGCCGCGAGCGGGGTGATGCCGCGCGAATATACCGCCACCGCCCGCATGGTGATCGAACCTCCGGGCGGCGCGGACGTGCGCACATCGGTGGCGGTGAGCCCGATCTACCTGGAGTCGCTCAAGACCTACGAGCAGTTCGCGGGCAGCGACAGCCTGTTTCAAACGGCGGTCGACAAATTCGGACTGAAGGCCCTGGCGGGTGCTCGCGCAATCGAGTCGGTGAAGAAGCGGGTACTTCGTGTGGGGCTATTGCACAATACGCGGATTTTGGAAATCTCGGCGACTCTCCCTGATCCCCGGAGGGCCCAGGCGCTGGCACGGTTTATCGCCGAGTCGACGGTCGACATGAACCGTTCCCTGCTTACGGCCGGGGACCAGGACATGCAGCGCGGTATGGAGCAACAGGAGAAGGAACTCCGCGAGCGCCTCCGAAACGTGGAAACGGCGTGGAGCGAACTGTTATCGCGGGAGCCGGTGTCGGGCCTGCAAGCCGAGGGCGAGAACGCCATCGAACTCCGCGCCAGCCTGGAGCAGCAGTTATCCAACGCAGAGCTGGAAATGGCCGATGCCACCGAGAGGCTTGCCCACACTTCCGGCGCCGAAACCGCTTCGTGGGAAAGGATGGCCGCCAACCAACGCGCGCGCCGCGATCAGATCCGCAGCCAGTTGGACGCCGTGAGCCGCCAGGAGCGCGATCGCGAAAACCTGATCGCGCTGCGCCTCGCGCACCGGGAGCGGCTGGACGACGAACGCAAAGCCGCGCAAACGCAGCTCAACGCGATAGAGACACAGTTGCGCGAAGCGCGCGGAGCCGCGGCGTACCGGGGCGAGCGGCTGGAAATCATGGATCCGGGTATCGTACCCGAGCAACCGTCTTCTCCCAATGTCTCGCTGAATGTGGCCGCGGCGTTCCTGTTGGGACTCTTGTTACCGGTGCTCTGGCTGACTGTTCAGTTGAGTTACCGCGAGCAGGCTGCCGTGCGTTCGATCGAGCCGCTCTCCGAAAGCCGCGGCGAACCGGCCCGCGAGCGCAGGAACCGGATCAGCAGAGCCGGAGGAACCGGATGACTGTCGCGGCGGCCCGCGAGCGGTTTGGTCCCTGGGGCGCGGGCGCGCTGTTCGGAATCTATGCCGCCGCCACAGCTCTCGCGCCCGGTGTGCGGGACAAGGCAGTATTGAGCGCGCCGGCAATTCTGCTGCCGCTCGCCTGGTGGATCCTCGGAAGTCCTTACCGCTGGCTGTGGCTCTTCTTC
>Ga0335078_10014060_pt1 | contig 11866 bp, 9 predicted proteins | sample Lox_Sample_32_FD_206711 | JGI IMG/M metagenome (GOLD analysis project Ga0335078, IMG submission 206711) | Soil microbial communities from Loxahatchee National Wildlife Refuge, Florida, United States - Lox_Sample_3.2 | ecosystem: Environmental > Terrestrial > Soil > Wetlands | place: USA: Florida... | reverse complement strand
GTATCGAGGTGACGTTGGCCTGATTCGCGCTCTGTTGCGCTACCGCCCCCAGCTTAAGGTTGGCGGCCTGCGCCGTCGAATTCTCCGTCAAGCCGGTGATATCCAGCGGATAAAGGGTCACGCCGCTGGCAAGGGCGCTGGCGATCATCTTGTGCAGATGGTCCGGATCGCCGGTCGTCAACAGGCCCGCGGTGATCATCAGCACCGTCTTGCGCCCCGGCAACACGCCCATCGTTTTGATCAGGTTGTTGAGTTCGTCCTCCGCGCGCGCGCCGGTAAGCTCTGCCAGGTCGCGGCTTTCGGTCACCTGAGACCCGCGCAGCGCGTTCGCGCCGGGCGCGTTCGTAACATCGGCGCCGGCGATCACGGTATTCGGCATCTCGCCTCCCCTGACCTCTATATCGGGCGGGCCGCCCATCGGTGTGCCATTGGCGGACACCGTGATCGTCATAGTCGCGGTTTGCATCAGCGGGTTCGCCGTCAACAATCCTGTCGATGCGCTGGCGAAATTGAGCGGCGTGAGATTGAAGGCGTTGGCCGCGGCCTGGATCGCCCGCTCGCGATCGTTCGTGAACCCTGAGATCGGAGTCAAGCGGTCGGACAGCACGAACATCCCGACGTAAGTGTCCGGCGGCAGATCGTTCTTGAGAAACTCCTGCACTGCCAGGGTCGCATTCCGGCGCAATTCGGGAGCGATATTGTGAAAAACAACACAAATCATGTTGACGCCGCGCAGCGGCCGCGCGGATTCGCCCATGGTCCTTCCAGCGGTCGGGGGCGCCGCAAGTGCGGTCGGCTCTTCGTGCGCTCCGGCCAAACGGAAGCTGGTGATGGGTTGTTTCACGCCGTCTTCGTAAACCTCCAGGTCATCCGTCTTCAGGTTTCTCACATTTTTGCCGTGTTTATCGACCACCACAACGTCCAGCAGAACCTCCGTTGTGGTCGTGCGGATGGTGGCGCCGGGTTCGTTTGCCGGCGCGTTCTGTGCGCCGGCAAGGCCGGCAAGAAGCGCGATGGCGCAGCCGGCGAGCAATAAAGTGGACCTGGTCATCTTGGTACTGAGTCTACTCCTGTCGCGTGTCTGCCGCGACCGGGTAAGGAGGCAAGTAAGGTTGCGGTGCCGCGGTTTCTGAGCGTGCCAGATGCGCTCTCTATTGGCGAGAGAAGCATGCTGCAGCGAGCGGCGACCAGACACAGCTAGCCCTTTCGAGCTAGCCTTACACGTGTCCGGCCGAGCTCGGAACGCGCCTTCTCATCGCCCGCTCGATCTGATATTATTCCTTAGGATCTTAATTGCTGAAACCTACGGGTATTGCATTGCGTGTGCAACGCCCAGGAGGACCTATGATTCGCCGCTTCGCTCTTCTCCTGCTTATCCCTATGATATCGGGCGCGGCCGTGCCGGCCATCGCGTACGTTCTCAATAGCGCCAGTTACCGATTGCCGGGGCTATCGGCGTCCGGTATTGCCCAAGGTTCCATCTTCACCGTCTTCGGAAGCGATTTGGGGCCGAGTTCATGCGGCACGGCTCTCGCGCTGCCGCTCGAGACTTCGCTGTGCGGGGTTACCCTCACCGTCACGGTGAACACGACTTCCACCGCGCCCATCCCTCTGTTCGTTTACTCAAGCCAGATCAATGCGATCCTGCCTTCGCTTACCCCGACCGGCAGCGGAACCCTTACCGTGACTTACGGTAATCAGACCAGCGAAAGCGTGCCGATTCAGGTGGTGGCCGCCGCCTTCGGCACATTCACGCCGAGTTCCTATGGCTATGGCCAGGCGTCAGTTACCTATAACTCAGACGGCAGCCTCAACACCATCATCCATACGCTGCATCCCGGCGACATCGCGGTTCTATGGGGCACGGGGCTGGGTCCGATAGCCGGAAGTGACGCCAACACGCCTCCCGTTGCGAACATCGGATCTCCCACAATGCACGTCGGCAACGCTGCCTTAACGCTCGGTTCCGGTCTCATATACGCCGGCCGCTCCAACCAATTTCCCGGACTGGACCAGATTGACTTCACCGTGCCGCCGGGAGTGCAAGGGTGCTACGTACCGATCGCGGTCGACGCGGGCGGGGGGGTGGCCAATATCGGGACCATCGCCGTATCCGCGGCCGGAACGAACACCTGTTCCGATTCCGTGATCGGCCAGGACCTGATCAACCAGCTCGCATCGGGGCAAAACGCCAGTTTCGCGTATCTCCAGCTGCAGAGCATTAACATCACGATTTCCGGCCTCACGCTCGCGGGCACTTTCGGCAATGGAGACTATGCCTACGCCACATTCAGCGAGTTCACTCCCGCGACGGCATTCTGGGCTGAGTATGGTGTCTCCTCCGGCTACTGCGCAAGCGCCCCGGCCGATCTCGACGACCTGAGCATCGCTCAGCTCGATGCCGGCGCCGCGCTCTCCCTGACCGGTCCGCTGGTTGCTCCGCCCATCCCCGATTACGCTCCCGGGTTCGGCAGGTACGGGGCCTTCCTGGCCAATAGCGGGAAGTTTCTTTTCAGCGACGAGAGCTACAGCATGGCAGGCACGGGGGGGGCGAACGTTAAAGCATTTTCCGTTACGGAAACCTCCAGCCTTCCCAGCGCCAAGCTGGTTGGTCTGAGCGGCCAGACGTTCCCGCGGACCAGCGACCTGCAGGTGCAGTGGAACGGCGGCAACACCGATTTGCGCAATGTCCCCACGATCGTTGCCGGCGCTTCGTTTAACGACGATGAAACCCTGGGCATCGAGTTTCTCTGCACCGCACCAGCAGGCGCGACGTCGTTCACCATCCCCGCCTGGGTTCTCTCGACGCTGCCGGCGACGGGAATGACCACAAGCGGATCCCTTACGGTGCCCAACGGTTATATCTGGGTCGGGCAATACAACACGCCGACCACGTTTACCGCGCCGGGGATCGACTTCGGGATCATGACCGACGTTTTCTTTCAGGGCAACGCGAGCACTTTTCAATAGGAGTTTGACGAACTCCCCGCGTCTTAGACGATTTTCGAGCGTGCGGCCGAGCAGTGGAGGCCAGTTTTCCCCGGAATCGGGTGGCCTGCCGTTTTTCTGTCGCGCGCGCTTGCGGTTTTTCGCATGTTACTCTGTACAGTTGATGTTGCGCCGTTGTGTCCTGGTGTCTGTGCCGGTGCTCGCCCTGGTGGCCGCGAGCACTGCGGTCGGTCCGATCACCTTTGAAGAGATCGCGGATCGCGCCGGCGTCCACTTCGTCAGCCTGAACAGCGCCTCGGAGGCTAAGGAACAGCCGGAGACCATGGTGGCGGGCGTGGCGCTTTTCGATTACGATGGCGACGGCCTGCTCGACATTTACCTTGTCAACGGCGGCACCATGCCAGGGCTGGTCAAAGACGGCCCGCAGTTCAGCAACCGCCTTTTTCACAACAATGGCAACCTGACGTTTACCGATGTTACCGAAAAAGCCGGACTGGCAGGAGCCGGTTACGGCATGGGCGTCGCGGTGGGCGACTACGATAACGACGGACGACCCGATATCTTTATCGCCAACGTCAACGGCAACCAGCTCTTTCACAACAACGGCGACGGCACTTTTACCGATGTTTCGAAAAAGGCCGGCGTAACCGGCGGCAAATACGCAGGTAAGAAGATGTGGTCGGTGTCTGCCGCCTGGGTCGACTACAACAACGACGGCCTGCTCGATCTGTTCGTCTCCAACTACTGCCAGTGGGAACCCGGTGAAGGACCGGTGTGCAAAGACAACCGGCAGCCGCTCTATTGCAGCCCCCGCCATTTCAAGCCGTTGCCGAACTCGCTCTATCGAAATAACGGCGACGGCACTTTCACCGACGTTTCCATCGAGACCGGTATCGCCGACCACCCGGGGCGCGGCATGGGCGTGTCCATCGCCGATTACGATGGCGACGGGTATCCCGATGTCTTCGTGGCCAACGACGACGCTCCCATGCAACTGTTCCATAACATCGGGGGCAAACGCTTCGAGGAGGTGGCGCTCGATGCCGGCGTGGCTTTTCCGGAGAACGGCAACGTGATCTCCGGCATGGGCTCCGACTTCCGCGACTTGTTCAACAAAGGGCTGCCCAGCATCTGGGTGAGCGCGGTTGAAAAGGAGACCTTCCCCTTGTTTGTGAATCTCGGCCGGGGCCAGTTCGACGATCGCACGGCTCCCTCACGAATCGCCATGGACACGTATGAGATGTCCGGATGGTCGAACGCCATCGTTGACCTGGACAATGACGGCTGGAAGGATCTGCTGGTGGCGCGCGGCAACGTGCAGAACAACGCAAGCCTTTATTCGCCGCGCCATTCCGAGGAGCCTCCCGCGGTGTTTCGCAATCTCGCCAACGGGAAGTTTCAGAATGTCAGCGACACGGCGGGGCCGGACTTTCAGATGGCGGCCATCCACCGTGGCCTTGCCGTGGGCGACCTGGACAACGATGGACGCATGGACGCGGTGGTTAGCGTGCTAAACGGGCAGGCGAAGATTTTCCATAACACGACGCGCAACACCAATCACTGGATCGCGCTCCAACTGCGCGGAACCAAGAGCAACCGCATGGCGATTGGCGCCCGAGTGCGCCTCACCACGGCCAATGGACTGGTCGAGTACAATCACGTCACCACGAGCACAGGCTACGCCTGTTCAAGCGATCCGCGAGTCCACTTCGGTTTGGGCGATTCGGCCGTAGCCGCGGAAATCGAAATCACCTGGCCCAGCGGCATCCGCCAGGTTCTGCACGATGTCGCGGCCGATCGCATCGTCTCCATCACCGAGCCGTCGCAGTAACTGGCCCGATCAGCACCAAAGCAGCTCGGTTGAAAACCGCGCCGGCGGGAAGAAAATCCGGGAGGATTCTTGCCGGCTGGACAGGAGCCAGCCGCCGCCCGGGCGCCTCGATTGCCAATCGGTCCGCGGACCTAGCCGGCCTGCTCGTCGGCTTTCATCTTGCGCGCGATGAGGAAGGCGAGTTCGAGCGATTGCTCGTAATTGAGACGGGGATCGACTTCGGATTCGTAAGCGCGCCCGAGGTCAGACTCGCTGGGCCCGTTGGAGCCGCCGGTGCATTCCGTAACGTTTTCGCCGGTGACCTCGATGTGGACACCGCCGAGTCTGCCGCCCATCGCACGGTGAATATCGAAGGCCTGCTCGACCTCGGAGTAAATGTCGTCGAAGCGCCGGGTCTTCACACCACTCGAGGCGAAGTGGGTATTGCCGTGCATCGGGTCCGCGATCCACAGCACGTTGCCGCCCTCGGCGCGCGCGGCTTCGATCAGCGCCGGCAGTTCGTCGGGGATGCGCTGGGCGCCGCAGCGGTGAATGAGTGTCAGGCGCCCCGGCTGGCGCATGGGATCCAGGGTCTCCAGCCAGCGGCCGATGCAGTCGCGCGTAGTGCCGGGACCGACCTTGATGCCGATGGGGTTTTCGATGCCCCGCATGTACTCGACGTGCGCGCCTTCCGGGTCGTTGGTGCGCAACCCGATCCAGGGGAAGTGAGTGGAGAGATTAAAGAAGCCGGCGCGGCGCGGCACGCGGCGGGTCTGCGCTTCTTCCGAACCCAGGTGGAGGGCCTCATGGCACGTGTAAAAATCGATGCGGTCGGTGGCGCCGGCGCGAACCCCCAAAACGTGCTCGGTGAAACGCAGCGATTCGTTGATGGTCTCGACCATACGGCGGTACTCGGCCGCGAGCGGCGAGTTAGCGGCCCAATCGAGCTCGAAATATTCCGGGTGATGGAGGTCGGCGAAGCCACCCTTGACCAGCGCGCGCACAAAGTTGAGGGTGAGCGCGGCCCGTTCATAACCGCGCAGCAGAAGCGCGGCGTCGGGCGTGCGGGCTTCGCGGGTGAATTCGGCGCGGTTCACGTTATCGCCGCGGTAGGAGGGCAGCTCGACGCCGTCGCGCACTTCCACAGGGGCCGACCGCGGCTTGGCATATTGGCCCGCGAAGCGGCCCACGCGAATCACCGGCCGTTGCGCGCCCATTACCAGCACCAGGCTCATCTGCAGGAGCACTTTCAGACTATTGGTGATGCGGGCCGGCGTGCAGGCTGCGAACCGCTCGGCGCAATCGCCTGCCTGCAAGACGAAACACCGCCCGGCTGAGGCATCGCCCAGGAGCTGGCGCAATTGCACGATCTCCCAACTGGTCACCAGAGGCGGCAGCGTGCGCAGTTCGGCCAGCACCGCTTCGAGAGCGGCCGCATCGGGGTACTCGGGCTGCTGCAACGCGTCGCGCGAGCGCCATGATTGTGGTGTCCAGAGGCTCAGTTCGGCGGCGCGTCCCATGCACCTTCACGGTATCACAGGCGTCAGTGGGGTCTTAAGGCGGCCAGGCTTGCCTCTGGTCCGCTGCGCTCCACGGTGCGCATTCTGCGCGGCTGGGAACGTCTGGGGACTTTCTCCGCGTCCTCCCGAGCGCGCTCTGTGCGGGCCTCAAGGTAAAATACAGTCGATGAGCGAAATCGAAAATAAGCCGCCGGCCGAGGAGGATTATCGTATCCCGCTGCCGCCCGCCTCCTTCTCTTTCCTCGTGCTTTCCATGCGAACGCAGGCGGAAATGCAGCTTGGACTGATGCCTTATGGCGAAGAGGACCGCCCCAAGCCGGAACTCGACCTGGCGCGCCACACCATCGATATGATGGGCGTGGTGGCGGAGAAGACCAAGGGCAACCTGAGCCTGGAGGAGCAGCGGCTGCTGGAAAACTCGCTGACCGAGCTGCGCTTCCGCTTCGTGCAGGTATCCGAGGAAATTGCCAAAACGGCTGCCCAGGCGAAAGCTTGAATGGCGGAGCCGCTGAAAATCACCGTGTTGGGTTCCGGAACCAGTGTGGGCATCCCGACGCTCGGCTGCCACTGTTCGGTCTGCGTTTCCACCGATCCGCGCGACAACCGGCTGCGCCCTTCGGTGCTGTTGAGTTATCAGGACCGGCGCGTGGTGATCGACACCACTCCAGACTTCCGCGCCCAAGCGCTTCGCGCGCGCCTCGAGCGCGTGGACGCCGTGCTTTACACTCACGCGCACTTCGACCACATCATGGGCCTGGACGACGTGCGTCCGTTCAATTTCCACCAGAAGGGGCGGATCCCGATTTATGCGGCGCCGGAAACCATGGCATCCATTCAGCGCGTGTTCCAGTATATTTTCGACGGTGAGAAAAAGGAATCGAACGTGGCGCAACTCGAGCCGCGCCTGATCGACGGCAGACCGCTCGATCTGTTTGGGCTCGAGTTCATCCCTGTGCCGGTGCAGCACGGGAGCCAGACGATTTACGGTTTCCGCTTCGGCGCCGCCGCCTACCTCACCGATCACAGCGCCATTCCCGAGCCGTCCCTCGACCTGCTGCGCGGCCTGGACGTGCTTTTCCTGGATGCGCTGCGCTACAAACCGCATCCTACGCATTCGACAGTGGGGCGATCCCTCGAAACCGTGGAGCAACTCGCGCCGCGGCGGGCATTCTTCACGCACATCTGCCATGATCTGGGGCATGAGCGCGCCGAAAGCATGTTACCGCCGAATGTGCGTCTGGCGTACGACGGCATGGAGATCGTGGTGAACGGCGGTGCGTCGTGAGGATCTATCGCAGCCTGGATGAAGTGCTCGATTTCGGCCCCAGCGCGCTCACGATCGGCAATTTCGACGGCGTCCACGCCGGCCATCGCCGCATCCTGCGGCGTGTGAAACAGATCGCTCAAGAGCGCGGGTGGAAGCCTTCCGCCCTGATGTTCGATCCGCATCCGGCGCACGTGGTGGCGCCGCAGCGCGCGCCGCGCCTGATGATGGCACCCGGACGCCGTGCTGAGCTGATGGCGGAGGAAGGCATCGAGCAAGTGCTGATCCTGCCGTTCACAGCGGATGTCGCCCGGCTTACCCCGGAACAGTTTGCGCGCCGGATTGTGGCCGGCAGCCTGGGGGCGCGCGCGGTTCTGGTAGGAGACAACTTCCGCTTCGGTCATGATCATGCCGGCAACGTCGAGACGCTGCGCGAGTTGGGCGGCCGGCTGGGATTTGAGACGGAGACCGTGCCGGTGCTCACGCGCCGCGGCCAGGCGGTGAGCAGCAGCGCGATTCGCGGCTTGTTGGAAGCGGGAAGAGTTGCGCTGGCGGCGCGCTGGCTGGAGCGGCCGTACGCGCTCGAAGGCGAAGTGGTGGCGGGGCGGGGAATCGGTTCCCGCCAGACCGTGCCGACCTTGAATCTCTCCACTGCCGCCGAGCTGATTCCCAAGACCGGCGTCTACATCACGCGCACACGCGACCAGGAGTGCGGGCGTGCGTGGAACTCCGTCACCAACGTGGGCTACCGGCCCACTTTTGGCGACAGCACGCAATTGACGATCGAGACCTTTCTGCTCGATCCGCTGACGAGCGAGAAACCGCGGCGCATCTCCGTCGAGTTCCTTTGGCGCGTGCGCGAAGAGCGCAAGTTCATGAGCCCGGAGGCGCTGAAGGCGCGCATCCTGCGCGACGCTGCGGCGGCGCAGCGCTATTTTGCGCGCACGTGTCCGCCGGCCCCGCGTCCGCTCACGCCGGCATAAGGGTAAAAATGCCTTCCGGTGGCTTCTGGATCGGCGGCCTATCGATCGTCCTCATCGACCTGCTGCTGGCCGGCGACAATGCACTGGTGATCGCCTTGGCGGTGCGGTCGCTGCCGCCGCGCCAGCGTCACTGGGGACTCGGCCTGGGCGCGGCGCTGGCGGTGGCGCTGCGCGTGGCGCTTACCGCGCTGGCGGCACGGGTGTTGCGCCTGGAATACCTGCAGATTGCGGGCGGCCTGTTCGTGCTGTGGATCGCATGGAAGGTCCTCATCGACGCCAGCGGCCCGCCGGATCACGTGCCCGCAGCCCGGCGCTTGTGGCAGGCCGTCTGGTACGTCACGATGGCCGATCTCACCATGTCCGTCGACAATATCCTGGCCATCGCCGGAGCTTCGAAGGGCAACCTCGGCTTGCTCATCTTTGGGCTCTGTCTCAGCATTCCGTTCGTCGTGTTCGCCAGCAACCTGCTGGTGAAGGTGATGAACCGCTTCCCGGTGCTGATCTACCTGGGTGTGGCGATTCTGGGGAAAGTTGCCGGCGACATGGTGCTTGCCGATCCTGTGATGGTGCGCGCGATCCATCCCAGCGAAACTCTGCGTTACGCGGTGGAGGCGGTGCTAGTGCTTGCGCTGTTGGGCGGCGGCCAACTGCGCCTGCGTTTTCTTCGGTAACGTGGCGCGGATGATGTCGTAAGATCTTCCGATCAGGCGCTTCATCTCCTGAGCCGGAAGGGTATCTTCAGTTTCGATTCCCACCCAATGGTTGCGCGCCGCGTAGGGTGCCGGCACCACGCCCGGCAGCTCGATCAGCTCCGCATACTCCTCGGGCGTGGCCTTGACCGTGAGAAAGTTGTGCATCCCCGGCTCGAGGTGGACCACCGCGAACGTCTTGCCTGAGACCTGGAAAGCAAGGTGCTGCTCGAACTGCACCACCTCGGCGGCTCCGCCCAGCGACAGGCAGCGGCGCCGCACCCAATCGATGCCCATGGCGGAGATTGTATCAGCAGCAGCGCGCCAGAACGCTGCTCCCCGGTCTTGGTGCAATGGCCGGAGCCGGGACCAAGGCGTCCCGCGCAGACCAGGGGTGCGCCCCACAAACGGCCGCGCGCTGGTTCCCGAGCCCTGCGAAGCGATATTGCTATACTCGAAGAAGCGCGGCGCGCCTACACGCTGGAGTGGCGGAACTGGCAGACGCACGGGACTCAAAATCCCGCGCTCTTCACTGAGCATGTGGGTTCGACCCCCACCTCCAGCACCACGCGAAAGTCCATAAACCACCGGAACAGGAAGCGAGGACCGAGTTAACCCCGGGGGGGGGCCTCTCTTATATCGCTACTGATGATACGGAGGCTGCCGACATCAGCCTTGGCTCAGCGTTCGTCAGTGGGAGGTTTTGAGTAGTTCGGCCATTCTTGGGACAAGAGCGTTCGGAATCGGGATGCTCAGATTGTACTGGGCAATTTTCCAGGTCCCCTGAGACCTTACGACGACACCGGTGGCACGCAATTCGCCATACTTCGGCGAGTGCAACCCCTCATCGAACCAGCCAGTCTTGCGATCTGGTGAAAGAAACACGTGGCGCCCGTTTGGAACGTACGTCCATGCGTGGTGTCCGTCAAAGAAGGACTGGTAGCGCGCGCGGAATTCGGAAATGGTCCAGCGCTCCTCGGGATCTGTACCGAGAAACACAGCATCATCGGTGAAATGCTGAAAAAATCGTGGCCCGTCTCCTTTGTCAGCGGCGTCATACCAATCGTCCAGCATTATGGCAACGTCCCGCGCCGCGGGCCTCTGAGTGGCGGGTGCAGAAACCAGCAGGGCGATGAGCATTGCGAGTGCGAGAATGATTCGTTTCATAGCAAGACTCCCGTGCGCCGCCGTCGGCGTCCGCGGACCGATTAATGCGGCGACTGGCGGTCCGCAGGCTTATACTCTACTCCGAAACCGGCTGATGATGACGCTCACTCGAGCAGGCGGTGAGCCCTCGGCGGCGCGCGAGGGATTTCAGGGCCGGGAGGACGACTGCTGCAAAGCCTGCAGCACTGCGAAAACCAAGCGGGATTAGACTGGCAGGCATTGTCGCGGGTGCAGGGAGTCGTTTGGTAGCTGCAAACGATTGTCAGTTTGCTCTTCCTCGCCGCGCTCGGCGATGCCTCTCTACAAACTGAATTGGCGTGAGGATTCGCGGCCACGCGAGATATCTATTTGAGTTTTTGAGCTTGTTTCGTGAATCTATACTTGACACTGAGTTGCAAGTAAGGTTACAGTAACCTCTCAGGAATCGCTGCCTTAGACTGGAATCTCATGCTGGAGCCAAAAGGGAAGCCTTGGGGGCGCGGCGCGCGGACGCAAGAAATTGGATGCGGCAAGCTGCCGATCGCGCTTCTTGCGTTTGCGCTCTCTGCATCGTGCGTGTGGGCAGCCGGCGCAGGCAGTTTGACGGGAAGTGTCAAGGACCTGAGCGGCGCAGCCATACCTGGGGCGAGACTCTCTTTGATCAACGCTGCGCTCCAGAGCGGATTCAAGGCCAACACCGACGCGCAGGGCTTCTATTCTTTCCCGGTGCTTCCCGTTGGGCATTACGATTTGACGATCGAGGCTGCCGGATTCCAAGCGGAGCAGAAGAGGAATCTGACCGTGGATGCCGATGCCGCGCTGCGCATCGACGCCGTGATGCAGGTACAACGGCGGACCGATGCCATCACGGTCACCGAATCGGGAGAAGCGATCGAGATGCAGGTGGATAGCATTGCGACCCACCTGGGTGAGGTCGTTTCGGCGCACCAGATTGAGGCCCTGCCATTAAACGGGCGCAGCTATACCGATCTGCTGGCGGTACAACCGGGCGTGACGCCGGTGACGACGCTAACGCCCGCTTCGGTCATCATGGCGGGTGTGACCGCGACCATCAACCCCTCCGGCGACTTAAATCCTGGCGACGTCTCCATCGATGGGCAGCGCGAATCCTCGAACGGCTTCATGACAAATTCGATCGATGTGCAGGAGCACATGAACGGGGGAACTTCCGTCATCCCAAATCTCGATTCGATCCAGCAATTTCGCGTGCTGACCAACAACTTCGATCCGGAGTATGGAAACTACAACGGCGGGATGGTCGACGTGGTTACCAAATCCGGCAGCAATTCCTATCACGGCGACGCTTTCGAATTCCTGCGGAATACCCGCCTCGATGCCAGGAATTTTTTCGATGCCAAGCGCGGCGCCTTTCGGCAAAACCAATTTGGCGGCGTGCTTGGCGGCCCGGTCCGGAAAGATGCGGTTTTCTTTTTTGTCGATTATCAGGGAACGCGCACGGCCGAAGGGGTCAGTTCACCATTGAC
>Ga0335078_10014058_pt1 | contig 11867 bp, 14 predicted proteins | sample Lox_Sample_32_FD_206711 | JGI IMG/M metagenome (GOLD analysis project Ga0335078, IMG submission 206711) | Soil microbial communities from Loxahatchee National Wildlife Refuge, Florida, United States - Lox_Sample_3.2 | ecosystem: Environmental > Terrestrial > Soil > Wetlands | place: USA... | reverse complement strand
AACCCGGTAGAGATCCTGTTCGTCGCCGACGCCATGACCGGCCAGGACGCGGTGAAATCCGCCGACGAGTTCCACAAGCGCCTGGGCATCACGGGCGTCGTCCTTACCAAAATGGATGGCGACGCGCGCGGCGGCGCGGCGCTTTCCATCCGTTTCATCACCGGCCAGCCGTTGAAATTCGTCGGCGTGGGCGAGAAATTCGACGCCCTGGAGCCATTCCATCCCGACCGTGCCGCCAACCGTATCCTGGGGATGGGCGACATCCTTTCCTTCATTGAAAAGGCCGAGCAGGCCATCGATAAGAAACAAGCCGTCGAGATGCAGCGCAAGCTCATCGAAAACGACTTCACGCTGGAAGATTTCCGCGACCAGTTGCGGCAGATCCGCAAGCTGGGCCCGCTCGGCTCGCTGCTCGACATGATGCCCAAGGTGGGGATGCTGAAAGAGTTGAAGGACGTGAAGGTGGACGAGCGCGAGATCAACCGGGTGGTGGCCATCATCGATTCGATGACGCCCCGGGAGCGCGACAACCACATGATCGTGAATGGCAGCCGCCGCCGGCGCATCGCGCGGGGCAGCGGCACTTCGGTGCAAGAGGTCAACCAGTTGTTGAAGCAGTACGCGCAGGCGCGGAAAATGATGAAGGGTCTGTCCGGCGGCCTGCTGGGAAAAAAGTTCGGCAAAATGAAACTGCCTCCGGGCTTTCCTTTCGGAGATATGCCGGGGGCGGGATAAAGAAGCGGTTTGATCTCACCGCGGAGAAACGGAGACAACGGAGGAAGACGCGGGGAGGAGCACGGTATGATCTTTTCCGCGCTTACCTCAGTGTTCTTCGTGTCTTGGCGGTGAATTCCAGGTTTGTTGAATAGGAGTGTAGATGCTGATGATTCGCCTGGCGCGGTTTGGCGCCAAAAAGAAGCCGTTTTATCGCGTGGTCGTGATTGAGAAGGAGCGCGCCCGCAACGGACGCCACCTGGAAGTGGTTGGCTATTACAATCCGATCAGCACGCCGGTCGCGGTGTCGCTGAAGCACGAGCGGATCGAACACTGGACCAAGAACGGCGCGCAGATGTCCGACACCGTGAAACGGCTGGTCGAGAAGAATCCCGCCGTGGCCGCGCCAGCCGTCTGATTCCGTTCCGCAGGCCGTGCTAACTGTAAGGAACGTAACGGCCATTGCAGGGTTCTCCGGGGTTTTGCTTCGGTGTCCCTGCCGCCTTTGGTTACCATGAGGGATGATGTAGTTTAGAGGAGGCGGGGTGGATGAAACAGTTGATTGAAGATATCGCGAAAGCTCTGGTAGACATCCCGGAGGAGGTCGTGGTTCGCGAGGTCTTGGGCGAGCAGGTCACGGTACTGGAGTTGAAGGTGGCCCAGAGCGATCTGGGAAAAGTGATCGGCAAGCAGGGCCGGACGGCCCGTTCGATCCGTACCATTCTGGGCGCCGCCGGTATGAAGCTGAACCGCCGCTTCACGCTGGAAATCCTCGAGTGATCGATTCGGCTGCCGGTGCCGGGTGGGTGACGGTCGCCCGGCTGGGCAAGCCGCGGGGGAATCGCGGCGAAATCACCGCCCTCGGTTACAGCAGCAAGCCGGAGCGTTTCGCCAGCTTGCGCGAAGTCTTCCTGTTCGCCGTCGATGCGGACACCCCCGGCGGCCGTTTTCCCGCCAGGCTGGAAGTGGAATCCTCCTGGTTCCACCAGCGGGTTCTCATTTTCAAATTCCGGGGTGTGGATAGTATCACCGATGCCGAGGCATTGTGGGGCGCCGAGGTGCGCGTGCCGTTGAGCGAGCGCGCACCGCTTGAAGAGGGCGAGTTTTTCCAGTCCGACCTGGTAGGCTGCGAGGTGGTGGAGCGCCGCACCGGCGAGCGGATCGGGTGTGTGGCCAACTGGCAGGATGCCGGCGGCCCCGGCCTGCTGGAGTTGGACAATGGCCTGCTGATTCCCTTCGCGCGGTCGATTTGCGTGGCCATCGAACCGGCCGCCCGCCGCATCGAGGTGGAATTGCCGGAAGGTCTGAAGGAACTGAACCGCTCGTGATCTTTCACGTACTGACCATTTTCCCGGAGTTTTTCGAAGGCCCGTTTTCCCACGGCATAGTCCGGCGAGCTATAGACGCTGGCATTCTGGAGATCCGGATTTACAATCTGCGCGATTGGACGAGCGACCGCCACAAGACGGTGGACGACCGACCTTTCGGCGGCGGTGAAGGCATGGTGTTGAAGCCCGAGCCTGTCTTCCTGGCGGTGGAGTCGATCTGGCCTCAGCCGCGAACGCCGGATCGAAAGGTGCTGCTGCTTTCGGCGCAGGGCCGGCTGTTCGATCAGGCCATGGCCAATCGTCTGAGCCGGGATGCGGAACTGCTGCTGATCTGTGGCCGCTACGAGGGCGTGGACGAGCGCGTGGCCGGGCACCTGGCGGACGACGAAATCTCGATCGGCAGCTACGTGCTGAGTGGCGGGGAACTGGCGGCGGCGGTGGTGATCGATGCCGTGGCGCGGTTGCTTCCCGGCGCGCTGGGCAACGAAAACTCCGCGGCCTTCGATTCGTTTCAAGATACCGGCCACGGCGAAGGCTTGCTGGACTGCCCACATTGGACTCGCCCGGCGGAATTCCGCGGCTGGAAAGTACCCGACGTGCTGTTGCAGGGCAATCACGAGGAGATCCGGAAGTTTCGCAGGCAGGCGGCGGTGGAGAAGACGGCGAGATTGCGGGAGGATCTGCTGAAGAGGGGGCCGGGGGAAGGACGGCCCTTCGGGTCGGGCTCTCTTTTGCTGGGAGACGAACGGCATAAATAAAGACTGGCCGGCGCGCAGTGCCAATCTTTTTCCCGGCCCCTGGCCCCTGGCCCCCGGCCCCTGTTACTATAGAAGATTCAAGGAAATCTCATGCAGAACGCGTTGTTGACGAAGTTTATTCAGAAGAATGCGCGGACGGACGTCCCCACTTTCCGGCCAGGCGATACCATCCGGGTCCACGTGAAGATCAAAGAAGGCGATAAAGAGCGCATCCAGGCTTTTGAAGGCACGGTGATCGCGCGCCACAATACGGGGTTGGGCTCCACCATCACGGTCCGCAAGGTCAGCTTCGGCCAGGGTGTGGAGCGCATCTTCCCGCTGCACGCGCGCGTAATTGACCATATTGACGTGGTGCGCACCGGGCGCGTGCGCCGCTCCAAGCTGTACTACCTTCGCAATTTGAGGGGCAAGGCCGCTCGTCTTAAAGAGCGCGAATAGCGCCGCAGGCATTTTCAATCCATGCGACCCGAATCCGCGGGTGGCAAATTCCGGTGCGAAGGCACGATCGAGCGAGAAGTGCGCGCACGGGGTTTCCATGCCATCGCGGGCGTGGATGAAGTGGGCCGCGGAGCGTTGTTCGGGCCAGTGGTGGCCGCGGCGGTGATTCTCTCCGCGGCGCGGCCGATACGCGGTTTGAACGACAGCAAACTGCTCGAACCCGAACGGCGGGAACAACTGGACGGCCGCATTCGCGAGCGGGCCGTTGCCTGGGCGGTGGCCGCGGTGGATGCTGCCACCATCGATTCCATCAACATCTATCAAGCCAGCCGCAAGGCCATGCAGATGGCGGTGGCGCGGCTGAACCCCGCACCCGATTTCCTGCTGATCGATGCGGTGCCTCTTGAGGTGCGCATTCCGCAGCGGCCGTTGATCAAAGGTGATGCCCGCTGTCACGCGATTGCCGCGGCATCGATTGTGGCCAAGGTGTATCGCGACGGCCTGATGCGGATCTGGGACGAAATATTTCCGCAATACGGCCTGGCCGCCCACAAGGGCTACGCCACGCCGGAGCACTGGCGGGCGCTCGAGGAATACGGACCCACGCCGCTGCACCGGTTGAGCTTCGAGCCGGTGCGGGTTCATGCGCGGTTTCCGTTGGATTACAATCCCCAGATGGATCTGTTTGAGACGGCAGGCGCCGCATGATGCCGGACGAAGCGGGACAGGTGCTCCCGTCCGGCGCGCCCCCTTCCAATGGCGCGCCCCGGCCCGGGCCTGTGGCCGTGCCGCCCCCGGTGTACCGCTGGTATCACAAGGCTTTCGCGCTGGTGCTGACGGTCTTCTGCATGGCCGTGGGAATCTTTCTGATCGTCTACCCCTGGACCGAATCCTGGAGCCGGAATTATTTCGCGGCCATCGTGCCGGAATGGCATGTGTACTGGGAAAACCTCTATGTGCGCGGAGCGGTGAGCGGGTTGGGCGTGGTCAACTTCTATCTCTCGCTGATGGAAGCGATCCGCCTGCGCCGTTTCACACAGCCATAAGGCCGAACCGGTGCTCGGTCTACTGCTGCTGGTGATCGCTCTCATCGTCTACGGGTCGCTGTACCCCTGGGACTTCCACTTCGACCGGCACGTGGACGCCGCATGGCTGCTGCTGCACAACTGGCCGCGGGGCTCAACCCGCTCCATAGTGCTCGACGTGGTGCTCAACATTCTGCTTTACGTGCCGGTGGGCGTATTCGCACTTCTCGAGATGGCACGGCGGCGGGATGCCGGCGCTCCCAGCCGCGCACGGCAGTCCGGGCGTTTCGGAATGGTGGTGGCCGCGGCGGTGCTCGGGTTGGCGCTCTCGGCGGCCATGGAACTGCTACAGGCCTACGACGCACGCCGCGACACCAGCCCCTCGGATTTAATCACCAACACCGCCGGCGCGGCCGCCGGCGCGTTGCTGGCGCTGATCTTCCGGCCGGCCCTGGTGTCGTTGGTCCGGCGTGGGGCGCGCCGTTCGGTTGCCGCGACGGTGATGCTGGCGGTTTTCTGGACCGGCTTCCAGCTCTACCCGCTATTTCCCAGTTTCAGGTCGGTTCGCCTGCACGACGGGCTGGCATTTCTGGCGCACCGGCCGCCGCTGCGTCCGGTGGAAATCTGGGCCGTCGCCGCCGAATGGTTCGCCATCTGGCTGCTGCTTGAGACCTTCGACTGGCCGGTGCGGGATCTCTGGATGGCGGCGACACTGATGGTACTGCCGCTGCGCATTTTCATCCCCCGACAGACGGTCAGCTGGGACGATGTGCTGGGCGCGGCGCTGGCACTGGGGCTTTGGTGGGGTAGTGCCCCTAGGCGGCGGCTTGGCCGCGGGGCGTGGATTCTGGCTTCGGCCATCCTGCTGCGGGAACTCGCGCCATTTCAGTTTTCGAGCCACGCGGCGCCGTTCTCATGGGCGCCTTTCTACGCGACCCTGGCGAGCGAGCGGCACGGCGCGGTGGTGGTCCTGCTGCGCAAAGCGTTCGATTACGGAGCCGCGGTGTGGGCCTTGCACGCTATCGGCTGGTCGTACGCCCGCGCTGGCGGTTCGGTAGCTGCCGCGCTGTTCGGTCTGGAACTGGTGCAGGTCTACCTGCCTGGCCGCACGCCGGAGAGCACCGACCCCTTGCTGGCGCTGCTCATGGCGCTGGCTTTGTGGCTGGCCAGCGACTACAGTTCGCGGCGGGCGATGGTACGCCGGTAAGGTGCGAGAAGCAGGGTTGCGCTCCGTCCTTCGACGAGAGCATGCGGCAGATGATCCGGAGCCGCATTGGCGTCAGCGCCCCGTCAACTTCTGTAGCCGCTCGGGGTAGCGTGCGCCTTGCACCGCGATCTTCGCAACGGCCTCGTTGATCGTGCGGAGGTCCTCAGAGCTCAGCTCCACGGCAGCAGCCCCGATGTTTTCCTCCAGGCGATGAAGCTTCGTAGTTCCAGGAATCGGGACGATCCATGGTTTTTGCGCCAACAGCCATGCCAGAGCGATCTGAGCGTTCGTTACATTCTTTGGCGCTGCGATTCGGCCAAGCACCTCGACCAGCGTCTGATTGGCCTTGCGATTCTCCGCCGAGAAACGAGGAACGATGTTGCGAAAATCCGTGCTGTCGAAGGTCGTAGTTTCATTGATAGCGCCCGTGAGGAAGCCTTTGCCCAACGGACTGAAAGGAACGAAGCCGATCCCGAGTTGCTCCAACAACGGCAGTATCGCGTTCTCCGGCTCCCGCCACCAGAGGGAGTACTCGCTCTGAAGGGCCGCGACGGGCTGAACCGTGTGGGCGCGGCGGATCGATTCGACACCGGCCTCCGACATGCCGAAATGCCTGACCTTGCCCTGCCCAATGAGATCTTTCACGGTGCCGGCGACATCTTCCATCGGCACGTTCGGGTCAACGCGGTGCTGGTAGAACAAATCGATGACGTCGGTCCTCAGGCGCTTCAACGCTGCGTCTGCCACCTCGCGAATGCGTTCCGGCCGGCTGTCCAGGCCACTGAGCGGAATTCCATCTTTGAAGCCGAACTTGGTTGCAATGACAACTTCCTTGCGGATCGGCTCCAGCGCCTCGCCGACCACCTCTTCGTTCAGAAATGGACCGTAGGCTTCGGCCGTGTCGAAGAAAGTGACGCCGCGTTCAAATGCCGCCCGGATCAACCTGATCGCCTGTTGCCGCTCCGTCGCGGGGCCGTAGCCGAAGCTCAGCCCCATACAGCCCAAGCCCAGGGCCGAAACCTCGAGATTGCTCTTTCCCAGTTTGCGCTTTTGCATTCTTTTGTCCTTCCCATCTGCGCCGCCGGAACGGCAGTTCGTAGGAACGTTTCCTTAAATTCCAGGTTAGACAGGAGAACGGTTAGAGCGGTATCCCGATTCTGCCGATTTATTGCCTATTCCTCTCGATGGCCGGCCGCGGTGTGAGCCTGGGCGCGATGTTGATATGGAATAGAAGAGGCTTCGGACAATTGAATCGACAGACATCGGATGCCCGGACTGCTGATCCGGCAGCCAGTTTGCAGGCCGAATTGGCCGCCGGAATTGCCACTTTCGTTGGCTCGGCAGAGAACCGGGCAACGGGAATGCCCGGCCTCACTCTGGCTCAGTGCTCCGCAGAGTGCTATGTGACGCTTCGTTCTGAATGACGTCGCACCGCGGTCCAGACCTTCGCCAGCACTCCCAGTTGCCACGCCATGTCTCGACTACGATGTGCGCAGCGGAGGGTGCGAGACACGGTGAGTGGCTGGCATTGGGCAGTCCTAACAGCGGCTCAGGCGTGACAACGCGCGGGCTGCAATAATGCGGGTATGATGATTACCCGATGGCGGACAAGCGCCGCGGCGGCGCTGGTGGCTGCCGGTGCGGTTTTGTATGGAGCGCCTCCCCGCACCCCTACCGCGGAAGGACTGGTCTATGGACAAGCCGACGGCATGCAGCTCACCATGGACTACTACGCTCCAAAGGGGCCGGGGCCGCACCCGATCGCGATCATCATTCACGGCGGCGGCTACCAGCGCGGCGACAGCAGGAGCGATAGCGAAGCCTACTGCGCTGATTTCCTCTGGCCCGCCGGCTACGCCGTCTTCTCGGTGAACTACCGGCTCGCGCCCAAATACCCCTACCCCTACATGGTTCAGGACGTCGAGCGCGCAGTGCGTTACCTGAGGCATAACGCCAAACGTTGGGACGCGGATCCGAACCGCATCGCGCTGGTGGGCGGATCGGCGGGTGGGTTCTTGAGCAACATGGTGGGGTTGCTCAACCTGTCCGGAGATCCGGACGCGAGCGACCCAGTGGAGCGCGAGAGCGCCGGCGCGCAGGCGGTAGTGACGCTCTTCGCTCAAAGCAGCTTCGCCACCGTGCCCCTGAATGCGGACGTGCACGCACTGCTCGATCCGCTGATTGCGCGCAAGGGCGAAGCGGAAGCGCTCAGGGAAGCCTCGCCGATTACTTACGTCGGCAAAAACGCGCCGCCCTTCCTTCAGATTCTGGGCGACCGCGACGAGTACATCCCTTTCACCGAGGCCACTAACCTTCAGGCCGCGCTCGAAAAAGTGGGCGTGCGCTGCGACATTATCCGGATTCCCAACGGAACGCACGGCACCGGCCGCTGGCATACCATTCCGGGTGTGCCGGACTGGGAGCGCCAGATGGTGGAGTGGCTGAATGCCAGGCTCAAACACGAAGGGCCGATCGGAGAGGGCATCCGGTCGCGCACGGCGGCCTCGACGCGGCAATAAGGGATAAACAGCGATCAGCGCTGGCCGGCCAGTGAGGCAGCTCCTGCTATGGCCACAAACTCGAACTTGAGCCCCATGGGCGTTTCGTGTTTGCGTAGACCGTCCGGAGTTCATCGGGCTGGGCGAAGGCATACAATAGCCGTGGCATCGCGATATGATCGTCCGATGAAGCTGACCTGCATGTATCTTCGAACATGGATAAGGCCGTGAAGTTCTCTCGCGACACGCTGGGCTTACCCTCGAAATTTGGGGACCAAAGCAAAATCGTGTGGACGTGCCGGCCAAGGAGGCGTTCATGAAGAGTTTATTTATCGGAATCGGGCTACCCATTCTACTGTTCGTGCCGGCGATTGCCGGTGCTCAGATTCTTGTTGCGGGAGAAGGTCCTGTCGTGTACGGGCATCACCATCTGAATACGACGAACATGGACGCGCAGAAGAAGTTCTATGCCGGCACGCTCGGCGGAACCGTGGCCCGGATCGGCGCCGGTGACCGGCAGCAAGAAATCATCAAGTTTCCAAATGTGCTGATCTTTTTCCGTCCGATGCAGGCGCCGACGGGTGGCTCCATCGGCACAACGGTCAACCACATCGGCTTTTCCGTTCCCGATCTCAAGCCGCTTGTGGCGAAGATCAAGGCGAACGGCTTCAAAATGATCACCGCCGATTCGGTCGCCCCGAATGTCAAGGTGACCGATGATATCGCGGCCTCCAGTCCGACGACGAACATCGCGTTTGCGCTCGGTCCGGAGGATGTCAAAGTAGAGTTTGTCGAAGTCAAATCGCAGAAGGCTCCGATTCAGCTTCATCACATCCACTTCTTTGGGCAGATGAACACTGCGATGCAGGCGTGGTACGCAAAGACGCTCGGCGCGAAGATGCTTCCGGCCAATCCGGGGTCCGCGTTCGTGCAGGATCAGCTGCCCGGGGTGTTTCTGAACTTTACGCCGACGCCGGAGCCGACCGTCGGCACCACCGGCCGATCGATCGATCATATCGGCTTCGAGATCAAGAACCTGGAGGCGTTCACGAAGAAGCTCGAAGCCCAGGGCATCAAACTGGATCGCCCCTATACCAAGGTGCCCCAGCTCGGCATCGCGATCGCGTTTCTCAAAGATCCCTGGGGAACGAATATCGAACTGACGGAAGGACTCGTCGACATCAAGTAGGGTTTCGGCGGTCGCCGCACCGCGGGACCGATCGCGCGGTTGCTAGGCGCCCGAGACCCCGGCGATGAAACCGGCGACCAATCGCTCGATCTCGGCCGGCGGCAGGTTGTAGCGGGCGTTTCCGTCCGGCAGGCCCATATTGCCGCTGATCACAAAGCAGCGCAGGCCCGCCTTGGCGAGGCTCTTTGCCTGTGCGATGCTGAGCCCGCCGACCACCTGCACCAGGGCGGTCTTGCCGATGCGTTCGAAGACGGCGCGAACCACATCGCCGAGATAGTCTTCCTCGATGAGTTTCGGGTTTGCGTGCCGCGCGTCAGACTGCAGGTGGATACCGATGGCGTCGACGCCGGCCTCGATCATTCGAAGCGCGACCTCGCCTGCCTGCTTGGCGGGGCCCTGGTGCGGCACCATGATGTCGGAAAAGACAAGTCGTGGCAATTCGGAGCCGGCGCCCCGGAACTCGTCGCGCACGGCGCAGATCGACTTCGCCGTGTCCACGCCGGCGAGAGCCAGGAAGTCAAAGATGTTGCCGCCGCCGGTGTAAACGCTGCGCGCCTCGCCGGCACCGCCGTCCATCGTCTTCATGTCTGCAAGCAGGAGAGCCTTTGGAAACCGCTTGCGGAAGGCGGGCACGACGTTCGCAACACCCTGGGTCTTGAGCAGCGGCGTCCCCATTTCGACTATGTCGACTCCGCCCGCCAGCGCCGCACTGGCGACCGTCAGACCGAGATCCAAGGTCCCCACATCGACCGAAATCTGAAACGAGAGGCGGTTCTTGAGCCGGTCCAGAACGCGGGCGGAACTCGGGTGTGTCTCCTTCGCCGCCTGCTGGCTCCAGGCGGAACCGGGCCCTATCGTCTCGAAGGTGGCGGCGAAAGCCAACCCGCCGCCGGCGAGCCTCCCAGCGGCGTCGAGGAACGTTCGCCGGTTGAGTTGCCCGTGGTGATTCGAAGTTTTTTTACAATCCATACCAGTTCCTTCTAAAGGATGAACGCTTGGGGAAGCCAGTGTTAGCCTAGCGTGCGCAAGTTTATCCACACCGTCTTTCCATTCGGTGCATTTTAGCAGGACACATGCCCCGCAGAGGAGCGACATCATGAAACTCGTTGCGGCGAGCAAGGCGAAGGCGGCGGAGAATTCAAACGGACCCACTACCGGCAGCCAAGGCGCCGGTCGCTTTGTGCCAACTCCGGGCGGATCGTCGGCGTTTTACCGCCCGGCGTCAAGAGAGGGCTGTTCTGCACTACGATGGATAGGGGGGCCTATGCGACTGGCAATTCTCGCGTTGAGCGTACCGTTGCTTTACGGGGCCACTGAAATTCCGCAGGGCAGCCACGTCCTGCTGCGGCTGGTGAATTCGGTGACCACGCGCACGGCGAAAGAGGGGGATTACGTCTATCTGCGAACCGCCAACCCGATCGTGGCGGGCGGGCAGGTGATCGTTCCCGCCGGCAGCTATGTGCAGGGCGTGGTTTCGCACGCGCGGCGCAGCGGCCGGGTGAAGGGGCGCGCCGAGTTGGCCATCCGCATCGAGACGCTGACCATGCCGGGCGGCAAGGTGGTGCAGGTGAATCCTCACCTGGCGTCGGTGGACGCGGGCGGCACGGGCCAGAAAGTGGACCGCGAAAACCAGATCCAGTCGGGCGGCAGCCAGGGTACGGATGCAGCCCGCGTGGCGACGATGTCCGGCACCGGTGCGGCCATCGGCGGCCTGACCGAGCGTAGCTGGTCGGGCGCCGGCATCGGCGCGGGCGCGGGGGCGGGGGTCGGCCTGGCCACGGTACTGCTCACGCGCGGCCACGAAGTGACGCTGCGCCAGGGCTCCACGCTGGACGTGGTTTTTGAACGCCCGGTGCCGGTGGATTAGCGTCTGGCGGCTGTCTACGCCCCTTCGGAAACCGCCGGCGGCTCTTCACGACTGTACTGCACCCAGATCCAGAACAGCACCAGGGTGACGATCATCATGAGGCCTTCCCACACATACCAGTGGGCGAACTCGAACCAGGCGTAGTTGTATTGCGCCAGGTAAAAAAGGCTCACGATGCGGAAGAAATTGACGATGTGCAGTACCACCGCGCCCGCCAGGAAGCCTTTGGCCCTATGGCCCCACCGCGCCGGGAACGCCAGCACGGCCGCGCCCAGCAGAATAATCACGTTGGAAGCGTTGCAGGTATCCTCCACCGAAATGGTGAACCCGCTGGCGGGGTTGATCAGGGCGTTTCCCCGCGCCAGCGCACTGCCGCCGAACGCGCGCACGGCAAACGCGCAGATCTTCACCAGAATGGTCGTAGAAGCGTCCACAAACGGCCGGCTGAAAGGCGCCAGCAGGAGTCCAAAACCGGCGGCCAGGTAAATCGGAAACGACCACAGAAAGCGGACCATACCGGGCTGTGCCGCCGGCTCCGGCCGGGCGGCCGGCTGCAGGTCTTTGGAGCGCGTTTGGTTGTTTTTCGGCATTCAGGATCCACTCAACGCCGGGCTGGTTTCGGAACAGCGCCGGCCGCCGATGCGGCCTTTGCGAAACTCTTCGATTGGGGCGGCGGCGTGGCCGCAGGCGACGTTCCCCAGGTGAAGATCATCGACTGCAAATCGCGGTGCAGAAGCAGTGCGAGCACCAACGGGGCAAGGTAAGGAACGACATTCAGCGCCGCGAAATCGCCGGCATGCACCAGGGCGCTGGATAATCCTCCCGCCGCCACCAGGTGGGTGT
>Ga0335078_10014057_pt1 | contig 11867 bp, 11 predicted proteins | sample Lox_Sample_32_FD_206711 | JGI IMG/M metagenome (GOLD analysis project Ga0335078, IMG submission 206711) | Soil microbial communities from Loxahatchee National Wildlife Refuge, Florida, United States - Lox_Sample_3.2 | ecosystem: Environmental > Terrestrial > Soil > Wetlands | place: USA... | reverse complement strand
GGGTGGGCGCCGGAATGGTCTTGATGTAGGCGACGACGGCATCGATCTGGGCCGGCGTGAAATCGTATTTGAACCCTGGCATGCGAGCGGAGCCGTTGCTGATGAAAGCGTGGATCGCCTCCGCGTTGCCGCCGAGCGTATCCATCGACAGCGCCGGTCCGAACATTCCGCTCAACAGCGTCGGCTTGGTGTGGCAGACGCGGCACGACTGATTGAACAAGCGCAAGCCCAATAGCTGGTTGCCGTCCTGTGCGGATGCCGCCGGCAGGGCGGGAATCAAGAGGAGCAGCACATAAAGCAGGCGATGCGGCGACAGCAACGCAGCGCGCGTCATCGATCAACCTCCCAGGTTTCGTATTTTGATTGTTGAGACGGGAGCGTATGCGCGGGCGCGGGCGAAGGAAAGGGCGCGGTGCGACCGGCGCGCTGAAATCTTCATGCGCTACCAAGGCAGCAGGCATACTGCCCACTCAAGGCTGCCCACGATTGACCAGCGCCCAAGCGCCCATCCGTGGCGCGACGAATCGTCAGGAGCCCTTGCCGCCGGCGACTTCGTTCAAGATACTGCCGTAACATTTCGATCGGCTGGGAGGAGCGTTTGATGATCGCGCGATTGGTTCCATTGGCAGTTCTCGTTGCAATCGCGGCCGCCTTTGCTTCGCCCGCGCAGGCCTACCAGCTCGCGATCAGCCAGTACGGACGCGTGACGGCGACGCTGCCCTGGGCAGTCGCCATCGAGAAAGGTTATTTCAACGACGCCGGCATCAAGATCGATCAGGTCATTGCCGGCGCCGGCGGCGGCACCACGCTGCGCAATGTGCTGGCCAGTGATCTTCCCTACGGCGAAGTCGCGACGTCGGCGGCTATTGCCGCCAAGGGCGCCGGCCTCGACGTCGTCATTGTCAATTCGGCGAGCAGCCATATTGGCGAGATCGCCCTGGTGACCGACCCGAAATCATCGATCCACACCATGGCCGATCTTGCCGGCAAGAAGGCCGGCTATACGGCGCCGAAATCGACGAGCGACGTGCTGCTGCATCTGGCGCTCAAGGAATCCAATCTCACCGGCAAGGTGGAGACGGTGGCAACCGGCGGCTTCGGCCCGGGTCTAACGGCGCTCGAGACCGGCGCCATTCAGGCCGCGCCGCTGATCGACCCGATTCTCACGCTGCAGCCGGAAAAGTTCCGCGTCATCATGCACTTTGCCGACCTGATCCCGCGCATGACCTGGCTCGTCGGCATCACGACGCGTGATTTCGCCAAGAAGAATTCCGAGCTGCTGCGCAAGCTGATTGCCGTGCGGCTGCGGGCGGTAAACTTCATTTATCAGAATCGCGACGAGGCGATGCACATCTACGCCAAGGTCTGGCGCGAGGACCCGCAGAAAGTGGCGACGTATTTTCCCAAGTATTTCGGCTACGACGGCGAATGGACCCACGGCGATTTTGAGAAAGCAGGCCTCGCCAAGATGTCGGAGGGCCTGCAGCTGGTCGGCGATGTCGACAAACCGGTCGATTGGAAAGCCATGATCGATCAGGAGTTCCTGCCCAAGGATTTGCAGAAGCCGCTGTGACCAGCCCAAAGATTTAGCCGTACCGCCGAGCATAGGAGCCGGAGCATCCCGGTGCGCTTGACCAAGGTGGGCGTGACGCGAGCGGCACTGGTTGCCGGCGCGGTCGTGGCGCTGGAAGTCCTGTGCCGGCTCGGAACGATTCCGCGTGCTACGATGATCCCGCCGAGCGAGATGCTTGCTGCTTTGTGGCAGATTCTCAAGAGCGGCCGCGCCGATGCCGATATCGCCTTCACCATCGTTAATATGCTTGCGGCGATCGCGGTGTCAGTCGTGTTCGGCTTCTGGCTCGGCGCAATGCTGCATGCGCTGCCGCGTGCGCGCCGGGTGTTCGAGCCGCTGCTGTCGGCCTACTACGCCGTGCCGGTCTTTATCTTCTATCCGCTGCTCATCGTCGCGTTCGGCGTCGGCCGCACCGCGCTGATCGTGATGGGGGCGATGTTCGGAATCGTGGCGATGATCGTGAATACGATGATCGGGCTCGACCGCGTGCCGCGCGTCATCGGCCGTACCGCGACCGTCATGCGGCTCGACCCGATCCGCCGGCTGTTGTTGATGCGCCTACCGGCGGCCGCGCCGCACCTCGTCACCGGCATCAAGCTTGCCGTGGCCTATTCGGTGATCGGCATTGTTGCAGGCGAATTCATCCTGGCGACGGCGGGCATCGGCAAGCGGATCGCGTTTGGCTATCAGGATTTCGACAATAAGACGATGTACGGCATGCTGTTGCTGCTGCTGCTGCTGGTGACGGCCGTCAATGGCGCGCTGTCGCGATGGGAGAAGCGCCTGCATCATCGGTTCGGCCGGCAATGAAGCCGCAGCACTACGATGCGGCGCTGCTGGTGGCGGGTTTCCTGGTGTGCTGGCAGTTGCTCTACATGCTGGTTGGCCCGGAGGTGGTTTCGCCGCCAGTGGACACGATCATGCGAGCTGTCGCATTGCTGCGAACCGGGGATTTTTGGCACGATGCGGCGAGTACCGGCGCGGCCTTTGCCTATGCGTGCGCCATCGCCATCGCCGGCGGGCTGGTCTTTGGACTTGTCGTCGGCCTGAGCCGCTTCGCCGCCGAGGTCGCCGATCCGATCCTCGGCACGGTGTACTCGATACCGAAGATCACGCTTTACCCGATCATTCTATTGATCTTCGGCCTGAGCCCGGCCGCGCAGATCGCGTTCGGCGTCATCCACGGCATATTCCCGGTGGCCATTTTCACCATGAACGCGGTTCGCAACGTTGCGCCGGTGCATCGGCGGACAGCAAAGGCATTGCGATTGTCGCCATGGGCAACGATCGCGACTGTGCTGGCGCCGGCGGCCATCCCGGAGATTCTCTCCGGCGTCCGCATCGGCATCGCCGTGACGCTGCTTGGCATCCTGATCGGCGAACTATTCGCGTCGTCGTCCGGTATCGGTTACGCCTTGATCCGGGCGACGGAACGGCACAACGTGGTTGATATTTTCGCGCTGACGCTGCTGTTGTTTCTGTTTGCGGTCGGCATCAATGCGCTGCTGCATGCGGGCGAGCGGCGGGTCTGCCATCAGATTTGAACGCAATAGCGAGCAGTCATGAAAACGAGTGAACAGCGGATTTTGACCACTCATGTCGGCAGCCTGCCGCGCACCGAGGCGGTGGTGCGGCTGCTCGATGCGCGGGAAAGCCGGGGCGCCTACGACGCCGCGGAATTCGACCGGACCATCCGGCAGGCCGTGCTCGATATCGTCAAACGGCAGACCGAGATCGGCATCGACGTCGTTAGCGATGGCGAGACCAGCAAGATCAGCTATGCGACTTATGTGCATGATCGACTCAGCGGCTTCTCCGAGGAGGGGATGCCTGGCCCGCCGAAGCCACACCTCGATGTCGCGCCGTTTCCGGAGTTCCGTAAGAAAATGGCGCAGTTCACTGGCGCGCAGCGCTTCAAGCGCGTGACCTGCGTTGGCCCGATCAAGGTGCAGAACCGCGAGGCGCTGAAGCGCGACCTCGCCAACATGCGCGCCGCCGTCGACGCGGCAACGCCAGTGGAGGCGTTTCTCAACGCCGCTTCACCGGGCGTGGTCGCGAGCTTTTTGCCCAACCGCTATTACCCGTCGCACGAAGCCTACATCGAAGCCATCGGCGACGCGATGCAGGAGGAATATGCGGCAATCACGGGCGCCGGCTTTCTCCTCCAGATCGATTGCCCTGACCTCGCCATGTCGCGGCACACCGGCTTTCAGGATCTGTCCGAGGCCGAGTTTCTCAAGCGCGCTGCGTTCCATATCGATGTGCTCAATCACGCGCTCGCCAAGGTGCCGGCCAACATGGTGCGTATGCACGTCTGCTGGGGCAACTATGAGGGGCCGCACACCCATGACATCGATTTCCGCAAGATCGTCAAGATCGTGCTCGGCGCAAAGGTTCAGGGCCTCGCGCTTGAAGCCGCCAATCCACGCCATGCCCACGAGTGGGCGGTTTGGCAGGACGTGAAGCTCCCAGAGGATCAAGTGTTGATACCGGGCGTGATCGACACCTCGACCAATTACGTCGAGCACCCGGCGCTCGTCGCCGAGCGCATCATCCGCTTCGCTGACATCGTGGGACGAGAGCGCGTCATCGCCGGCACCGATTGCGGCTTCGGCACCGCAGCCGGTTCCGGCAAACTCGATCCGGAGATTGCATTCCTGAAACTCGGCGCGCTCGTCGACGGGGCGAAGGACGCCAGCGCCCGGCTGTGGGGGCGATCCTAACAGGGGCTGGCAATCACGCCCACAGCCTCTTGCTCGCGATCGCGACGCCGTCGACCAGCGCCCGCAGCTTCGCCCAGGCGACGTCAGGATGCACTTCGTCACCGGCGCCCGATGTGCCGAAGCCGCAATCGGTGCCGGCGATGACGCGCTCGCGTCCGACGACACTGGCGAAGCGGATTAGCCGCTGCGCCACGAGTTCGGGATGTTCGACCAGATGGATGCAATGCGAGACCACCCCCGGTATCAAGATTTTATCTTCAGGCAGCTTCGCGTCGCGCCAAAGCTCCCACTCGTGCTCATGGCGCGGGTTGGCGGCCTCGAACACGTAGGCGCCGGCCTGCACTTGCAGCAGCAGATCGATGAAATGCTTAAGCTCGAAATCGAATACGCGCGGCGCGATGTTGACGCTGTAGCAGGTATGAAAACGAACCCGCTCCGGCGGGATGCCGCGCAGCGCGTAATTGAGCGCCTCGACGCGCAGCGCCATGAACTTGCGGCAGTCCTCGATGGAGGCGTCGGGCGTGCGATTATAGTGCGTCGCCATTCGCGGGTCATCGATCTGCAGCACGAAACCGGCATCGACGATGGCCAGGTACTCGACCCGCATCGCGTCCGCGAGCGCGGTCAGATATTCCTCGCCCGTGCGGTAATACTGATTCTCGTAATAGAGCTCTAAGTTCGAAGGCGAGATCGCGGTGAGGAAGCTTTCTTCGGCTTTTGCGCCCTTGAGGGCCGTTGTCAGATTATCGATGTCGGCGCGCAATGCCTCCTGGCCCACATAGGTGACCGGCCCGCTGCACACCCACGCCTTCGGCCGCACTGTGCGTTTGGCCACGATCGCGGACGACCGCGCTGCGAACATGACCCGCATATCCTCGTAGGCGGCGGGAAAGGCCAGCGAGTCGCGCGTGGCGCCACGAAAGCGGACCGGGCTGTCGATTTCTTCAAGCCCTAAGAGACGTTCGCGCGCATACGCCATCCAGCTCACTTTGCTGTGCTCGCCGTCATTGATGATGTCGAGGCCGGTTGCGGTTTGTCGCGCCACGATTTCGGCAATGGCGCGCTTCACCCGTTCGGTGAGCGCGTGCGGGTCATAGGTGCTGCCAAGCTCCTTGGCGTTGAGCGCTTCGACCAGATCGGCTGGCCGCGGCAGGCTTCCGGTGTGGGTGGTGAGGATTCTGCTGTCGCTTCGCTTCATGGCGATTGCCATAACATTCGCGCAACGCGACTGTCCAAGTGTTGCGATCCCAAGTGTTGCGATCCCAAGTGTTGCGATCCCAAGTGTTGCGATCCCAAGTGTTGCGATCCCAAGTGTTGCGTTCCCAAGTGTTGCGATCCCAAGTGTTGCGATCCCAAGTGTTGCGATCCCAAGTGGCGCGATCCCAAGTGGCGCGATCGCACTTTTTCTTCGGCTATTGGACGGGGAGGGGCGAGCCTAACGCCCGCGCCGCCGAAACGATCCAGGAACGATAGCGAATAAGGGGTGTGATCCCGGTGAGGCCGCCGCACCCGCCCGTCAGTTTCGGCCCTGTCGACCAGCTCACCACGCCGACGATCACGAGCGTGCCGTCGCGATCGCGAAACGCCGGTGCCCCGGAATCGCCGGCACAGGCGCCGAGCCCGGCGCTTTCACCTTTGGTGCGTGGATCGAACAGCCGCAGCTGCAGCGTATTGGGTGTACCGGTCGCGATCAGCGTCGCGGCGCGCACGGTGCCGCCGCTGCGGCCGTCGCCGCGTACGGCGACGCCATAACCGGCAACAATAAAGCTGTCTCCAGCCGACGCCGGCGAAGTCGTATCATCAAGCAGCGCAGGTGGAATTTTGTCCGGCAATGGCTGGGAGAGTTTGACCAGCGCGACGTCGGCCGTGGCGAGATGGCCCAATAGTATTCTGAGGTCGAACTGCGGATCGCGTTCGATGCGGGCGATGTCTTTGAGCTGCGGCGCGCTGGCGCTCCACAGGTCGGCAAGTTTGTAGTCTGAGCCCGGTTGAACGCAGTGCGCGGCCGTGAGCAGCAGATCGCGTGCAATCGCGGTTGCGGTGCAGGCGGTCCCGTGGGACCCGAGGATCATGACCACCGAGCGCCCGGCGCCGGTGGCAGCCGGCGCGGCGCCGCCGACCATGGCTCCTGCTGGCGTGGGGCCCGCCGCAGCGGTCAGCGCCGCTAGCAGACAAAGCGCCGCAATGCGCGCGGCTCGACCGCCGTTAACAACCATTTGTACTCCCCTTACATCTTTTGACGGCGAGACTACGTAGTTTGAAGCCCGCCAACTTGCCCCAAAACAGCCGTTCGGGCACTGTTCAATACACGACGTTAGATCGAATCATGCATAGCATCGGGCGAATGGCCATTGTGGCGCTGATCGTGCCTCTGTTGGTATCGGCGCACGCGGCCGGGCCTGTCCGTCCGCTGCACGCGAAGCCAGTGGCCGGATATGAATGTCTTAATCATCAGGAGCGCCGGGCCGCCAACGAGAGTGGCAAGGTCATCCATCTCGCCACCGCGATACGCTCGGCCAGGAAGCGAATGCCGGGCACCGTGGTGCGCGCCCGGTTGTGTCGCGGCAAGGACGGGCTGGTCTACGTGCTGACAGTGCTGGCGCGCGATGGCAAAGTGGCGCGGCTGACTGTCGACGCCGTCAAAGGCACCGTCGTCGGCAACCGCTGAGGGAGCTTTTTTCATTGCGTTTGCTTGTGATCGAGGACGATCCCGACCTCAATCGGCAACTTTCGACCGCGCTGACCGATGCCGGCTATGTCGTCGATCGCGCCTTCGACGGCGAGGAGGGGCACTACCTCGGCGATAGCGAGCCGTATGATGCCATTATTCTCGATATCGGGCTGCCGAAGATGGACGGTATTTCGGTGCTGGAAGGGTGGCGACGCGCCGGGCGCACCACGCCGGTGCTTATTCTGACCGCCCGCGACCGCTGGAGCGACAAGGTCCAGGGCTTTGACGCAGGCGCCGACGACTATGTCGCCAAGCCGTTTCATCTTGAAGAAGTGTTGGCGCGCGTTCGCGCTTTGCTGCGGCGCTCGGCCGGACACGCCAAGAGCGAGTTCACCTGCGGCTCGGTGCGCCTTGATACCAGAACGGGACGCGTCGCCGTCGACGGCAATCCCGTCAAGCTGACGTCGCACGAATACCGGCTTTTATCCTACCTGATGCACCACACCGGACGCGTGGTGTCGCGCACCGAACTCGTCGAACATCTGTACGACCAGGATTTTGACCGCGATTCCAACACCATCGAGGTCTTCGTCGGCCGCATCCGCAGAAAGCTCGGCGTCGACGTGATCCAAACGGTGCGGGGTCTCGGCTATCTGCTCACGCCGCCCGATGCGCGCTAACTCGCTCGCACTGCGCCTGTTCATCTGGGCGGCCGGCTGGACGCTGATCATCCTCATCGTCACCGGCATTGCACTATCCACGCTCTATCGCCATGCCGTCGAGCGCGCGTTCGACCGGCGCCTCGACGTTTACTTGCGCACACTGGTGGCCGACGTGGCGTCGCCCGAGGAGGGCGGTGGCGGCGACAAGTTTCCGCAGTCGATCGGCGAGCCGCTGTTCGAGTTGCCACTGTCAGGGTGGTACTGGCAGGTCACGCGGCTCGACACGAAGACGCCGCAAGTGCGCTCATCGCGGTCGCTTTGGGACTCCGCCCTGCCACACCTTGACGGCGATTCGTCGGCCGCCGACGCCGAGTACCGGCAGGGCTACGCACAGGGACCCGAGGGCCAGAATCTGCGCCTGGTCGAGCGCAACATCGATCTCGGCGACGAGGGGAAGTACTTGATCGAAGTGGCGGGCGACGCCTCCGAGATCGACGACGAAACGCGGAGCTTCAATCACGTCATCGGCGCCACGTTCGCGGGGCTCACTCTGGCGCTGCTGCTGACGACGGCTTTGCAGGTGCGCTTCGGTCTTGCGCCGCTCACCCGCATCTCGCAGCGCCTCGCAGCGATCCGTTCCGGACGCGCTGAGCGCCTGGAGGGGCGGTTTCCGGTCGAGATCGCGCCACTGGCGCGCGAGACCAACGCACTGATCGACGCCAACCGGGAGATCGTCGAGCGTGCGCGCATGCATGTCGGCAATCTGGCGCACGCGCTCAAGACGCCGCTTTCGGTGATCGTCAACGAGGCGGCGGCGCGCAGCGAGGACCCGCTGGCGCAGAAAGTGCGCGAGCAGGCCGAAATCATGCGCGATCAGGTGTCGCGCCAGCTTGAACGCGCCCGGCTCGCCGCTCGCTTGACCGTCGTCGGTACGCTCACCGACGTGCCGCCAGTGGTCACCGCGCTTGCGCGCACCATGGAGAAACTTTATCGCGATCGCGACATCGCCATCGCGGTCGACGTTCCCGAGCATGCCTTCTTTCGCGGTGAGCAGCAGGACCTCGAAGAAATGATCGGTAATCTGGTCGATAACGGCTGCAAATGGGCGCAGTCACGCGTCGCCATTGAGGTGATCGCCGATCGCGGTGGGGACGCCGTCGACAAAGGCCAGCACATGCCGAAAAGCGGGAGCGCGGAAGACGGCGACAAGCCGCGCGTGCGCATCATTGTCGATGATGACGGGCCCGGGCTTTCGCCCGTCGAACGCGAGCAGGCGGCGCTGCGCGGCCAGCGGCTCGACGAAACCAAGCCTGGCTCGGGCCTCGGCCTCTCCATCGTGGTCGAATTGGCCAACCTCTACAGCGGCGCGCTCACGCTTGGCACAGCGCCAATCGGCGGTTTGCGCGCGGAGCTGGCGCTGCCTGGGGGATAATCCGTCGGGTCAGTTGGGGCCCCATAGTTCCTTCGACGCGATGCGCGCGCCATCGGACATGGCCTTGAATTTCGCCCAGACGATCGAGGGATGCACTTCCTTCGAGCCGGCGAAGGTGGCAAAGCCGCAGTCCGTGCCGGCGATGACGTTCTCGCGGCCCACCACATTGGCATAACGCACGATACGCTCGGCGACGAGTTCGGGATGCTCGACCAATACCGTTGAGTGCGAGATCACGCCAGGGATCAGAATCTTTCCATCCGGAAGCTTTGCGGTTTTCCAGACTTTCCATTCATGCTCATGGCGCGGGTTCGCGGCCTCGAGCGAATAAGCGCCGGCGCGAATTTTCAGAAGGACATCGACGATATCCTTAAGCTCCATGTCGTGGATGCGCGGTCCCATATTGATGCCGTAGCAAGTGTGGAAGCGGACCTTTTCCGGCGGGATGTCGCGCAGCGCATGATTGAGCGCCTCGACCCGGACTTCCGCCCATCGGCGGCAGTCGGCGATGCTCGCTTCGGGATGGATGATGTAATAGGTGACGAGCCGGGGATCGTCGATCTGCAGCAGCAATCCGGCGTCGATGATGGCGCGATATTCCTCGCGCATCGCATCGGCGATGGCGAAAACATATTCCTCCTGCGTCTTGTAGAAGGCGTTGCGCTGCCAGTCTTCGATGTTTGACGGCGAGATCGCCGGCATGAAGGCTTCTTCGACTTTGACGTTGCCGAGCGCAGCCTTGAAATTGTCGATGTCGCGCTTGAGCCGGGCATGGCCCTTGTAGGTGATCGGCCCGGTGCAGACCATGTGCGGATGGCGCGAGGCGGCGTGAGTCTGCGCGTAGAATTCAGGGAATGACAAGCCTTCGCGCGAAGTTGCCCATTGATTGCGCGGTCCGGCAGCGGTGTCGAGTTCATAGCCGCCAAGCCGCTCGTTGATATAGCTGACGAAGCTCGGCTTGCCGTATTCGCCGTCGTCGACCACGTCGATGCCGAGTTCGACTTGCTTTTGCACGATGTCGGCGACGGCGCTGCGCAACTGCGACGCGGTTGCCGGCGTATCGAGCGCCTTCGCGCCGTCGCGCTCGACAAGCGCAAGCAAGTCGGCGGGGCGCGGCAAGCTGCCGGCATGCGTGGTGAGAATCCGATCGGTGCTGTGCTTCATTTACTGCATCTGCATGTGAAATTCGCGAATATACGGCGCCGCCTCATTGACGGTGTCGGCGATGACTTTGCCGAACTCTTCAGGAGTGTCGGAGACCGGGATATTGCCCGCCTTGTCCAGAAACTGCCGGTATTCGTCCGACTGTACGATCGAGACGATGTGCCGATTGAGCAGATCGACGATCGGCTTCGGTGTGCCGGCTTTGGCGCACACCCCGAGCCAGCCGTAAGGCGTCAGCGGGTAGCCGAGTTCCGTCAGGGACGGGACAGCGGGAAAGCTTTTGAGGCGCTGCGGGCTTGTGGTCGCCAGCACTTTAAGTTTGCCGCTCTGGTAGAACGGCCCGATGGCGAGCGGCGGGCCCACCTGATAATGTACGCGGCCAGCCAGCATTTCCTGGGTGATCTCGTTGGAGCCCTTGAACGGCACCTTGGTCATCCGGATGCCGGCGGTCTTTTCCAGTTCATGCGCGACCAATTCCTGCGTCGAGCCGGCGCCGACGGTGCCGTAAAGAATTTCGCCCGGGTGTGCCTTCGCGTAACTGACAAATTCTTTGAACGTATCGACCGGAATCGATTTGGCGAGCGCCATCAGATAGTAATATTTCGACACCAGCGTGATCGGTGCGATGTCGGCAAGCTTGTAGGACACGTTCTTGTACAAGAGCGTGTTGATCGCATCGAAATAAGTGCAAAACGACAGGCTGTAGCCATCCGCTGGCTGAGCCAGCACATCGTTGAGCGCGATCATCCCGCCGGCGCCGGGTTTGTTCTCGACATAGACTTTCTGGCCGAGCTGCGTGCTGAGGCGATCGGCGATGAAGCGAGCCGGGATGTCTGTTGGTCCACCGGCGAGAAAGCCGACGACCAGCTTCACCGGACGGGCCGGATAGGTCTGGGCGGCCGCGGGAACGGCCATGCCGCTAAGGAAAATTGCGGCGACGGCGAGGCCACCGACGAGCGCAGATGCTTTCCGAGACACAAGCGCCGGCCGCGCGTTCGCAGACATGGCGCCGCTATTCCAGCGTCACGTGGGCGGAAACGATGACCTTCTTCCAGCGCCCGACTTCGTCGTGGAAATAGGCCGCGGTCGCTTGCGGTGTGCCGCCGGCCGGTTCCGCCGACAGCGTAGCGAAACGTGCCTGAACGCCTGGATCGTGCAGCGCCTCGTTCACGTCGGCATTGATCTTGTCGACGATCGCCGCCGGCGTTTTCGGCGGCGCGGCGAGCGCGAACCAGGTCACGGAGGCAAAGCCCGGCAGAGTTTCGGCGATCGTAGGCACGTTCGGCAGCGATTTAACGCGCTCCGGCGCGGCGACGGCAATGAGCTTCAGCTTGCCTGCCTTTACGAACTGCATCGACACGCCGAGATTGTCGAACATCGTATCCACGCTGCCGGCAACCAGATCGTTGAGTGCCGGCGCCGAGCCGCGATACGGCACGTTCTGCAGCTTGACGTTTGCCATCAGCTGAAACAGCTCGGATGTCAGATGCGACGTCGTTCCGTTGCCCTGTGTCGCAGCGGTGATCTTGCCCGGATTTGCCTTTGCGTAGGCGATGAAATCCTTGACGGTGTCGGCCTTGATCTTGGCCGGGTTGACCACGAGCGCGTTCGAGACGCGGCCCATCACCGCGATCGGCACGAA
>Ga0335078_10014056_pt1 | contig 11867 bp, 12 predicted proteins | sample Lox_Sample_32_FD_206711 | JGI IMG/M metagenome (GOLD analysis project Ga0335078, IMG submission 206711) | Soil microbial communities from Loxahatchee National Wildlife Refuge, Florida, United States - Lox_Sample_3.2 | ecosystem: Environmental > Terrestrial > Soil > Wetlands | place: USA... | reverse complement strand
GGAGTTTCCCAGGACTCGACGTGGAGTGCTTCTTCGTCAACTTCGAGGGTGTGCACGCGGTGGACAATAAAGCGACGGTGTGACGGCCGGGCAGCGTTAACTGAAGTCCGTGTGGGGACGGGCACCCCGCCCGTCCAGGGCGAGCGCAGCTCGGCATTTTTGCATTCAGAACGGTGGACATACTTCATGCCTCGCGAATGCAGCGAGATATGGGGCACGCATCCCGGGCTGGCCCCACCCGTTTTCGCAGGGAGCGCGGAACGGGTTGGGGTTACGGGGCAGCCCAGTGGAGGAGGACGGGTCGGTCCGAGATGACTGCTATTTTCTTGCTGCCATCTGAGTCTTCTCGATTCCCGATGACAACTGCTGATCTACGATAAGGCGCAAGGCCGCGTAGTCCAGGGCTCCACTGAAGTAGTGGCGATTGATGAAGAAACTCGGCGTGCCGGTAAGTCCGAGCCGCACACCCTCAGCGCGATCCTGGGCCACAACACCGGCCATTTCGCTCGAATCAAGACACTGGTCGAATTCTGCTGAATTCAGACCCAGGAAATGGGCCTGCCCCTTCAGTTGGTCGACATCCAACTCTTTGGTGCGAAATAGTTCGTCATGGAACTGCCAGAATTTCCCCTGCTTGCCGGCGCAACGCGCAGCTTCCGCGGCCTTTTCGGCATGGCTGTGCATGGGCAGGGGGAAATCCTTATAGGCAAACGCTACCTTTGAGCCGAACTCGTCCAGCACCTTCTTGATATCAGGAGCGACGCGCTGGCAGTAGGGGCACTCATAGTCGGCGAACTCGACCACCAGAACCGGCGCGTCCTTGAGGCCGGCCCAATTTGCGTTTTCGAGGTTGACATTAGCTACCGGCCCAGACAACAAAATGTGCACGTCCGCTTGAGCGCGCAAAGTCTTCAAGTAGGCAGCGCGGAGCCGGTCCGTCCGCACCTGGCGGATCTTTGCCAGAATCTTGTCCCGCACAGCTTCGTAGGGCTGATCGGTTTCCAGACCTTCGTAGTAAACCTTCATTTGATCCTCGGTGGGATCTTTCAATTGCGATTTAATATCGCGATCAAGAAGCTCATCTACCGTCTGGTGCTCTTGCTTGGCCTTCTGTTCCAGCAATTTCTGGTTGATCAGCTCGTCAAGCGCTTTGCTCGCGGCCTGGTAGTACTGGTAACGTGCCTGAAGCAGTTGTGAAGCCTCGGCCTGCTGAAGGTCGGCCATGGTGAGCTTCACTCCGCCTACCTCGGCAATAATTTCCGTGTCGTTCTGGGCAAGTGCGCCTGCTGCACACAAAACAGCCATCGTGAACACGATGGCGGCATGAAGAAGCGCGCGCGAGATTGGCATGATCCATCCTCCCCGTTTTATCGATTGCTAGGGACCGTGCTTTGGGAAAACGCGCCGCCAGGCGAGAAGTACCCCGGCTCTTGCCTGGCGACCCGAGTTTGGCACGCCAAGGCACGGCTCGGTCGGCGCCGTGACCTGCGTGTCGTGCCACTAGTTGTTGCAAATAGCGGCCAGGGCGGCGCTGTTCGCGCAGATACCCTTTCCGCTGCCAACTTTTCTAATAGAGTTGCACTGACTTCCGAGACGGCCCAGCTCAGCCGGGCTGAGACCCGCGTCTGGAGATCCGCTCTCAGTCAAAGCGAAGCTTCCGTTCTGAATGTGAGTAACCCAGGCTCTCAGTGTCGCAGCGGGGGCCGGTTTGACTGGGATCGGGCAAGTGGGTGCTCCTCCCGCCCAAGTGGTAAGAGCGGACACGACTTTGATGACGCCAGTGGAGAGGACCACACCGGTGAGGGGATCACCAGTCAAGTCGTTGTTGACTGACAATGTCAACAGACCATCCGGGGTGATGATGCAGCTGCAGCACTCGGACAGTTCTTCGTTGGCATCGAACACGTAAATGTCCGCGCAGAGATTTCCCGCGCCGACCGTTGATGTTCCCGGATTCAGAATGCGCTCCGTTGCATCCGGCGCGCCAGTAGTGTGCGCGTTGGCGAAATAGTCGACTTTGAGCGTGTCAGAGTTGTTGTCTTGTGCATTCGCGACCCCAACAAACAGGGCCAAAGATGCTACCAAAGTACAGGCTACCGCTATTTTTGTTCGAGACATTCGTCCTCCTGTGAAGTGCGCCGCCGCGGCTGGGGAGGGAAGCTCAGGGCATTCGTGGGCGCGGTTTCCAGTGTAAGAGCAGTTCTCGGCTGCACAAGTCCCCAGGTGTACTAATCCGCTGTCACTAGCCCCAATCGGGATAGTCAATTGGGCTAAGCCGAAAGGCAACCGATCCTGCTTCAGATTTGGGTCTCCACAATTTTTCCGATGATGCCAGACCTGGTCGAAACTTTCATCTTGACCATCACCAGGCGAATAAACGCTTTGACGGTGTTGGGGCTGATTCCCATTCGTAGGCCGATTTCTTTGCTGGTGAGGCCTTGCAGAAGCAGTTGCACCGTCTCCTGTTCTCGGGCAGTGAGGCCGAAGCGTCCACAGAGTTCGACCACAGAACTGCCGTGGTTGGTCTTTCTTTCCAGAATAATCACCAGCACCGGACGCGAGAGGCTCCTGCCATTTGCTTCGGTGCTCAGCGAAAAGGAGCGACACATGTAGGTTCTTTTCCCCGATTGAACCTCGGAGAGAAATCGAGGAGAACCATCGGATTGACCGTCCAAGAGTCGAATGCGAATTCGATTGCTGACCCACACGTCCAAGTGACGGATTGTTTCCGGGTGATCCGGAAATGCAAGCATCTGAATTGCCTCTGGATTCGAAGCGACCATCTTGAGAGCGGTGTCCACGATGAGTAGACCCGGACATGCAGAAACAGCGTGCATAGGGAGATCCGCCGTCCTTTTGTAAAGTCCACTAACCCGCGTTCCACGGGCTAAGGTTGAATGACAAACCATGGCTACCATGACAACTGATTTCTAATTGAGAATGCAGGGGCGTTCTCGTGCAGCCGGGGGACTGACTGGGGAGGGCAGCCAATGTACCGCTTCGGGGGAAATCGGAGAATGTCCCGCGTATGTTGGACCGCCGTGGGGGCCGCTGTCAAGCGTGAATAGAAGAATTCACGACTTTTTCGCCTTACAGTCTAAGAACTAGCCGATTAGAACTAATCTCTTAGGCTAGTCATTTCGTGGTACAACAATTAACGAATAGAAACTGATCTAAAAGACTAGTCTGTCACCGATAGACCGAGCGGCGGAGATCGAACTTTCACGAGTGCGTTTCGATCCTGGCTGAGCTCTGAAAAAACCACTCACGGGTCATCTACATTCGAGGACGAACAATCGCGCCTCAGGCCGCCTTGTTAAACCAATTGATTACTCCATTCGGAGCTTTGCCCGATTTCGCATTCCAGCGTATAAGGCGAATGCAACACTGGCTCTGGCCGCTCTTCAATGCACAGGAGGATTGGTTTGACGGACAAAGAACAAGAGTGGATTGAAAAATTCCGAGCCGCGATCGAAACTCAACCAACCAAAAAATCGAAGTGGAGGGCGATGCGGCCCGATCTGCGCAGCCTTAGAAATATTGTCAATTCGATTATGAACCTCGGCGAACGAGTCAAGACTCAGCTGAGCATGGGCACAGCCGGGCAGGCGCCCGAACTGGCACCAACCCAGGCCCCGGTAATTGCGCCTGAATTGCGGCAAGGCTCCCTCGGCAGATCGGGCAAGACGATTGCGGTTGAGAGACCGGCTTTTCCCGCCCAGCAACGCAGAAGGGCGAGTTGAACTTTCCTGGAGCCCGGTGCATCTTTGCTCTGATCCCGGACGGACCCGAGGAAAGTGTGGAACGGTCGTAAGCGTCTTCTAGTGGGAGCTGGCCAGATCGATGCGAATTGCGTAAGCATATTTGCCCACCGGAGTTTCCGGGAGGCGCACGCGCAGACCGTCCGCACGCTGCTCGAAGGAAAGATCGGCCTGCGAGCCCAATAGTTTCACCGATCGGATCTGATTGCCCTCGCCCAGCGCTGCCGGAGTTATAGAGTGAATCATCGCCTCCTGGTTCGCCGGCCATCCTAGTTCGATGGCGTACAGCGTGCCGTTTTTTGCGGTGAAGCGGAAGTCCTGGGCGCCATAACTCTGCGTGTCCGTATCGTGGAATGCCCCGGCGGCAACCTTGGTCGGACCTTCGCCGTAAACCTTCCATGGGCGAGTTCCATAAATCGCCTCGCCATTCACTTTCAGCCAGGCTCCCACGTCGCGCAAGATGCTCTGGACCTCGTCCGGAATGGTGCCGTCGGACCGCGGCCCGACGTTGAGCAGCAGATTTCCATTCTTGCTGACGATGTCCACAAGTTGATGCACGATGAATTCCGGTGATTTGAAAGTGTCGTTCTCAATGTAGCCCCAGGATTTATTGCTCACCGAAGTATCGGTCTGCCAGGGGAGCGGGCGAATGCCGGAGAGCTGGCCGCGTTCCACGTCGAGAACAGCGGAATGTTCCTCCATGGCGAAATACTTGTAGTTGATCACGCCCGGGTCGCCGGCGTATTTCAAAGAGCTGTTGTAGTAGAAGGCGGCAAAGCGAGTGACGGCATCGCGAATCGATGGTTGCCCGATCCACCAATCAAACCAGATCACCTCGGGATGGTACTTCTCGACAATTTCAGCGGAGCGGGCCAGCCAGTCCTCTGTCCAGGCGGAAGAAACGAAGGTGAAATCGTTGGCCACAGGAGTGCCTTCACCCGGAGGAAGCCGAGTATGAGCCGGACCATAGAATGCCGCATATTGGGGATCATTCACGTCGGAGCGAATGGCGCGGCCGCCATCAAAAAAGAAATTGTGCTCCACGCGATGAGACGACGCTCCCAGATGCAGCCCCTCGGCGCGCACCGCTTTCGCCAGATCTCCAACCAGATCGCGATGCGGGCCCATCTTGGCTGCGGTCCAATCGGAGAGGTCGCTGGCATACATGGCAAAGCCGTCGTGATGCTCGAACACAGGTATGACGTATTTCGCTCCGGAATCTTTAAACAGACGAGCCCATGCGGCGGGATCGAACCGCTCCGCTTTGAACATGGGAATGAAATCTTTATATCCAAACTCATGCACCGGGCCGAAAGTGTAGCTGTGGTGCTGGGACTCCTCCGAGCCCGGCCGGTACATATCGCGGGGATACCACTCGCTGCCGAAGGCAGGAACGGAGTAAACGCCCCAATGAATGAAAATTCCGAATTTCGCGTCGCGATACCACTCCGGAACCTGATAAGTCTGCAGAGATTGCCAGTCGGCGCGAAACGGCCCTTGCTGAATCGTGGCGTCGACCTGCTTCAGGATCGCAGCGCGTTGAGGGTCGTATTTTCTGACTGCTTGTTGCCACACCTGATCGATGGCTTGCGGACTCTCGGACGCGGTGGGTTGAGCGGGATCGCTGGAATCTGCGCTCGCGAAGATGCTTGCCGAAGGCGAAAGCATGAAGACCAGAAGCAGTCCTGGAAAGATCAACTTTCGGAGTATTTCTAGCATTGCCCTCCTTGCAAAAACCCAAGCGGCAAGATTTGAATCGCCTCCGCAGCGCCTCAGAGCGGAGCCCGTTCATTTTACTCTTGTCATTGGGAGCCCCATCGCAACCGGCGCAATCGTAACTCGACCTTAAGCTGATCTACGGTTCCTTCCCTATATGGACATCGTGTCGGACAAAAGGGGCATCTTTGTCTAGCAACTTTCGGAAGTGGCGTGGGTTTGTCCGAAACAAGGAGTGGCTATGAAACGTCCTGGGATTGTGATTATTTCTTTGCTTGCACTCATGCTAAGCGCTTGTGGAGGCGGCAACGGCAATTCAACGAATGTCAACGGAAACTGGAGCGCAACCCTGACGAATACCGACGGGACCCCGGCTTTGTCGTTCACAACGACACTCAACCAGAGCAACAACACTACCGTCACCGGTACCAGCCTCAGTTTCACGACCTCAACGCCTTGCTTTTCCTCAGGAGGATCGGAGACCGGAGGGTTCACGCTCACCGGCAACACCGGCGGAATGGTTACGGGGAATTTCGAGTTGACCATTCAATCGGGGACACCCAGCGGTAATGTGCTCGCCCTGCAAGGCACGGAGAGCAACAACACGATCTCGGGTACTTGGACACTGAGTGGCGTTACCTCAGGGTGCACCGGGTCGGGAAACTTCATGATGACACGGATGTAGGTACGGCCGGCCTAGGCGCTGGCTTTGTCGAGCAGAGGCAGGGGTTGCTCGCCCTCTCCGTTCTTGGCGGTAGCGGTATCCAAATCCAGTTGCTCCTGACCGCTCAGGGCGGAAACCTTGCCGCGATAGCTCTTCAGATGGCGTTGCGCGGTCTCGAACGCCTCCTGGGCTTTGTTCAGATTCTTGCCGACATTCTCGAACTGGTTCTGGAAGAAGTCGAAGGACTTTTGCGCCTTCGCCAATTCCATGCGGCTTTTCTCAAAGCGGCCTGCCATTTCATACCATTTGTGCACCAGAGCGATCGTCTTGAGCGTCATCAACAGAGTGTTGGGAGACACAGGAAACACGTGCTGCTGATTGAGCCAGTCGGCCAGTTCACGATTGCGGATCGCTTCCATATACAAGGTTTCGCTCGGCAGATACATCAGGGCGATGTCGGTCGTTCCGTTCTCCGGCTGGATGTACACTTTTACCCGTTTGGCCTCTGCCTTCATAACGCGTACAAACTCGTGGCGGGCTTCCTCGATGGCTGCTTTGTCCGTGCTTTCAAATAATGCCAGCACCTGTTCACGGGGGAACTTAGCGTCGATTGGCAGGCGCCGGTCGGGGAAATGGATGATTGCATCGGGGCGGCCGCCAGACTCGGGCAGTGAAGATTGGATTTCAAACATGTGCGTGGGAAGGAAATCCGCGAGCAGGCGCTCCAGGCTGGCCTCGCCAAATTGTCCACGCAGATGCGGCAGCTTCAGCAGATTATTCAAGTCGTTTATGGAGTGTCCCAAGGCCCCCACCTCGCGCAACTGCTCCTCCGCCGCGCGCAGATGCTGCTGAACTTTCTCAAATTGGGCGAAACCCTCTTTGATGTTTTGGTCGAGCTTTTGCTGAACCTGGTCGGTGATGGCAAGCAGCTTGGCGTCCACCCGCTCACGGATCAAATCCAGGCTTTGCGCGGTCCTCTGGTTGAGTCCGTCAAACTCGGACTTAAGCTGGGAAGTTGTTAAGGCAAGCGAAGCCGTCAACTCGCACCGCGCGTCTTTCAGTCCCTCGGATTGCTCGCGCCGGCCAGCCAGCATTTGTTGCTCCACCGTGCCCTGGATGGTGGTAAAGCCGTCTCCCAGGCGGTCTGTCACCTGCTGGCGCAGATCGCCTTTGGTTTGCTCCAGGCGCTGCGCCATATCAGCAATGGCGGTGGCGAATTGTCCGGTCAAGGTCTCCTCAAGGCGTCGGCCCTGATAGATAAGTGACTCCATAGCTTCAAGTTGCGAAGAACTATTGAACCTGCGGTGCAGCATGAAAAGATTCCAGCACAGAAAGGCCAGATTCAACGTCGTTAGCAGCGCGGCAAGCCAGATCAAGTCCGAGGCCTCAGCAGAATTCTAGAAGGGACCGAACAAAAAGCAAAGCAGTAAGTTGGCGTTACGAACGATCAGCCGTCCACCGGGCGGACGTCTTCCGCCTTCCCGCTCTGCAGGCTGCGAAAGGCGGCGTCGAGGACTTCCTGATTTTTCCAGCCCTCTTCCCCCGGCACCGGAAATTCAGCTTGGCCTTCGACGGCTTCGGCGAACGCTTCCACTTGTCGGGTATAGGCTCCCCGGTTGGATAGATTTTCTTCTTCGACGACGGCCCCGCCGCGGCGCAATTCCAGGTGAATGGGATATTCGACGTTCAGGGCATCATCGGCACGAAGAACCCCGGTCTCGCCGACGATTTCCAGTGGAGTGCGATACTCGGCGCGGAAAGATACCGCCACCAGGCCAATTGTTCCGCGGGAAAACTCCAGAAGAAAAGCCGCGGCCGCTTCTACATCGCCCGATGCGCGATCCATAGTAGCGCGAGCACTGACGCGGACCACTTCGTCCTGCAGAATGAAGCGCAGAGCGTCCACGCTGTGTACCCCGACATCCGCAATCGGGCCCCCGCCTGCGACCGCACGATTATTGAGCCAGGTGCGTGGATGGTTGGTGCCAGCTGAGAAGGAAAACTCAGAGCGGGCGAAAACCGGCTTGCCAACCTGCCCTTGCGCGAGACGCCGGCGAAGTCGTGCCGTGCTCTCTTCGAAGCGAAACACCTGGGCCACTCCCAAGGGCAGGTTGGCCTGGCGCGCTGCCTGGACCATTTGACGGCATTCGTCGGCGTGGATGCCCATGGGTTTTTCGCAGAGGACCGGCTTGCCGCAGGAAAGTGCCAGAAGCACATCCTGCAGATGGCATGCGTTTGGGGTAGTGACAAACACGGCGTCAACCTGCGGAGAGCGGCAGAGTTCTTCGGCGGATTCGAACGCCAGGGGGATATCAAACTGGCGGGCCGACTCCCGGGCTTTGTCCAGAGTTCGCCGCGAAAGTGCAATTACTCGGCAGTTCTTCGCGGGAGCGAAGCCCGGCATAAGGCGCTTCACCGCATGAAGTCCAAAGCCGAGAATGCCATAGTTGACCATGGAAGCCTTTGCAGCGGGAGCAGGAATTTCCCGTTTACTTGGTCACGTACATTGACACTGCGGCAACGCTCGTCGATGTCGACTGCGCCGTACTGGCAAGGGCGCCCGTACCCGACGTTACAGAGAGAACCGTGATCGTGCTGGAGCTCTGACTTACGGTATACACGAAGTTCCCGTCAGGGTCGCTCACAATCAAAGTCGGGGAAGTTCCACCGCTGAATGGCGACCCCGTAATCAGGGTTGGAATGCCGCTCGTCGAATCGATCGAATACGCCGTAATGTCACTGGAACCTTGGTTGATGATGTAGAGGTACTGGCCTGAGGGAGAGACCGTCAGCCCAACCGGCGTCGTACCGGCGGCGAAAGGTGATCCTACAAGTGGCGCCAAGGCCCCGGTGCTGGAATTGATGGAATCGATGGTGACGGTGTTATCCGACGAATTCACCACATAAACGAACTTCTCGCCGGGATCAATGGCGATCGCAGCCGCGCCGACCCCCACCGGAAAGGGAGACAGCGGAACCGCTTGCAGAGTGCCGGAGCCGCCGATCGCATATCCGAAAACCAGCGCGAGGTTGCTATCCACGACATAAAGAAACTTCCCCGACGAAGTCACGGCCAGCCTCACCGGATTGGGTGGGGTGGCAAAGGGAGAGCCCGCCACGGGGGTCAACGCTCCGCTGGTTGAGTCGATGGAGTACACAGAAATGTTGCTGGAGATGGTGTTGGCAACAAAGAGAAAATTGCCGGAGCTGGACATCACCATGTCGGAGGGCGTAAGGCCGGTGTCGACTCGCGGTGTCACTTCGGTAAGCGAGCCGATGCTGCTGTCAATCTTGAAGCGTGAAATCGTGTTGTCATTGCGATTCGCTACATACAGGAACTTCCCGGCGGGATCTGCGACCAACGGTCCCGGAGAGCTGCCGGTGAAGAACGGCGAGCCTACAATGGTTGTGAATTTGGCGTTGTGGTTATCGATGCGGTAAGCGGCCACCGCGTCAGATTGCGGCAGGCTCAGGTACGCGATGTGGCTGGATGCCGCATTACAACCGGTCAGGAAGAACAACAACCCGACGCTGCCCAGCACCAAGATTCTGCTCGTCAATCTCGCGAGGACGCGCTGAGCATCCGACTCTGCCGTCTCTACTACGATTTTCTGATCCACGTTCCCCGTCATAGTCTGGGCCGATGGCCAATGTGGCCAAAATGGACGACTACCCCTGTCGAAACACGGATGTTGCTCAGCGTGGGGCCAAAGGTATCGCTGCGCAAGTAGTCGGCTTGCACCACCCGAAAGGTGAGCCGCGGGCTGATGTCCCAGTCGAAGCCTCCGCCGCCTCCGTACGACTTTCCCACGCTCTCAAAATAGGGCCGCGTAGGCTGCGGGAGATTTGCGCGGGTTTGCTCTTTCCCGAACAGCCCGTGCACGAAAAATCGGGTCTTCTCTCGCCGCCAGGTGTATTGCGGACCGAACATCCAGTTGTACACGTCCAGGTGCGAGCCGTAATGACCGCTGAGATCAATGACCACGCTTAGATTCAACTTGATGTTTCCCGTGGCCGACGCGTTCCAACCGTAGAGGTTGGAGTAGTTGGCGTACCCGATCTGTGTGGAGTCGAAGCGCATATAAGAGAAGCCTCCGAAAACGTCCAGACGGGCGCCTTGCTGTGCTCTTGCAGCCAAAGGCGATAGAAGGATGAGTGAAAGGACAGAGAGAGTCGCAGTGCGGCGAACCGTCCCTGCAGGCGCGTTAGTCATTCCTGTGAAAGTATGAACTCCGATCAGAATCTGGTTGACCTTGCGGTCCAGCTACTATAGCAGGTCAGTAGCAGGTCAGTCAGGCCTCGTGCTTTTGGTTGGATGCAGACTCGCGGCGATTTACTGCTGTTCGAGATCAAATTCGCGAAGGGTCATGCTACTTTGCCGCCATGGCGCCCACCAGGGATTCAAAGATCTTGAATCCGTCGGTGCCGCCCAGCTCCGGTTCGGCCGCGCGTTCTGGATGCGGCATCATCCCCAACACGTTCCGTCCCGGGCTGCAGATGCCGGCAATGTTATCCAGCGAGCCGTTGGGATTGGCGTCGAGCGTAACTTGCCCTTCGGGCGTGGCATAACGAAATACAATTCGCTGCTGGCCCTGCAGTTCAGCCAGGGTCGCATCGTCGCAAAAATAATTGCCTTCCATGTGGCCGATTGGAATGGTCAGCACCTCGCCCTGCCGGCAGGCGTTGGTAAAAGGTGTATCCGACGATTCCACGCGTACCTGTACCGGCTTGCAAACGTACTTGAGACCGACGTTGCGCATCAGAGCGCCCGGCAGCAGGCCAGATTCGCAGAGTATCTGGAAGCCATTACAGATGCCTAGCACCAGGCCGCCGCCGGCAGCGAACTTGCGCACCGAATCCATTACCGGGGAGAAGCGGGCAATCGCGCCGGTACGGAGGTAGTCGCCATAAGCGAATCCACCGGGTACGATGATGGCATCACAGTTTTCCAGGTCATGCGACTCATGCCACAGAAACGTCACTGGCTGACGCGCCACCTGCTGGATGGTCCAGTACGCGTCGTGGTCGCAGTTGGAGCCGGGGAAAATGATGACGCCAAATTTCATGCCAGATTCCTCGATGGTTCGTTATCTTGAGTCTAACATGGGCAAAAACGCACTCCAGGCGGCCGCCTCGACTCTCGCTGCAAGGGCATCGGCTTGAACGTTGGCAAGCATCTGCGCATCACTGGCGGCGCGTTAAGAAACTGGCTCATCGCACAGTCTGCAGGATTCGCTGGCAGTGGGGCTTTTGTGGTGGATCGGACTGCGTCTGCTGAAAGTGCCCTGGGCGCCGCTATGGGCCGTGTTGGCGGCAGTCTTGCAGTTTGTGCCGCACCTTGGGCCGGCGCTGGGGATGGTCGGGCCGGTTCTGGCAGCGGCGATTCGCTGGACCGACTGGGAGCATCCCCTCTACGTTCTGATGCTCTACGCCGCAATTGTCATAGTCGATGGCTTCCTTCTGCAGCCTTATCTCATGAAGCGCACCGCCAAGGTGCCGATCTGGGCGTCGATTCTGGCGCCGATCGTTTTGGGATTCCTGATTCCGTTCTGGGGCGTTCTGCTCGCGCCGCCGCTGCTGGCGGTGGTGTATGCGTATAGGGCCAGACAAGAATATTAATTGCATCCGCCAGGTCCGCTGCGGTTGCCAGACTTGCGCACTTATGCAATCTTGGCTTCTGCCGCAACCTTGCTCGGCTTAATGTTCTGGTTCACACAGAAGAAATT
>Ga0335078_10014055_pt1 | contig 11867 bp, 8 predicted proteins | sample Lox_Sample_32_FD_206711 | JGI IMG/M metagenome (GOLD analysis project Ga0335078, IMG submission 206711) | Soil microbial communities from Loxahatchee National Wildlife Refuge, Florida, United States - Lox_Sample_3.2 | ecosystem: Environmental > Terrestrial > Soil > Wetlands | place: USA: Florida... | reverse complement strand
GCGACTTCAAATTCACGCCGTCGGAGAGCAACTGCTTCATGCTCGAGACCAGCCGGCCGGGCAAGGAAGTGATGGCGGGCATGGCGGCACGCGACATTTACATCGGCCGCATCTGGCCGGCGTGGCCTACGCAGGTGCGAATCACCGTGGGCACGCACGACGAAATGATGGCCTTCCGCAAGGCGTTCCAGGAAGTGATGAGCAGCGCGACGGCCGGCCTCGAGCCCGCGCCGCTGCCGCGCCGTGTGGCCGACAGGGCGTTCAAGTATCTGAGTTAGTTCACAGTCCGGAGTTCACAGTCCGTAGTTCGCAGTGAACAGTGAACGGGGATCAGCAGCGAGGCTTTGGAGAGATCCAAAGAGCGCAGCCAGAATACGCGAGGCGCGCCCCATCGCAAAGATCGGGCGATTCCTTGTGCTGGGGATTACGAAAAGCGCGGACGATAGTCAGGTACTCGTTGCGCCTTCCAATGTAATAACAACCTTGCCACGGGCGTGGCCTTCTTCAACGTACGTCACTGCTTCAGGGACATCGCTCAGTCTGTAACGCCTGTCGATGAGCGGTGTGACTTTTCCGGATTCCATCAACTCGCCCAACTTACTCAGGTCCGCTGTGCAGGACTTCGCGAAGATTCCAACCAGTTGCTGGCTCACAAAACACGAGCGCACCTGCATCGCAATCGAACGATCCATCGGCGAAAACCAGCGGCCGGCTTTTCCTCCGACCATAACGTAAGTCCCTTTGGGGTTCATGGCGCGTATGCATTCGCGGAGCGAATGGTTGCCGATGCAGTCGAGAATCAGATCGTATCGCTCGCTGCTCTTGGTGAAATCCTCACGGTTGTAATCGATGACGCGATCCGCGCCAATCGATCGCACCATTTCCACATTTTTTCCGCTGCAAATTCCGGTTACTCCGGCGCCGAGAGCCTTGGCGATCTGCACGGCGAACGTGCCTACGCCGCCTGCAGCGCCGTTGATCAGGACTCTCTGCCTCGGTTGAAGCCGCCCCTTATCGCGCAAGGCCTGCAATGCGGTCAAGCCCGCAATGCCGGCCGATGCCGCTTGTTCGAACGTGATGCCTCGCGGCTTTTTCGCGAGTCTCGGCTCGCGAGCGCACGCGTATTCGGCAAAGGATCCCTGGCAATTGCCGAAGACGGGGTCGCCGGGCTTAAGTTGCTGTATGCCCCGGCCCACCGCTTCCACTTCGCCCGCAACATCCGAGCCCAGCCGGGGGATTTTGGGATTGAACAGCCCGGAAAAGAGGCGAAGGAAGATCGGCGTGCCCCGCATGAAGTGCCAATCGTAAGGATTGACAGAAGCCGCGCGAACCTGGATCAGTACCTCATTGTCGGCGGGGACGGGCTTCGCGACCTCTTCGAGGCGCAAGACATCCGGAGCACCGTACCTGCCATATACGATGGCCTTCATCGGCAGACCTACAGGAAGACAACTGCAGAATAGCCCATAAAGCAATTTTGTAAGTGCGCCGAGTCACCGTCGACGGCAAGATAAAGATCCCGGCCGCTGGCGAGCGACCGGGACTGTGAACTGCAAACCCTCAGAAAATGATCTTCAGAGCCAGCTGCACGTTAAATGGCTCGCCGGGTCCAATCCCCGGCGAGAAGTTGCCTGAGCCGATCGTCGAGCTGGTTGTGCCGAAGGCGCCGGCAAAGTCGCTCGATCCATCCCAATAGTCGAGGCAGAGCTGCGTGCAGGCCGGGCTGGCCAGGTTGACGCGGTTGAACAGGTTGTACATTTCGGCGCGGAACTGCGTATTCACCGGGAAATCGTGGACCTCGAATTTGGTGTTCTTGAACACCGAGAAGTCGAAGTCCGCGAAGCCCGGGCCAAAGACGTTATTGCGCGCGACATTGCCCCAGGTACCGTCGGCAGGCTGCGCGTAGGCATTGGTATTCAGCCATTGGACGTAGGGTGTCGAGCCATCGCCGGGATTCACGATCTTGTGGGAAATGCCCTTCAGCGGGTTGCCGACCTGGTTCGGCCGCTGCTCGTCTTCGTTGGTTCCGCTGGAATCCGTCGCCGTGTAAACAGTGATCGGTTGTCCGCCTTTGAAGCTGTACGCGGTGTTCAGAGCCCACCCGCCGGTCAGCGCCTTCGGGCCCGGCAAGGCCGGCACATCGTAGTTCAGGTAGCCCACAACACTGTTCCTCGTGTCGAAATCCGAGTTGCCGTAGTCGCCCTTGAAGTTATAGCTGTTCTGCGGCAACGCCCCGCGGTACGCGGTCACTTCATCCAGATTGTGCCCCCAGGTGTAGGAGAGCTGTGAAGTCACGCCGTGCCAGGAGGTGGTGCGAAAGATGGCCTGAAGCGAGCTGTAGTTCGATGTCCCGATGCTTTGAATCTGATTGATGTCCGAGTAGCAGTTTCCGCCGAAGGTGCAGGTGGTGCCCGAGGTGGGAATGCCGCTGTATGGACCTGGCGCCGCATTCAGCGTTCCATTGGGGATCGGCTGATTGATGTCGAGCAGGCTGAGCAGCTTTCTTCCTTCGCTGCCCACATATCCAATCTGCATCATGGCCTTGCCGCCAAGCGACCTTTCGATCTGCACACTGAAGTTCACGTTGTAGGGCGAGCGGAAGCCCTTGGCTACGCTGAACGCGCCGCAAGGGCTGTCGATCGGACAAGGGTTGGTGTTGGACGGCGTGGGAATGATCTGCTTGCCGGTGACGATCACTTCGTTGCCGATATCGGGATTGACCACGGGATTCGATCCGCCGGGGTTGCCTTCGAAGCCGTTCGGCGCGCTGTTGCCCGGCCGGTTATCCAGGAAGGGATTGGCGTTCGGCATGTCGAAGAATAATCCCGCGCCGCCTCGAACCACGGTGCTGGGCGAAGACTTCGGCTGCCAGCTGAAGCCTATCCGCGGGCTGAAGCTCGTCGCATCGGGATCGTAGACGTTGCCGATGTCCTTGCCCTGGAACGCGATTGCCGTGGGGGTCGTTCCCGGACGGAATACCGAGAGATCCTTCTTGCTGTCGTGCATCGGCTGCATGAAGTCATAGCGGAGGCCGAAATTGACGTTGAAGGTCGGACTGATCTGATAGCTGTCCTGGGCGAACACGTCAAACGCATGGGAATACACCGTGCGCTCGGGATCGCCGAATGCCTGCGTCGCCTTGGTCATGTAGCCGGCCATGAAGTTGGCCAGCGACCGGACCTTGGAATCGATGGCGGTGTTCCCATCCCATGGGGAGGGATAGGTGGTGTCGAACGTGAAGCTGCCGATCGAATGACGCCAGTAAAACTCGTTCAGTTGCATCTGGCGATATTCGCCGCCCAGCCGGAGTTGCTGTTTGCCGACGATCCAGTTGAGAGCTTCGTCGATATGCCCGGTGATATCGTTGCGGCCTTCGGGAGGCGTATTGCCCGTCGGCTCGAATCCCGAGATCTTGATGTTGGGCGCGTTGTTCGGGAAGCGCGATCCGGTCACGAATCCCGCTTGCGGTACGGTGCTGAAATCCGTCTTGGCGTCGGAGAAGACCTGGTTGAAGTAGTTCACGCCGATCGTCACCGAGTTGGTCATCGACGGCGAGATCACGTAGTTGTCGTCGGCCGAGTAGTTGTAGACGTGAATCGGGGCGATTTCAAAGTACCACGGGTTGATGTCTGTCTCGCCCACCGGCGCCGTCTGGTTGCCTTGACCCAGGAAGGCCCGGCCGGAGATATTGTGCTTCGCGCTGAAGTTGTGGTCGACCTTGATGACGCCGTTGTAGCTGTAGCCGAACTCCGGAGCGGGGCTTTGCACGGCGGTCAGCGCCGTCGGGGTCAGCAGGTTGGCCGGCCACAGAAGTGAGATCAGGTTCGCCGTCGCCGCATCTTCAGCCACACCGTATTGCTTCAGCAGCGCCAGCGCCGCCGCCTGGTAGCCGGCGTTCGGTTCCACGCCCGAGTTGCCCGTCGCGATGTTGAACTTCTGCTTTTCGAAGTTGGCGAACCAGAAGGTGTGGTCTTTCCAGAAGGGCCCGCCCAGCGACGCGCCCCACTGGATATTCGAGAGCGGCAAATCGCCGAGCGTGTTGAACGGGTTGCTTTCGGCGAGCGCCTGGTTGCGTTCGTAGTAGTACAAGCTGCCATGAAGATTGTTGGTCCCCGATTTCGTCACCAGGTTCACGGTGCCCCCGGGGTTGCGGCCCACCTCGCTCGACGATTGCGTCTGCAGGCTGAACTCCGCGATCGAGTCGATGGGCAGCGTCACGCCGGCAATGTTCTCCACTCCGCCCTGGTTCACGGCCGGTATGTTATGCCACCAGTCGTTGTTATCCGAGCCGTCGATCTGCCAGTTGATCTGGTTGGCGCGGGTGCCGTTCACTGATCCATACCCGCCCAGCGAGTAACCGGCAAATCCCGGCGCAAGCCCGATCATCTGCGTAAAATCGCGTCCATTGAGCGGAATGTCCTGAACCGTCACCTCGGGAATGTCGGTTGTCTGTGTCGTCGACGTCGTATCCAGCGCGAGGCCCGACGCCGATACCTCCACCGTTTCGCCCGTCGACTGGACCGACAGCTTCACCGGCAATGTGTAAATCACGCCCGCCGTGACCGGCACATTGGCGAACTTCGCTTCCTTGAATCCGCTCGCGCGCGCCGTGACGGTATAAGCGCCGAGAGGAAGGTCCTGAAAGCTGTACTCTCCGCCGCTCGAGCTGATCGTCTCATGCGTGACGCCGGTGGCCATGTCCATCGCTTCCACCGCGGCTCCCGCCACCACGGCGCCGGATTGATCCGTCACTGTGCCGCTGATTGCGCCACGAAAGGTCTGGCCGAGAATTGCGACCGGCCGAGCCGTGATCGCCATTGTCGCCAGCAGCAGAATCGCGAATACACTCCGGGTAGGTCGATATTTCATCTCACTGATCCTCCAAGAAGTTGGGTATAGTTGTTCGACTGCGCGCCCAGCCGGGAAAAGGGGGTTGCCGGAGCGGGCGCTCGGAACGCAGGGGTGGCTATTTTTTCTTGGGATGCCGGGCAGGGTGGAAGTTATGCCGAAAAGCTTCCATTCGTCAACATAGAAACAAAGAACATAAGGAAGCAATGAAGAGACGCGAGAAAGCCGAAATCGCACGCATCGGGCGCCGGCTGAATGAGCCGGAATCGAGTGCGCACTTTCCCATCCTCCGAAGCGCATGACGCCTGAGAACCACGTCTCAATTGGCCCGCAACGCAATGTGATGCAAATCACGCGACCCGGTGCGTGCTGGCACATCCCTGCCCTGTCTTCGGTGCCACGCTCTTGTGTGCGAGGTGAATGTCATGGCTGTCAGTGGCCGCGAATCTGGTCCGGGAATGAGCTCCGGACCTGGCTTGCAAGCCGGCTCCGAACATGGCATGGACCGCTGGGTTGGCCCGGCGGCGATCCTCGTCGCCACCAATCTGAGCGACCTCGATCGCCTCATGCCTTTCGCCTTCCAGATGGCCACCGAAACCGGTGCGCGAATTCTGTTGCTGCACGTGCTTCCGGCCAGCGCGTCGCTCACCGTGGATGCCGCCGGAATGCCGTACTACGATCCGGCCGGCGCCATGGAATACGCAGGGAAGGATCTTGAGCCCTGGTGCGCACAGGCGCGCAGCCGGCACCTGAGCTGTGACGCGATCGTCCGCGAAGGACAACCGGCGCAGGAGATCGTCTCCGCGGTGCGCCAGTTTCATGCAGATTGGCTTCTTCTTGGGACTCGGAGCCGGGGCAAGCTGGGTAAGTTGCTTCTTGGCTCCGTTGCCGAGCAGGTGCTGCGTTCGGTTAGACTCCCGGTCATCACCGTGGGGCCCGAGGCTCATCTCCCCTTGGAAGGCAGCAACCAGCCGAAAACGGTGCTGCACGCCACCACACTGGGAGAGACCTCTCGCCCGAACGCAGCGCTTGCTTGCCAGATTGCAGCCAGGCAGAAAGCCAAACTGATACTGCTCCACGTATTGCCGCACATCGACGAGATGCAGCGCAAGCATCTGCCCGCCGACTTCGATTCTGCGGTGCTGCATGAGCTCCACACGCTCGCCGCCGAAGCCGGTGGCAACGCCTGCGAGAACGTGGAAGCCAGGGTGCTGCACGGCAACCCGGCGATCGAAATTCTGGCTGAAGCTGCGGCCTGTCACGCCCGGCTCATCATCCTCGGCGCGGTGCGCCACAGCGTCTTCGAAAACCTGGCCCGCGACCGCACCGTCCATCGCGTTCTGGCTCACGCGCACTGCCCCGTGCTCACACTGCGCGAGCCGATCGAGAAAGCCGAACACGCCGAGGCCGAGACCTTCGCCACGCACGCGTGAGGAGGCGGCGTCGGCTGGGCTCGCGACGGGTCCAGCCCTTTTTCCACTCGGAAAGAACACCTGCCTAGCCGCACCGAGCGCTCTCAAAGAGCGAAGAGCCGAATCATCACAAACAAAAGACATCGTAGTGACAAAAGCACCGGGCGCAACGAGTAGTCTTGCACTCAGACGACACGAGCAGGCTGCGGAAAAACTCGATTTCTGGCAGGTTTTGAAAGGGCGCGGATTTATCCGTGTCGGACAAGTCCTTCCTTCCTCTTCTCGTGGTTTTCATCCCGCGAGAAGTCAGCCGTCGGGAGTTTTTCCGCAGCCTGCTCGAAGCCTTCCGATCGGCAAGAGCCTATTCTTCGACTCGCTCTCTTCCTGCCTGTCTGGAAACGCCCGCCACAAAATACGCTGACAATCGATGAGGAAAGACGATGACCGCCATCTTCAATGCAAGCTTGCGTCGCACGCTATTCTTAGGATTCGCAGCAGTCTTCACCAGCGGAGTGCTTGCCCGTTGCGCCAACGCGCAGACCGGCGGGTACCGGCAAACCAACCTTGCTTCCAACGTTCTGCATGCGGCCGCGCATACGCAGCGTTCCCTTAATGCCCCCTGGGGTATCGCGATTTCGCCGGGAACAGGCTTTGTCATTGCCAGCCATGGATCCGGAACCTTCGCGAACTACGATGCCTCGGGCGATCTCGTCTCTCTTCCTGCGCGAGTCGCGGGGCCTCCGCAGCTTGATGCGAATCCCGGGCCCTCCGCCGTTGCCGCGAATCCGACGGGCACCTTTGTCGCCCCGGGAAGCGAACTTCCCAGCCCGGTTTTAATGGCGACGGTGGACGGAATCATCTCCGGCCAGTATGCGGATCGCAATGGCGACATCCTGGTGAGTTCGCTGCTGGCGGTGGATAACTCCGCCGAAGGCGCCGTTTACACCGGACTCGCGATTCTTACCCCGAATTGCTGCGCGCCGTTTCTGGCCGCGGCGAACTTCGGAGAAAATTTCATTGACACGTACACCGGGCTCTTCGAGCCGCTGGGCATTCCGGGAGCCTTCGTCGATAAGCACCTGCCCGCCGGCTATGCCCCGTTCAACATTCAGGTGATTGGCGGCCAGGTCTTTGTCGCCTACGCGTTGCAGAATGCCGCCAGGAACGCGCCGGTTGCGGGGCCGGGCAACGGCATCATCGACATTTACGAACTGGACGGCAGCTTTGTGATGCGGTTCATCTCTCACGGCCACCTCAATGCGCCCTGGGGCATTGCCAAGGCCGGTGCGGAGTTCGGTGCTTTCAGCAACGATATCCTCGTCGCCAACTTTGGCGACGGGACAATTAACGCGTTCAATCCCATAAGCGGCGCTTTCGTCGGACGGCTCAAGACCGCAAGCGGAAGCCCGATCGTCAATCCTGGCCTGCGCGGCATTGAATTCGGCGGAGAAGGAGTCGGAGATCCAAACACTCTGTATTTCACAGCGGGAGCGGCTGGTAACCCGGGTTTGTTCGGCGCTATTACCGAAACCACCCGATAGCCGGCGGTAGTAACTTCTGTTGTAGGGGCGCAGGTCACTCTCAATGAGCGATTCGGCGATGGTGTGCTCGTCGAGAAACGGCCCCAAAAGGCGGGACTGCGGAGCGTTTCTCGTTCCTATCTCGACGCCTTTTGGGGCTCTCGTCGCCTCAGTTCGCTCTCGGCTATGGGGGAGTGGGCGCCACGTGCCTGCTGACGGATCGCATGCGTACTCCCCAACTCACGGGCGGGACAATCCGTCACGGGTTGCTGGGAGGGAAAAATCCCGTTTCTGCAAAGCTCGGCACATCGTCGTGCTCCGCTTTGGGGTCCACCACCGTGTTCTGGAACTGCGCGATTTTCCATACTCCGTCGCGCTTCACCATGGTGAAAGAACCCCTGGTCTTCGTGTCCCCGGTCCCCGTGTAGAGCGGGTCCGCGGGCGTCCTGAGGAAGTGCAAAGTCGCGACTACCACGGCCACGTTCGGCGCAATCGGATGGAGGCTGGTCGACTCGACGCTCATGCTCGTTTTAGCTTCCATACCCTTGTGAATCGCGGTGTGTCCCCTGCGAACCGTCTCCTTGCCGCGCCAGTAATGCCCCACCACGTTCACCCACTCCACGTCATCTACGTCGAGGTCGTGCATGGCCTTCATGTCGTGACGATTCCATGCGTCGGCGAAATCGTTCACCAATCCTCGCACCGAAGTTGCGTCGTCGACGCCCAGAGTTGGAGGAGGAGTCGTGCTCGCTTGGGGCTGCTGCGCCATTCCTGGCAGCATAGCTGCGGCGAAGGCGAGAGTAGCAAAGATAATCCGATTCATCGATGATTCTCCTCGGTGGGCTCGGCCCTGCGTTTGTATGGAAGCGCAGGGCACGGTGAGGATCATAGAAAGTCAGGAGGGTGGACGGATAGTAAGAACGCGACATAGGGCCACAATTCAAGCGATTCGGACCGGCTCCGTCGCGTAGAAGGCATGGAACGCGGGCAGGGGCGCGAGGCGCGCGAGAAAGCGCTCGGGGGGCTCTCCCGTGAACGCCCGGCAATCGCGCAGCAGGTGCATCTGGTCGTAGTACTCGTGTTCGTTCGCCACTCGGGTCCAGGAATAACCAGGCGATCGCAGCTTGTTGTCCAGTGCAGCATTAAAGCGGATGATGCGAGCGTACAGCTTTGGAGGGATGCCGACCTGCGCCAGGAAACGCCTCTCGAACTGCCGGGGGGACAGGTTCACCTCTGCTGCCATTGCCGAGACGCCTTGAAGACCGGCTCGGCGAAAGAGCCTATTGGCAGCGAAGGCAATCGGATCAGGAGCGGCATCGCTGTCGAGCATCCCCATGAGGCATCGTTCGGCTAATTCCACGCGCTTCGCGAAGCTGGGAGCGCAGGCAAGCTCATCCTCCATCCCAGGGAGCCGCGCGCCAATCACTCCATAAGCGTCATACGCTGCGTCCGTCAGCTCCGTCATGGGAATGCCGAACAGCCGATAAAACCCGGCAGGCTGGAAGTGGATGGTGAAGGTATCAATGGTTCCGAAGGCGGACAGACCGGCGCGCGCGTACGTCTGAGGGCCGGCTACAGTGACACGTGGCGAAGCGTGCTCCTCATGGGATTCAGGATCGAGGATGCGATAGGGGTCGCCGAAGGAGAAAGTCAGCAGCTGCTTCGGTCGGGCTGGCAGCGGAATGCGCAGCGGCTCAGAGAGCACGGCCCCGAAGATGGTTCCGTACGCCCAAACGTACGGCCGAAGCACTGCGCTGGGGCGCGCCATCGTCGTCTGGAGCATCCCCGTCAACCTCCATGCATCACAGTAGCATGGCCACGCCTCACTCATTGCCCCCTCCTCTGTCGGTCTAAAGCGTGCATTGGCCCAGCTTTGACGATGGCGAACGCCTTATCCAGATACAAATGATTCATGATTCCGAATCGCTATCTGGGAATCATCCAAAACAAACCGTAGAAGACTGACTACGACACGCAAGAGGACTTCCGAATGTCAAAGACGCTAAGGGTTTTGATTACGGGCGCGGCACGCGGCATAGGGATGGCAACGGCGCAGGTACTAGCCAACCGAGGGCATTCAGTCGTCGCCACCGACGTATCCGCGTTGACTGGATCGGAACGCATCCAGGCACATGTGCTTGATGTCACCAGCGACGACTCCGTGGCGCGGTGCCTTGAAGAGGTTGGTCCGCTCGATGCAATCGTCAACAACGCAGGTATCTTTGGCGGAGGGCCGGTGGAAGGCTATCCGCTTGATCGTATCCGGCAGATGTTCGAGACAAACACGCTCGGCGCGTTGCGAATCATCCAGGCGGTGTTGCCCGCCTGGCGAAAGCGGGGTTCCGGCGTCATCGTGAATGTGTCCAGTGTGAACGGCCGGGTCTCCTCCCCGCTCGGAGCAGCGTACAGCGCCTCCAAGTTCGCGCTCGAAGCCTTCACGGAGTCTCTGCACCTGGAAGTCCGTCACTTTGGAATACGCTGCGTGTTGATCGAGCCCGGAGCCATCGCTACTGGCATCAAAGCGATCGAGCCTCATACGGGACCAGCCGACTACGCCGGACTTTGGGAGCAGTGGGCCGGAGCCAATACCAAAATGACGGGCCCATCTGGTCCAACCGGACCCGAAGTTGTCGCATTGGCCATCGCCAGTGCAATCGAAGACCCCGCGACACCTTTCCGTGTACCGGTCGGCCAGGACGCTGAGATGATCTTGGGCTTGCGAAGAAGCCACGACGATCAGGCATTCGAAGATGCCATGAGAAAGGCCGTTGGGCTTACGTGGTGATGAGATGCAAGCCACACTGCCCTCTCCTCTGTGGGAGGGGGTTAAGGCGGATCGTGCTGGGCGGCTGGCTCACGCCGACGGCTTCAAATGGTAAGAACAGGCCAATGCGCTCATTGAGCCAGCCATCGCTGCGACCGAGTTCCCCGGGGTTGTCAGTGGAGACGGAGAATCGCGGATTTCCCGATTGGCGAATCTGCGAAAAAGTACGGATCTGCTCTCGTCGGGAGGGGTGCGGGAAAGCTAAGTCGGCGCTCAGGCCGTCAGTCGCTCGAGTTGTTCGGGCTTGACAATGGTCATGCTCGAGCCCTTGATGGCGATCCACTGGTCGCGGCGGAACTGGTTGAGCAGCCGGGTGACGGTTTCGCGCGAGGTTCCGGCCATGTTGGCGATCTCCTCGTGCGTCAGGGCCATGGTGAACTTGATCTCAGCCTTGCCGTTGGCCGCGGCGCGGCCCCAGTCGAGCAGCAGGCGGGCCAGCCGCCCCGCCGCCGAGCCGGAGAGCGCCAGCCGCTTGGCGTCGTGGAAGACGGTCATGTATTCGCTGGAAAGCGCTTGCGCGGCGTGCATGCTGGCGATCCCGTGCCGATCGAGAAACTCGAGAAAATCCTGCTTGCGAATGGTTTTCACCTGGCAGGGCTCAATCGCCTCGGCCGTCACCTCGTGGGCGACGTTGGCCAGCACCGCGCTCAGGCCCATGACGTCCCCGGGCCCGGCGATCTTGAGAATCATCGTCTTGCCATCGCGGGAAGTCGATGAGATCTTGACCTGCCCGAAACAGACCACAAAGACGTTGCGGGCCGGATCGCCCTCGGCAAACAGTTTGGCGCCCCGCGCATGGCTCATCATGATGCCGATGCGGTCGTACTCCTTCAGCGCCTCGTCGGTGAGATTGCAGAACATGCGCAGATGGCGGTGCTCGCAATTGAGGCAATCTTCCGGCGGGTGATGCGGGTGGTAGGACGCCATACCGTTGTGGCTTATCACCATGCAGTATACCGCAAGTCCACTCCGGGCAGAAATGGCTTTTCTGGGCGGTGACAATGCCCAGCCGGGCCCCGGGGAACGCCAGGCTCGGCGCCGATTTCCGGCAGCCTTTCGGCGAATCCGGGATGGAGTCGGGAACTCCGCCGGCCCGAAATCAATCGGCCGCAACCGCGCCGCCGCGACGCGGTTTGAAGAGGCGCAAGTGCCAGCACGCCGAGTAGCCGCGCGAAACTTCCCTTGCCAGCTCCTCGAGCAACTGCCGGCGCAGCGGAGGGTAGGCATCGAAAGCCCGATGCAGCGCATCGATGGGAAGCATCA
>Ga0335078_10014054_pt1 | contig 11868 bp, 11 predicted proteins | sample Lox_Sample_32_FD_206711 | JGI IMG/M metagenome (GOLD analysis project Ga0335078, IMG submission 206711) | Soil microbial communities from Loxahatchee National Wildlife Refuge, Florida, United States - Lox_Sample_3.2 | ecosystem: Environmental > Terrestrial > Soil > Wetlands | place: USA... | reverse complement strand
TGAAAGCTTGGTGCGAAAGGGGGGACTCGAACCCCCACCCCTTGCGGGACCAGATCCTAAGTCTGGCGCGTCTGCCAATTCCGCCACTTTCGCCTTTCGACATCTCCATCTTACCCAATAATTTATCGTCGCAGGTCTGTCCGGTCTCCTTTCTGTGGTGCATTGGTGTGCCCGAAAGTGTGCCCACGGAGCCCTGGGGGTTTGCCGGGGCTGTCCCGCCGGGAGTCCGTTGGCTGGCATGCTGCTCCTTCATCGAGTCAACGTAGGCGGCCAACTTTGCGGCAGCGTCCACAAGGTCTCGATCACTGGTTATATTGTATCGGTCGAATGCAGATCGCGTCTTGTGGCCCGAAATCCTCATAGCCACGCTTTCAGGTACTCCAGAGCGAACGAGGTTTCGGACTCCGGTCCGACGCAGATCATGGAAGATGCCTGTTGGCTCGCCTTGCGCATTGCATAGCGACGTCACCATAAGCCAGGGACGATCCGGCAACGAACCGTCCCAGCGTATTCCGCGTATGCCCCTAATTTCTCGCGCGACAAGTCATCTTCCCGCATCGCCCGCCGCGGAATCAAAGATTCGTAGCTGAGAGCCGGAAGCAGCCCGGTACGCCTGAGCCGTTGCCGCAGCCTCCTGCGGTTTCGACCGGTTAAGCTTCGCGAGGGTCTCCGGACGGGCGCTGTCGTGCTCGAAGGTCGCGGCGATCATCTTCCCGGTGATTTCAGCCGCCAGCGGTTTCAGCCGGGTGATTGCGGCCGACGCGGGCCTGGATATACCGTTCCAGCTCGCCAAGCGCAGTGCGGACACTCTCGCGGTGAGCCTGGCGAACCCGGTCGTCCTCACCGACAAGAGCCGTGATTGAGACGCTCTTTGGAGCTTTGAACGTCGCATCCCAACCCGCACGGTGCTCGGCGGCAGAAATCCTTTTGCCATGCTCGTCTTTGTACTCGGTGGCCATGCGATGGCGCACGGCTGCTCGCCAGTCGCGGGATGCTGCCCTTCGGCGAGACGGTGGAACTGCTCGTCCCGCACCGCTCCCGTGAGGCCCCATTCGGCGGCCAAGCGCCCGAACCACTCGCCTCCCACGGTGTCGCCTTGGGAGTAGTAACGCTGCTCGGCGCTGGCGAACTCCCGCTCGTGGTAGGAGTGGGCCTGGCTCGCGTTCAACGGTTTGGAAAGGTCCATCATGGCGTCAGATTCCGAGGGCTGACAGCGTGTCACCGGACGATGGCTTCAGCGGCTCCCATTTCGGCTCGCTACCGTCTGGCGGATCGCCCTTGTGTGGTGGTTCGGCTGCCAGGTGAACAGCCGGGGTCTCTGCTCTGATCAGAGCCGGCTGATGAGTCTCAAGCGCGAAATGCGGGAAGCGCAGCCTGAGGGTATGGCCCGGTGTCTGGAAATAGCCTTCCAGGTCCGGCAGGTTGGCGATCTCGGAGGGAAGGACAGCGGCTTCAATGCGGCGGTCAAAAGTGTCATTTTGGGAGCGCCTCCCGCCGAACTCTCCTGTGTTCCTTCCCTCGCGGAGGTGCTCCGTTTCAACCTCGCCAATGGACTTGCTGACCCACTCGGCCGCACGCGCTTCGGTGGTTCGTAGGAAGATCTTGGTTCGCGGCTGGGAGAGCATGGCCTCTGCCTCTTTGCCGTAGCGTGTCTCAAGCTGGCTTTTGCCCTGAAGCCCGAGCACCAGGCGGGTGTTCGCCTTGCGGCTCTCCGCCAGCGCAAGTGGAAGTGTGGGCAAGTTCTCCAGGCTCGCGACCTCATCGATCACCACCCAGACCGGCCGCAGGCAGCCTGAAGTCTGACCCGTAAGACGCAGAATGATCAGGTCGAGCCAGAGACTGATGAGCGGCTTCAGCGCTTCGCGGGTTTCGGAAGTTACAAAGACCCAGCCCTGGCGCTTTTCCACCCACTCCGTTGCCGACCACTGGCGCCCGGTTTTGGTGGTTGAGGGGATCAGAGTCAGCACTCTTGCGGCCCGTTCCAGCACACCCAGCACGCCTTCGCGCTGCTGGGGCGCGCTTTTCGAAATGATGGCCTGCATGGGTGTGGGGCCTTGGCAATGGCATCGGCTTCGGTAGGGTGAAGGAGCTCGTCCGACGGGTTCCAATACGGCATTCGGGCGTCGAGCGGATTCAGTACCGGGTCTCCTCTTTCACCACACCGCCAGCAGTGTGCTTGAAAACCCCGTCCGGGTGGGTGTACAGTGATTGCCGCTCGGTAGTTGCCATAGGGTTATTGACGGTCGCGAGAGCGATGCCCCGGTGAACGTTGCCATCGACGTTCGGGACAGCCCCGTATTGAGTAAGACAAACGCAAGGCAAGCCATGGCCAACCCCGGCAAGAAAACCGCACTACGCTTCGAGGCCGTTAAGATCGGCCCACTTTTTACGGTACTGGACGCGATCGCCTGGCTGGATGGCCCTACACGTCGGGAGATCGCGCAGTTCGCTGGCATCGACCCGCGAACGGCCGAGAAACTCCTGAAAAACGCTCGCGCTATTCGCCTCGTGGAGTCGGCGGACGATGTCACGTTCGTGCTCGCTCAGCCGTACCCGTACAAAGGCACACTTGAAGAGAAGCGGAGTGTGGTCCGTGAGGCTTTGCTCCGGCTGCCCCTAATCGTGAGCGTCCGCCAATTCATGGCTCTCGGCGACGACCTGCAGACCGCGATGCGGAAGGCAGCGACCGTTGCCGGTGAGCTGAGGTACGTCAACTCTGCCGTGGCTCCACTTATTCAGTGGGCCAACTCGGAGAAGGTGCTGGACCTGGGGCTCCGGATCGAGGACCTCGTAGACCAAGCGGTCGAGACAAAGCAAGTGCGCCGCGAGCACGACGAGCACTCGCGGGTGGCGTTCATCTCACATAGCTCCAAGGATAAACAGTTCGTACGAAAGCTTGCTGCTGACCTCGTTGCGAACGACGTTAAAGTCTGGCTGGACGAACAGCGCATTTTAGTTGGAGATTCTATACCTGAGAAGATTGCCCAAGGTCTCGCGGAGTCGGACTTCTTCCTAATTGTCGTAAGCGAAAACTCAGTCGCGTCTGCCTGGGTGAAGAAGGAATTGAGCGGCGCCTTGGTGCACGAGATCGAGCGGCGCGAAGTGATCGTCCTGCCGATAAAGCTCGATGGTGCGAAAATGCCCGGCAGCATCGCTGAGAAGAAGTACGCAGATTTTACGGCATCGTACAACGTGGCGCTAAAGGATCTGCTTACGTCAATCAAGGCTCGGGAGGCAACCCGCGATGGCCCAAAGTGAAAAGCCTGGGAAGAAAACAACGCCGCCCAGAGGTGGCCGGAAGGGCGGAACGCTGTTCCCGAAGATCAACCTAGCACAAGCGGTCGACTATGCGAGAAAGCTTGTTGCAAAGACCCATACCGGCCCACAGCCAGCGAGCACTGTTCTCCCTGGCGTGTTCGGAAGCGCTACCAGCCCCGGGAGGGTGCGAGCATCGGCACTGAAGCAGTTCGGCCTCCTCGAGGGCGGGACGGGCGCGTACGAAGCTACACAGCTTGCCAGGAAGATCGAGGCAGCTCCAGTGGAAGAGCTGGGCGAGCTCCTTAAAGCTGCGCTCCTCAGTTCGCGGATTTTCAAGCAGATTTTCGACACGTATCATGGCGATACAGTATCAAAAGCGAAAATCAAGCAGCAGGCGCAGGCGTTGGACGTTCACCCCGAATCCGCCGAAGAGTGCGCGGGGCTCTTTATGGAGTCGGCCGTTAGTGCTGGGCTTGCGACTGTCGATGGCGACACCATCGTGCTCGCCCCTGCTAGCGAGGTCTCTGTCAAAGAGGGCGAGGCGTCAGAGGGCAAAGATACAACCGTAATCGGCGCGGAGCCCGAGCCTGAACAAGGCGCCGAGCCCCCTGCTCCAGCTGCTTCACAGGGCACCGTAACGCCTGAGGCTGTGACCGGCGATTCCGGCGGGCGGAGGGTCGGCGTGGCTGTGACCATCAACGTCGACTCGAGCAGCGACCCCGAAAAGCTTGAAAAGCAGCTAAAGCTTCTCAGGCAGTTCGGCGTCATATGAGCCGCCCTGTGGGGACGTAGCCTAGCACTGATCGGGTGAGTCTGCCCGACGGTCGCATCCCGCGGGCAGCGGCAAACTCTGGGGCAAGCGGAGCGTTCCGTGGCACGATTCATGACGAGCGAGGTAGCGCGGACCTGTCTTACCGAGGTCCGCGGCTTTTGTGTTCGCCGGTGACGAAATACCGCGGACCTTGAACCGCAGGTGCGCGCCACCTCGCTTCTCCACGAAGGCCTTGAAACCCTTGAAGGGAACCCGCTCGTTCCCCATGAAGTAGTTCAGGCCCTCGACGTAGCAGATCGAACGCAAAATCCCTCCGAAACAAAGGACGGTCAAACCCTGTTATGCTGGCGCTGTGCCGGCCTTGGTGCCGCTTCAAAAAACGCTCCATGACGGTCCTCCGCTTGACGTTCGGACACAAACATCATGCCGGAAACCGTCGTGGAGCGTCTCGGTTGCGGCTCTGCCGCGCCGGGCTACGCTAGCTCAAGCTGGGCTGGGATTTGGTGCCCACGTCTGTCCCCAGCGAAGGTGTGAGCGCGTCAGAAAAAGTTATCATGGCCTGAAGTGATCGTCGAATAGATGCTTGGTGGAGCCGAACCGCCGAACGAGGACGAGCGAACCGAGGTAGGCGTAGGCGAAGGAAGAGATCACAAGCAGCGGGTCCCGGCCGCGCCGCGCGCCGGAGAAGTCTTGCTTGACAGAGCCGCTCGCCTTATAGACGCGCTACCTCGCTTCATCTCGTCGGCGAGTTCCCTCGGGACTTTCTTAGCATCGTCATGAACCTGACGTAGTAGGCCAGTTTATCGTCCGGCTTGAGGCGGCTCGCCTGGTCGCAGTCCCACAGCGCCCCGTCGAGATCGCCTTTTTGTTCGCGCACCATGCCCCGGGCGCAGTAGGCCTCAGCATAGTCCGGTTTAAGGCGGATCGCCTCGTCGTAGTCCCGCAGAGCCCGATCCAGGTCGCCTCTGGCCAGGCGCGCACTGCCCCGGCTGAAGTACACCTGAGCATAGTCCGGCTTGAGGCGGATCGCCTCCTCAAAGTCCTCTAGCGCCCCATCGAGGTCGTCTTTGCTAACGCGCGTAATCCCTCGGTTGTAGTAAGCCTCGACATAATCCGGTTTGAGGCGGATGGCCCGGTCGTAGTCCCGCAGCGCCCCGTCGAGATCGCCTTTTCCGTGGCGCGCACAGCCGCGGTCGATGTAGGCCTCAGCATAGTCCGGCTTGAGGCGGATCGCGTCGTTGTAGGCCTCGAGCGCGCCGTCGAGATCGCCTTTGTCATCGCGCGCCATGCCCAAGCTGCAGTAGGCCTCGGCGAAGTTCGGCTTGAGGCGGATCGCCTGGTCGCAGTCCTGCAGCGCCCCGTCGAGATCGCCTTTTTTTTGGCGCACCGTGCCCCGGGCGCAGTAGGCCTCAGCATAGTCCGGCTTGAGGCGGATCGCCTCGTCGCAGTCCCTCAGCGCCCCGTCGAGATCGCCTTTTTTTTGGCGCACCGTGCCTCGGACAGGGTAGGCCTCAGCATAGTCCGGCTTAAGGCGGATCGCGTCGTTGTAGGCCTCGAGCGCGCCGTCGAGATCGCCTTTGTCATCGCGCGCCATGCCCAAGCTGCAGTAGGCCTCGGCGAAGTCCGGCCTGAGGTGGATGACCTCGTCGAACTTCCGCAGCGCTACATCGACATCGCCTGTGAGCAGGGCAACGAATCCTTCCTCGTAGCATTGTAGCGCCTTCAGCGCCGTGTCCTCTACTGGCGGCGCAGCCTGGGCTGCCACTTGGTGGTCCCTCGCAGCCTGCCGGGCAAAGCTCGACGCTGGGTGCGGCACGGCGTCCAGTGGCACGTTCAAGAATGTTTCGCGCAGGCGGCCCATCGCTGCGGCGAAGTACTCCACCGGCACGCGCAGCGCGTTGTATTGCTTAAGGGCATCCAGTTTGCCCGTCAGCTGATTGGCAACGGCGCGAGTGCTGAAATCGAAGCCTTCGAGCATTAGGGGGACGATATTTCGCCGGTAATCCAACGCGGTCTCTATCTCCCGGCGCACCCAGTCGCCCGGTTCGCCGCAGCGCTCCAGTGCAGAAGGAGTGAGGAGCGCGAGGAAGTGCGCCCGCGCACGGACGTTCTCTAATATGATGGTCTCGAAGTCGCCACTTGCGATGCCTGTGAAGTCGAAAAACACGTCGAAGCCGTGCTGGGTCAGGTCCTGGAAGATCGCCAGCGCCCAAGGTGCATTAGTGCGGCGATAGCTGATGAAGACAGTCTTCTCGATGTTCGCCATCGCCAGCTGCTCCCGCCCTGCCCAGAAGGCCCAATCGGAGCCTAGCACAAAGTGAGCGATACCAACCAGTGAAACGCCAGTCTTCGCTCGGACCGGCTGGCGCAGAGGTGCGTCCGAGAGGACAGAATGAACTGGCTGATTGAAAGGAATCGACTGGGGAAATGACTCGCTCACCCGATAGCCTGATCCCTTCCGTCGCGGGGCAACCGGCGACGGAAAAGCGGGATGACAAAGCCTTCAAGTGTCGGCAGGAGGGCGAGGCGAACCTGTGGGCTGCAACAGCCGTGTACGTCGTTTGGGCATCGTCACCACCAGCGATCAGGCCGATCCAGCTGGAGTTGATCCCGGGGCGAGCCTGTCTCTGCAAGGCGAAGCCTGCTACGGACCGGAAACCAGCGAGAGGAAGTCCGGACCGCCGGGACGGTGTAGAGCGAGGTAGCGCGCTAAACACCCGGCCGCGAACGCGAGCCTTCAGACCTCTTTCACTTACCACATCAACGCGCCATCCGAGCAAAGCTTCCAATTCCAGTTGGAGGCCGCCAAGGTCGAACAGGGACCTCGCAGGGTCCATTTCTACCAGGGAATCAATGTCGCTGGCCTCGTCTGCGTCACCGCGAGCGACGGAACCGAAAACGCGCACATTACGGTCCCCATACCTCGCCGCAATCCGCATAATTTCTTCGTCTTGTTTTCAGGTCGGGTAAGGTGGTGGCGCGGAAGCGGGCTTCGAATGATGCCGACGTTTCCACCACCTCCCCTATCATTCCGTACGACGGGTTTTCCCCAGTACGGCTGGAAGGTTGGCATTTCAGGTAGCGCCTTCTCTCGCGTCGCTCAGGTTAAGCCAGCACCAGGCATGCCCTGGGCAACCGCGAGGTTTGCTTCTACCCTTCGTGCACTCCGCGGCCCCACTCGGTGTCCCGCACTGAGTCGGAACAGTGGGCTCGGTGGCGCACTGCCATGCAAGGAGTCGACTCCTCTACCCCAGAGGCCCTCGCTCCGGTCTGGGTTTTGTTGTCCCAGTCCATCTACGCTTATTCGGCCTCATCCGTCCCACTCGCAGGCACATCCCGATTTCACCGCATGCCGGTTTATACGGGATGCCTTCGCTGTGCTGGTGCGCCTCGGCGACCCGCGAGCGGTTCCGTGCTTTTGCTGCGCGCTCCTTCTCGACATGCCGTCCTCTACGACCGCGGAGAGTTCATCGGTTGCTTGTGCCCAGTTCCTTCACCGACGACGCTGGCCTTCACCGAGATTAGAACGGCTCGGCACTCCCAAGTACCCCATCATCCGCTTCCGATGGGACGGTGTTTTCGCGGCTTCCCTGGTTCGCTGGTTGCTACGGCCTGTCGAGTTGCTTGTCCTTCTGGGGGATCTGACCGGGTATTCCACCCAGCCAACGAGGACTTTTACTCCCGGGCTTTCGGCGGGTCGGTCACCCTTCCCGTCGCCGGGTATAACTACGGTGGCAACTGAGCAAGTTCCACCGGCGGGTCTTACACCCGCTGGAGCGCCAGCTAGCATCGCTGCACCAGATCCTTAGCCCTCATGGTCAAGATCCCGACTCCCCGGACCGGTTCCGAATCCCTAGTGTAGTGTCCATGAAATAGCTGGACGATACGTATCGGGTAGAGGCCGCCTTTAGGCGGGCACATGCCGACCTGAAGGTCGCCGCTACACTGTCCAGCCAAATCCTGGACATTGCACTGGCACAACTATAGCGTGAGGCCGACTCTTTCGCGCGGACCAGCAACCACTCGCACAATGGATTCCCGCCTACGCGGGAATGACTGCGTTTCGGGCGTTCAGAATAACACCCGCAGACACTGCCGGGCGAGGCATGAGTGACTCGAAAGGCCGTGACGCAGTGGCTCGCGTGAGCTGCTACGGCGGCGCTGCCTATAATAGAGGTTGTAATTGGGAGGGACGTATGAAGGCGCGACCGTCTCCGGAGGGTTGTATCGAGAGCCTGAAGGCTGAACTCAAGCGCGCACGCGGGTGGCGACGACATTGTTTTGCATGTCGTCGCTACGGCCCCAATATGAATGCGCGGTGAGAAGGCTCGCGCGAAGCGCCGTGGAGTGCGGCGGCTCGACGCCGCTTTCGCAAGAGCGGCTTGCCTACAAGACGCTGGAGACTTACGATTGACGAGTGCGCCCTGCCTTGGCTTCGTTGTAGGCGGTAGTTGCGGGAGTTTGAAAGGCTGAGATATGGCAAACGCGATCGAGGCCGCCGTTAAACCCGCCGTACTGAAGTGGGCTCGCGAGAGCTCGGGAAGCAGTGTGGAAGGGGCGGCCAGACACGCCCGGGTGGCCGGATCCACCTTTGCCCGGTGGGAGACGGCGGAAAGCTCTTTGCGTCTTGGCCAACTTCGCGCGCTGGCGGACTACTTCAAGAGACCTCTCGCAGCCCTGTTGCTGCCTCAGCCTCCGCCTGAACCTGCGTTACCCACAGACTTTCGCAAGCTGCCCGGCCGGTCAGGGCACTTCGAGCGCGATACGCGGCTCGCCATCCGCCGCGCGATGCGGCTACAGGCGTTGGCTCACGATCTCACCCAAGCGCTGAAGCACGACGCAGCTCCGCTTATCGGCCGGGCCCAACGATCAGACGACCCGGAAGGAGTAGCAGACCGCGAACGGCAGCGGCTTGGCATCAGCATCGACGCACAGTTTGGTTGGAAGAATCCATGGCAGGCGCTCCGCACCTGGCGTGCTGCTGCTGAAGGCCGGAATCTCCTGGTGCTTCAGCTTCCGATCCCCGTGGAAGACGTGCGCGGCTTTTCCTTGAGCGAAACGGCACCCGTCGCCATCGTGGTCAGTTCCTCAGATGCCGCCCAGGCCAGGATCTTCACCCTGTTTCACGAATACGCCCACCTGCTTCTGAGGGAGTCGGGAATCTGCGTCCCGGAGCCCGCGCTCGCGGCCACGGGCCCACTCGCCGCCGTAGAACAGTGGTGCAATCGCTTTGCTGGCGCTTTGCTGGTGCCGGCGCCGGCACTCGCCTCGCTACTTGGAGCATGCGTGCCCTTACGCTCCGAGAGCGATCTTGTGGAGGCGGCCGAAGAAGGCGCGAGGCGGTTCCGCGTGAGCCGGCTTGTGGTGCTCCGCCGTTTGCTGGACGTCGGCCTCACATCCAAGCCGGAGTTCCAGCGCGTGGCCCAGGGACTCACACGCAAGCAGAAGGCGCGCAAGGCGGGCGGCGGGGCAGCCGATCCCGCCCGAAAATGCCTCGCAGAAAATGGCCGTATTTTCACTTCTCTGGTGCTTGAAGCGAGGTCGCGAGGGCTGATCAACTATTCGGACGTGGCGGACTACCTGGGATTGCGCCTCAAGTACTTGAAGGAGGTCGAGACGAGCTTGCTGGTCGCGGCGTGAGCAAATAAATGGCCGGAGAGATCTACTGCATCGACGCCAGTTCGCTCATCAAGCTGAAACAAGACTTCCCGCGCGCAGTTTTCCCATCCGTCTGGAAGCGAGTCGAACAGTTGGTGGTGGATACCCGCCTGATTGCGCCGGACGAAGTGGCGAGGGAACTCGAGCCCGATGACGAATTAAGGCCTTGGGCCAAACAGCATAAGAAGATGTTCAGGCGGATCAACCAGCAGCAGCTTCACTCCGCGCAGGAGGTAATGGCGGAATTTCCTGCGCTCGCGAAGCCGGGCAAGTTCGGCCCGGCAGCCGATCCTTTCGTGGTCGCGCTCGCTAGGATCGAAAGCCAACCGGCCGACAGTCTGTTCAAGAAGGCCGCATGCGTTGTAGTGACGGAAGAGCGAGGTCCGCAGAGCATCCAAGGGGCTTGCCGTCATTTTCAGATCGCGTGCGCGACTTTAATCGAATTGTTCCAGCGTGAGGGTTGGGTTTTTCATTAAGCTGCGCCCGAAGGGCGGGAGCATCGCGGATTGCCGCCTCCCAGACGATACCGGTGTCAATCTCGAAATAGCCGTGCACAAGCACATTGCGCATACGTCCTAGCGTTTGAACAACGAATCAAACCTCTTCTTGGCGTCGCTTGCAGTGCTCGTTGAAGTCCCGCCGCGTTCGCCTGCCACAAGCGGCGCGCCGCGCCTCACCGCAACCGGCGAGAAGTAATCACAATGATTGGCCGCTTCCTTGTCGCGCACCCATTCGGCCTGGGTTTCCGCGCACTGGTTGTGCTTGGCGGGATCGTAGTGGCGGCAGTTGCGGCAGGTGTGCAGGTCCGAATCGCACTGCGGGCAGACGTCACGCGTGCCCACCCGCGATCCAGAGGCTAGATTAATAGCGTATCCGCACTTCCAGCAGGTCACAGCGGTAACCGGTTCTTGGTTGTCGGCTTTTGGTCTTCAGTTCTCGGTTTCAGTAGCCCGGGCCCGAGGGCGCGGGAATCTGAAATTCAAGATCTCAGACCCCTGAATTCACGATTGAAGGTCTCAGAGTTCCGCAGTGTCAGTTGTCAGGGGATCGCGCCCGATGCGCGGCCACTGACAACCGACAACTGGCTACTGACTACTGCGCTCTGGCTTCGTCGTCCTCGAAGTCGGCGGCCATGCCCGCGGCGCCGGCCGGCAGACCGGTCTCCACCGGCTCGCCGATCTCCACTTCAACCTCGGGGGGCGCAGGCGGCTCGGCCTCGGTAAGCAGCCGGAAGTTCCGGTACATTTCGAGGCCGGTGCCGGCTGGGATCAGCCGGCCCATGATGACGTTCTCCTTGAGGCCGCGCAGGTGGTCCACCATGCCCCGGATGGAAGCTTCGGTGAGCACCCTTGTGGTCTCCTGGAAGGAGGCCGCGGAAATGAACGAATCGGTGGAGAGGGACGCCTTCGTGATGCCGAGCAGCAACGGCCGGCCGGTGCCCGGTTTGCCTCCCGTCTTGTGAGCCCGATCGTTCTCCTCGCGGAAGCGGAACTTGTCCACTTGTTCGTCGAGGAGAAATTCGGTATCGCCCACTTCCTCCACCCTCACCCAGCGCATCATCTGCCGGGCGATCACTTCGATGTGCTTATCGTTGATGTTGACGCCCTGCAGGCGGTAGACCTCCTGGATCTCGTCGACGAGGTATTTCTGCAGTTCCTTCTCGCCGAGCACCGCCAGGATGTCATGCGGGTTGCGCGGCCCGTCCATGAGAGGCTCGCCCGCTTTCACGCGTTCGCCTTCCTGAACGGAAACGTGGACGCCGCGCGGCAGCAGGTATTCCTTGGGCTCGCCTTTGTCGGGCACAACGACGATCTTACGCTGTCCCTTCGAGACTTCGCCGTACTTGACCACGCCATCGATCTCCGTGATCACGGCGGTTTCGTGCGGCCGGCGCGCTTCGAAGAGTTCGACGACGCGCGGCAGACCGCCGGTGATGTCCTTGGTCTTGGTGGTTTCGCGCGGGATCTTCGCCAGCACGTCGCCCGGGCTGACCTCGTCGCCATCCTGCACCATGAGGTGGGCGCGCGAAGGCATGAGGTACTTCTTAGAGCCCTTCTTATCGCTGCGGATCACGAGTTGGGGCTGCAGTTTCTCATCCGGCGAGTCGGTGACGACCAACCGCGAGAGACCGGTGACCTCGTCCACTTCCTCGCGCAGCGTCACGCCCTGCTCGAGGTCTT
>Ga0335078_10014053_pt1 | contig 11868 bp, 7 predicted proteins | sample Lox_Sample_32_FD_206711 | JGI IMG/M metagenome (GOLD analysis project Ga0335078, IMG submission 206711) | Soil microbial communities from Loxahatchee National Wildlife Refuge, Florida, United States - Lox_Sample_3.2 | ecosystem: Environmental > Terrestrial > Soil > Wetlands | place: USA: Florida... | reverse complement strand
ACGTACGTTCCCGTGCCAGCCAGTTAGGGCTTTCACCCGACTTCTATCGTCACCTGGATATTCACGTTCACATCCCGGAGGGCGCGATTCCCAAGGACGGCCCTTCGGCCGGGATCACGCTTGCCACCGCCCTGGCCAGCGCCTTGACCAAGATTGCGGTGCGGCGTGAAGTGGCCATGACCGGCGAAATTACCTTGCGCGGCAAGGTGCTGCCCATCGGCGGCGTTAAAGAGAAGCTCCTCGCTGCACACCGCGCCGGGAGCCGCACGGTGATCCTGCCGCGCGACAACGAAAAGGACCTGGCGGACATTCCTGCGGCGATCCAGCAGGAATTGAGCCTGCGCTTCGTGGAGAGCATGGATGAAGTCCTGGAGGTGGCGCTGGAGAAGAAGATTGAGGTTCCGGCAGTCCTCGTCCCTGCGTCCGAGACTCCGGTGGGTTTGGAGTCGCCAGTCCTCGATGCGGATCGCGGGTCTTTAACCAATTAGCGCGCTGCCATGAAGTGTACGGCGGCGACCTCAGTTCGCCGCCCCCAAAAGCTTGTGTTGATATACCTACGCCGCGACGGCGCGGCAACTCGAATAGAGAAAACTGGAAACCTGTGGAGGGAAATGCACATCTAAGGGTTTCGTGTACGTGCTCTGTCCAGCGAGCACAAGTCAGGATGGGTAGCCCCTTACAGTGCTAACTTGCAAGATCACGGTTCCACGTGAGTCGTTCTTCACCGCATCTCGTGCCGCTCCTGTATTACCGCCAATGACTATTCGTTCTTTTGGAACGGACTGGAAACTCATAGAGCGGCCAAGCTCGAAATCACTGGCGTACGGATCCCAGGTCTAGAAATGATGTCCTATTCTGAGCGTAGCGCCGACCTCTGGGCAGGAAAGTGCCCGACAGGTCGGGACGCTATAACTCAAAACGGGACAGTACCGGTTTAGAAATCCACCTAAAATAGAGAGAAAAGTTATGCCTGCAAAGAAACAAGAAGTAAAACCACCGGAAGAAACCCAGGAAGAAAAGATCACAGAATTGCAAGAAGGCGAAGTCCTCGATATCGCCAAACTGAAGGAAATGAACATCAGCACCTTGACTCAGGTGGCAAAAGACCTGAACGTGGTGGGGGCCACCGGAATGCGCAAGCAGGAGTTGATCTTCAAGATCCTGCAAGCGCAGACCGAAAAGAGCGGCCTCATCTTCTCCGAGGGTGTGCTCGAATGCCTTCCGGACGGCTTCGGGTTCCTGCGCGCGCCGGATTATAACTACCTCCCGGGCCCGGACGATATCTACGTATCTCCGTCCCAAATCCGCAAATTCGATTTGCGCACGGGCGATACGATCTCCGGCCAGATCCGGCCGCCCAAAGAAGGGGAGCGCTACTTCGCTCTCATCAAAGTCGAGGCGATCAATTTTGAGCCGCCCGACGAGGCGCGCAATAAGCTTTTCTTCGACAACCTCACGCCGCTCTATCCTCAGGAGCGCATTCATCTCGAGACGGTCAAGGACAACATCTCGGCCCGCGTGCTCGACCTGCTGACGCCTATCGGCAAGGGCCAGCGCGGTTTGATCGTTTCCCCGCCCCGTACCGGCAAAACCATGCTCTTGCAAGCCGTCGCCAATTCCATCACCACCAACCACCCGGAAATCACCCTGATCGTGCTGCTGATTGACGAGCGCCCCGAGGAAGTGACGGATATGCAACGGACCGTCAAGGGCGAGGTGATCAGCTCCACGTTCGATGAACCGGCCGCACGGCACGTGCAAGTGGCCGAAATGGTGCTCGAAAAGGCCAAGCGGCTTGTCGAACACCGGCGCGACGTCGTCATTCTGCTCGACTCCATCACGCGCCTCGCGCGCGCTTACAATACCGTAGTTCCGCCCTCGGGCAAGGTACTCTCCGGCGGCGTGGATTCGAACGCCTTGCAGCGCCCCAAGCGCTTCTTCGGCGCGGCACGCAACATCGAAGAAGGCGGCAGCCTCACCATTATCGCCACCTCGCTTATCGACACCGGCAGCCGCATGGACGACGTGATCTTTGAAGAGTTCAAAGGCACCGGCAACATGGAAATCAACCTCGATCGAAAACTCGTCGACCGGCGCGTATTTCCTGCTATCGACATCAACAAGTCCGGCACCCGTAAGGAAGAACTCCTGGTCCCCCGGGACGAACTCAACCGCATCTGGGTGCTGCGCAAGGTGCTTAACCCGCTCTCCCCGGTTGAGAGTATGGAGCTGATCATCGACAAGCTCTCGAAGACGAAGAACAATGCCGAATTTCTCGCCTCGATGAGCAACGGAGGAAGGTAAGTCCAGAGGTGCCTTAGGCTTTTCCCGCCTGACCAGCCCTTCCTCGGTCCCTGCTTCCAAGTTTTCGATTCGCGACGAATTTGTTGATTGAAGCGCTCGTACGAACACTGTCGCTGGAAGTGTGCCTGGAAAGAACTAGCCCAGTGCTAAATGGCCTTGGCATCTTCCGACGTTCCGCTAATCTGAAACCATGGCAGCGAAAATAGCCACAACCAAAGTGAGAATCGGACGCGTCGGGCAGCACCTTCAGGTGGTAATCCCCCAGGAGATGCTAAGAAGAGTTCCACCCGCGATGAGCTGTGAGCACGCCGGTGTGATGTGGTTATGATAGGGCGGGCTCGGCAACAGACTTCCTGCGGACGTACCAGGGTGGCCTGTCATTCTGAGCGAAGCGAAGAATCCCCGCAGTTGCGATTTCCCCGAACTGCAGGGATCCTTCGTCGCCTTCGGCTCCTCAGGATGACAGCAGTTTGTGCGTAATCCGAGCGGGCGGGACTTTCGGGCGTGTTGCCTCCAGCAACATCGTTGATTTCCTGCGGGGTCAGGGGTGGGCTAGTTCCTTTTGCCGGACCATTTCCAGTATTCGTTCCACCACTTCATCGGCGGAGAGGCCGGTGGAGTCAATCTTCACTGCGTCTGGCGCGGCCACGAGCGGTGAAATCTTCCTCTCCGCATCGAGATGGTCGCGCAGCGCGATTTCGCCGGCGGTTTGTTCGAGGGTGGCCGAGCGCCCTTTCTTGCTGTCCTGTTTCAGCCTCCGCCGCGCCCGCTCGGCCGGATCAGCCTGGAGAAAGACCTTCAGGGCGGCGTTGGGAAAAACCACCGTGCCGATGTCGCGCCCTTCCATTACTACGCCTTGTCCCACGGCGCAACTCCTCTGCACCGCCACCAGCTTGGCCCGCACTTCCGGCAAGCGCGACACTTTAGCGGACGCTAACGTCACCTCCGGAGTGCGGATTTTCTCCGTCACGTCCTCGCCGTCAACGAAAACACGGAACCGCAGTCCATCCATGGCGATGTGTATATCCGTCTGCGCAACGAGCTTCGCCACGGCCGGAGCGTCGTCAGGCGCAATTCCCGATTGAAGGACCTTCAAAGCAAAGGCTCGGTAGGTGGCGCCGCTATCCACATAGGTCAGTCCCAGGCGCGCCGCCACTTTCTGGGCGACGGTGCTCTTGCCCGCGCCGGCGGGGCCGTCGATGGCGATGACGAGGGGAGTGGGCATATTCGAGTTTTCAGTCATCAGTTGTCAGTATCCAATTCTCACTGGCTTTCCGCCTCGAAATGCTGATCCGCTGCCTCGATGCTGTCATCCTGAGCGCAGCGAAGGATCTCTGCAGTTGTCTGGCGGGCCTCTGCCGTTACTAACTACAGAGATCCTTCGCTGCGCTCAGGATGACAGCGTTTCGACCGGGTTTGCACTGAAGACTGAAAACTGACGACTGACGACTATATCCTCTTAAACGCCTTTTGCAAATCCTTCATCCCATAGCGCAGGACTGTGGGCCGCCCGTGCGGACAAGTCATGGGGCAGTCGGTCTTGGCGAGAGACTGCAGCAGCCAATCCATTTTGCTCTTTTCGAGCGGCATATTCACCTTGATCGCGGCGTGGCAGGAGACCGAGGCGGCGATCTTGTTCTGCAGGATGTCCAAGGACACCGTGCGCCCCTCTTGCCGCGCGTTGTCCAGGATTTCGCGCATCAGGTCGCCTACGTCGTCCGCGCGCGTGTCAGCGGGCGCAGCCTTGATCGCCAGGGTGCGCTGGCCAAAGGGCTCGACCTCAAAGCCGTTGGCTGCCAATTCTTCCGCGATCTCCTGGTAGGTAACCTGCTGCTCGACCTTTAATTCCAGAATGATGGGCACGAGCAGCCGCTGCACGGCGACCTTCTTCTCCTGCCGCATGCGGACGTGAAGGTCAAACAGCACCCGTTCGTGTGCAGCGTGCTGGTCGACGACCCAGAGTCCGGCGGGGTTGGTCGCCACAATAAAACTTTCCTGGACTTGACCGAGGGGCTGAAGATCCAAGGGCAACTCGCCCGGGGGCGCGATGCCGGATGGGACAGACTGGCGGACACCCAAATCGGTTTCGAATCGGGACAATGGCGGCGCGTAAGGAGACAGCGCGGTCTGCAAAGGGAGTTGTTGCGTCCGCGGCATTGACTCGGGGGATGACAGCTTAAACGGCGGCGCAGGAGGACGCCATGGCGTGCCCATACGGGCCTGCCAAGCAGCGCCCCTGCCAGCCTGGCTTGGTGTGCCGGGGTAGGATTGCGGTGGCGGGCTAATCAGCGGATTTTGGGCGACATTTCCCTCCGTCTCTTCCCTGAGTTTCTCGGCCACCTCTGCCGCGTCAGTCTCTACAGGCATCACTTCTCGCGACGAACGGGCCGCCGGAAAGGCGGCGACAGGCCGCGAGGCAAGCAGTGCTCGACGAAGCGAATCCCGCACCAAGTCATGGATAAACCCCGAATGCCGAAAGCGCACTTCAGTTTTCGACGGATGGACGTTTACATCCACCTCGGCAGCGGGCAACTCGAGAAAGATCAGTGCCACCGGAAAAACCGATGCGGGAAGAATGTTGCGATAAGCTTCCGTGATGGCATGCAGGATCAGGCGGTCGCGAACCAGGCGGCGATTCACAAAGAAGTAAATGTTATTGCGGTTGAGCTTGTGCACTTCGGGCCGGGAGGTGAAGCCGAAGACGCGGACCAGGGGCGCTTCGGCGAAACTCTCGCCTTCCTCCTCGACGCCGGGCGGAGCGGGCACCATCATGCGCCGCTCGACGGGAGCAATCTCGATCAGTTGCTCGAGGGTTTGCGCGCCCATTACCTGGTAAACACGTTCGCGCAGGCTTTGAACCGGCGACACCTGAAGAATTTCGTTGTTGAGGGATGCCAGGCGAAAAGACTTGTCCGGGTGGGCGAGCGCATAATGCGTCACCAGGCTCGCAATGTGGCCGAGTTCAGTCGATTCGGACTTCAGAAACTTGCGGCGTGCAGGGGTATTGTAGAAGAGGTCACGGACCTCCACGCGCGTACCTGCCTCCCACGCAATTTCCTTGACGTCTCGCAGCTTGCCTCCCGCAATTTCCAGGCGAGTGCCTGAACTTTCCGAAACGTGCCGGGTCTCGAGCACCAGGCGCGAGACTGCGGCCATCGAGGGCAGTGCTTCGCCGCGAAAGCCCAGTGTCGCGATTTCAAATATGTCGTCGGCATTGCGGATTTTGCTGGTGGCATGCCGCTCGAAAGCCAGCAAGGCATCGTCGTGGCTCATGCCGCATCCGTCATCGACGACGCGGATCAGTCGTTTCCCGCCCGATTCCACGGACACCAGGATCAGGCCTGCGCCGGCGTCCACGGAATTTTCCACCAATTCCTTCACCACCGAAGCAGGCCGCTCCACCACTTCGCCGGCAGCGATTTTGTTGACGACGATTTCGGGCAGGATGCGGATGACGGACATACGAAGTCGAAAGTTGAGAGTCGAAAGTCGAAAGTTCAGAGTTGAGAAGTCAAGGAGTCGTCGAACCCAAAATCCAAAAGACTGTCATTCCCATCCCTTCGCTGTCATCCTGAGCTCTTCGCTTGCCATTCTGAGCGAAGCGAAGGGATGTCGCTCGGGGGGCTCAGGGTAAACTCCGCGAGGAATCTCGCCCTGAGCCTCAGGACGGCAGTGCGAGATTCCTCGTCGCCTTCGGCTCCTCGGATTGACATGCTTTCCAATTCCTCAGCGTTTAGACCTCAGCCTTTACCCTTTACACTCTAGCTTTCCTTCTTGACCTTCAGCCCCAGTTCTTCAAGCTGCTCCGGCTCGACGCCGGCGGGGGCTTCGCTCATCAAATCGACGGCGCTGGCAGTCTTCGGGAAGGCGATAACCTCGCGGATGTTCGACTCGCCGGCCATGAAGGCAATGATGCGATCGTAGCCGAGCGCAATACCGCCGTGCGGGGGCGTTCCGTATTCGAGAGCCTCTAGAAAGAAGCCGAAGCGCTCGCGGGCTTTCTCTTCCGTCAAGCCCAGCACGCTAAAGACGCGGCGCTGAATGTCCTGGCGGTGGATACGAATCGAGCCGCCTCCGATTTCCGATCCGTTAAGCACCAGGTCGTATCCGAGAGCCTTCACCGAGCCCGGATCGGACTCGATGGCATCGAGGTCTTCCTCTCGCGGCGAAGTGAAAGGATGGTGCATGGCGGTGTAGCGTTTCTCCCGCTCATCGTAATCGAACATGGGGAAATCGATCACCCAGAGAAAATTCCACGTCCCGGGCCTGATGAGGCCGAGGCGCTCGGCCAACTCCAGCCTGAACCAGCCTGAGGCTTCGTCGAGCTGGTGGACTCTGTGGCGCGACGTTTCCTCGCAACCGAGGAGCACGATCAGATCGCCGGTCACCGCGCCGGTAGCGCTCGCGATGCCACGCAGGCATTCTTCGCCGACTGTCTTGGAGAGCCGCGACTGCATCTCGGCATCCTTCAATTCGACCAGCGCGACATTACCCGCTCCCAGTGCCTTGAGCGGAACCTGGTACTTGTCCATCTGGCTACGCGAGATTTTTCCCGCCGCGCCTGGAATCCGCAATGCCTTCACTGCCTTAAACCCGCGAACATTGGCCAGAGGATTTCCAGTCATATCGATTCGCTTCCAAGCCAGGTCGAATCCCAGATGGGGTTTGTCCGAGCCATAGCGTTCCATCACCGACTCATAAGTGAGGCGCTGGAACGGGCGCTTGACGTCCACGTGCACCAGCGCGAAGAGCTTCTCCATCAGCCGCTCGATGAGGTCGAAGAGCGTGTCCCGCTGCGGGAACGCCATCTCGATATCGATCTGGGTGAACTCCGGCTGGCGGTCGGCGCGCAAATCTTCGTCGCGAAAACACCGGACGATCTGGAAATAGCGGTCGAAGCCGCCAATCATAAGGATCTGTTTGAAGAGTTGCGGAGACTGAGGCAGAGCATAGAAATGGCCGTGATGAAGGCGGCTGGGGACAAGATAGTCGCGCGCGCCCTCCGGCGTCGAACGCGTCATGAACGGCGTTTCGATTTCACTGAAGCCATGCTCTGAAAGATGCTGGCGCACCACCTGGCTCGACCGGTGCCGAAGCCGCAGGTTGCGCTGCATTCGCCCTCGCCTTAAGTCGAGATAGCGATAATGAAGCCGGGTCTCCTCGCTCGTTTTGGTTTCGTCCTCGATCGGAAAGGGCGGAGTCTTGGACTCATTGAGGACCAAAAGTTTCGCCGCTTTGACTTCCACCATTCCGGTCGAAATCTGCGGGTTCACCCTCTCCGTCGAGCGCAGCACGACTTCGCCTTCCACGCCCACCACATACTCGGGCCGCACTTCGTCGGCACGGTCGTGCGCCTGAGCGCTCGTTTCAGGATTGCAGACAACCTGCGTCACGCCAGTGTGGTCGCGCAGGTCGAGAAAAATGATGTTTCCCAGGTCGCGCCGGCTATCGACCCAACCGGCCAGAAACACCTTCTGCCCCGCGTGAGATTCTCGAAGCTCCCCGCAATAGAGGGTCCGTTGTCGATCTCCAAGAAGGTCAAGTTTCACAGTCACCGCCAAAACGAAATTGTAAATTATAAATGGTAAATTCTAAATTGCGAAGATCGAGCTCATCGTGTCCTGTCATTCTGAGCGAAGCGAAGAATCCCGGCAGTTCAGGGGTTCGCCAACTGCAGAGATTCTTCGCTTCGCTCAGAAGGACAGCACAAGGGGCGGTCAGATTTCATAATTTACAATTTACTATTTATAATTCTATAATTACCGTTCACAATCTTGCCTGAAGATACGATACGATGGTTCCCGACTCCACTTCCTGCTGCTGGCCGCTGGCCATATCTTTCACCTGGTAGCGTCCGGTCGAGATTTCACCCTCGCCGATGATAATGGCGAAGCGCGCCTGAAGTTTGCTTGCAATCCCCATCGACTTCTTGATTTTCATCGCGTCGTAATCAATCTCCGCAGTCAGCCCTTGCACGCGCATTTCGCGGGCAAGGGCGGCGCCGGCTGAAAGGGCGGCCTCGCCCATCCAGACGATGTATGCAGAGAGCGACGCCGCGGATTTAAGCAGGGCCGCCGCCTCGACCGCCAGAATCAAGCGGTCCTGGCCGATCGAGAAACCAATCCCCGGGGTAGGCGGGCCGCCGAGCATTTCAGATAGCCCATCGTACCGGCCGCCGCCCAGCACCGCGTTCTGCGCGCCCAGGGCGCCGCTGGTGAACTCGAAAGTGGTCCGCGTGTAGTAGTCGAGTCCCCTCACGAGGCGCGGCGTGACCTGGTAAGGAATCCTGCGGGCTTGAAGCTCGCTCGTGACACGATCGAAATGCCCGCGGCACTCGGGGTCGAGGTGATCGATGATTTTGGGCAGCCTCTCGATGATGGGCTGGTCCGCCTCCACCTTGCAGTCCAGCACGCGCAAGGGATTCGTCTCCGCGCGCCGCTGGCAATCCGCGCACATGGAGGCCTTCACCGTTTCCAGGGCCTGGCCGAGAACCGTCAAGTACTGGGCCCGGCAGTTGGGGCAGCCCACGGAGTTCAGAAGAAGCTGATACTCTCGAATGCCCACCCGGTCCAGGAAAAGCACGAGCATCTCGAGCACTTCCGCATCCACCAGCGGACTCTCAGACCCCAGCACTTCCGCGCCGATCTGGTGGAATTGCCGGTAGCGCCCCTTTTGCGGGCGCTCGCGCCGGAACATGGGGCCGATGTAGTAAAGTTTGTGAATACCACCCTGGTTATACAGGCTGTGCTCAATGTAGGCGCGCACCACCGAGGCTGTGGCCTCCGGCCGCAACGTCAAGGACTCGTTGTCGCGATCCTGAAAGGTATACATCTCCTTCATTACAATATCCGTGTCAGCGCCGACACTGCGCGAAAAGAGCCCTGTCTGCTCCAAAATGGGCGTGCGGATTTCGCCATAGTGATAGACGGAGAACACCCCGCGCGCCTCTGCCTCCACACGCTGCCAGAGATCGGTGTCCGGCGGCAGCAGATCGCGCGTTCCCTTGACGGAGCGTATGGGTTCAATTCTCATGGTCTGTTGCCCGATTGCCCAGCTCAGAAAGGCACATCGAAGTCGTCTTCGTGCACCACCAATTCAGCGAGGTACCTTTCCCTGTACTGCAGGTAATGCTTGCCGTGAAGGTCGATGAAAATCCGATCGGCTTCCGTAAGCTGCCGCTTCAGACGGGCCGGCACACCGAGATAAAGGCTGTTCGGGGGAACCACGGTATTCTCCACCACCAGCGCCCCGGCGGCAACAATCGAACCTTCCCCGATGCGGGCGTTGTTCAGCACAACGGCTCCAATGCCGATCAGGCAGTGATTCTCGACGGTGCAGGCGTGCAGCACGGCGCGGTGCCCCACGGTGACCCAATCGCCGATGGTCACCGGAAGATTCGGGAAACCGTGCACGATGGTCCCGTCCTGAATGTTCGTGTTGGCGCCGATGCGAATCGGCGCAACGTCGCCGCGCAGTACCACCTGAAACCAGACGCTCGAATTCTCGCCAATTTTTACGTCCCCGATAACGTCGGCGCTCCGGGCCACAAATGCCGTGGCCGCAATGCTCGGCGCGGAATCTCCCAGAATCATCTCCACTATCAGCCCCGTTCGCTCGGTTCGTAGTCAGTTCACAAGCCTTTTGAAATTAACACGCCGCGACAGACCCTGCAAGGTTTTAGGCGAGCCAAGCCTTCCCAGCCCGCTGCATTCATTTTCGGTCGGCGTCAATCAACTGGAGCGGCTTGCCTTCCGCCCAGGGTTTGTACGTGGCGGCGAAGCGAATGCGCTCCTCGGTTGACGGATGGGTATACAGCCAGAAGCGGATGAAGGGACTCGGGTCAGGGTCTTCCAGGTCTTCTTCAGCCATGACCTGGAAGGACTGAACGTCGGCGGTGTTGGGGTCGGGGACAACGCCATAAGCCACTTCCAGGCCGAATTGATCGGCCTGGTGCTCGAAATGACGCGAGATGGCGTTAAGGGCCGGAGAGGCTAGAAACACAACGACGGTCAGTACCAGCAGGACGATCGGCAGCGACGCGAGGTCCGCGACGCCCTCGATTCCGTCATTCCGAGCGGAGCGAGGAACCTCGCTCTGAGAGCGCGTGGCAGGGCAGGACTCCTCGCGGAGTTTACCCTGAGCGCCCGGATCGAGATCCTTCGCTTCGCTGTGGATGACAGCGAAGGGCTCGGAATGACAGCTCATGGCAACGACCTTGTTGACGGCCAGGAATCCCACGTAGAACAGCGCGAGGAAAATCAACTCATCCAACGCGAACTCTTTGGGAATATGGTGCAGCACGTAGTGGCCGGCTTCGTGCCCCACCACCAGAAGGGTCTGGTCGGGGTTGAGCTTCTCGAGCGTAGTATCCCACACCACCACACGCTTGCTCGAGCCCCAGCCGGAGACGTAGGCGTTCACGATCCTGGTTTTGGCGCTCGCATCCATTTCGTAAATGCGCGAGCGGGGAATCTCGAGGCCGGCGTGCTCCAGCATTTGCTCGATCCGGCGGGTCAACGCGGGCTGTGTTTTTTCGAGGGGCGTGAATCGGTAAAAGAGCGGCTCCACAATGTAAGGCTCGACGAGGATGAAAGCCAGCGTGATGGGGATAGACGCAAGCCAGAAGTAAAGCCACCAGCGCCTCGGACTGCGCCGCACCAGCCAGTAAAAGACCCAGGAAAGTAAGAGCGCCACCACGACGGTAAGCCCGAGGTCCTTCGCCCAGTCTGCCACCCAGGAGCCCAAGCCTTGGGTCGAGAGGTCATAATGGTGCTCGAGCACGAAGCCCCAATAGTAATCCAAAGGGAACTCGAGAGCCCTCACTACGATCAGGAATATCGCGACAAACAAGGCCGTCTGCAGCACGCGGCGGGCGGAGAAGCGTCTGACCCGGTCTCGCAAGCCGGCCGCAAACCCGCTCCTCCAAAGAAATGTGTAGACCATAAGGGCGAGCGCGATGGCTGCGAAATACAAACGATACTCGGCGCGGGAAAAAGCGATCGCCTTGGCGCGCCTCTCGGGCGTCAGCACATAATGAGCGTCCGCCGTCGCTCCGCCCGATTTCTGTGCGCGTCCTGTATTGGATCCCGTCACCGCCGGAGGGTGCGACGAGGCAGGAGGAGCAGGATGTTGCGAGGCTGAAAAGGCCGGCGGTACTCCCAGTAGTGAAACAGTAAATAAGAGCAGGGTAAGCCTAAGCATGTTGTCGTGTTTAATACCTCTCGCACCCGGGGAGCGCTGACGCACTGGGCATTGAAAAGGCAAAGCCTGTTGTCTGCGTCTCAGTGCCCCCGGGGCAGCGTTTTCGAACCTCCCGTGCATTCACAGCCGCTCTGCAAGACATCCTGCGCCCTGCCTCATCATAGTGCAGGAGAAAATTCTTGACAATAACGACGCCAGAATTTACGATAAGACCAGCGTTTTCAGGAGGTTCGTTTGATAAAGCTGGATATCATTAACGATGTGGTAAATCGCACCGGCATCACCAAAACCAAAGCGGAGATTGCGGTCGAGACCGTCTTCGAATCCATGAAGAAGGCCCTCGCCGGAAGCGACCGCATCGAA
>Ga0335078_10014052_pt1 | contig 11869 bp, 12 predicted proteins | sample Lox_Sample_32_FD_206711 | JGI IMG/M metagenome (GOLD analysis project Ga0335078, IMG submission 206711) | Soil microbial communities from Loxahatchee National Wildlife Refuge, Florida, United States - Lox_Sample_3.2 | ecosystem: Environmental > Terrestrial > Soil > Wetlands | place: USA... | reverse complement strand
GCGCAATCCTTGGCCTGCCGGGCGGGACTTTAGTCCGGCCGTGGCAGCGGAAGCGCCTGCCCTACCTCAGTTGTCGCGGCGCTTTAGCGTGGGCCGCTCGTCCTGGTCGGGTTTCTGTTTGTCGTCGTCATCGCCGACCGGGCCGGTTCCGCTGCCAGGAGCGCGCCGCAGCGTCGGACGGTTCGGATCGTCCTTGCCTGCCGCCAGCTTCCGGCGATTGTGCAGGGAGTAGAGGCGGGCCTTGACGTCGTTGAACTCCGAGGTGTTGACCACGTACTCCGGCTTGGCTTTCAGAATCGTCTGGATCTCGTTCTGCGACGCCTGAATCCGGTCGTCGGTCATGGGGTGGGTCGAGAATACTTTGGATATCGTGCCCGGCTTGCGTTTCTCCATCGTCTGGATTTTCTCGAAGAAGTCCACAAACGAAGTCGGGTCGTAGCCGGCCTTGTACATATACTGCAGGCCCAGGTAGTCCGCCTCGCGCTCCATGCCGCGCGTGAACGCCAGGAATCCCATGGGGATCGCCAGACCGGCGCCCTGCCGGATGGCGTAGCCGGTCCACCCGCCCATAAAGATCAGCGGAATCGTCGCGATGTTGATGAGCTCGCCGCGGGTCGCCTGCCGCGTCCCATGCCGCGCCGCCACGTGGGCGATCTCATGCGCCATCACGCCGGCCAGCTCGGATTCGCTGTCCGCCTTGAGGATCAGGCCCGAGTTCACGAAGAAGAACCCGCCGGGCAAGGCGAATGCGTTCACCTCTTCGGAATCCAGCACTTTGATGGTGAAGGGAACTTTGGCGTCGGAATTCCGCACCAGGTTCTGACCGACACGGTTCACGTACTCGGCGATGACCGGATCGTCGACGATCTTGGCCTGCCGCTCGACTTCCTGCGCCAGTTGTTTGCCAAGGGCGATTTCTTTCTCCAGAGAGTAGAAATTGACGCCCTTACCTACATCCCGATTGCCGATTTCGTCGGGATCCTTTTTTTTGTCGTCAGCTAAGGAGCGGGTGGGCAGGACGCTAAGTGCTGCCGCCAGGAAAGCCACGGAGACCGCCGAAAACCGCATCATTTGTGGATACTCCAGCTACCTTTCACTATACGCCCAAACGGGTGTACCTGTAGCGCTAAACTTCATACGTAAAGTACCGCTGGCAGGTTACTCCACTAAATCGCGCCGTTTGATGGTCGGGCGGTCGTCGCCGGAATCCTCGCCCGGCGGGCTTCCGGCCCCGGGCGCGCGGCGCAACACTGGCTTCTGAGGATCATTGCCGGTCGAGCGCACCTTGCGCTGATTCTCCAGGGCCAACACGCGTCCCCGCACTTCGGCGTATTCCGACGTATTCACCACGTATTCCGGCTTCTGCGGCAGTACTTTTTCGATCTCCGCCTGGGCCTTTTTCAGCCGGTCGTCGTTCATGGGGTGCGAGGAAAACACCTTGGCGATGCTGCCGGGCTTCCGCTTTTCAAGCGACATCATCTTCTCGAACATATCCACGGCAGCCGTAGGGTCGTGGCCCGCCGCATACAGATATTGCAATCCCAAGTAGTCCGCTTCGGCCTCGAAGCCGCGCGAGAACGTCAGAAACGTCATGGGAATCGCCGCCCCCGCGCCCTGGCGGATGGCGTAGCCGCCCCAGCCGCCGAGAAAGATCAGAGGAAGCGTCGCGATATTGGCAATCTGCGCCCGGCACGCCTGGCGGGTCATGTGCCGAGCGGCCACGTGCGCCACTTCGTGCGCCATCGCGCTGGCCATTTCCGCCTCGGTTTCCGCCGCGTGGATCAGGCCGGTGTTGACGAAGATGAACCCTCCCGGTAAGGCGAAGGCGTTCAAGACGTTGTCGTCGATCACCTGGAAAGTGAAGGGCACTTTGGCGTCGGAATTGCGCGCCAGGTTCTGGCCCACGCGGTTCACATACTCGGTGACGATCGGGTCGTCAAGCAGTTTCGCCTGGCGTTGGACCTCGGCGGCCAGTTGCTTGCCCATCGCGATTTCCTTTTCGATGGAGTAGCAGTTCAACCCCTTGCCGACGTTCCGGTTGCCGATCTGGCCCGGATCGTCTTTCTTGTTGTCCGCTGACGCGATGGTCAGGGACAAGCTCAACACCAGGAATCCGGCGCAGCCCGGCCGCATGGTTCTGCCTCCTTACAGGCGAATAACGTATAGTCATCATAATGGGTTTCGAATCAATCGCAAAATCTGAGGCGCCCTTGTGGTCCCGGTACGCGGAACAGTTCCCGGTTCGCAAGCACCTGATCTATTTGAACCACGCCGCGGTGGCGCCGCTGCCCAGAAGGGCGGCGGAGGCCATGCAAGGCCTGGCGGCCGATGCGCTGGAGTTCGGCAGTCTTCACTACGGGGATTGGATGGAGACCTGCGCGCGGCTTCGGGCAGCGGCGGCGCGGCTGATTGGCGCGGCGCCGGGCGAGATCGCCTTAGTCAAAAACACCTCGGAAGGGATCGCCACGGTGGCAAACGGGATCTCCTGGCGTGCCGGCGACAAGATCGTTGCGTTCCGCGAAGAGTTCCCCTCCAACTACTACCCCTGGAAGAAACTGGAGGAGACCGGTGTACACGTCGAGTGGCTCTCGTATCTGGATCCGCTCGACCGTATCGAGCAAGCCTGTCGCGGAGCGCGTCTGCTGGCGATCAGTTTCGTACAATACTTGAGCGGATACCGCGCGGATCTTCAAGCGATAGGCGAGATTTGTTATCATAGCGGCTGCATTTTTCTGGTAGATGCGATACAGGGCGTGGGGGCCTTTCCGGTCGATGTGCGGAAAGCCCGCATCAGCGCCCTGGCGGCGGATGGCCACAAGTGGATGCTGGGGCCCGAAGGGTGCGGTATCTTGTTCATTTCCCAAGAGGTTCAGGACATGATCCAACCCGCCGAACTCGGCTGGACCAATGTAGCCGGCTATCGGGATTACGCCAATCGAGACATGACGCTGCGCCAGGATGCGGGCCGGTACGAGTGCGGTACTCTAAATACCATCGGTTGCTATGGGTTGCGAGCATCGATTGAATTCATACTTGAAATAGGGCTAGGAGTTATAAGTCCGGTTGTCCAGAATCTCGCCGACTTGGTATTCGAAGGTGTTCGAACAAAAGGATATGAGGTGCTTGGAAGCCGTACGGAGTCCACCGGGGCTGGAATCGTGAGCTTCCGCACGACGCGTATGGACAGCACCGTAGTCGTGGACAGGCTTCGCGCTGCCGGAGTCCTGGCGGCGCCGCGCCAGGGATGGGTGCGCGTATCGCCGCATTTCTACATCAGCCCGGAGGAGATCTCGCGGATGGTAGAGGCGTTGCCGTGAGCAGCAGGGCGCCCGGGTCTTGCCTTCTCTTGTTTGCCGCCGGCGCCGCCCTCGGCCATGGCGCTTGGGCTGCCGCGGTTCCGTCGCCCGAGAGCTTCTTCGGGCAGCGTATGGGGGCCGACCATCTGGTCCTCGATTGGGACCGCGTGGTCTCCTACTTCCAGGCACTGGAAAAGGTCAGCGACCGGATTCGCGTAACGGAGCTGGGCAAAAGCACGGAAGGCCGGCCTCTCATCGCGGCCGCCATCGCCCAACCGGAGACTTTGCGGTCGCTCGATCGTTACCGGGAGATCCAGCGCCGCTTGGCCGATCCGCGCCTGACGCCGGAAAGCGATGCCGAAAAGCTGGCCGCCGAGGGCAAGACCGTCGTTCTGATCACCTGTTCGATTCACTCGACCGAACTGGCCTCCACCGAGACCGCGGTGGAGTTCAGCTATCGCCTGCTGACCGGGGATACGCCGCGCATCCGGGCCATCCTGCGGAATACTCTCTTCCTGCTGGTGCCTTCGCTCAATCCGGATGGCTTGGATCTCGTGACTCGCTGGTACCGGCGCACCCTCGGCACGCCTTACGAAGGCTCCCTACCGCCCGAGCTTTACCAGAAGTACACAGGGCACGACAACAATCGCGACTGGTACATGTTCACCCAGAAGGAAACGCAACTCGTGATCGGCAAGCTGCACAACTTCTGGCATCCGCAAATCGTCTACGACGTGCACCAGCAGGGTCCTTACGCCGCGCGCATTTTCGTGCCGCCGTGGATGGACCCGATCGAGCCGAACATCGACGCCATCCTGATGCAGGAATCCAACATGATCGGGACCGCCATGGCATCCGACCTGACCGCTGCCGGAAGAACGGGCGTCGCCATCCACGCCATGTACGATTTCTGGACGCCATCGCGGCATTACCAGGCGTTCCACGGCGGCATGCGCATCCTGACCGAATCGGCCAGCGCGAAGCTGGCCAGCCCGATCACCGTCAAGCCCGAACAATTGGAGCAGAATTCCCTGGGCTACAACGCCCGCGAGCGAAGCTGGAACTTTCTGGAGCCGTGGCCGGGCGGCGTCTGGCGGCTGCGCGACATCGTGGACGACCAATTGATCGCCATGGAATCGTGCCTCTATCAAGCGGCCCTGCATCGCGAAGAGCTTCTGCGCAACTTCTACAGGATCGGCCAGCGGCAGGTGGCGCGGAAATCGCCTTGGGGATTCGTGATTCCCTCCGTGCAGCGCGATCCCGGGGCCGCGCGGAAGCTGCTCGAGACGCTGGCTTTCGGGCAGGTGGAAATCGAGCAAACCCAACAGGGCGATAACGTCATCCGGATGGCGCAGCCATACAGCGGATGGGCCAAGGCGCTCCTGGAGCGGCAACATTATCCCGATATGCGTCTCTCCCCCGCGGGGCCGCCGCAGAAGCCGTATGACACGACGGCGCACACTCTGCCGCTGCTGATGGGAGTGCGGGTGGAAGCCGTGGATATACCGGTTGTGAGCGCTCCAGGCCCAATCTCCATGGTGCGTTCGATAGGACTGCCTGCCGCCGACAGCGAATCCTGGAAGGCCATCAATGGCATCTGGTCCGCCGGCGGCGCGGTCTGGCGCAATCCCGCAACCGGCGACTTCGCGGACGCCGGCCGGGGCCCGGAATGGAAGCAGATCCCGCGCCCCCGCATCGGCCTCTATCGCAGTTTCATCCCCAACCACGACGAAGGCTGGACCCGCTGGCTGCTGGAGCAATTCGGTTTTGCATACGCCTCGCTCGCCAACCGCGATGTGCAGGCCGGGAATCTGCGCCAGCATTACGATGTGATCGTGTTTCCCGATGCAACCGCCGACTCCATGGAAAACGGCCACCGGCAGGGGAGCATGCCCCCGGAATTCACGGGCGGCCTGGCGGCAAGCGGGGTGGATGCGCTGCGCCAGTTCGCCTCCGCGGGAGGCACGCTGATCTTCCTGAACCGCGCCTGCGAATATGCCACGCGCCATCTCGGCGTGGCGGCCCGGAACGTGGCGCAGGGTGTTCCCAACAGCGAATATTATTCGCCGGGCTCGCTGCTGAACGTCCGGATCGATACGCGCCATCCCCTGGCGCTGGGCTTGCCGGAGAACATCGCAATCTGGTCCGAGCAAAGCCCCGCCTGGGAGACCGGGGAGAGCGCGCCGGCGCGGTATCCGGAGTCGAAGTTGCTGGCCTCCGGCTGGCTGCTGGGCGAGAAATACCTGGCGGGCAGGGCCGCCCTGGTCGATGCGCGGCTGGGGGCCGGCCGCGTGATTCTGTTCGGCATGCGGCCGCAGTATCGCGCGCAAAGCTACCAGACGTTCAAGATCTTTTTTAATGCGCTGGTCGCGCGATAGGCGCCTTCCTGAGCCCGCCACCCTGGCGGGTCGTGGGGCTTTAAAGCACCACTGCCCCCCGGCCCTCTGGCGCTGCGCAGACCGGCCCCCGGGATAGTGGTATAATCGCAGCTTATGCTTGAAACAACCGCACGCCGCTGATCTGGGCCTCGCGCCCAAACCATGTATTTCCTCGGCCCCCTGTGACCGGGCCGTTCTTTTAAACCAAATTTAAGAAAACGAGGTTTTTCGGTAATGCGAAAACTGCTTTCGAACGGGTTGGCTATGTTTGCCGGCGTGGTGTCCCTGCCGGTATCCGGAACCCACGCGGATTCCGCGAAGCCAGCCACCGCCGAACATCGCCACGAGCCTGTCAGAGATTCCCGACTCGCCTCCCTGCGCTCTTTCTTTGCGCAGGGCAATTGTCCCGCCGCGCAACTCTCCCCCGTATTCCTGGCAGCCTCCGATGCCAACGACCTGGACTGGCGGCTGCTGCCCAGCATCTCTTTCGTCGAGTCCACCGGCGGCAAATCCGCCCGGAACAACAACCTCTTCGGCTGGGATTCCGGCCGCGCCGCGTTCTCGTCGGCGAGCGCCTGTATACACTCCGTGGCGTCGTCTCTGGCTAACTCGGCTCTTTACCGGGATAAGGATGTCGACGGGATATTGAGAACTTACAATGGGAGCGCCGGCTACGCCCGTAAGGTGAAAGAGGTGATGCGCCGGATCGCACCCGTGGAAAGAGTCGACTGAGGGCGGCGAATCCACGCGACCCTGAGATCGCGAGCGGCCGGGAAAATCCGCGGAATTTGGGAGCGACACCGCCGGCGGCGCCGCCGCCGCCAACCACCAAGTCAAGCCTGAAGCTATGCGCGCGTTAGAGGAGCGTCCGGCTCTGGCGTGACACACCAGCCGCGTCCAGGCCTTGGCCGTTTTTGTCCGGGCAGCAGGCGGCTTGTGGCTATCGTGGTTGCCTGGTCTCGACTCGGGCTAGGGTTCGAGGATCTCCCGAAACAATTCCCGGAAAGCGATGCGCGATAGGGCCGGGGACGATGCGAAAAGACCCGGCCCTCGCGATTCCAAAAAGGAGGTTCTGTTTTTCGATTGTTCATCGGCGCGCGTGTTTTCGCCATACTCTCTTTGGTTATGGTTCTTCACGCCCGGCGCGGCGGCGTAGTACGATGGCAGGCGACACAGGTGATGAGCCACAGCGAACTCGTCGTCACAACGTTGCTGGTAGCGCTTTGTATTCTGGTTCTTTGGATTCTGGAGCGCGGCAGAAAGACCTATTGAGGGAGGAGGTGAGCTCCAATCCGATGCAATGACGAGCGGCGGCGATTTCATTTCGTCGTACAGCTCTCGTGGCAGACTCGTTCAGGCGAGACTAAGGTCGTGCGTGCGCACTGTCTGGACCTGTCGGAACAGGGAGCGGGCCTCGAGTGCACAGAGCCTCTCGAGGCTCGCTCCATCGTTTATTTGCAGGCGCCGGCGTACGGCCTGATGGGAAACGCCTCCGTACGCTACTGCCGGCGTGTGGGCCTAAAATACCGCATCGGGCTTTTGTTCAGCGTCTCTCCTTCGCTGGCCGAGGCCGCCCGGCAAAAATGCCTCCAGGACCGCGAACTCGCCAGCGCAGCGGGCACGCCGGGCGCGGAACGAAGTCCATCCCCAACACCCCCGTTGCGCTAGCGCAACAGTTCGGGCGAGCGGCACTCCTTCAGTGGGACTCGGCGAACATCTTCCGGACCGGTCGGGATAAATGCCTGTGCCCTGTCTCCAAGGACTCGCGTTCCAGTTTGACGGCCTCAGATCCGAACACCGGTGAGGATCCCGGCGGGGGCCGCGGACGCTCTTAGGAGACCAGCGCCTGCGCCACCCGGCTGGCCAACTGGTCGAAGGTGAGAATCTCGTACAGCGATGGATCGGACATGATGCGCGCCACCAGCGCGGTGTGCATGGCGTGGCCGGCGCGCTCCGCGATGACGTGGCCCAGCAGCGGCTTGCCCAGCAGCGCCAGGTCGCCGATCAGGTCCAGCGCCTTGTGGCGGCAGCATTCGTCGGTGAAGCGCAAGCCTTGCGGATTCAGGACGCCGTCGCGCGTGAAGCAGACCGCGTTGTCGAGCGAAGCGCCGCGAATGAGACCCATATCGCGCATCTTATCCAGTTCATGGTCGAAGCCAAACGTGCGCGCCGGGGCGATCTCCGCGGCATACCGCTCGGGCGTGACTTCCATTTCGAGCGACTGCCGTCCGGCCAGCGGATGGCCGTAATCCGTTTCGCAAGTCAGGCAAAAGCCCTCCGCCGGCAGGATCGAAATACGTTTGCCGCTCTCTTCCACGAACACAGGCCGCCGGATTCGCAGATACCTGCGCTTGCGCCGGTACTGGCGGATCCCAGCTTCCCGGATCAACTCCACGAACGGCTGGCCGCTGCCATCCAGGATGGGGACTTCCAGGTTGTCGATCTCGACAAAGGCGTTGTCGATGCCCATGCTGTAGAACACGCTCAACAGGTGTTCGGTGGTCGAGATCAGCACGCCTTGCCGCATCAGGCTGGTGGCGTAGCTGACGCGCGCCACGTGCCGCCAACTCGCCGCGATGGGGAAATTGTCCAGATCGGTTCGCAGGAAAACGATGCCAGTCGAAAACGGGGCGGGGAGAATTCGGATCGTAACCGGGACACCACTATGGAGGCCGATACCCGAGGCTTCGACGGGGCGTTGGACGGTGGTCTCAAAGCGCAAATTGAATCTCCAGGATGGACATTCGTAGGTCTAAAGTAGTCACTTTGGTTAGCAAGCGCAACACCAATCGCAAAAGCTTTAGTTTCAATAATATCGAAACCATGGCTGTTGCGGAATTGCAACAGTTTGGTGGATGGATGTGGCGGAAACGCCCCTTGGAAGCGCGCATGCAGCTTCAGTCGCGATCCAGCACTAACACGCCGAGTTCGAGATCGGCAACGAATTCCGTTATCCGGATGGCGTCTCGCCGAAGTACGTGCTCGGCATCCCTCGTCGGGTGGGTCCACCGCCGGAGCCACACGACCTTCGGAGGAGGTCCTATGGTTGTGGCGAGTTCGTAGAAGTCCGAGTCGGTGCTAACGATGACGAAGTTCCTTGCCTTGGCGAACTCCCAGACCTCGCGATCCGAGCTTGCCAGCAATCCGACCTGCGCTACATGAGTCGCTGATTTATACCCTGAGTCGAGGCGGGCGACGAGTTTGCGCGAGAGATTCTCGTCCAGCAGCAACTTCACAGAGCCACGCGCCTGCCCATCCGGGCGGCAAACTCGTACACCGCCCGGAAATCGTCGGGCTCCAGTTCCGGGTAGTCATCGAGGATTTGCTGTTCGGTCATACCCGCAGCCAGCCAACTCAACACATCCCATGCGGTGATGCGCAACCCGCGGACACACGGCTGCCCGGAGCGTTTGCCTGGCTCGATAGCGATGCGGGGAGTCATTCCTCGAGCATATCACTGGCGCCGTGACCCCGTTTATTGCCACCCCATCCACAAAGTAAAACCCCTCCGATTCGACCCAGCAAGACGTTCTGCCGGAGAAGAAACATAGGTTGCTCGGCGCGATCGCCGGAAAGCCCACCCAGCCGACCCTACGCCCACCTTGAGCCACTCCGTCTCCCCGATCAAGGGTAGCGGATCTTCAGGGAACGGCAACTCCCCTCCCTTAATGACGATGGCAGCCACGTCTCGGCCGTAATCGACATCGTTAGATCTGTCACCATCGTTTACGAACACTCTTTGCCCTGACCTGAAGTGTTCGATTCGAATCGGCTGCTTCCAATAATGCGGGAAGTCTGTCACATGCGCGGCGGTGGCGATGCCGAGCAACCCACGATTATCGCTACAAGCCACATAGAAACCGCGAGATTCTGGACGACGAAGGCATCCGCAGTCGCGCCAGTCTTTCCTGGAAGGACTGCGCCTTTACGAACAGCGTTCCGACAAAGGCTACAGCTTGGTGGACTGCGTGTCGATGACGACGATGCGCCGCCACGGGATTACCGAAGTCCTAGCGAACGACCACCATTTCATTCAGGAAGGATTTGATATCCTTCTCGGTTGATCCACTGCAGACCCCGTAAGCTGCCATAAAACTTGGCCCACCAACCCCACTTCTTCCTCGATTCCTTCGTACTCATGTTCGGGCCCACCACGCCCGCACCGCAGCAAGTCTCCGTGGAGCGGATCGTGGCGGGGGCCTTAGCCGAGCAGCTTTCCGGCTGGACCCGCGTCGAGCGAATGGCCGAACGTGGCAGCCGCGAGCGTTTTCTGGCCGCGCTGAAAAAGGTCCCGGTGGCCGAAGCGGCGCCGGAAGACCGGCTCTAAGCCCGGGAACGATTCTGCGGTCACCTGCAAGGAGACTCGGTGGAAACCTGATTTGCGTGACGAGCTGCCTTCACAGAGGTGATCACCCGGAACGCCGGTTCTGGCGAACTTCGGAGGTTCGGCAACGAAGGCTGTTGGAGTGGTATAAAATCGGTTGACCCAAAAACCGTCGAGTTGATGACCGCGCCTGGATGCGACGGCGATTCGCACGTTTCGATATCATGAGGGACCCATGGTCTTTAGATCCGGGCTCGGAACGTGGATCGTGCGGGGAGAAACCGCGCTGCCCGCGCCGGCGCGGAAGCCGGGAGGAGGCACACGATGAACATCCTTTTGTGGATCCTGCAGCTCGTCGCCGCGCTCCTGTACGGAGCGTCGGGCGTCATGAAGGTCTTCATGTTCGACAAGGTCAGCCAGCAGGCCCCGTCCTTTGGTGCGTTGCCGCGGGAAGCCTGGATGGCCCTCGGCATCCTCGAACTCGTCTGCACGCCCGGGCTGATCGTCCCCGCCGCCTTCCACTGGCAGCCGGCGCTCACGGTGGTGGCCGCCGCGGCGCTCGCAATCGAGAGCCTGGTGTTCGTCTGGGTGCACGTCAAATACGGCGAGATCACGCCCATCATCTTAAGCGCAGCGCTGGGCCTCCTCATGGCGTTCCTCGCGTATGGCCGCATGGTCCTGAAGCCGATCTTCTGAACGATCCTGGCACGATCGGTAGAGGCAACTTCGATTTGAGCGATCTACCCGAAGGAGGAGCGTCGATAAAGACCATTCGGAAATTGGCCGGCTATTAGGTGCGGATCTCGAAGGCGATCCCGGCCAGCGATATGATTTAGAAGGGCAGGACGTGTAGCGACTGAGTTGCAACCTCGGCCGCTGCAGACCCTCAGATGACGTGGTGGGTCACTGCTGAGAACCGAGGCAAAGACCGCGGCCTTCGCCCTGAACGAATCCAAGGAGCACACGAACATGAAGCCAAAAAACACGATCTGCCTCTGGTTCGACAGAGACGCGCATGAGGCGGCGCAGTTCTACGCCGTTACCTTTCCGGACAGTAAAGTGACCGCTGTTGCCGAGGCTCCCGGTGACTATCCAGGGGGCAAGAAGGGCGACGTGCTGACGGTGGAATTTACCGTCCTGGGCATTACCTGTCTCGGTCTCAACGGCGGACCGGCCTTCCGACACACCGAGGCCTTTTCCTTCCAGATCGCGACGGAGAACCAGGAAGAGACGGACCGTTACTGGAACGCGATCGTCGGCAATGGCGGCATGGAAAGCCAGTGCGGTTGGTGCAAAGACCGCTGGGGCCTCTCCTGGCAGATCACCCCGCGAGCGCTAACCGATGCGCTCGCGGCTGGTGGCGATGAGGCAAAGCGCGCCTTCGAGGCGATGATGACGATGCAGAAGATCGACATCGCCGCCATCCAGGCAGCGCGGCGAGGGCGGACGTAAACACGCCGAAAGGTCCTGATTCGTCCTGGATGACGCGCCAAACGAAAGTTGGCCGGTTCCAGTCCGCGGTCGCAATCCCAGTTTGACCATCTTGGAATTAGCGGTGGGCGCATCCGGGCCAACAACAAGGGCGTCGTTTTCGCTCAGCTTAACCCGGCGCTTGCAGATCCATTGTGGCCGTGGGGCGCGCCATCCGGAAACGCGGTTGCACTCGGTAGGCGGCGCCGGAGGATTTACCGCTTGTCGCGCCGAGTCGACTGCGCAGCCGCCCCTACGACCCCCATCAGCTACCATAAAATTTGGCCCACCAACCGCGCCTCTTCCTCATCGATTCCTTCGGATTCATCTTCCGCGCCTACCACGCCCGCGCGCGCAGCGCCGCTCCTCCCATGCGCACCAGCACGGGCCTCTCCACCGAG
>Ga0335078_10014051_pt1 | contig 11869 bp, 11 predicted proteins | sample Lox_Sample_32_FD_206711 | JGI IMG/M metagenome (GOLD analysis project Ga0335078, IMG submission 206711) | Soil microbial communities from Loxahatchee National Wildlife Refuge, Florida, United States - Lox_Sample_3.2 | ecosystem: Environmental > Terrestrial > Soil > Wetlands | place: USA... | reverse complement strand
GCGCGTCTCGTTACCGCCCCACAGTGCTTTGATGACCTCTGCAACTTCGTCATCGCTTGCCTCGCCGACGAGCAATGGGATGATTTTGAAATCGGCCAGCGTGAGCTGCAGGAACGGCAGTTGGACTTCGAGCGCGTGTTCGTCGGCGTGCGCCTCGTCCCGTACGCTGACCTGCGGCAGGCGTGAGCAGATTTCAGCAAGGACGGCGGTGTCCACGGGCACGGTGCCCAGCGGCGTCGCGAACGCCGCCGCACTTGACGTTACCAGGCCGTCAAATGCCACAAAATGCGATGGCCCGAGCAGGACGATGCGTTTGATGAGGTCGCGGGCCGGCGTCAGTTGCGCGTAAGCCGACGCCGCAATCGGTCCGGAATAAATGTACCCGGCATGTGGTGCGATGACGGCTTTGGGACTGGGCCCGCTCGGGGCATCTATTTTGTGCAAAAAATTTTCGATCATCCGGCGCAGTTCGGCGGGGTTCTCGGGATAGAATCGTCCGGCGACCGCCGGCGGGCGGACGTTGGCCGGATCGTTCTGAAACAGTTTCTGCATCCCGGATCTGAATTATTCAGGCAGGGCACGATGCCCCCACCGCGCGCATACCACAAAATGTTAGACCCCAAACCGCCGAGCCTGTTCGCATTTTGGCCTGCCGACCTCGAAATCAATTCGGGTTTATCCGGCGCGGCATGCGGGCGCGAATGTCTGCCGCTGAAATGCCCATGTTTACTCCCGCCGCACCGCTGCTCGGCCAGACACCCGGGACTGTCCGATGGCAGCGCGGGCATTTGCCTTCCGGCGTGATTCGATAGTCGCGCACCTGATAGCCAGTGCGTTCAATCAACAATTCGTCGCAGCCCGGACAGAACGTGCTTTCCCAATGGCCTACCCGACCCGGCATGTTTCCGGCATAGACAAAGTGCAGCCCCTCTTCCACTCCAATTTCCGCCGCACGCACAAGCTGTTGCACCGTGGTCGGCGAGGGTTCGGTCATTTTGTAATCGGGATGAAACGCAGTGACATGCCACGGGATGTCGCGACTGACCGAGGCGATGAATTTCGCGATGGCGCGCAATTCCGCTTCACTGTCGTTGAATCCGGGCACGACGAGCGTGACGATTTCCAGCCACAACCCGCGCTCGTGCACCAGACGGATGCCTTGGCACACGTTCTCCAGCGTGCCGCCCAGCGTGCGATAACGCGTCGTGTCGAAACCTTTCAGGTCAATTTTGTAGGCGGTAATCCACGGTTGCAGAAAGTCGAGCGCCTCGGGCGTGGCGTTGCCGTTGGACACAAACGCACAGACCAGCCCCGCCCGCCGCGCTTCTTGGAAAACGGCCACCGCCCATTCAGCGGTGATGAGCGGCTCGTTGTAGCTGGACACGACCAGCCGCGCGCGGTGTCGGCGCGCCGTGTTCACAATCTGGTCGGGCGTTAATTCAACGATGGGCGTGCCGGCGGTGGGATCGCGCAAGGCCTGGCTGGTCACCCAGTTCTGACAGTAACCACAATGGAAATCGCACCCGAGCATCCCGAACGTGACGGCGTCGCTGCCAGGATATACGTGGAAAAACGGCTTTTTCTCGACGGGGTCGCTCGCCAATCCGCCGGCGACATAACCGAACGGCACGCGAAGTTCGCCGCCCTCGTTAAAGCGCACCTTGCAGATACCGCGACGCCCCACCGGAATGAGACAGCGATGGCCGCACGCGACGCAGCGCACGCGGTCGCCTTCGACGTGCCAGAGTTTGCCGACGATGGTCTGCCGGTCGAGCGTGTGGGCCAGGGCCGGATTAATCACCGGTGATTGTATCGGCGTGGGTGTCGGGAAATTTTGTTCCTGTGACTCATTTGAAGGCATCGCTTGCATAGGACGTGGATGTGAAGATGGACGCCCCGGAATACCTGAACCCTGTCCAGAAAAATGTATCGCCACCTAAAAATTTTCGATAAAGTACAAACATCAAACCTGACAAACACCACAGGTCATCGCTTAAACCATACCAAAAATCGCATGGCGTTCAAAGACTTTCCCGGACAGTTGCAGGGCGTTCAATTGCTCCAACGCGCGCTCGCGCGCGGACGGCTTGGCCACGCCTATTTGTTCACCGGCCATCAGCTTGAGGAACTGGAATCCTTCGCCCGCACGCTGGCCAAAACATTGAACTGCCGAAAACCGGTCAAGACCGGCGGCGTGGCCACCGACTGCTGCGATGAGTGTCCGGCGTGCCGGAAAATTGACAATGACACCCACGCCGACGTGCATTGGGCGCGGCCCGAATCCAAATCGCGCGTCGTGACCATCGAACAGATGCGCGAGCTGATGCGCGAGATTCAGCTCAAACCGACTGAGGCCGAATACAAAGTTGCCGTCATTACCGCCGCCGACCGGCTGAATCCGCAGGCGGCGAACGCCTTTCTCAAAACGCTGGAGGAACCGCCGGCCAGATCCGTTTTAATCCTGCTGACCACCGAGCCGCAGCGGATTCTGGAAACCATCCTGTCACGCTGTCTGCGCCTGAATTTTGCCGGCGAAGCCGTGCACCCGCTCGCCGCCACGCAAGCGGAGTGGCTCGCGCAGTTTGGCGCGCTGGCGGCCACGGAACAGAAGACCTTGCTGGGCCGCTACCGTTTGCTTGACGCGCTGCTCCAAAAGCTTGCCGAAATCAAATCGCGCGTCGAACAAGCGCTGACGGCGCGCTCGCCGTTGCAGCGTTACGAGGAGGTGGAAAAGGATTTGCGCGACAAATGGGAGGACGAACTGGCGGCGGCCATCGAAGCGGAATACCGCCGGCAACGGGCAGATTTGTTGTTATTGGTCCAATGGTGGCTGCGCGATGTCTGGCTTCACGCGCTCGCGTCCGGCGGCGAACTGCTGAATTTCCCGCAGATGGCCGCGGTGGAGACCGTGGCGCGCCGGCTCACGCCGCGTCAGGCGCTGGAGAATCTGCAAATCCTGGAACAAACGCAGCGGTTGCTGCACACCAATGTCCAGGAAGCGTTGACGCTGGAAGTCGGTCTGCTCAAATTGCAACTCTGATTCAATGCAATCCGGTCGAGAGTCGAGAGTCGAAAGTCGAGAGTCACCGGCCCTCGTCCTTCATCCCTCATCGCCTGACTGCCTCTTTGCCCTCGTATTTGGGTTGTTTCTCGGCCTGGCCATCTGGAAGTTCGGCAATCCCGTCATTCTTGACCACAAAATTATTCCACCGGCTTCGCCGTCCGAGTGGTGGGCGGACGCGTGGCCGACGCATTGGGGCAACTGGATTTTGCTGCCGCTGGCGCTGATTGGCGGGTGGCGGGCGCTGTCCGGCAAACCGCGCTGGCCCGGGACGCGCTGGCTGTGGCTGTTGCCCTTGTTGTGGTTTGGCTGGCAACTGCTTTCGGCAACACACACCGTGGACCCCTTCCTCACCTTGACCACGCTCTGGCAATTCGGCGGATGCGTAGCGTGTTATTTCCTCGGTGTGCAGGTCGTGACACGCGAGCGCGCATTGCGCTGGCTGTTGGCCGGCGTGCTGGTGGCGTTCACATTTTGTCTCGTGCGCGCGGTGAACCAGAAAATATTTGAATTTCCTGCCAGCCGCCGGATGCTGGTGGAAGGCCAACGCACGGGCTGGACCAATTTTCCGCCGGCACTGCTTCTGGAGATGAAACGTGAGGGCAGCATCATCACCACCAATGGCACGGACATAATCAATCCTGCCATCCTCGCCCGGACCGCCAAGGGCCGTGTGATGGGCACATTGGTTTATCCAAATGCCCTGGCCGGTCTGATTTTGATGTTGCTGCCGGTGTCGCTCGCCCTCGCTTTCAACAGCACCCGGCAATTGAAACCGCCTATCCGGGGTGCGGTGATTGTCATGACCTGCCTGCTCGGCGGACTGGGCCTTTTTTGGTCAGGTTCGAAAGCAGGTTGGTTGCTCGCCATGATGCTCGCCGGCATCTGGTTGTTCCGGCTGAGCGGGTCCGCGCGCTTGAAATGGGCTGCGCTGATGGCCGTTCTGCTGGTCGGGTCGGCGGTATTCGCGGTTCGATTTCACCATTATTTCACGTCGGGCGCCACCAGCGTGGGCGCACGCTTCGATTACTGGCGGGCGGCAGTGCAAACCACGCGCGACTACCCGTTATTTGGCACGGGACCGGGCACATTCCAGCGGCCCTACGAGCGCATCAAATCGCCCGAGGCCGAGATGGCCCGGCTCGCGCACAATGATTATCTCGAACAGTTTTCCGATTCCGGAATCGTGGGCGGCATTTTTTATGCGGCGTGGGTTGGCCTGGCGCTGGTGACCGTCGGGCAACGCGCGTGGCGAAGCAGCGGCTATCTCCCATTCAGTCTTTTCCTTGGAATACTCGGCTGGTTTACGCAAGGGTTGGTGGAGTTCAGCCTTTACGTTCCGGCCCTGGCATGGACAGCATTTACCTTGTTGGGCGCGCTGCAAAACTGTTCCGGCGACAATTTGATGAAAAGACCTTAACCTTCAAAGCCGCGTTGCTTGAAACGCAACGCCCAATTCGCTTGGCAAATCCTCCACGACCCAGTTCGCGTGCGCCGTCTGTAATTTGTCCGCCGCATAACCGTGTTGCCAGACAGCGTAGCGAAGTGCCAGGCCGATGTCGGTTTGCAGCGCCGGCTGGGCCAGCAATCCGGCAATGAAGCCCGCCAGCACGTCGCCACTCCCGCCTTGCGCCAGGTGCGGATTGCCGGACGGGTTCACAAAAATCACACCTTCACTCCGGCCGACCAGCGTCTGGTGTCCCTTCAGCGCCACCCAGCAATGGCCGAAGCGCCGCGAGAGTTCGCGCACGGCTTCCGGACGGTTCGCCTGCACCTGCTGTACTGTCTGATTGAGCAAACGCGCCGCCTCGCCCGGATGTGGCGTGATGACGCGAATCCGCTCTTCAGGCAAGGTGCCCGACTCCAGCCAGTCCAGCGCGCTTGCGTCCACAACCATCGGCACTTCGGCGTCACGCCAAAGCCGGCGCGCAAAGGCTTTCAGGTCGTCCGGCAATTTCGGGTCGGCCAGGCCGGGACCGATTAATATCGCGCTGGCCGCCTCGAATGATTTTATTTCCGGGTGCCACAAATTCACCATGACGGCCTGCACTTGCGAAGCGACCGGGTGATAAACATCCGCTTGCGTGAACAATGTGATGAGTCCGGGCTGCGCACGTTGCGCACCTCGCCCCGCCAGGACCGCCGCGCCATGAAAGCCCAGACTGCCCGCGACCAATGCCAGATGCCCGAACGAACCTTTATGGGCCGCGACTGGTCGGCGCGGCGGGAACCCGGCGAAATCCTCCGGCAACGTCCAATTCAAATCACCTTTGTGTCGGCATAGAATCAGGCCGACATCAGGGGCCACTTCGAGCCGCCCCACAAATGGCCAGGCGCTTTGCGCAACGAGGCCGACCTTTGGCGCGCCTACGGTCAGGGTGATAGCGGCTTCAATCGCCGCGCCCAGCACTTCGCCGGTCTCCGCGTTCAGGCCGGATGGCACGTCCACAGCCAGGACAGGAATTTTTGATTGATTGACGGCCGCGATGAAATTCCTCCAGCCGTTGTCGAGCGGACGGTTCAAGCCAATGCCAAACAAACCGTCAACGATAAGCGTAGGACAGGCATCATGCCTGCCTCCATTTGAAATCGAAGAATCAGAGACAAGCACAAGGCCTGTCCTACGTTGAAACTTGAGCTGCGCCGCTTTCGGGTCAGTCACATCAAGCACCTCCGCCCGCCGGCCATGTAGATATTTGCGAGCGGCACGGGCGTCGTCGCCGTTGTGGCCCTTGCCGGCGAGGATTAAAATGGCATCGCCGGCGCGCGTGAGCAGCAACGCGCGTTCCGCAATTCTTTCGCCGACGCGCCGGATGACCTCGGTCTCAGTCTGGCCGGCGGCCCAGGTAGCGCGTTCCCATTCGCGCATTTGAGCGAGGTTGATGACGGGAACCGGCATTTTCTTTAAGGTTAATGGTTTATGATTGGCGATTGACGCGCCGATCCATGTGCCATGCGTAAATCCTAAATCGCAAATCGCAAATCGTAAATTGAATTGTCACCCAATCGTCACAGGGTTGTCACGGAATTGGAATTGTGTGACGATTGGGGGCGTGATATGCAAGCGGGAGTGAAGCCGCGAATTTTAGTGGTGGATGACGAACCCGAAGCGGTGGAACTGGTCGAGTTCAACCTGAAACAGGCGGGTTACGCTGTCATTACGGCTATGGATGGCGCGGAGGCGTTGAAAAAGGCCCACGCGCAGCCGCCGGATTTGATCATTCTCGACGTGATGTTGCCGGAGATGGACGGATTCGAAGCGTGCAAGGTATTGCGGCTCGACCCGACCACGGCGCGCATCCCCATCATCATGCTCACAGCCAAGGCCGCCGAGATTGACCGCATCCTTGGTCTCGAACTCGGGGCGGACGATTATCTGACCAAGCCGTTCAGCCCGCGTGAATTGTTGTTGCGCATCAAAAAAATCCTTTCCCGCGGCCAGACGGAGGAAAAACCGCGCGAACAATTACGCTTTGGCGATTTGCTGATTGACGTGCCACGCCACGTCGCCAGTTGGAAAGCGAAGACCATCGGTTTGACGGCCACCGAATTCAAGCTGCTTACCACCCTGGCGCAGCGCGCCGGCCGCGTCCAATCGCGCGATCATCTGCTCCGCGACGTGTGGGAATACGACAGCCTGATTGATACACGCACGGTGGACACACACATGCGCCGCCTGCGGGAGAAGCTCGGTCCGGCGTCAAAGCATCTGGACACCGTCCGCGGCGTCGGGTATCGGTTTGTCGAATGAAGAAGGCCGAAGGCTGAAGGCTGAAGGCTGAATAATCCCCATCGGTGTCGCATAATTGACTTCTTCCTTCATCCTTCATACCTCATCCTTTCGCTATGTTGTGGCCCATCCTGACTCTTCTGGCTGTCATTGTCCTGGCGGCGGTCCATTTCTGGTGGCGGGCCAAATTTCTTCGCCAACAACGGCAGGTACAAATCGAAATGGAGGACTTTCAGCGGCATCAGCAGCAAACAACGACCGACGCCAAGGCGCAACAGCAGGTTTTGTTCAACAGCATGCTGGAAGGACTTTTGCTGCTCGACCGCAACCGCCGGATTTACCTTGCCAACCGCGCCTTCAAAAACCTGTTCGGCATCAAGACCGAACTGCGCGGCAAAACCGTCATGGAAGCCCTGCGCGTGCACGAACTCGCGGAACTGGTCGAACGCGTCGAAGGCACCGGACAGGTCTTCGACTACGAACTCAAGCTCCCGGAACTGAGCGAGCGCTGGTTGCAGGTCAACGCCGCCGCCATCTCCAACTCGGCCGGGGAACGCGAGGGGACGATCCTCGTCTTCCACGATTTGACACAGCTCAAACAGCTCGAACGGACGCGCGAGGAATTCGTTGCCAACGTCAGCCACGAACTACGCACGCCGCTCTCACTCATCAAAGGGTACGTCGAAACGCTGCTCGACGGCGCGCGCAACAATCCCGAAGTCGCCGAACGCTTTCTCAAAATCATCGAACGCAACGCGTATCGGCTCGATTTGCTCATCCAGGATCTGCTCACGATTTCCGCGCTGGAATCCGGCCGGGTCAAAATGAATTTGCAAGCGGTTGCCTTGCATCCGCTGGTTGAGAAGGTTCTGGGCGACTTGAAACCACCGGCGGACAATAAGAGCGTCACGCTGGTCAACCAATTGCCCGAACTCACCGTGGCGGCGGACGCTGGCCGGCTCGAACAGGTGCTCGCCAATCTCGTGGACAATGCCATCAAATACGGACGTACCCAGGGTACGGTCACGGTCGGCGGCAAAACCGAGAACGGGATGATTGAGGTCTTTGTGCAGGACGATGGGCCGGGCATTCCCCCCGAATCGTTGGACCGGGTGTTCGAGCGGTTCTATCGAGTGGACAAGGCACGTTCCCGCGAGCAGGGCGGCACCGGTCTGGGCTTGTCCATCGTCAAGCACATCGTGCAGAGCCATGGCGGCAAGGTCTGGGTGGAAACCGAACTGGGCAAGGGCGCAAAATTTTTCTTCACCCTGCCGGAGGGGAAATCCTGACGTCGGGCAAGTATTATCGGATTACCGCCCGACGGCTCTCTGCATTCTGGCCAGGTCGTCGGCTTGATCTTTAGTTACCGGAGTGTCCGGTCCCTCCTCTGAGTCTATTCCCCTCCACGACCAGCGTTCGGCATGCCCGTCAGCAAAGGATAAAGCGGCTCCCCGGGAATGCCTGGCCGTCGGCGAGTTTTGCCATTTGGTGGCGTCGGGATCAGGTTGAATCGCAAAGAAACCATCATCCACCGTGTTCAGGCTTTCGTCCACAAACACGAGCGCCTCAACCGGCGGCGGGCTTTTGATATCGGACAGTTTTCGGATGGGAGGATAATCGTTTCCGAAAACCCACGAAGTGTCTTCCACCGCACCGTCCACCGAAATGTCTCCGGGAAGGGCTTCCCCCATCCGCCCATTCATGGAAACGGATCTGACCAACGCCTCAGCCGGCACACCCACCGGCGCGATGCCGGTCAGGCTCGGACATTGATAGATGGCCGGCGACTGATGATAAACGAAGAGCCGACCGTTTCGGACGCACGCAACATTGGTTGCCTGGTCGGGTATTTTCATGTTACCCGACACCCACGAATCCGAGGGTGAAGCATAGTCCGTCACGCGGATCCAGTTTGCCACGAGCTGATCGCTATTGTCATTGGCATACATATCCCAGCACAACGTCAATTGCCTCAGGTTATTGACGCAGGAGGCGGTCTGCGAGGCGGCTTTGGCTTTTGCGAGAGCCGACAATAACAACGCCGCCAGGATGGCAATGATACCAATGACGACGAGGAGTTCAATCAAAGTGAAACCGCCTCGTTGACTGCGATTGAGAAATAGTTTTTGAATGGAAAACGACATTCTTAACTCAATAGACAGTCGGCTAAAGCAATCGTTATGCTGGTCAACGTGATTTCCCGGCCGGCCCGCTGTCAAATATATGTGCAAAGCCACGGGACAAGGTCTGGGTGGAAAGCGAACTCGGGAAAGGCGCGACGTTTTTCTTCACGCTGCCGCAAGGAGAGAAATAATCTTGGTCGGCTGGCGCGCCGGTTTTATACTTCCGCCATGGTTCACGTTGGCATCGGCTACGACGTTCACGCGCTGGTTGCGGGACGCAAACTCGTTCTTGGCGGAGTCGAGATTCCGCATCCAAAAGGCCTCGACGGCCATTCGGATGCCGACGCGCTCATGCACGCGATTTGCGACGCCATCCTCGGCGCGCTCGGCGAAGAAGACATCGGCCACTTTTTCCCGAATACCGATCCGCGCTGGAAAGATGTGCCGAGCAAAGTGTTCTTGCAGGAGGCGGTGCGACTGGTCGCTTTGCGTCAGGGCAAAATCGTGAACGTGGACACGACGGTCGTCGCCCAAGCGCCGAAAATTTACCCGCACATCCGCCAGATGAAAATCAACATTGCCGAGGCGCTGGACATCAACGTTCAGCACCTCGGCGTCAAAGCCACGACCAACGAAAAAATAGGTTTCATCGGCCGCGAAGAAGGGATTGCCGCGATGGCCGTGGCCGCGGTAGATTTTTAATTGTGAATTTTGAGTTTTGAGTTAAACAAAGCTCTGCGCCACAATTTAAAATTCAAAACTCAAAATTTTATCTGTGCCGAAGGCCGAAATCAGTTGGAAACGAGTGACCGATGACGGCGTGAAGCTGCAGGTCTATGCCCGGCACGTGAGCCGCGACTGGATTTTCTTCCAGCGCGAAAAGCGTTTTGACCAATGGCAACCGGTACCGGAACCGCCGCTCGAAGACTGGCTGACGCTGCTGGACGCCGTGCAGCGGCTCATTACACGTCGCCGCTATCAGCCGGCCGACGAGGAACGTCTGCGCCGCCGGATTCGCGAGCGGTTTCCGGAAGCGAAAGTTTAGAGCGGTTTTACAAAAACTGTAGTCGGATAGACGGCAGGATCGCGCTGTCCACCCTCCTCAGTACTGCTACGCAGGACGGGCTGCGCAGCCTCGGCGGCGGAGCACCGCTGCCCTACCCACCCAACCCGGCGGCTACGACATTTATTGATCCGCTCTAAGACACTCAGAGTTTCGCGTCATCGAGCGATTTGATTTCGGGGAAAAAGCGCGTTATCAGTGGGCGGCAATATTGTTCCACCTTGCGTTCGAGGAAATCGCGGTCAATTTGCTGGATCAGGTCTTTCTTGCCAGGCGTTTTGAATTCATGGGTGCGGTGCAGGCAAATGGCCTGGCGCGGCAAACCGGCGAAGTCCGCAATTTCGTAGGCACGCTGCCGGATCTGATCGGTCCGAATCACCAGCAGCCGTTCCGGGGGAATCCGGGTGAGCACCCGCCCGTTGTGCGCCGCCCAACCGGAAAAATAACCGTCCAGCGTGTAAAAGCCCCCTTCCTGCAAAAACCGCTCTTCCGGCGCATGAATGAAGCCGTCCCGATTGAAAACAAAATCCCGCGCCCTGACCCGCTGGCTGGGCGAAACGTTTCGCAGACGCACTGAATGATTGAGAGTGGAGTTCAGCCACGAGTAACAATCGCGAATCGTCAAAACGAAACGGGCTTCCGCAAATTCGCGCAGGAGAAATTCGAGAATCAGGATGTTGAGCCAGGAGGAATCTATTTCCAGAGCCAGTTCCCGGTCGCGCGCCCGCAGCCATTGGCCCATTTCCGGTTCGCTGATCCGACCACTGCGCCAGTCAAAAAACTTGTCAATCAGCGGCAATACCCCGGCTTCGTGGGCGGCCCGCACGTTACAGGAAAACATCCGGCCAAGGGAGCGCGTGCCGCTTTTGGCGATGCCCATACCGTAAACTTGTGTGCGCCGGACGCTCTGTGGACCGAATAAAAGCCTTTTGAACCTGAAGGCCGTATCCTGGCCGGCTCCCGCGATAGCTTTCCATGACATAAATGATCTGATGTTTTCCGGCGCTCAGAGGTTTGTGTCGTCGAGTGATTTGATTTCGGGGAAAAATTGTGTCATGAGTGGGCGGCAATGTTGTTCCACCTTGCGTTCGAGAAAATCGCGTTCGATTTCCCGGAGAAGCGAAACCTTCCGGAGATTGGAAAATTCATGGGTGCGATGCAAGCGGATGACCCGGCGCGGCAATCCAATGAAGTCCGCAATTTCGTAGGCACGCTGCCGGATTTGGTCGGTACGAACGACAAATAATCGTTCTGGCGGAACTTGGGTCAACACCTGGCGGTTGCGCGCCGCCCAGGATGAAAGATAAATTTCAAGCGGCCGGATTCCACCCTGCTTCAAAGCCTGCTCTTCCGGGGCGTGGATGAACGGTCCGGGGCCATACACGAACCTGGCCCACTTGGACCATGCCGTTGAAGTCGCTGGCTGCAAATCATCATTCATCCGGGAATTCGTCCACGTATAGCAATCACGGATGGACAATACGAAACGGGCTTCGGGGAATTCGCGCACCAGGAGGTCAACAATCTGCAAGTTGACGCCGGAGGCATCCACCTCCAATGCCAGCTCCCGGTCCCGCGCGCGAAGCCATTTCACCATGTCTGCCTCGGTGATGCGTCCCTCATGCCAATCAATTACTTTGTCGATCAGTTGCGGGGCTTGTGGCTCGTGCCGGGCCCGCACCCGGCGGGAAAACATTTTGGCGATGGAATGCGTGCCACTCTTGCCCATGCCTACACCGTAAAGCTGTACCCGCCGGACACGATACGGTCCCCGAATCAATCGTTTGATGGCAAAGGCGCTGTCTGCGCAAGCATTCGTGATGCACTCCAAAGACATAAATGTTCTGAGCCGCGCTGCCGGCAGCTTCTCAACGATTCATTTCGATTGGAAG
>Ga0335078_10014050_pt1 | contig 11869 bp, 9 predicted proteins | sample Lox_Sample_32_FD_206711 | JGI IMG/M metagenome (GOLD analysis project Ga0335078, IMG submission 206711) | Soil microbial communities from Loxahatchee National Wildlife Refuge, Florida, United States - Lox_Sample_3.2 | ecosystem: Environmental > Terrestrial > Soil > Wetlands | place: USA: Florida... | reverse complement strand
CACGCTTGCGCCGGCAATCTGCACGTCTCCGAGGACTTCGTCATAGGTCCGGTTTTCCCGGACCACGAAGACGACGTGATGAATCTTGGTGCTTGGCTGCGCCGGCGGAGGAACAGGAGACTCTGCGCTGCGCGAGACGGCAGGAACCACGGCTTCGAAGCCGTTGTTCTTCAGCACCTGCGCCGTAGTTTGTTTGAGCTGGCCCTCGTCCGGAATGGAGATGATGGAGACGAATCCGTGCGTGATGTCTCCAATGTAACTTCCTTCCGGCCCGGCATGGAAGTTCGGACCGCCATTGGGGCCGGCGCCAAATCCTTTGGCGTTGGCCACGTAAATGGTCTTGCCATCGGGGCTGATGGCGAGCCTTGCCGGGAACCACGCCGTGGGTAAATATCCCAACACGTTTCCAGCGCCGGTACCCAACACTGCTACGGCATTGATTCCCGCGCAAGCCACGTAAAGCCGCTTCTCATCGGGACTGAGCGCCATTCCGAAAGGAAGCAGCCCGCGCAATCCCTTCACGGCGTCGGCGGGCTCGAGCAAGGCAGTTTTCTCCACTTGGTTCGAATGCGCATCAAGGATGGTGATGCTGTCCTGGTTGGCGTTCGAGACGAACACTCGATCGTGGCCGGCCAGCACAGCGCCAGGACTCGAGCCGCCCACGGACTTGTCTCCGATCTGGACTCCGGTTCTGACTTTCGCAACCACCTTGGCCTCGGACGGGTCAGCCGCGTCGATCACCCAAAGCGAATTCGACTCCGGCACATTCGGATCGCCCAGGCCCGGAATCGCCTTCCCTTCGACTGTCGCACCTTCAGCGGCTTCTTTAGACGGGAACCCGAAGGGAGGAAAGTCCAAACCGGTTTCTTTGGAATGGTTCGCGTCGTAGCCGGGAACCAGGGTGTAATTGAACATGCCCACATTCGAGACGTAGGCGAACTTGCCGTCCGGCGACAATGCCAGGCCGAACGGCATGCGGCCCACAGGAAGGCTCGAAACGACATCCTTGGAATCCGTATCGAGAACGACTAGTCGGAAATGCGCAAGGTCGAGAACGTAAAGGCGGCGACCGTCCGGCGAAAGTCGCATGGAAGCCGTGAGGCTGTTGGAGTAAGTCTTGCCCTGGAACGCACTGTCGATACTCACCGAAAAGAGACGCTGGTGAGTCGTGAGGTCGAAGATGCCGATCCTGCCGTTATTCCCCTCGGAGAGATATAGCGTGCGGTTGTCCGGCGCCACCGCGACACCCAGGAAGACACTGTCCGGATCCGCATCGGCGGGTTTGAACCCCGGCGGAATCTGGGCCACCTCGGGTGCGGCGCTGTCGAGTTGCGTGATGATGGAGGCGGAGAACGGGTGCGTTCCGCTGTTGGCAGTTACCAAAGTTTTGCCGTCCGGACTAAGCGCCAGGCCGTAAGGATGCGGCGCCAGCTTGACGTGCCTGCCCAAGGGAGTTATCAAACGGCCGTTGGGAAGCACCGTTTCCCCGGCAATATCGATCTTGACCGGCCGAACACCGGCGGGCGCGCGCAACTCGATATTCCCGGCCCCTTGCTGGGCGGGCATCGCTGCATCCTGCGCGATAAACAGAAGGGTAAAGAAACCCATCAGCAGCACTCGCCGTATCCGGCTGCGCATGAACGACACCTCCTTTAAGGGACTCGCCAGGCTGAACCTGAAATCATATCACGCACGAGGTTTCCGCGTCGCATACCGCAGACACAAGGCTGGACGCTGTCATTCTGAGCGCTGCGAAGAATCTCTGCAGTTGTAGTTTCTACGAACTGCGGAGATCCTTCCTTCGTTTCACTCAGGACCGCCTCCGGTTCCTCAGGATGACAGCTAAACAAGGTTTCACGCAAAAACGCAAAGGGCGCAAAGCCCGCAAGAAGTAAGCCGAAATCTGCGTCCGCTCGTCCACCTGCCTACCTGCCCGTCTGCCCAGTTGCCGACCTGCCCGCCTGGAGACTCTCTTCCCCTTGCCCAAGCGCGCGAGTACAATACCTACCGGACTCATCACTCATCACGCGTCACGGCTCTTATGCCTGCGAACCTCACCCCCGACTACATGGAAGCTGAGCGCCGCTTCAAGGCGGCCACCTTGTCGGAAGAAAAGCTGGCGGCTCTCGAAGAGATGATGGCCACCATCCCCCGTCACAAAGGGACGGAAAAGATGCAGGCTGACCTGAAGCGGCGTATCTCCAAGCTGCGTAACGAACAGGCCAGGAAGCCGGTGAGCCGCGCCGGCGCCATCCACCGCATCGACAAAGAAGGGGCCGGCCAGGTGGCGCTGGTCGGACCACCCAACGGCGGCAAGTCAATGCTGGTCCGGCAACTGACCCATGCCATGCCGGAGGTGGCCGATTATCCCTTCACAACCCGCGTCCCCTTGCCCGGCATGATGAAGTTTGAGGACATTCAAATTCAGCTCGTGGACCTGCCTCCAGTCCATCCCGATTTCCCTGAATCGTGGCTTTACCAGATTATTCGCAACGCCGATGCCGCGTTGCTGGTGCTGGACCTCAGCGATCCTGACCTGCTCGAGGATCTCGAGACCACTCTTGGCCAACTCGCGCAAGCCAAGGTGCACATAGGGGCCGGCGAGGTGCCGGGCGTCACAGGCTGGCTTGCCAAGCGCAGCCTGCTGGTCGCCAATAAGCTCGATGCCGGCGGCGCGCTCGACACGCTGGAAGTCCTGAAGGACCTCTACGCCGCGCGCTTCGGCATACTTCCAATCTCCGCCGAGACAGGCCAGGGACTCGACGAACTTCGCCGCTGCGCTTTTAACCTCCTGGAGGTCATCAGGGTCTACACAAAGGCTCCCGGCAAGAAACTGGAAATGACCTCGCCCTACATCCTGAAGCGCGGCTCTCGCCTGGCGGACCTCGCGGTTCACGTTCACCACGATTTTCTCTCCCAGCTCAAGTATGCGCGCGTGTGGGGGCACGGGAAATTCGAGGGCCAGATGGTCAACCGCGATTACCTTCTCGCCGATAAGGACGTGGTGGAATTGCACCGGTAAAGCGGTGCCCAGGGGCCGAACGGGTGCTGCAGCCCTCTGAACTTTTGATTCGCCGGATGGCGCAGACCCATGACTTTTGGGGTCTGCGATGTCCCGAAGGGACACGTTGCTGGAGGCAGCTCAATCCGGCAGGCCCGTGCTGAGAGCGGATGGGCCGTGAAGGTGGTAGAACCTCCAGTTTAACCACGGCCAATCAACTCGCCAGCCCATGCTTCACCGGGTTGTCGTGCATGTGGTTCAGTTTCTCCCGCCGCGTTGGTTGGCTATACACATCGAAGGGGTGAAAGCTGGTAAGAGCGATGGTAAGTCGGCCCAGGGCCCGACACTATCGCGGCGATGCCTCAAGGGGGACGCAGCTCCTTCGGACGTGTCCCTTCGGGACATCGCAGACCCCAAGAGTCGGGGGTCTGCGCCATCCGGCGCAAGTCGACGTCAGATTTTGGTGTCTTTTTTGGTGAGTGTGCGGCGGATTTCCTTGATGTCGGCCATAAGCTCCTCGATCATATTGTCCCAATCCACCTTGTCCCCTGGACTGAATTCCCGGCCGTAACCCTTCATCCGTTCCGGCCGCGCGTTTTCGAGAACCACCCACAGCCTCGAAAGTTCCGCCGCGGCGACTTGCCTCGGGCCAGGTTTGCGAACCCGAATGGAGAACCGGTTGGCATACTCAGCTAGCCTTGTGCGAACTGCGGCCATCGTCTCGCGGGCGCTCCGGACCTGCTCCGGCTTTATCTCCGTGGTTTCATCTACGCTTCCGGTCTCGAGGGTCGCCAACAGCAGGTCCAAACGCTCGAGGGCGCCCTGGAATACGCTGATCACGGTGGCCAGGCGGCGTGCGTGGAGTTCATCCAAGGCCATATGAGTGTCCCGAGGGCAGATGGCTCGACCGGGCCCGGTCCGCTGGGGCGCCTTTCGGGCGAGATGAACTCGCCGCTACAATTCCCGGATCTCAAGTTCCAGGCGGTCCAGCCGCGCGCGAGCCGCCGCAACGGCCGGCGCTCCCTCCGCTTGCGCGTTGCGGGCATGCGTGAGCGCTTGTTCGGCGATGCGGCGGATTTCGTGCAGCAGCTTGCGAATCTCCGCCTCCAGGCGGCTGCGGCTCTCCTGGACTCGATTGAGGATGTCGCTCTGGACGCGCGTGCAGTTGGTCTCGAGCAGGTGCTCCAGAAACCGCCGGGCGTCGCATTCGATTACGCGGTGGGCGCGAACCAGGCCGAGAATCAAATCGGTCGTCCACCGCAACGGCGATGCGGGCTGTGCGATCTCGACGAGTTCGTGAAACGTGAAACGGGATCGGACGCGAAATCCCGCTTCCGGATCGAGTGCGTGCGGCAGGCGCGCGATCTCGCGGATTCCCGCGGCCGCAAGTTTCGTCAGAAATTCGTTGCCCGCCTGCGCGAAACGCCGCGCTACTTGCCGGTATTCCTTCTCCGCTTCCAGTTGTTCAGTCTGCAGCCATGGCAAGACGTGCAGGCGAGCCACGTCCTGCGCCGCGCGCATCGCACGCCGCCGGTAGGCAGGTCCTGCACCGCGCGCGAGCGATTGGAGAGCGGCGTTGAATTCCGCTCCGGTTCGGGGCGACAGTGAATCGAGGAAAGCCTTGTGCCGCTCGAGGAGGATATCCGAAAGGTGATGCTGCTCAGCCGTGAAGAGAAATCCCAGCTCGCGCAGCGACCGCTCCGCCGCGAGAAGGCTTTCCTTCAGGGCGGCGATTCGCCTTTCGGATTCCTCGAGGGGGCGGTCGAGCGCCTCGCGCTCTTCATTGATGATGGCAAGCAGCTGTTCGCCGAGCCGCTCGAGTCCTCGCTCGCAGGACGCGCGGATCAATTCCCGGCCGGAGCCCTCGACAAGCTGACCAAGCGCCGCGAGCAGCTTCCCCCAATCGCGCTCCGGTCCCCGGTTCTCGAGGCGCTCCGTGGCGCTTACCTCAAAGACCGGACCGGCGGGCCGCCGCAAGCGTTTTTGCAGCAGCTTTTGCGTGAATCCTGCTGCCGCAGATCGTTCTTCATCGGTAGTGCGGTCAGCCTTGTTGATGACCAGGATCAGATCTTCGACGTTCCGCCCCACCGCTTCGACAAGCGTCAACTCCTCGCCGGCCAGCGGCGGGTCCGCGCCGATCACCACCAGCGCCGCATCGATGTGGGGAATGAAGGCCTCGGTGGCCGCGGTGTTTCCGGTAAACACCGAGCCCAGCCCGGGCGTATCCACCAGGCACATGCCCGTGGCCAGCAGCGGGCTGGGCACAAACACTTCCACGCCTGCGATTCCCTTGGTGTTTTCCGGGTTGTGCTCTTCGGATACGTACTCGCCCAAATCCGCGACGGCGATTTCGCGCCACGACCCATCGCGTCCTCGCACTCGCGCTCTGGCGTGCTCTCCGAAACGGATGACGGTGGGCACGGCAGTGACCGGAACGAAACCCACGGGAAGAACCGGCGCACCGATCAGGGCATTGATGAGCGTCGACTTGCCCCGCTTGAACTGGCCGATGCACGCTACGTAGAAGCGGCCTTCGGAGGCGCGTGTTGCGAGTTCGCGGGCCTCTCGCGCGACGCGACTGGTGCCGAGTTCTTCGCCCAGAGCAGCCAGGCGAAGTAGCCTGCCCGCACCCTCGGCGTCGCTCGTTGCGGCAATCCCGGCCTGGACGTAATTTCCCGGGCCTGCGTTCACTGCCGGGCCTCCCGAAGCGTTTCACGCAGATTGGCGAGGAGCGCCAGAATTCGATCAATGCGCGGGTCCAAATACTTCTCCAATTCCTCGGGGACCGCTCCGTATCCGCGCAAGCCGCGAGACTTGCTTTCGTGCAGAGTGACCCAAATGTGCGAGAGGCGCGATTCCATTAGCTTGTCCAATTCCAATACCTGCTTGGGCAGCCCCAACTCGAGCCTGATGGAAGTGACTTTGTCCAGGATCTCCGCCAGCATCGCCCGCATCCGCTGTTTCGCAGTCTCTGGAATTTCCCCCGTATATTCGAGGAGAATGCCATGGAATCCATCCAGGCGGCGTTCAATCTCCCGGCAGTCTTCCTCCAGGATGAGCATGCGCGCAGCAAGTGCGCCGGCGTGGGCGGGCGAGATATTCAAGGATGCACCGGAATTCGATTTGACGTTGTCAGCCATGGGAGCACCATCCTACAGGCCTCTTATTACTTTACTTTGCGACCAGAACGGCGCAGGGAGAAGTCTTGACCAGATTCTGAGACGTGCCGCCCCAGATTCTTCCGAAGGCTCGGCTATGCCCCATGAAGCCGATGACCAACAAGTCAAATCCCCCATCCCGGGTGAAACGGATGATGGTTTCCACTTCATGGCCGGGCAATACAGTGCACTTCAGCTCCAGTCCCTCCTGCTGTGCCATTGCCTTGGCTTCGGCAGTGACCCGTGCGTAGAACTTGTCGGCTTCTTCCTGGTCTTCGACCACTTCTCCCACGGTCTCAGCGAAATGGCTGGGCCGTTCTTTGATCGAGATCGATTGGAGTTCGGCGCCGAAGGTCTTCGCCAGGGCGAGGGCGCTGCGAAGGGCTTTCTTTGCCCCGTCCGACCCATCATTAGCGATCAGAATCTTCTTGAACATTGTTCATGCCTCGCTTTCCAACTTCGCCGCGCTGGGGACGGCCAATTGCCGGCCGCTTACGGTTTCAGCCTCGAGCTTAGGACGGAAGAATCGCTCCGCGATCAGGGTGGGGAGCACCGCGCTTAAGATGACAACCGTCACGAGAACGGTGTACTGAGATTGGTCGATGTAGCCGTGCGTCAGGCCAAAGAGCGCGGAGATAGACCCGAAGGTCAGCCCGGTGGCCATCAGCAGCGTGGTGTACATGCCGCGCCGCCTCCCGAATCCAAACGTCAGGGTGAAGGGAAGAACGCCGCAGATTTTGGTGATCATCTTCATCACGAAAAACGCCGCGATCAACCCCAGGCCGGCAGCGAGAGCCTTGAAGGAGACGTACGACCCTGCTTTGATGAAGTAAAAGGGCGTGAGAAGCGAGAAGGCGATGGCTCTCATCCGGTGCATCAGAACTCGATTGTGCAGGAACTGGCGCGCCATGACCAACCCGATCAGATAGGCCGGCAGCACTGCCTCGCTTTTGGCCGCCGTCGCCAATCCTCCCAGACCGAAAAGGATCAACAGAATAAGTTTGACCTCCGGCTCGCTCACTCGATTGCCCACTTTTCGGAAGTACCATTCCGCGAACGCCGGCAGCTTCCAAAGGACCACAGCCGTCAGGATGGCGAAGATCAAAAGCCACCGGTTGTAGTTGGCAAAGATCAGCCCCAAGGCGACAACCGTTCCGAGGTCCGTCACGAAGCAGGAGGCGAGAATCGCTTTGCCCAGCTCGGTTTCATTCAGGCCGGATTCAATCATCACCGCATAGACCACAGCGACGGAAGTGGTGGAGAGGGCGATGCCGGCAATCTCGGCCCCATGCAGGCTCCACTTGAAGACCCAAAACGCGACGGCAAAGGCCCCCACAGCGGGCGCGAGAAAAGAAAAAGAGCCAATCAACAGGCTTTCCTTCAGATTGGCTCGAAGGGCCGCGGGGTCAATCTCCGCGCCCGCCAGGAAAGTCAGCAGGACACTTCCAACGCCTGCCAGGAAATTGACCCAGTCGTTGGGAGTGAGATGAAGGAAATTGCCGGCCAGAACGCCGACGCCGATCTCGACCAGTGCGACCGAGAGGCCAATCCGAATCGAGATCATAGCGGCGATCAGGGCCAGACCTATCCAGAGAGAAGCACTTAACCAGATATTCACACGCACCTCATAGTTTACGGGTGTGGAAGGGGCCAAAACAAAAACCCCTACCATGACCCGGAGTCATGATAGGGGTTATCAGTCCCAAAACTATGAGACGGTTAGCTAGGCGAACCCCATCGCCTCAAAGAGATATTATACAATAGGTATTCGGTTTTAAAAACTGCCTGGTTTGCCCGGCAGTGTCTCAGTTTGAAAAATGTGCGATTTTATCAGGCCGCGGAAAAAGGGCATCTGTCATCCTGAGCGGAGCGAAGGATCTGCATTTCGTTGTTTTCATGGAGATACTGCAGATCCTTCGCTCCGCTCAGGATGACAGGCCGGGGGAACTTCTCCCGCAGCCAGCTTGCGCATCCATTTGGCGAGGGCAAACTCACACTACGAATTCAAACTGAGGCACTACCGTCTGCCCGCTGCGTCTCGCGTGGCAGCACATGGTGAAGTCGGCATCCTGATTCGGCGCGAGGCGCACCCTAAGGGGGATTAAAGGAATGAAGGTTAGCTCCCGATCACCGCGCATGGTGGTCCTTTCCGTGGATGGGATGCGGCCGGACTTTTACCGGCGGCCGCAGGAGTTCGGTCTGAAGATCCCGAACCTGCTCGAACTGGTGAGCGCGGGCGCCAGCGCGGACCTTGTGGAAAGCGTCTACCCGACCACAACCTATCCGGCGCACGCGACCCTGGTGACGGGTGTGCCTCCGAGTGCGCATGGAATTTACAGCCATCTGGCGTCGCTCGATCCAACCGAAACGGCGAGGCCCTGGTGCTGGTTCGCGGGCGCCCTGCGTGTCCCCGCACTCTGGGACGTGGTTCGAGCCACAGGGCGGAAGACCGCCGCAGTCAGTTGGCCGGTGAGTGTCGGGGCGGCAATTGATTACAACATTCCCGAGATTTGGGACCCGAGGCTGGCGGACCCGCATCAGGACTTCACAACGGCAGCCCACCACTCCACGCGGGGATTGTTTCCCGATGTGATCAAGGCGCTGGAGCCGATTCTCGGCTCGGCAACTCCCGACCGGATGCGCTCCGAGGCGGCGCTTTACATCTGGGCTCGCTACCGGCCGGACCTTCTCCTCGTCCACTTTGTTCACTACGATCAGTTGGCCCACAAGTTCGGTCCGACCTCGCCCGAGGCGCTGGCCGCGATCGAGCAGACTGACGAAGAGATCGGGCGTTTTCGAGGCCGCTTCCTCGAAGGCGAGCCGCCCACGCTCGTCGTCCTTTCTGACCACGGCTTTGTGCCCGTTGAGAAAGAGGCTGCGCCGCTTTCGTTTCTGTCGGAAGAAGGGCTTTTCGAACAAGGGGCGGACGGCGTGCTCAAGCTGGGCAAGTTGGGGGCTGTCCACGCGGGAGGGTCGTTCGCCGTTTACTGGCTCGAGCAGCCATCGGCAATGGAGCGAGCCTCGCTGCGGCGAGCGGTAAAACGGCTGGTTGAGGCGGGAGTGGTGGAAGAAGTTGTGGATCGAGCCCGGCTGCATTCGCTGTCAGCCGATCCCGACGCGGAATTAAGCCTCGATGCCGCGCACGGCGTTTATTTTTCGGACCGCTTTGAGGGACCGCTCGTGAAGGACACCGTCAAAGACCGAGGCACTCACGGCCAGTTGCCGACACGCCCCGGTTTGGGGGCATCCTTTATCGGAGCCGGTCCCGGCATCAGCGGCGGACGTAACTTGGGCTGCATAGCCTTGACCCAGTTGGCGCCGACCCTGGCGAATTGGCTGGGGCTCCCGGGCGACATCCTGGCTTCGAATGAGACACCGGTGCTGGAATTGACGATTGATGATTGACGCTTGTCGATTTTTTGACGGCCGGCGAATTTCCATCGTCTCTGGGCGCCTGTCAGCTAACGGGGGCGGGCAGCTGCCATGACGATGCGTAGGGGAAGCGCTTGCCGTACCGGGTTGGTGTTTAGACCCATCCAGCGAGGGGACGGCAAGCCCTCGCCCTACGAGGGCGTTTTTATCTTATGGCTCAGGATGCCGTGGTCACGCCTGACAGTGTGATGGCCTATCTCCATTCACGCCCGCGCTCGATTCGCTGGCGAGACTGGTTGGCTGGCCGTCGCTACGCTTTGGCGGCATTTCCAGATCGAGCCAGTCCCTTGGTGGTGGTGGCGCATGCGCGGCGCGATTCGCTCCAAGCCCTCGAGATGGTGCGGGCTGTCGAGCGTGACTGGAGCGAAGCGCCGCAGCAGTGCTACGATGCCTACGAACAGATCCTTCAGAATTCCCCGAAGTTAGTCATCATCCAGTTTCGTCGCACCAATGTCTGCGGATGCCTTGGGCATCGGCACGTGATCGTAAAAGAACAGCCATTTGCCGAACCTCACGATGCGTTAGGGGGGGATCCGGCAGGAGAATTAGACATCGCTTTCGAGCGCGTGAGGAGCTGGGTAGCGTTGCCTCTCTCGGACTTCGCGCTCGATACCCAATTTGTGGCAGGGAGCCGCCTCGAAGAGTTCCAGGCCACGCGCCTGCGTCTGCAATTGCTCAGCATCCTGCTGCATGAAATCAATCACATGGTTCGCAGCCAGGAGCCGGAGGCCTCGGTCCGCGAACGAAGCCTGGCCTTCTATCGCGACGCACTTGCTCACTACGTCGAAAATGCCAAGGCGAGTCTGTCTTTGACCATCGATCGCTCGTTCTCGCGCTTCGAGCAGGACTAACGGCCTACTGAAAACGGGTGTAGCGGCGGCTTTACGCCGCCATCCGACGTTTGCAACACCGGACATATGGCAGGGTAAAACTCGCCGCTACATACCGACGAACCTATCCTTCCGCAGCCTGCTAATGAGCGCCTCCCGCCTCTTCGCCGGGTGGGAGAAAGACGCTTGCGGCTCCGAATACACCGACGTTCTTCTGCAGTTTGGCGGGCAGAATGGGGAGTTCCGCAACGAACCGCCGGTTGATTGTGTAACTGGGCATCGTTTCACGGATCTTATCGAAAAGGGGTTTGCCGATCTGCGCCACTCCGCCTCCGATGATGATCGCCTCGGGATCGAACAATGACATCATCCCTCCCAGCCACGCCCCCAGGAAAAACCCTGTCTCGTCGACGATCGACTTGGCCAGATCGTCTCCCTTGCGTGCCGCCTGCTGAATCATGACGGGGTCGATCTTTCGCAGGTCGCCTCCCGAAAGTTCGCGCAGAAGGCTTGGGCGGCTGTGCTCCTGTTCCATGGCAACGCGCGCGCGGCGAGCCATGGCGGGCCCGGCCGCCAGCGCCTCGATGCAGCCCAGCGTCCCGCATCCGCAGCGATAGGGACTGTGGAAGTCGATGGAAACATGTCCGCCTTCTCCCCCCACGCCATTCTTGCCGTGATAGATTTTCTTGTTGATAATGACTCCGGTTCCCACTCCGGTGCTGACGGTCACGTAAAAAACATCCCTGTAACCCACCGCCGCTCCAAACAGAACTTCCGCCAGTCCCGCTGCGTTGGCGTCGTTCTCCACTTTGGCCGGGAGGTGGAAATGGTCTTCGAGCAGGCGCGCCAGATGGATATTGCGCCACCCCGGGAGGTTCGGGGGATTGATGACGATTCCCGCCTTGGGGTTAAGCGGGCCTGGCGCACAGATGCCGATCCCCACCACGTTGTCCTTGCCCCCTGCGAGCTTGATGAGCCGCTCAATCAAATGTAAGATCTGGCTGTAGCTGGTCTTGAACCCTTTATCCGCGTGAGTGGGCACGACCAGGGACTTCACCAGTTGCCCCTTCAGGGTCACCAACCCTCCGGCCACCTTGGTTCCTCCCACGTCGATGCCTATAATCAGCTTCGCCATAACGCACCCTCTCCAGTTTGAGAATTCCTATTGTTTTTCCGGTCCCACGTTCACTTTTGGGCACGCGGCCACGAAACTCGGCAGTATACTCCATCATAAGGGCTTTGCAGGGAAATAGTGAATGAGGTGACTCGCGGTTTCGCGTAGTGTCCTCATTTCGGCGTAGCGCTGGCCTTCAGGCCAGCATCTGCCGACCCCTTGCCAGGCTCAGGCAGGCTCTAAAGGTAGGCGCTACCCGTCAAATCGGGGAACTGCCCCGGTTTTACTAGTCCTTGACGCTTTCTGAGCAGTTCTCTAAGATGGCTTGAAGCCG
>Ga0335078_10014048_pt1 | contig 11869 bp, 11 predicted proteins | sample Lox_Sample_32_FD_206711 | JGI IMG/M metagenome (GOLD analysis project Ga0335078, IMG submission 206711) | Soil microbial communities from Loxahatchee National Wildlife Refuge, Florida, United States - Lox_Sample_3.2 | ecosystem: Environmental > Terrestrial > Soil > Wetlands | place: USA... | reverse complement strand
ACCCGAAGAAAGGCTTCGAGTGGACCTACCACTTCTTCTGGGGCTTCGACATGGTCGCCAATATGTTCGCTGAAATGTGGCTGACCTTGCCGGGCACCAACAAGGTCGCCGGGGTGATGCTGACCAACGATCCCGACGGCATCGCGGCCAGCAATCCCGAACACGGGCTGCCGGCGACCATCAAGAGCCACGGCTTCGACGTGCACTACCTCGGCCTTTATCCGCCGCTGTCGGACGACTTCACCGCGCAAATCGCCCAGCTCAAGAATATCAACGCCGATATCGCCTGCGGCATTTTCAATCCGCCGCAATTCGCGATCTTCTGGACGCAATGCGCGCAACAGGGCTACCGGCCGAAGATCGTGACCCCGCCCAAGGCGCTGCTGTTCCCGACCGCGGTCGAGGCGCTGGGCGACCGCGGCGCCGGCATGTCGACCGAGGTGTGGTGGTCGCATCACCATCCGTTCAAGTCGGGGCTGACCGGCCAGACGGCGCAGCAGTACTGCGACGCCTATGAGAAGGCGAGCGGCAAGCAGTGGACGCAACCGCTCGGCTTCAAGCATGCCAACCTCGAAGTCGCGATCGACGCGCTCAAGCGGGCCAAGAAACTCAACGCCGCTTCGATCCGCGACGCGATCGCCGACACCGACTATCATTCGATCGTCGGTCCGATCACCTGGAAGGCCGGCCGTGGCCCATTGAATCCGGTGCCGAACGTGTGCACCACGCCGATTGTCGGCGGTCAGTGGGAAAAGGGCACGAAGTGGAAATACGACCTTAACATCGTGTTCAACGGGACGGCGCCGCAAATTCCGGTCGATCGGCCGTTTTCGGCGATCTCCTATTCCTGATCCGGCGACGGGCGAAGTAAAATTCACGATAAAACGAAGAACGGCCGCCGCGCCAACATGCGGCGGCCGCAGCTAAAAGTCATTCATGGCAGCCCTGCTCCAGCTTCAGGCGGTTTCCAAACACTACGGCGCGCTGAAAGCCGTCGACGGCGTCGATGTGACCGTGGCCGCCGGCGAGGCATTGGCGGTGATCGGGCCGAACGGCGCCGGCAAGACCACCTTGTTCAATCTGATCAGCGGCGACGTGTCGCCGACCAAGGGCCGCATCGCGTTCGACGGCTCCGATATGACGGCCATGCCGCCGCACGCGCGGTCACGCTTGGGTATCGGCCGCTCGTATCAAATTCCGCATCCCTTCGCCAATATGAGCGTATTCGAGAATCTATTGGTCGGCGCCATCTTCGGCGGCAGCGCCGGCGAAGCGGAGAGCTACAAGCGCTGCAGCGACGTTCTCGAGGTGACCGGTCTGTACGACAAGGCCAACATGCCGGCGCGGACCTTGACGCTCCTGCAGCGCAAGCGACTCGAGATGGCGCGGGCGCTCGCCATGCAGCCGAAGCTGTTGCTGCTCGACGAGATCGCCGGGGGCCTGACCGAGTACGAATGCGGCGAACTCGTCGAAACCATCAAGGACATCCACGCGCGCGGCACCACGATCGTCTGGATCGAGCACATCGTCCACGCGCTGGTTTCGGTGGCGAGTCGGCTGATCGTCATGGATTTCGGTCAGATTCTGGCCGAAGGCGATCCGCATGAAGTGATGGCCGATCCGCGCGTGCGCGAAGTCTATATGGGTATACCGGCGTCATGACCTTGTTGCGCACGCAGAACCTGTCTGCCTTCTACGGCGACTTTCAGGCCCTGTTCGGCGTCGACGTGACGGTCGAGCAAGGCGAGACCGTGGCCGTCATCGGCGCCAATGGCGCCGGCAAGACCACGCTGTTGCGCACGATCGCCGGCGCGCTCGCGGCCGCGCCGGAGGCGGTACTGTTGGATGACGCGCCGATCGGCGCCAAGACGCCGCACGAGATCGTGCGGCTCGGCATCGCCATGGTTCCGGAAGGCCGCCGGCTGTTCCAGAGCCTGTCGGTCGAAGAAAACCTGATGCTGGGCGCCCATAGCGGGCGCCCCGGACCCTGGAGCCTCAAGCGCGTCTATCAGCTTTTTCCGCGGCTGAGCGAATTGCGCCGCCTGCCGGCGACCTCGCTGTCGGGCGGACAACAGCAGATGGCCGCCGTCGGCCGTGCCTTGATGTCCAATCCGCGGCTCCTGCTCTGCGATGAGCTGTCGCTGGGGCTCGCACCCGTGATCATCCGCGACATCTATCAATGCCTTGGCGCCATCACCGCCGAGGGCACGACGGTTGTGCTGGTCGAACAGGACATCAACCGGGCGCTCGACGCCTCGACGCGCTTCTACTGCCTTCAGGAAGGCCGCCTCGCATTAAGCGCGCCGACCAAGAATTTCGATCGCGCCGCGCTGACCGCGGCGTATTTCGGCCTATAGCGCGGGCAGCCTCTTATGCAATGGCTCAATATCCTCATTCAGGGCAGCCTGCTCGGCGGCATCTACGCGCTGTTCGCCATCGGGCTGTCGATGTCGTTCGGCATCATGCGGCTCGTCAACATCGCCCATGGCGATTTCATCGTGCTATCCGGCTATGTCGCGTTCGTCGTCGTCCAGGGCACCGGATTCGATCCGTTCTCAAGCCTTCTGATCGTCGTGCCGGTCATGTTCGTGGTGGGCTATGCGCTGCAGCGCGGCTTGTTGAATCAGACGCTCAGCGGCGGGCTATTGCCGCCGCTGCTCGTCACCTTCGGCATCTCGATCATCATCCAGAACGGCCTCTTACAAGGCTTCGGCGCCTACGACCACCGACTGCAGGAAGGGTCGATCGAAACGGCGAGCCTGCGCCTGCCCGGCGGCATCGACGTCGGCGTATTTCCATTGCTGGTGTTTGCCGTGGCGGTTCTGTCCATCGCCAGCCTGCAATTCCTGTTCTATCGCACCGGCCTCGGCCGCGCATTCCGCGCGGTGTCCGACGACGCCGATACCGCCGAATTGATGGGCATCGACAATCGCAAGCTCTACGCGCTCGCGCTCGGCATCGCGATGATCTTCACGGCGATTGCCGGGGTGCTGTTCGGCATTCGCACCATCTTCGATCCCGCGTCCGGGCCGATCCGGCTGATCCTGGCTTTTGAGGCCGTCATCATCGGCGGCTTGGGCAGCATGTGGGGCACGCTGATCGGCGGCATCGTCTTGGGCGTTGCTCAGTCGATCGGCGCCGCGCTCGATCCGACCTGGCAGATTCTTGCCGGCCATCTGGCGTTCTTGGCTATTCTGATCCTCCGCCCGAACGGGCTGTTTCCCCGCACCAGGGACTGATCAAGCGTGAGCGATATTGCCGCCGAATCCGAGCCGGTGCGCGTCGAGCGCGCCACCAAAGCGAGCCGGATCTTCGCGATTTTGGCGGCGGCGCTATTGGCGATTCTGTTCTCGCTGCCGTGGTGGGGCGATGCCGGATGGATGCGGCTCATCGCCGAGATGGCCTATTACCTGGCGCTGGCGCAACTGTGGAATCTACTCGCCGGTTACGCCGGCCTGGTGTCCGTCGGCCAGCAGGCCTATGTCGGGCTGGGCGGGTATTTTCTTTATTATCTGACCGGCGAGTGGAACGTAAATGTCTACATCGCGATACTGCTTGCCGGTCCATTCGCGGGGTTGATGTCGATCCCGGTATCGTTCGCCGTGTTTCGGCTGCGCGGCGCCTATTTCGCCATCGGCACCTGGGTCGTTTCCGAGGTCTTCTCCTTGGTCGCCAGCCTCATTCTGGTGCTCGGCGCCGGTTCCGGCCTGTCATTAACGGTTCCGATCTTGCGGGAAATCTCCGGCGATCGCGACATACGCGACACCGCGATATATCTGATGACGGTGTTTGCGTCGCTGTTCGTGTTCGGGATCGTCTATTTGCTGTTGCGCTCGCGCTACGGGCTTGCGCTGACCGCGATCCGCGATTCCGAGCCCGCCTCCGCGAGCCTCGGCGTCAACACGTTCCGCACCAAGCTCATCATTTACGTGGCGACCGCCGCCTGCACCGGCCTGATCGGCGGCCTGATCTTCCTGCAAAAACTGCGCATCTCGCCGGAAGCCGGCTTTTCCATCAACGATTGGACCGTCGTCGTCATTTTCATGGTGGTGATCGGCGGTATCGGCACGCTGGAGGGACCGTTCATCGGCATGCTCGTCTATATCGTGCTGCGCGAGTTCCTCGCCGATTACGGCACATATTATTTGATCTTGCTGGGCGTCATCGCCATCGCGATCATGCTGAAAGCGCCGATGGGACTGTGGGGCTGGGTCGTTCATCGTTTCGACCTGCAACTCTTCCCGGTCGGCCGGCGTCTAGCGCTCAAGCCGGATTTATCGAAGCGATAGGAAGCACCATGGCACCGTCCCCCGCGTCCGAGTCCAGCGTGACCGCAAAGGACATTGCCGAGCGCGCGCGGGCGCTGGCGCCGCGTTTCGGCGAACGCGCCGAAGCCGCCGAGGAGGCGCGGCGAATTCCGCAAGCCTCCGTGAAAGACATGCTCGATGCCGGCTTCGCGCGCGTCTTGCTGCCGCGCGAGATCGGCGGCTACGGGCTCGGCTTCGATGCCTGGTACGAGGTGACCCGCGAACTGTCGAAAAGCGATGCGTCACACGGCTGGTGCGCCGGGCTGATCATCCACCACGCCCACCTGATCGCGCAATTTCCGCAAGCGGGTCAGAAAGAGGTTTGGGCGCAAAGCCTCGACGTGCCGGTCGCCGCTTCGTTTGCGCCGGCCGTCAAGGCCGTCCCCGCCGACGGCGGTTATCGCATCTCGAGCGCCGGCTCGCCGTTCGCCAGCGGCGTCGATCATTGTCCCTGGGTGATGCTTGGCGGCATGACGCAAGGTGGCGCGGAGCCGGAATGGAAATTCTTTCTTGTGCCGCCCGGCGAATACACCATCCGCGACACCTGGTTCACCGCCGGCATGCGCGGCACCGGCAGTAAGACCATCGTCGTCGATAGCGCTCTGGTGCCGGAGCGGCGGGTCTTAAGTCTTGCCGATCTGCGCGCCGGCAAGACTCCGGGCGGGATGCTCTACGGCAACAGCATCTTTCACACGCCGTTTTTCTATTATGCGCCGATCTCTTTCGCGTCACCGATGCTCGGCGCGGCGCAGGGCGCCTATGAGCTGTTTCGGGACTGGACCAGGACGCGAAAGGCGTTCGACGGCACGTCGCTTGCCGAGAAGAGCTCAGTCCAGGTGCGGATGGCGCGCGTCGCGGCCGATATCGACGCGGCCGGGCTTTTGTTGCGCCGCGCCGTGGACGTGACGGAGGCGCCGGAGGCCTATTCGCCGGATCTTCTGGCGCGATCGATCCGCGATTACACCCGCATCTCCGAAATGACGATGAGCGCCATCGATACGTTGGTCGCCTTGAGCGGCACCGCGGGATTTGCGTCGTCGCATCCGCTGCAACGGGCGTGGCGCGACATTCACTTCATGTCGATGCATATCAGCCTGAACGCCGAGATCAATTTTGCCCATTACGGCCGGATGCAGCTCGGGCTCGGCCCCGAGCCGACCAGCCGGTATTTCTGACGGGGCTCAGCGCAACCCGGCCTGCACCACAAGGGGATAGACGCGGTCCTTGAACCAGCGCTGGTCTTCGATATAGCGCGGCCAGTTCAAGAGCGTGCCGTCCAGGCCCATCTTCGACATCCGCGCCAGACCATCCACGATCTGCTCCGGCGTGCCGATCAGCGGGTAGCCGCCCCAGCCGGCAATGAAGTGCTTTTTCATTTCCGCCAGCACATCGGACGGCAGCGTCTTGGCGTTGGCGATCATGGTGTCGACGAGGTTGGTCACCGCCTGCCAGTCGCCTTTGTCCTGGACATAGTCCTGGAAATAGTCTCTCGCCTCTTTCTCGGTCTCGCCCTGCACCACATAGGCGTAGCTCCAGATTTGGATTTCGCGGCCGTATTCCTTGCGCGCGAGCTGCCGGTAGGAATCGACCTTGGCTTTGCAGTCGTCGAAATCGTGCGAGCCGAACACGACATAGACCATGTCGCAATATTTGGCGGCGAAGTGCTGGCCTTTTTCCGAGCCGCCGGCGTTCATCACCGCGGGGAACGGCCGCTGGATCGGTTTCGGTTCGAGGTAGCCCTTCTTGATCTTGTAGAAGCGGCCCTCGAAATCGAACGGCTCGTCGCGGGTCCACAGCTCCTTCATGACGTGGAGCCATTCGGCGGCGCAGTCATAACGGTCGTTGTGCTCCATGAGCGGCGAGCCGAACATCTCGATCTCGGGCCGATTCCAGCCGGTGACGATATTGAGCGCAAAGCGCCCGCCGGTGACATGGTCGATGGTGGCCGCCTGCTTGGCGGCCATCACCGGATGGATGGTCGGGACATGCGAGGTGGCGAAAATGCCGGAATAATGCGTCGAGGCGCCGATCGCCGAGGCCCAGGAAAAGCATTCGAAGCCGGGGCCGTTGAAATTGGTGACGCCGCCGAAGCCGTGCCAGCGGCCGATCGGCACCAGCGCCTCGAATTCCATCGCCTCCGACGTCCGCGCCAATTCCAGCGTGTTCGGCCAGTTGATTTCCAGCACGCCGTCGATGGTCGAGATGGCGCAGCCGCGGTCGAGATTGGTGCCGAACGTGCCGAGCTTGAGCTTGCGGTCGTTGAACACCGGATTGGTGACCCGCCGGTCCTGCCGCGCACTCACCGCTGCATCCATCGTACTCCTCCCGCGCATGGCTCGTAAGCTTACGAAGGCAACGCCGCTGTGGCAATCGCCGCGCCGCCGTGCAAAAATCTCGCCTGCCGAAATTGTACAGCGAACCGTTCGGAGCCGGCCATGTCGATCTTCGCCGTGAACTATTTGTGCCGCGAGGTGCTGCGCGACCACGCCTTTCGCGCCGCGATGAAGGCCGATCCGGCGACAGCGCTGGCCGGTCTCGATCTGACCGACGAGGAACGGCGCGCGTTGATCGCCGGCGACGTCGGCGCGCTGTTCCGCATGGGCGTGAACGGCTTCCTGATGGGATACCTGGCGCGCTTCGAGGTTTGCGGATTGAACGTGCAGAATTACAACGAGCGGATGCGCGCGGTAAAGGTCGACGAGATCGGCCAGCCGGTGGCGTGACGCGGATTACCGACGGGAGGCTTGTCAGTTATGGCGCAGATCGTTGCCGGTTTCGGCGTGCCGCATACCCCGATATTCCCGCATTTCGTCAAGCGCGACGGCCCGGATTGCGAGATCGCCAAGCTGTTCGCCGCGCAAAAGGCGGAGCTTGCCGACGCGCGGCCGGACGCGATCGTGATGTTCGACACCGATCATCTCAACACGTTCTTCCTCAACGATCTGCCGATCTTCGCGGTCGGTGTCGACAACAGCTTCAAGGCGCCGAACGATGAGCCGCGCGACGTGCCGAACTATGTCGTCAAGTCGCTGCCCGCCCTCGCCGCCCATATTCGCGCCGCCGCGATCGGCGCCGGCTACGACGTCGGCATGACGCAGAATTTCTCGGTCGACCACTCCATCACCGTGCCGCTGCATTTTCTCACGCCCGACATGCAGGTTCCGGTGATCCCGTTCTTCGTCAGCGGGCACGTGCCGCCGCTGCCGTCGGCGCGGCGCTGCTACGAGCTCGGCAAGGCGGTGGGGCGCGCCATCGAAGCCTGGCCGGAGAAGGCGCGCGTCGTCGTCATGGGCTCCGGCAGCTTCTCGCTCGAAGTCGGCGGGCCGCGCATGGCGCCGGGCCGCTCCGACGGCGTGCCCGACCCGGACTGGGCGATGCGCGTCATCAAATCGCTCGAACAGCAGAAGATCGACCGGCTGATCGGGGAAGCCACCGAGCACCAGCTCCTCAAGGCCGGCAATGTCGGCGGCGAACTCCTCAACTGGATCGCCATGCTCGGCGCCATCGGCGACCGCAAGCCGACCTATGTCGCGCCGCAGATGCAGAACGGCCACGCCTACGGCGTCTGGCGGTGGAATTAAAACATCGGATAGGCCGGATTGAGCGGCAGGCCGAACTCGGTGCGGCCGAAATTCTCCGCCGGCACGTCCCAGTTCATCACCACATGCGAGGAGATGGCGTGAGCGTCGCGCCAGCAGCGCTGCACCGGATTGTCGTCCATCAAGCCGCTCGATCCCGAGATCTTGACCAGATCGTCCATCGCTTCGCGCAGGCTCTTCACCGCGAAAGTGAAGTCGCGTCGCAACAGCGTGCGGGTTTGGAGCGACATTCCGGCATAGTCGGCGCGGGCGTTCGCAAAGGCGCGCCGCGCCAGCAGCTCGGCGGCGTCGATCTGCGCCGCGATCTCGGCGATACGGATCTGCACCGGCACGTGCTGGGCGATGGCAAGCTGCGTGTAGGTCAGATAGCGCTTGCGCGTCCATTGCACGAATTCGGCATAGCCGCCGCGCGCCAGGCCGAGCACGGGCCCGAGCAGCGCGTAGCTGTGCACGGCGATGAACGGCGTGCGATAGATCGGATTGGCATTGACCTGCGATCCCGGCGAGCAGCCGTCGCGCAGCGTCGAAAACGACACGCTGCGGTGCTCGGGCACGAAGACGTCGTCGAGCACGGCGGTGTTGGAGCCGCTGCCGCGCAGCCCGGCGCAATACCAGGTGTCGTCCTGCGTGAGCTCGGAAACCGGCACGAGATAAAGCCGCATGTCGGGGTGATCCTCGCCGTCGCGCTGCACCAGCCCGCCGATCATGATCCAATGCGAATGACGCAGGCCCGAGCACCACGACCAGCGGCCGTTCAGGCGATAGCCGCCCGGCGCCGGCGTCACTTTCCCGGTAGGCGCCGCCGAGGTGGCGATGCAGGCGGCTTTGTTGCGGCTCCAGACGTCGTGCTGGGCCTCGTCCGGGAACAGCGCCAGCATGCAGGCGTGATCGGCAAGATAATTCAGGCACCAGGCCGACGAGCCGCAAGTCGATTTGCCAAGCTCGACGGCGATATCGAAGGCGGTTTCGTGATCGTGCTCGTAGCCGCCCCAGCGCTTGGGCTGTAGCGTATGAATGAGGCCGGCCGCGATGAACTCGTCGACCGACTCCCGCGGGATATTGCGGTCGCGCTCGGCCCGCACCGCGCGTTCGCGCAAACGCGGCGCCAGCGCGCGGGCCCGCGCCACAAGGTCCTCGGCGCTTGGAATGTGCGGTGCAGCTTCCGGCCGAAATTCGGCGATGCTCAAGGGCGTTTCCTCCGTTTGCCGAAACATTGCGCCGCGCGCCGAACCAGATCAAGGGTCGCATCGCGGCCCGGCACATCGCCATGTGCTAGACTAACGTTGAACAAGGCAGCGGCGAGAGAGAAATGACGAACGACGCGGCGCGGTTGAACGTGCTGATATCCGGGGGTTTCACCGGCGCCTACGAACGGCTGTTGCCGGAATTCAAGCGCGCCAGCGGCATTACGGTCGTGACCGGTTCGGGTGCGTCGCAGGGCGCCGGGCCGCAAACCATCGCCGCGCAACTCGCCCGCGGCGTGCCCGCCGACGTGGTCATTCTCTCGCGCGAAGGCCTCACCGAGCTGATCGCCGCCCAGCGGATCGCCGCCGGAACGGACGTCGATCTTGCCCGCGTGCCGCTCGGCGTGGCGGCGCCGGCCCAAGCCGCGACGCCCGATGTCGGCACGGTCGAGCGATTCAAACAAACGGTGCTCAAAGCCAAATGCGTGGCGATCCCCGCCAGCACCAGCGGCATATGGCTCACGAGCGAGCTTTTTCCTCGGCTCAGCATCGCGACCGCCAATATCAGGACGATGCCGCGCGGCTCGGATGCGACCGCCGCGGTCGCCGCAGGACGGGCCGATCTTGCGGTTTTGCCGGTCAGCGAAATCATACCGGCGATCGGCGTCGCATTCGCCGGCAGCCTCGCGCCGGAAATTCAGTTCGTGCAGACATTCTCGGCCGCCGCCGTGGCCGGCTCGGCGGCGATGGCCGACGCCAAGCGATTGATCGAATATCTCGCCTCCCCGCGCGCCGCGCCGGCAATCAGCGCGAGCGGCATGGTGCCGCTTGCGACCGCAACATGACGCGCTTTGCATGTCAGCTTCCCTCCCCTGAAAGGTCCCCAAGCGGAAAGAGGGATTTGAGTCAGCGCCAGCCGAGACCGGGCGCGACGAATTTCAGGATCGCCTCGATGACGTGGGCGTTATAGTCGACGCCGAGCTGATTGGGCACGGTCAAGAGCAGCGTGTCGGCTTCGGCGATGGCCTCGTCCGTCTTGAGTTGCGCGACAAGCGCGTCCGGCTCGTCGGCGTAGCTGCGGCCGAATATGGCGCGTTCGTTGCCGCCGAGATAGCCGATCGAGTCCGCCTCTTCGCCGCCGCGTCCGAAATAAGCACGGTCGCGATCGTCGACGAGCGCGAAAATGCTGCGGCTGACCGAGACGCGCGGCAGGCGCGCATGGCCGGCCGCCTTCCACGCCTCGCGGTATTTCCGGATCTGCTCCGCCTGCTGGACATGGAACGGCCGCCCGCTCTCGTCGATCTTGAGCGTCGAGCTTTGCATATTCATGCCGAGCTTGGCCGCCCATTCCGCCGTGGCATCGGTGCCGGCGCCCCACCAGATTCGCTCGCGCAGGCCGTCCGCGTATGGTTCGACCCGCAGCAAGCCGGAAGGATTCGGAAACATCGGCCGCGGGTTCGGCCGTGCGAATCCCTTGCCAAGCAGCACTTCGAGGAACACTTCGGTATGGCGTCTCGCCATATCGGCGTCGCTCTCGCCTTCCGGCGGGGCGTAGCCGAAGTAGCGCCAGCCGTCGATCACCTGCTCGGGCGAACCGCGGCTGATGCCGAGTTGCAGGCGCCCGCCGGCGATGAGATCGGCCGCGCCGGCGTCCTCCGCCATGTAGAGAGGATTCTCGTAGCGCATATCGATGACCGCCGTGCCGATCTCGATCTTCTTGGTCTTCGCGCCGACCGCGGCCAACAGGGGAAACGGCGAGCCGAGCTGACGGGCGAAGTGATGGACGCGGAAGTAAGCGCCGTCGGCGCCGAGCTCCTCGGCGGCCACCGCGAGCTCAATCGACTGCAGAAGCGCGTCGGACGCCGTCCGCGTCTGCGATTGCGGCGAAGGCGTCCAATGGCCGAACGACAGGAACCCGATCTTTTTCATGGAACCGAAGACAAAAATCACCGGACAGACAATAATCACCGGACGGAATCGACCGGCTGGCTAGACGGCCCCCGCCCGCGGCGAGCCGTCGCCGCGCGCATAGCTATCTCATAACCGGGAAAAATAAAGAAAAAAGGCGAAACGCAGCCGCCCGCGGCTTTCGGAAAACATGCCCGCCGCTTCAAAGCAGGATTTGCACGGCGGTGTTCGACACTGATACGGCTGACGGCCGCTCTTTCGCACAATATGCTCGATCGGCCGGAATGGTTTGATCCTGATCAAGTGGCAAAATCGGCATGCTGACTATCGTATTCCATGAATTTCGGGACTGATCGCAGCGACACGACCGACGCCGGCTGGCGCACAAACCGTTTGATCGCGGTTGTGACCGGCCTCGTCCGGGAGGTGCGCGGGCCGGGCGCCGCCGTTTCGACCATCTCGCTGTCCAGCAGGCTCGATCGCGATCTCGGCATCGACAGCCTCGGCCGGACCGAGTTGGTCATGCGCATCGAACAGGCGTTTCGGACGCGCCTGCCGATCAGCGTCATGGCGGACGCCAATACGGTCGGCGATCTGCTGACGGCCTTGGAGAGCACCGCTCTAGAACCGGGCAGAGGAGACGCTCACAGCGTCGTCGCTGAAGCTCCCGCGACCGGGCCGGCTGTCGTTCCTGCTGCCGAAGCCAAGACGCTGATCGAAGCCCTGGAGTGGCATGTCGCCCGCAACCCCGACCGCCCCCAGGTGACCGTCTTGCAGGACGAGAGCATCGTTCTCGCCACGATGACGTACGGCGCCCTGTCCAAGGCGGCGCGCGCCGTCGCGGCTGGACTGATTGCACGCGATGTGGCGC
>Ga0335078_10014047_pt1 | contig 11870 bp, 7 predicted proteins | sample Lox_Sample_32_FD_206711 | JGI IMG/M metagenome (GOLD analysis project Ga0335078, IMG submission 206711) | Soil microbial communities from Loxahatchee National Wildlife Refuge, Florida, United States - Lox_Sample_3.2 | ecosystem: Environmental > Terrestrial > Soil > Wetlands | place: USA: Florida... | reverse complement strand
GGATGCTTCTCCTCTCGTGGTCTTATACCCGGAGAAGCTAACTTTTGAATGGACTAGTTTTCGGGGGGCAGGTCATTAACAATGCAAAAACATATCAACAATCTACTCGCTATAACGGGCCTAATGGTGAACATCATCGTTCTCTATGAGTTCATCACCCAAATAATCGGCAGTAGGTAACAACCCGAGGGCGGTTCTACCGGCCGGGGAACCGTCCCTCACAGACATTTTTCGCTGAAACCGCGCTGCCGTCAACACCCCTAAATTTCAAACTGACCCACTACCATAACTTTTCAATGTTATTGAATTTATGGTAACAATGGGCCATCTCGCGGACCTAACGGGGCGGCCTAATGCGCATAAGCTACGTGTCTCTCTCCAGGTGGATGCCGCTGTTCTTTTGCTGCCTTTTCCTTTCGGGCGAGGCTTGGGCGCAATCACCTCCCTCGCCGTCCCGCATCGTGGAACGAGTGAACGAGAGCGATCTCGTCACGCTTCGCGGCAACACGCATCCGCTGGCCCAGCCTCAATTTGACCGCGGGGCCGCGCCGCCCGATCTTCCCATGGGGCGCATGCTGCTCGTTCTAAAGCGCAGCGACGCGCAGGAAGCGGCTTTGGAAACCCTGCTCGAGGCGCAGCAGGACCGCAATTCGCCGAGCTATCACCAGTGGCTCACGCCCGACGAGTTCGGCGCACAGTTCGGCCCGAGCGATCAGGATATCCAAACCGTTGCGTCCTGGCTGCAATCGCACGGATTCCAATTGGCTCCAATGTCGCGCGGGCGCGCCACGCTGGAATTTTCCGGTACTGCCGCGCAGGTCTTGGACGCGTTTCACACCGAGATCCACAAGTACACGGTGAATGGCCAAGATCACTGGGCCAACGCCGGCGATCCGCAAATCCCGCGGGCGCTCGCTCCGGTCATCACGGGCGTGAATTCGCTGCACAATTTTTTGAAAACGCCGGAGTACCGCGTCGCCGGAATCTACACCAAATCCAGGGCCACGGGAAAAGTGAAGGCGCTCCAGCCGAATTTCACATTTTTCGATAACAATATCTGTGCGGGGACCGGCGATTGTTATTTCCTCGGCCCGTATGATTTCGCGACCATCTACAATGTTTTGCCACTCTGGAACGCGAGCTCGCCCATCGACGGCACGGGCCAAAACATCGCCATCATCGGGCGCAGCGACATCGTCCTTCAGGACGTTGCCGATTTCCGAAACCTCTTCGGTATGGCCCCGAATGTTCCCAATATCATCCACGACGGGAACGATCCCGGCCTCGTTTCCGGCGATGAAACCGAAGCCGTGTTGGACGTGGAGTGGTCCGGAGCGGTCGCCAAAGGCGCGACCATCAATTTGGTGGTATCGGCTTCGACGGAAAGCACTGATGGCGTCGATCTCCCCGCGATTTATGCGATCGAAAACAACATTGCGCCAGTGATCAGCGAGAGTTTTGGGCAGTGCGAGCTCTTTCTGGGTACGGCCGGGAACAGTTTCGAAAATGGCCTTCGCGAACAGGCGGCCGCGCAAGGCATCACCTTCCTCACGGCGACGGGGGATCAAGGCGCTGCGGCATGCGACCCTGCTACGGAGGCACCCGATCCGGCGACCCACGGCCTCATGGTAAGCGGGCTGGCGTCCTCGCCCTACGGAATCGCCGTCGGCGGGACGGACTTCCTGAACTTTGGACCCAACTTCACCGTGGCTTCGCTGAATACTCCAAGCCCGTATTGGAGCGCGGCGAACAATCCCACGACCGAGGCTTCGGCCTTGGGCTATGTGCCCGAAAGCACCTGGAACAGCACCTGCACCAACAGGGTCTATATCGTCATCGGTCTCGCGACCACTCCGGAAGGGAGTTGCAACAACGCCGAGTTGGATTCAGAAGCACCAGGACTGGTGATAGCGGAGGGGGGCGGGGGCGGCAAGAGCAATTGCAATACTACCAATGGCTCGCCGCCTTTCGGTTGCGCGGGCGGCTATGCGAAACCGTCTTGGCAATCCGCGCCGGGCGTGCCCGCCGATGGCGCAAGAGACATCCCGGACGTTTCCTTGTTTGCGAGCCCAGGCTTCATGAATAGTGGGTACATCCTATGCGAAGCGGACCAAACCGAATCCCAGGGTACCTGTTCGCTCAATGATTATGAATATTCATTTTTGGCGGTGGGCGGAACGTCCGCATCGACGCCCGCTTTTGCCGGGATCATGGCCATGGTGAATCAATCCACGCAATCCGCCGGACAGGGAAACGCCAACCATGTTCTCTACAAGCTGGCCTCTTCCTCGGTGCAGACCGGGGCCAATTGCAACTCGAGCAACATTCCCGCCGGCGGCTGCATTTTCAACGATGTGACCTCGGGAACGATTGCCATGCCCTGCGCGGCCGGCAGCCCCGATTGCACCGTGTCATTAGGGAGCGACGCGTATGGAGTGCTTTCCGGTTACAACGCGGGCGCGGGGTATGACCTGGCGACGGGCCTAGGCTCGGTGAATGCCTACAACCTGGTGCGTGATTGGCCGTCTCCCGGAATTTCGACGAGCACCACGCTCTATCTGAACAGCGGCAAAGCTGTAAATATCACTCATGGCCAGGTGGTGAGCTTGGACGTCGCGGTTACTCCTTCGGCGGCCACGGGAAATGTGTCACTGATGGGTTCTCCCTCCGGCAATGGCTCCATACCCATGGGCGGATTTTTTACCCTGCAAGGAGGAGCCGTCAGCGGCACAACCACCGCGCTGGCCGGCGGAACTTCCTATCAGGTCAAAGCGCATTACGCCGGTGACAACACGTATGCCCCCAGCGATTCCGCCCCAGTCACCGTGACGGTCGCGCCGGAACCCAGCACCACCCTGATTACGATTCCCGTCTTTAGTTCGGCCACGGGCGCAGAGACCGGAAATACACCGGCCACGGTGGTGTACGGGACGCCCGTAATCGCCCGGATGGATGTCGGCAACGCCAAAGCCGCCGTGACTTTTCCGATGCAACCGGTTTGCGCCACGCCGGCGTGCCCGACCGGAAGTGTCACTCTTTCGGATTCGGTCAGCGGAGGCCCATCCGGTGTCTTCCCGCTGAACAGCGAGGGATACGCGGAAGACTTGGCGGCCCAGTTCTCAGGAGGTGCCCACCAACTAACCGCTGCTTACCCAGGAGATAATAGCTACAGCTCAAGCACAGAAATCTATAACTTAACGGTTACTCCAGCGCCAATGGAGATTTTTGCTCCGACCATTCCTGTCAATCCTCCGCTGGTTGGGACGCCTATAAACATGTTCACGACTGTCGAGGCTATCAGCGTCTATCCGGGCGCGGTTCCAACCGGAACGGTGACTTTCTATGATGGGACAACGCTGCTTCCGGGGACCGTCACCTACGGCAACGGTGGGTCGGGAGCCGCGGGCACGCCAGCAAAGCTGGGGGCTTTTCTTACGGTGACGTTTACGACGAGCGGGACACACCAAATCTCAGCGAGGTACAGCGGGGACGCCAATTACGGACCAGCAAGTTCACCTCCAACGGCTGCTCCTTTGGTGTATGCAACGACGGCGGCGGTTTCAGCGAATCCAAGCACTGTCATCTATGGCCAAAGTACCAGCGTGACATTAACCGCTACGATTAGCACGGGCCAACCCGCGAGCAATGCTGCATTGAAGCCAACCGGGATGATTTCCTTCAGTGTAAACGGCACGGCGACCACGACGACCGGACAAGACGCAAATGGGAACTGGATCTTGCAGGCAACGCTCGCAACGAGTCCTCAGCAAAACGAGGGCATTACGGCTGATTATAGCGGCGACTCAAACTACGCTCCCTCGAGCCAAAGCACGTATATCGTCGTCACGATCCCCGACTTTGCTGTCTCCGTAAGCTCGACGCCTCTTGTCATTACGGCCGGTCAAACCGGAACCGCTGTCGTGACCATCGCGCCGATGACAAGTTACACCAGCACGGTCGCTCTGAGCTGCTATGGAGCGGTGCCGGCGGGCACAGCTTGTGTTTTTTCTCCGGCGACGATTACGCTTACAAATGGCGCCCCGGCTACCTCGAATTTGTCCCTGGCCGTTCCCGCGCCGTCGACCACTTTGAAGGCGACGGCGCGGCCAGGCGCACGAAGAATCGGGCCGCCAGCCGACACAACACGCCATTTGTGGTGGGCCGCGAGCGCCGCATCGCTTATCGCATCGTTGCTCCTGATTCTTCTGCCCAGCAGGCGTCGCTCACCTGGCTTTGTCCTGGGATTGTTCCTCGTTGCGACGATTACCTTCGGGATCGGCTGCGGAACCGGAGGAAGTGGAAGCGGCGGCGGTGGCGGAGGTCCGATAGGCGGGGGTGATGGCGGGGGCGCCCCTGGCGTGGTCGCAACGACAACAACTCTCACGTCGACATCTGCTAAAATTGCACCGGGTGCAAGCACGACGCTCACGGCTACCATCAATTCGTCGAAGACGTTTACCGGATACGTGAATTTTAACGATGCGAGCTTCCCATATGTAATTGCGCCTAATGTGAACGTGGTCGACGGCACGGCCCAGGCTCAAATGATCAATACAGGTTCGCTTTCAGCCGATCCGGGGACCCACGCGATTACGGCGGCCTACTCCGGCGATGTATCTAACGAACCATCTCAAAGTGGAACTTTGAATATTGTAGTAACGGGGCCCATCGCCGTGCTGGTCGTGGGCCAGACAAGTGTTGATACACACACAGCGTATTTAAACGTTACGATCCAGTAGTTGAGATTAGGATGGCTGCGGGTCCGAACGGCTAGGGCCAGAGCCGATTGAACAGCAATGCGAGCCGCGCCGCGGCTTGCGCGAGGCGTTCCCGGGCGATCGGGGCGGCCATATGCTGATACGGGTCCTCTAGGCGCTCGTCCAGTTTCAGCATTCTCGATGAAACGTGATTGTCATCCGCGCAGGATGTGACCGGTTGCACAGTTTCCACAGGAATGCGCACCGGCAATTTGCCGTACACACTTTTCGCCGCTAATTGGTAGCTTTCCCAGGCCCACTCGTCGATGTCCGCTGTGCCGGTTTTCCAGTGCACAATCTTCTTCCGAAATGATTCCTCGAGCTCCGCCGAGACCTGATCTACGGTTTCTCCAGAGGTGGCCTTTTCGATGACGTTTACATCCCACACGCCATGCAGGTTCGGGGCGTAGCTCTCCGTTTGCGGGTTTCGCAATTGCGGTTGTATGTCGAAGAAGGCTACCGGGACGCAATTGCCGCCTTCATCGTTATTTGTGGCGGCGTGCAGGGGCTGGTGCAGATCGCCTACGAAATGGATCAGGAAGCGCAACGCGTCCGCTCGCTTTTGCGGATCGGCTTCCGTGGAACGCAAGATCGCCAGCTGATCGCGGATCGCGCTCGTGACGCAACTCTCTTTCGGATCGCAAAATTTTTCGATGTTGCGCTGCGTCGTGCCGAGAGGGATATCGATGTAATGCCACGGAGCGGTTTCGGGGCGCGAGGCGCGGATGTCGTCAGCCCAAGTGGAGGCGTCGGCCAGCGCGTCGGTGTTGCCTCCCTTGCAAAAACGGCTGAGGCTTGGGTCGATGGGGCCTTCGGCGAGGATTTTTTTTGCGGTGGCCAGGGCGTGAGGGGTGAGATGTTTTTCGGCCAGCAGCGCGATGACTTGGTGTCCTTCGCAGCCCCACGCGCGCGCCGGCGCGGGCAGGCTCACGACGGCAACGAGCGAGAGGCACGCCCAGATTCCAGCGCGTAGAAAGGAGCGCGGCAACGAATGGCGGCGCGGCGGCGCAAATGTGGAAGAGAAGGGAAGCGCCGCGCCGCCCGGCATTATTCGTCCTTCTCGACAAATTTTATGGAGGCGGAATTGATGCAGTAACGCTGGCCGGTGGGGCGCGGGCCGTCGGGGAAGACGTGGCCGAGGTGCGCATCGCAGCGGCTGCACAGGACTTCCTCGCGCGTCATTCCGTGGCTCGTGTCGCGCTCGACCTCCACTTTCTTGTCGTCCACCGGGGCGTAGAAGCTTGGCCATCCGGAGCCGGAATGAAACTTGGTTTCAGAAGTGAACAGCGGCTGGCCGCAACAAACGCAAACGTACACGCCCGGCTCTTCCGTGTCTTCATATTCGCCGGTGCCGGGCGGCTCGGTGCCTTTTTGGCGGGTCACGTGATATTGCTGCGGCGTCAGGATTTTGCGCCACTCGGCTTCGGTCTTGCGAACTTTTTCGGTCATGTCAGCCCTCGCGGGAATATCTTAGCATCGAGCGGAAAGCGGAAGAAATCGCTTGCCTTCGGACGCGCACAGCGGACAGAATCTCGTGAACGCAAAGCGCATCCGGACAAGACCATTCTATAAAATGGGCCGCGGAACGGGCAATCGAGTGCGCCGGAAAACGCGCCAGCAAATGGGAGTTCCTCAATGAAGCGATTGCCGTGGATATTCGCGGCGGCCGTGCCGCTTTCGGCCATGGGAATTGCCGCGCTCTTATTGTCCGGGCGCCTCTCGTTTCCCCGAGCGTTCGCGGCAAATGCCGCAGCCGCGCCACAAGCGACGGAACCGATCCCCGCGTTGACTCCCTTTGTGGATGAACACACGCATTTTGATTTCGATGAGAAAGATCCCGAAGGCGCGGTCCGCGCCGCGCTCTCGGCCCTCGGCCGCGAAAACGCGGCCATGATTGTGTTTCAGATTTCGCCGGACACGTTCGATCATCCCGGCCACTATGACGCGGAGATTCTCCTCGCCGCCGTCAAGAAACATCCTGGAAAACTCGCGATCACGGGCGGCGGCGGGACGCTGAACGCGATGATCGTTCAATCCGCGGCCACAGGGGATGCGGGCCCGGCCGTGCGGAAAAAATTTAAGGAGCGCGCGGAGGAACTTCTGCGCGAAGGCGTGATCGGATTCGGCGAGATGACCGCGGAGCACTTCGACGGCGCGACGCCCTACCAGTATGCGCCCGCGGACCATCCCCTCTTTCTGCTCCTGGCGGACATCGCCGCGGAACACAACGTGCCCATCGACCTGCACATGGAAGCCGTTCCGCAAGACATGCCGCTGCCCGCGGGCCTGAAATCGCCGCCCAATCCGCCGCGATTGCACGCCAACATCGCGGCGTTCGAGCGGTTTCTGTCGCACAACCCGCGCGCCAAAATTATTTGGGCGCACCTCGGATCGGACAATACCGGTTACCGAACGGTGGAACTCGACCGCCGTTTATTGCTGGAGCATCCGAATTTGTACATGGAAATCAAGACCGATCCGCGTGCGCCGGGATTGAATTACCCCATGACGGAAGATGGAAAAATCAAGCCGGAGTGGCTCAAGCTTTTTAACGATTTTCCGGATCGCTTCGTGATCGGCAGCGATCAGCATTATCCGGAACCCAAGGGACAAGACCGGCGCTGGCAGGAGGCCGTTCTTCTTTTCAACCAGCTTCCCGCCGGCGTGCGCAAGAAAATCGGGACGGAAAATGTGGCTGCTCTGTATGGGAGTTCGGTGGCGCCCTATTTGCGCGCCGCGAAGAATTGAATGCCGGAAAGAATCGAGGTCGCGACTCATGAATCGACGTGAATTATTCAAGAATTCGCTGGCTGCATCGGCGGCGCTCGCGCTGGCCGGCAGGCGGGTGAATGCGGCCGCAGCGCCCGCCCCTGCGGCGGAATTGCCGAAAGCACCAGGGCTCACCAAATCCGTCGCGGAATTCATCGTTGCCACGAAGTACGAGGACATTCCGCCGGAAGTCATCGAACTCGGCAAGAAATCGATGCTGGACGGATTTGGGTTGTCGCTGGCGGGCTCCGCATCGGTGATGGGGCCGATCGCGCGGCAATACGTGCAATCGCTTGGATCGAGCGATCAGAGGGCCAGCATCATCGGCACCGGGATGAAGGCGCATCCGCGCTTCGCGTCGTTTGTGAATGGAGTTTCCATTCACGCCGACGATTACGACGATACGCAATTGGCCGCAGCCACGGATCGCATTTACGGACTGCTGACGCATCCGACGGTCGCAGTGCTTCCTCCATCGTTCGCGCTGTGCGAACTAGGGCGCCGCTCCGGCAAGGAACTGATGCTCGCCTACCAGGTGGGCATGGAAGTCGAATGCAAGATTGCCGAAGCCATTTCGCCGCGCCATTACGACGAAGGTTTTCATTCCACCGGGACGTGCGGAACCTTCGGCAGCACCGCCGCATGCGCCAAGCTGCGAGGATTGAATGCGCAGCAAACCACGTACGCGCTCGGAGTTGGCGCCACGGAAGGCGGCGGCCTTCGCGACAATTTCGGCTCGATGACCAAGCCTTTCCACGCCGGCCACGCCGCGGAAAATGGAACGGTCGCCGTGGACCTCGCGGCTCTCGGCTGGACGGCCGCGGACAATATTCTGGAAGCGCCGTTGGGATTTTTTCAGGCCGAGGGCGGCGGATTCGATCCGGCCGCGATCGTGGGACGATTCGGCAAGCCGTGGACGCTGGCATCGCCGGGCGTCTCGATCAAGCCGCATCCTTCCGGCTCGTTGTCGCACCCGGCCATGGGGGAAATGCTGCGCCTGATTCACGAGCACGACATCAAAGCCGCCGAGGTGGAAAAAGTGGACGTGGGCGCGAACCACGCCATGGTGGCTTCGCTGCTCCATCACCATCCGACCACGGGTCTGCAAGGAAAATTCAGCATGGAATATTGCATGAGCATTCTGCTGCTCGATCGCAAGGCCGGCCTGGTGGAATATCAAGACAAGGTCGTGCAGCGCGCCGACGTGCAGGAAATGATCAAGCGCGTCAATTATTATATCGACCCCGTGGCGGAAAACGCCGGCCTGGACAAAATGACCAGCCTGCTGAAAATCACGATGAAAGACGGAAGGGTGTTTTCCGGGCGCGCCGAATTCGCCAAGGGCAGCCCATCCAATCCCATGAGCTATGACGAAGTGGCCGATAAATTCAGAGGGTGCGCCGAATTTGCGAAGTGGCCTAGCGCGAAAACGGAATCCGTCATCGCCTCCGTGAAATCCATCGAGAGCCTAACCGACGTCAGCATGCTCGTGCCCGCTTTGACTATTTGAGCGCCGAGCGCTCGAGCACCGATCTCCGAGGTGTGGCGCAGGCTTCAGCCTGCGGGGGCTTTTCCAGACTGCCGGAAACACTAACAGGCTGAAGCCTGTGCCACAGGATCCAAAAAGGACGCATGGAGTCAAATTCACAGCGAAATGCCGTGCTCGAAGCTGGGGAAGATTCCGCGGGCTTGTTCGCGCGCTTTGGGATAGGTCTCGCCGATTGGTCGCAGAAGTGGTTCCCGGACGCATTTGTTTTCGCGCTGATGGGATTGATCATCGTTTTTGCGGCCGGATTGATTGCCGGGGTCGGAACGTGGGATCTGATCAAGTATTTTGGGGACGGATTTTGGGGGCTCATTCCGTTCACGATGCAGATGGCCATGATTATTATTGGCGGATTCGTCGTCGCCACATCCCCGCCGGTGCACAAGCTCATTCAAAAACTGGCGAAAGTTCCGCGCACGCCGCGCGGGGCAGTGGCTTTCGTGGCCTTTTTTTCGATGATGACTTCGCTGCTCAGCTGGGGGCTCGGCCTGATCTTCGGCGGCATCCTGGTCCGGGAAATCGTGAGGAATGTGCGCGGCGTCGACTACCGCGCGATCGGCGCGGCCGCTTATTTGGGCAATGGCAGCGTGTGGGCGCTGGGATTGTCTTCCTCGGCCGCGCTGGTGATGGCCACGCCCGGGTCGATCCCATCGGCGCTGCTGAAGATCAGCGGAGCGATCCCGCTCAGCCAGACGATTTATACCTGGCAGAGTGCGGCCACCGCGGCGATTCTGATCCTTTCTTGCGTAATTCTCGCGTACCTGTCGGCGCCGGTGACTTCGGCGAAAGACGCCGAGTCGTTCGGCGTGGCCGATGGACTGGAAATAAAAAAACAGGAAGAGCGCAAAACGCCGGCCGAATGGCTGGAATATGCGCCCGCGCTTTCGATTTTGATCGGGATTCTCGGCCTGGCTTACATTGCGCAAGTCCTCGCTGCGAAAGGCCCGCTCGCCGCGCTCGATTTGAATACGTACAATCTCCTGTTCCTCATGATGGGCCTCTTGCTGCACTGGAGGCCGCGTTCTTTCGTGCGCGCGGTGAACGATTCGGTGCCGGCGACGGCGGGCGTGCTCATTCAGTTTCCTTTTTACGGCGGAATTTTCGGGATCATCACCTACTCGACGCTGGCCGGCAAGCTAGCCCATTTTTTCGTAAGCTTTTCGTCGGCCAATTCGTATCCGATCCTGGTCTCGATTTACTCGGCGCTGCTCGGAATGTTCGTCCCTTCCGGCGGCAGCAAATGGATTATTGAAGCGCCGTATGTGCTGCAAGCGGCGAAGGATTTGCATGTGAACCTCGGATGGGTGGTGCAGATTTACAACACGTCGGAGGCATTGCCGAATCTGATCAATCCGTTTTGGATGCTTCCACTTCTGGGGCTGCTCAAGGTGAAGGCGCGCGATTTGATCGGCTACGGGATGCTTTATTTCATGGTGAATTTTGTGCTGGTGCTTTTTTTGATGTGGTTCTTCGCGCGGACGTTTTCTTACGTTCCTCCTACCTTGCCTTGACCCTGGATCGAATTGCAGGTCGAGCCCGGTTTCATTTCCCTAAGTCGAGTGTGGCGTTGTGGCGCGCCGCCTGGGTGTGTTCGTACAAAGAGAACGTCTGCGGCAGCGCCCAGAGCGCTTTCCAATACCATCTTCGGATTGGGCCGCGATTGCGAAAATAATGCGCGGTGACTGCTTCGACGCCGATCTCGAACGCGCCGCCGAGAATGTACTTGTGCGCATCCGGGCGCCGGCCGAGGAAAAATCTCGACGGACCGCTTTCCCAACAACTTGATGAGCGATCGAGATTGTTCAGGCTGGTCGCGGCATCCGCGGAAGCCGCTCCAATTTGCGCCATGGTCAGGGCGCTCCATCGCGGGTCGCGAAATGTCGCGAAATCCCGCGCTGCCGCCGCTACTTCGCGGGATACTCCCACGGGTTTGGAAAGCAACGCGTTGCGAATCGCCGCTGAAGGTTGAACTTTTTCAAGTTGCTGGGCGTGCGCCATGGGAGAAAGCAGGAGCGCGATCGCCAGACAGCAACTGCGTTTCATGGTCCCTCGGCCTTTCGGGGCGAAGAACTCGCCCGTTCGGAGAGGGAGCTGCTTCCACGCTTACCGATCTTTTCATCGTCATTTTAGTTTGAGGAGGTTAGTCAGGACGTTGCCCAATTCCAATTTGGTACGGCATTTGGTAGGACGGGCTTCAGCCTGTCGGTTTTGATTGTGGTGCAACAAAAAGATTTTCAGACAACAAAAAGAAGACAGGCTGAAGCCCGTCCTACAGGCTCATCGAACCCGGGAAGAAATAATAGAAGAGCACGCTGATCAGAATCAGGTAGGCGAGCAAAATGAGCGTCCAGCCCATGTTGTGGCGAATCACCTGGCCTTCGCTGCGCACAAGTTTGCTGGTGGAAACGCCCACGCTGGCGGTCTGCGGCGCGATCGGCTTTCCTACTTCCGAGCCGACGGAATTGAAACTGGGCAGCATCAGCACCGGAAGATTCAGGAATTTTCCCGTCATGGCTTGCACCGGTCCGAACATCGCGTTGGTGGAGGTGTTGCTTCCGGAAAGGGCCACGCCAATCCAGCCGAGGACCGGGGCGAGCACGACGAAGAACAATCCAATTTTGGAAAGCCCGAATGCCAGCGAATTGGCCATGCCGGTGAAGACAAAAGCGTAAGCCAGCGCAAAAATAAAAAACGCGACCAGCAACGCGCCCCACATCTGCTTGAACGTGCGCGAAAAAACTTCTCCGATCTGCCGGCGGCTGGGCCGCAAGACCGCCAGAATGATGAGCCAAGAGGCC